>Ga0207421_10001579_pt1 | contig 29032 bp, 38 predicted proteins | sample SodLakKL_010_SED_4_FD_187542 | JGI IMG/M metagenome (GOLD analysis project Ga0207421, IMG submission 187542) | Alkaline sediment microbial communities from Lake Tanatar, Kulunda Steppe, Russia - 8KL_010_SED (SPAdes) (version 2) | ecosystem: Environmental > Aquatic > Non-marine Saline and...
TCGCGAGTGTCGCCTGTGCACAGCCGAACCGCCGCAGGTCGCCGAACCGCTCGACGATCTCCCGGCACGCCGCCGCGTACCTGTCTCGCTCGCCGTAGTTCCACCAGACCGTCGGACAGACCGCCGCCAGTTCCGGATCGTCCCGGCCGCTGACCGACATCGGTTCGCCGTTTCTTTCGGCGCCGTCGAGGAGCGGCACTCTCCTCCTGCTCCTCGTTGCCCACGAACTCGAGAAGCACCATTTCGGCACCATCTCCGCTCCGCCGACCAAGGCGGAGTATGCGGGTGTACCCACCAGGCCGCCCCACATATCTGGGGGCAATCTCAGTGAACAGCTTGGCCACTGCGGACTCGTCACCGATCCGACGAGCAACCAATCTTCGGTTCTGCACCGAATCCGTCCGCGCCCGCGTCACCATCTTTTCAGCACTGCGCCGTATCTCCTTGGCTTTCGCCGCAGTGGTCCGAACCCGTTCGCGCTGAATCAGGGACGTGATCAAGCTCGAGTGCAACGCCTTCCGGTGGCTCGCCTTCCGCCCAAGCCTGTTGAATCCAGCTCTATGCCTCATCCTGCCCCTCCTCTGCTGTCACCTCTTGCTGTCCTCCGGGTGAATACCCCTCGCGCAACGCCTTCTTGATCTCACTGTAGTCCGTCATGCCCAGACTCAAGTTCCACTCCGCCAGCTTCTCCTTGATCTCCTGAAGCGACTTGCGTCCGAAGTTCCTCGTCTTTCCGATCTCTTCTTCAGTGCGAGACGTTAGGTCACCGATGGTCCGGATATTGGCGTTCTTCAAACAGTTGCTGGATCGCACCGAGAGCTCGAGCTCCTCCACAGGTGTCTCTAGCAGGTGCCGCAACCGTTCCTCGTCTTCGTCTATTTCCTGATCGCGATACAGCTCATCCTCATCGAAGTTGATGAAGACGGTGAAATGGTCCTTGGCAATCTTTGCAGCCTCGGCTACCGCGTCCTCCGGAGAAACCGTTCCGTCCGTCCAGACCTCGAAGATGAGCTTATCATACTCGGTTCTCTCTCCAACCCACGTATTCTCAACCGAATGCTTCACACGCCGAATTGGGCTGAATACGGCATCCACCGGGATAGTGCCTACGAATTCAATATACTTCTCGTTTACCTCAGCCGGAACGTAACCCCGCCCCAGATCAATCTGCACCTCAAGATCAAGATCGGCGTTCTCGGTCAACGTGATGAGATGCTGGTCCTTGTTAAGGACTTCCACCCCATCATCCACTTCGAGCGCTCCCGCCTTCACCTCTTGTGGACCTTTTAGACTCACCTGGATCGTGCGTTGCTCCGCCTCATCCGAAAGACGAAACCGCACCTGTTTCAAGTTACTAATGAAGTCCGGAGTGTCCTCCTGGGCCTCCGGAATCGACTCATACTCGCTCGAGAGCACTCGCTGCGTTTCCTCGGCGTCCCGCGAGGTCACACGAAGCGCCGTCACGGCATACCCCTGTATCGAGGACAGAAGGATCCGCCTCAGTGTGTTCCCGACGGTAGTACCGTACCCACGCTCAAACGGGTGCGCTACGAACTTCCCGTAGCCGGCATCCACCTCGCTGTGTTCGAAGAGTATGCCCTTAGGGCGTTTGAAGCCCTTTAGAAGGTTCTTTCGCGACATCTTTGACTAGCTCCCGTTCCTGGAGTTAAACGCGCCGGCTCTTGCGGGGCCGACACCCATTGTGAGGAATCGGCGTTACATCGCGTATACTTCGCACCTGCAGGCCCAACGACCCCAGACTTCGAATCGCGGACTCGCGCCCGACGCCTGGTCCCTTCACAAACACGTACACCTCGCGCAATCCGTAATCCATCGCCTTCTGCGCCGCCGACTCCGCAGTCGTCTGCGCCGCGTATGGGGTACTCTTCTTGGCCCCTTTGAAGCCCAAAGCTCCGGCGCTTGCCCAGCTCAGACCATTACCGCCCAAGTCCGTCACCGTCACAATGGTATTGTTGAAGGTGGCTTGAATGTACACCTTCCCTTCGTATACTGACTTCTTCTCTTTCTTCTTTCGCGTCTTCGCCACGACCTCAGCTCCTTCTTCGCCAAGCTCTCTCTTGGCCGGCGTCTACTTCTTCTTTCCAGCCACCGTCTTTCGCTTGCCTTTACGCGTCCGCGCGTTGGTCCTGGTACGCTGCCCCCGGACCGGCAACCCACGCCGATGCCGCAACCCGCGATTACACCCAATATCCATCAGGCGTTTGATGTTGAGGTTGACCTCGGTTCTGAGACGCCCCTCTACCTTGTAATCGTTCTCCAATACCGAACGAAGCTCGTTCAGGTCTTCGGCAGCAAGTTCGTTCACGCGCCGTGACGGCTCCACCGCCGCCCGGCGGCAGATATCATCCGCCGAAGTGTGACCAATTCCGTATATGTACGTAAGCGCAATCCGAACCGGCTTGTTCGGTAGATCAACTCCTGCTATTCGTGCCATGTACCTTCCCTCGCTTAACGCTGCCGCTGCTTATGCTTCGGATTCGAGCAGATGATCCGAACAATCCCACGCCTTCGGATGACTTTGCAGCTCCCACAGATCTTTCGCACACTCGTACGCACTTTCATGGTCTTGCTCCTCGTTCACTTACCAACCCCGGCTTTGCCCACTTACAGGTTCCGGGAGCGAATTCTTCCCTTCTTTGTCAGCCCCTCGTGATGGTGCATTCGGAGGTGCCCCTCGATCTGTGACATCAGATCCAGGTCAACACCTACCATGATCAGCAACGCAGTACCGCCCATCAGGTGCGCAACCTGCGGTGGAAAGCCAAACAACGGCTGCACCACCTCCGGTATCAGGGCGATGAACGCCAGGAAGAGTGCCCCTGGGAGGATAATCCGGTTCAGAGTCCTGGTGAAGTACTCCTCCATCTTCTCCGAGCGAATCCCGGGAATAGAACCACCATTCTCCCTGATGTTCCTGGAAATCTCAATCGGATTCAACGTTACTTGAGTATAGAAGTACGCAAAGAATATGATCAACAGCGAGTACATAACCAGGTACGGCGCTCCCGGAGGCTGTAGCCACATCGCAAGCCTCTGCATCCAGGGAATACCTCCTCCCAAGCCCGATGCAATCTGCAGCGGGAAGAAGATCACTGAGGAGGCAAAGATCACCGGTATAACACCCGAAGGGTTGATCTTAAACGGAACGTACGTGTTTTGGGCGCCATACATCCGCCGCCCAACGACTCGCTTCGCATAGTGGACCGGAATCTTCCGTTGCCCTTGCTGTTCGTAGATCACAAGGGCTACGACTACCAGGAACATCAGTACCACGACGATCAGGATCACGGGATTGATGTCGCCGCGCTGCACCGCCTGGAAAATGTCCCACATAGCCCCCGGCATTCGGGCTACGATTCCCGCAAAGATCAATAGCGAAATCCCGTTTCCGATACCGCGCTGGTTAATCTGTTCTCCCAGCCACATCAGGAATATGGTTCCGGCAGTAACCGTCAGCATACTGATCGGCGTATACAGCGAGAACGGGATCTGTACCGCATTCGGAATCTGCCGCGCGTAGACCGTCACCACCGAACTCTGTATCAGGCTTACCACGATCGTACCGTACCGCGTGTACCGTTGGATCCGCTTCCGGCCGCCTTCTTCTTCGGAGATGCGCTTCAACGCCGGGAAGACCAGCAGCAACAGCTGCATGATAATCGACATCGAAATGTAGGGCATTATCCCCAACATGAACACGCTGAAGTTCGTGAACGCACCACCGGAGAAGAAGTCTAGATACTGTTCGACTCCCATTCCGGCTTGTCCTTCCGCCAGAAAATACGCCTGGAGTGCCGAGACATTAATTCCTGGAATCGGGATCGTCGCTCCCAGGCGGAACAGCACCAGAATTCCCGTAGTAAACAGGATCCGCTGTCTGAGGTCCCGGATCGTGAATACGTCGACTATCGGGTTACGCGCCATGATCTCCGTCCCTGTTGTCACTACCTTGCGTGACCGATCCCCCCGCGCCTTCGATTTTCGTCCGCGCTTGCGCTGACACTGCAACGCCCGAAAGGTGAAGAGTCTTGGTCACTGCTCCTTGCCCAAGCACCTTCACCCGCCGGCTGTTGCGCCGCATCAGGCCGCAGGCTACGAGAGCAGCGGGTGTCACCGAGTCTCCGGAAGCGAATTTCTGTTCCAGCTGCCGGAGATTCACAATGTCCACCTCCCGCCGAAACGGTGCATTACTGAATCCGCGTCGCGCAACCCGACGATACAGCGGCATCTGACCGCCCTCGAATCCGGGCCGCGGACCGCCCCCGGCCCGAGCGCCTTGGCCCTTCTGGCCGCGACCGCAGGTCTTCCCTTTTCCGCTCCCGTTACCTCTACCAAGGGGTCTCGATCGTTTTCTTGCGCCTTTCGGCGCACGAAGCTCAGCCATAGCTAACCTTTCTCCTCCACGTCAACTAGATGCGATACCACCTTGACCATTCCGCGCACGCTGTCCGACACCTCGAACTCACGCGACTGACCGACCTTCCTCAATCCCAAAGCTTCCAGTGTACGGGTTTGCTTGGGCTTCCGTCCATACGGACTCCGTGTAAGCGTAACGCGCATCGACTTACTCACGACTCCTACCCCCAGAGCTCCTGCAGCGTTTTGCCGCGGTTCTTCGCAACCTCGCGCGCATCGAGCAACCGGCTGAACCCTTCAAACACCGCCTTCACGATATTCACCTGGTTCTGAGATCCGAGAGACTTCGTGAGCACGTCGTTGATGCCTCCAACTTCCATAACCGCACGGACGGGCCCTCCCGCAATAATCCCAGTCCCGGGAGCCGCAGGCTTCATCAGCACCTTCGCGCTCTTGAACTCCCCTTGAACCTGGTGCGGAATCGTCTCCTTCTTTCGAGGAATCTGAATCATCGACTTCTTGGCTCGCTCCACGCCCTTTCGGATCGCTTCAGAGACGTCGTTCGCCTTCCCGTAGCCGTAGCCGACGCACCCATTCTTGTCGCCGACCACCACCAATGCAGAGAAGGAGAAACGCCGGCCTCCTCGCACCACCTTCGCCACGCGATTGAGCTTAATCAGCTTCTCGCTATACTCGCGGTCTCTTCCTTCCTGTTCCACAGGCTTCGCTCCTACATCCGAATTCCGGCTTCTCGAATCCCTTCAGCCGCCGCCTGCACCACTCCGTGGTATAGGCGCCCATTCCGATCGTACACTGCCGTTTCAACACCTGCGGCCTTCAGCTTCGCACCGAGCTGTTTCCCCAGCTTCGCACTGTCCTCACAACACGGCTTCAGCCCCTTGCCTTCTCCGGCCAGTGTAGACACTGCGGCAAGCGTATGCCCCCGGGTGTCATCAATGGCCTGAAGATAGAAGTGGCGATTACTTCGATACACCGAAATCCGCGGCCGCTTCTCGTCACCCCGAATCTTCCGGCGGATTCGCATCTTTCGCCGATGTCGTCGCGTTTCCTTCCACTCCAGTCGCTTCATGGCTACTTGACTCCGGACTTCCCGACCTTCCGTCGAATTCTCTCGTCTGCGTACTTAATTCCCTTGCCCTTGTACGGCTCCGGCGGCCGCAGACTCCGAATCTCACTGGCAATCTGCCCCACTCGCTCTCGACTCGTCCCACGCACAATGACCTTGTTCGCTCCTTCGCACGATATCTCTACGTCCTCAGGGACAACGAACTCAATCGGCATCGAAAAGCCAAGGTTCAATGTAAGCACGTCATCCTTCCGTTCCGCGCGATAGCCCACTCCGGTGATTTCCAGAGTCCGCTCAAACCCTTGAGTGACTCCTTGCACCATATTCCAGAGCAGCTTGCGGTACAGACCGTGCATCCCGCGTGCCCGCTTGCTTTCGCTCAGCCGCTTCACCACCGCTTCACTGTCGTCCACTTGGATCTCGACAAGCGGCTCATACTTCTGACTCAGCGAGCCCTTCGGTCCCTTGACGGTGAACTCACTCTTTCCGACGTCCACCGTCACGCCTTCGGGAATCTGTACAGGCAGTCGTCCAATCCGAGACATCTTCTTATTCCTCCTACCAGATCGAGCAGATGAGCTCTCCGCCTACGCCTCGCTCCGACGCCTTCTTGCCCGTAATGACGCCGGCACTTGTCGATACGATCAAAGTGCCGTGCCCGTTGTAGACACGCGGCATTTTCTTGTAGCCGCTATAGACTCTACGCCCGGGCTTAGAAATCTTCTCGATTCCGTGGATAACCGGACGAGCACCATCGTCGTACTTCAAGAACACCCGAATATGCGGAAACCCGTCTACGGATACCTTCTTGAAGTTCTTCACATAACCCTCGTTCTTCAGAATCTTGACGATCTCCAGCTTCAATCTGGAAGTAGAAACATCGACACTCTCGAACTTCGCCATGCACGCATTGCGGATCTTGGTGAGCATGTCCGCTACCGGATCTGAAACGCTCATGCACTCCTCCTACCAGCTGGATTTCGTCACACCCGGGATCAAGCCCCGACTGGCCAGCTCACGAAAACACACCCTGCACAAATGAAACTTCCTCAAGTATCCGCGCGCTCGCCCGCACCTTCGACACCTGCGCACGCCGCGGGTCTTATACTTCGGTGACTTCTGCAGCGCTCGAACCATCAATGCCTTTCGTGCCACAATCTCCCCTCTTTGCTCTGGTCTTCGCTACTTTCGGAACGGCATGCCGAACTTCGCCAACAAGCTGCGAGCCTCGTCGTCGGTTCCGGCACTCGTGCCAATGACAATATTCAAACCCGACACCCGCTCGATCCGGTCGTAATCAATCTCCGGGAAGATGATCTGCTCCGTAACACCAAGGGAGTAGTTCCCGTGCCCATCGAACGCGTTCGGACTCACTCCGCGAAAGTCCTTCACTCGCGGGAGAGCTATATTGATCAGTCGATCCAAGAACTCATACATGTAGTTGCCGCGCAACGTAACCTTGGCACCGATCTCCATTCCTTGACGGACCTTGAAGTTCGAAATCGACCGTTTGGCCCGCGTTTTCACCGCCTTCTGGCCCGTGATGGCACCCAACTCCGCCACGGCGGCATCCAACAGTTTCTTGTTCTGCGTTGCTTCGCCAACTCCCATACTCACCGTGATCTTCTCGAGACGAGGAATGGCCATCGGGCTCTCGTACCCGAACTCATCCATCAGCTCCTTGCGAACTGTCTCCCGATAGACCTGCTTCAGTCTGGGCATCTCCTTCGTCGCCACCATTACAGAGCCTCTCCGTTCTTCCGCGCCACGCGAACCTTTTTCTGCTCTTTGTCGCGCGAGTAACCAACCTTGGTACGCTCACCGGACTTGTTGACCGCCGAGACGTTCGATATGTGGATCGGAGCCTCCACTTCGATAATCCCACCTTGTTCGTTTTGGCGCCGCTTCTTCACGGCCTTCTTCACCATGTTCACGCCTTCGACAACCACCCGGTCCTCTTTCGCGACGAAACGCAGCACCTTCCCGGTCTTCCCTTTGTCCTTCCCGGCGATCACCTTCACCGTATCGTTCCGCTTGATCTTGTACCGTTTCATGTTCGATACCCCTCACAAAACCTCAGGTGCCAGGCTGACGATCTTCATCATGTTGCCCTCGCGCAACTCCCGGGCTACCGGACCAAAGATCCGCTTCCCCTTCGGGTTATCCTGGTTGTCCAGAATCACGCACGCGTTATCGTCAAACCGTATATACGTGCCGTCAACACGCCGCAGTTCCTTCTTGGTGCGAACAACTACCGCTCGCTCGATGCTTCCTCTTCTGATGGGTGCATTCGGAAGTGCCTCTTTTACAGCAACGACAATAACATCACCGATTCCTGCAGTCTTCCGCTTGCTCCCGCCCAGCACCTTGATGCACTGGACCTCCCTGGCGCCGCTGTTGTCGGCCACTTTCAGGTACGACTCCGCTTGAATCATGGCAGCATTCCCTCTTAACGAGCTCTCTCGACGATCTCGACTAATCGCCACCGCTTGTCACGACTCAGCGGCCTTGATTCTACGATCCGAACACGATCGCCTAGCTTCGCCTCGTTCGCCTCGTCGTGCGCCTTCAGTTTCTTCGTGTATTTCACGTACTTCTTGTACAGATCGTGAACGCGACGCTTCGTCACCGACACAGTGATCGTCTTGTCCATCTTGTCACTCGTGACCAGCCCCGTCACGCTGCGTCCGCGCTTTCCAGCAACTTTTTCCGTAGCCACCTTCTCGCTCCTTCTACACCGATCTACTCTTCGACGCCTGTAACCTCGGGATGGTTATAGATCAACGTGTTCAGCTGAGCGATCCGCCGCCGCAGCACCCGCCGCTCCAACGGGTTATCTACGTGACCGACCACAGCGTTGAAGCGCGCCTCTTGATACTTCTTGCGCAGCTCCTCCCGCTTCGTAACAAGCTCCTCAAATGTCAGGTCCTTGAACACATTCCGCATAAGCTACTCCGAGTCGCTCCGGTCTACAAACCGCGCTTTGACCGGCAGCTTGCTCGCAGCAAGGCGCATTGCGCTTTCAGCGAGCTTGTTATTCACGCCGGCGAGCTCAAACATCACTGTTCCCGGCTTCACAGCTGCCACCCAGTACTCCGGATTACCCTTGCCTTTCCCCATACGGGTTTCCGCAGGTTTCTTTGTGTACGGCATATCCGGGAAGATCCGAATCCAGACGCGCCCACCGCGTTTGATGTGACGCGTCATGGCGATACGCGCAGCTTCGATCTGCCGGTTCGTGACCCACTTACCTTCTTCAGCAACAAGGCCGTACTCACCAAAACTGATCCGGTTGCCACGCGTAGCAGTTCCGCCCATGGTCTTGGCAATTCTCCGCTGCTTCTTTCGGAACTTCGTTCTCTTAGGGCTCAGCATCTCCCTCTACTCCTTCTCTTCCGAACTGGCGTCACGCTTGCCTTTCTTCAGCAACAGCCCGGCATCTTCCTTCCCTTCGCTTCCAAGAACCTCTCCGTGGAACAACCAAACCTTGACGCCGATGGAACCGAACGTCGTGTGGGCTTCCGCAAAACCATAGTCGATGTCGGCCCGGAGCGTATGCAGCGGAACCCGACCAGCCCTCTGCGTCTCCACGCGCCCCATCTCGGCGCCCCCGAGCCGGCCTGCGATTCGAATTCGCACTCCCTGCACACCGGCTTTCAGCGTCCCGCTGACCGCCATTTTAAGTGTCCGTCGGAAGCTGGAACGGGTACGCAGTTGCCGCGCAACGTTCATCGCAACCAACTGCGCATTTGTCTCCGGTCTCTTGATCTCCTTGATCTTGATCTGAATCTTCTTCGCAACCTCTCGCTGGAGCATGTTGCCGATCTTCTCAATGTTGGACCCCTTGGTTCCGATCACCACTCCCGGCCGTGAGGTGTGGATCACTAGACTGATGCGTTGAGGGTGCCGTACGATCTCCACGTCCGCGATATCCGCGTTGCGCGTTTCCGGCGCACCCGCAATCAGTCGCCGGATCTTCAGATCCTCGTGCAGTGTATCCGCGTACTCTCGCGGACCCACGTACCACTTGGACTTCCACGTCTTGTTGATTCCCAACCTCAGACCGTATGGATTAACCTTCTGTCCCACACTACGCTCCTGTCTTCGCCATTTCGTCGACCACAACCGTGATGTGGCTCATCCGCTTGCGCAAGATGTCGGCACGTCCCCGCCCCCGGATCCACAGCCTCCGAAAACGAGGCCCTTCGTCAACCAGAAGCTCCTTGATGTAGAGCATGTCCTCGTCCAAATCCTGGTTCTGATAGAGGGCGTTCGCCCCCGCCGAGCGAACAGCCTTGTGCAACAGACGCGCCCCTTTGTGAGGCAAACTCTCAAGAATCCCAAGCGCCTCCGTATACGGTTTCCGCCGAACGTGATCGGCAATCCGCCGCACCTTTCGCGGTGAGATGAACAGGTAGTTGGCCTTTGCCCGATATCCGGTCTTTTCCTTTTTCCGTGCCATCTCTTGCTCCTACCGACGCCCCGCTCTTCGATCACTCCCGGCGTGCCCTCGAAAGATCCGCGTAGGAGCAAACTCACCGAGCTTATGTCCTACGAGGTTCTCCGTTACGTACACCGGCACCCAGGTCTTCCCGTTATAGACCGAGACAGTTAAGCCCACCATCTCCGGAATGATCGTCGAGCACCGCGAGTACGTCTTGATCATCTTGCGGTCGCCCGACTTGTTCATGGCAACCACTTTCTTGTACAGGCTCTTCGCTATGAACGGTCCCTTCTTGATCGACCTCGACACCTCAAATACCCCTATTTCCTGCGTTTCACGATGAACTTATCAGATTGCTTCCGCCGACGACGCGTTTTGTATCCCTTCGTCGGTATACCACTGGGGGAAACCGGATGGCGTCCTCCCGACTTCTTCCCTTCTCCACCGCCGTGTGGATGGTCTACCGGGTTGGTTGCAACACCGCGCACCTTCGGTCGGCCGCCGAGCCAACGTCTCCGCCCAGCTTTTCCAAGGCTCACATTGATGTGCTCCTCGTTTCCGACCGCACCAACCGTGGCAATGCAACGCTTGAAGATCATCCGCATTTCCCCGGAAGGCAACCGGACGGTAACGTAGTCTCCTTCCTTGGCAGCAAGCACTCCCGCACCACCGGCGCTCCGGGCGAGCTGTCCGCCACGCCCCTTCTGAAGCTCAATGTTGTGCACCTGCGTGCCCAAGGGAATGTCATCCAACGGCATCGCATTGCCTACCCGAGGCGGTACCCGTTCCCCGCTGACAACTTCCGCACCAACCTGAAGCCCCTTCGGAGCGAGCATGTACCGTCGCTCCCCGTCGCGGTACACCACCAATGCAATCCGCGCACTTCGATTCGGGTCGTATTCGATCGTCTCGACCCTACCGGGCACCCCAAACTTATCCCTGCGGTAGTCAATGGCCCGCAGCTTCCGCTTGTGACGACCGCCCTTTCGGCGCACGCTAATGCGACCCGCTGAGTCACGACCCGCTTTGAATCCGGTACCCCTTGTCAGGCGCTTCTCTGGTTCCTTGTCAGCAACATCCCCTCGCTCCAGCGATGTCTTGTACCGCCGGCCAGGGGTAATCGGCTTGTACTTCTTCAGACCCACCGTTCCTCACTCCTTCTTCTAGGCACCTTCGAATATCTCGATGGTCTGACCAGGCTTCAGTGTTACAACCGCCTTTTTCCAACCGGCGGTATACCCACGCTGAAAGCGTTGTCGCTTGGGCTTCCTCTTCACGTTCATGACACGGCAGTCCACCGGCTCCACGTCGAATAGCTCTGAAATAGCGTACTTGACCTGAAGCTTGTTCGCCCGCGGGTCTACTCGAAACACGTACGTACTGGACTCCCGCATCTCGTTCGCCTTCTCGGTCAAGACCGGCGCAATAATCACGGCGTCAGCTCTCATGCCCGTGCTCCTTCACTCTCCGCCTTGCCGCTTCCATACATTGCATTCAACCCTTTTGCGGCCGACTCCGTCAGCAGTATCCGCTTGCTATAGAATAGCTCGTGCGCGCGAAGTCGATTATAGGTCAGAACCGTTAGCCACGGAATATTCCTTCCTGCCCGCTTCGTCAACGCATCATCGTCACCCAGCACCAGCACGGTCTTCCGAGGCTCCCCGAAGGCGCTCAACACGCGAACGCAATCCTTCGTCTTGCCACTATCGACCCGGAAATCCTCGACGACGTCCAGCATCTCGTCCTGGGTCTTCCAACTCAGGATACTCTTGTACGCCAACCGCTTCACCTTTTTCGGCAGCTGATAGCTATAGTCACGAGGCCGAGGACCAAAGGCTCGTCCGCCCCCGACCCAAATCGGACTCTGCCGAGAACCGGCCCGAGCGCGCCCGGTCCCCTTCTGCCGCCACGGCTTCCGCTTGCTGCCGACAACTTCGCCTCGCGTTTTGGTCGAGGCCGTACCCACACGTGCGTTCGCAAGCTCGTTGCGGACGGCGTGATACACCGACCCCTCGCTCGGAACGCGCCCGAAGACTTCATCATCCAGCTCAATCGTGTGTTTCCGCGAACCGTCCAAACCCAGAACCTGAAACTCCATGATGCCCTACCTGTTCTTTTTCTTCGCGCGCTTCACCAACACATAGCCACCGCGGTTTCCGGGAACCGATCCACGAACCAGCAGAACTTGGCGCTCGGGATCAACCTTTACAACTCGCAAGTTCTGCACGGTACGGCGACCTCCACCCATGCGGCCAGGCATCTTCGTACCCTTCAAGATCTTTGACGGGGAGGCCGCTTGCCCGGTCGCACCCGGTTCACGCTTGAATTTGGAACCGTGACTCATCTCACCACCAGAGAACCCGTGACGTCTCATCACTCCCTGGTAACCTTTACCCTTTCCAGTTCCAGTAACGTCTACGAACAGCGTCCCTTCGAAGAGATCTATAGACAACTCCTGCCCGACGCCGTATTCGGCCTCGAACCCTCGCAACTCGACCATCTCCCGCCGAGGCTCATTATCGCCAAACTGACCACGATAAGGCCTTGTGGCCCGCTGCGACTTCATCTTGCCGCCGGCAAGCACCACTGCCGAGTACCCGTCTCTTTCCGGCGTGCGCTCGCCAACTACGAGGTTGGGCTCTACCTGAATCACCGTCACCGGTGTAACAGCCCCGCCTTCGTCGAATATCTGGGTCATTCCGATCTTCTTGCCTATCAACCCGATCATGCCTGCCCTACCTCGATCTATCGCATCCAAGATTACTGCTTGATCTCGACATCCACGCCCGCCGGCAACTCCAGCTTCATCAAGGCGTCCATAACCTCGCTCGTCGGCTCTAGAATGTCGATCAGGCGCTTATGCGTTCGCATCTCGAACTGTTCACGAGACTTCTTGTTCACGTGCGGTGACCGCAAGACGGTGAACTTGTTCACTCGGGTCGGCAACGGAATAGGCCCTGAAACCCGCGACCCCGACTTCTGCACAGTCTGAACGATCGCCTTCGCGCTCTGATCGATCAGCTCAATGTCAAATCCGCGAAGCCGCACCCGAATCCGCTCTTTCGTCGTCATTACGCCTCCAGACGAGGCGTTCTCCGCACGCCGGCGGAGAACGCCTTCTCAACCACTACTCGACGATCTCAATAACCTGTCCACTAGCAACAGTGCGCCCGCCTTCTCGGATAGCGAACCGCAACCCTTGCTCCATAGCGATGGGGTGGATCAGCTCCGCCTCGATCTCGCTGTTGTCTCCCGGCATCACCATCTCTTTGCCCTCCGGCAAAGCTACCGTCCCGGTAACGTCCGTTGTCCGGAAGTAGAATTGTGGGCGATACCCAGTGAAGAACGGAGAATGCCGTCCTCCCTCTTCCTTCGTCAGGCAGTAAATCTGCCCCTTGAACTTCTTGTGCGGAGTAATGCTCTTTGGCTTGGCAAGGACCTGACCGCGCTCTACTTCGTCCTTCCCGATACCACGCAGCAAGCAGCCGACATTATCCCCGGCCTCACCCTGGTCCAGTAGCTTGTTGAACATCTCTACGCCGGTGACTGTAGTCTCTCGCGTGTCGCGAATTCCGACGATTTCGACCTTGTCGTTGACCTTGATCACGCCCCGCTCGACGCGTCCCGTAACCACGGTTCCGCGCCCTTGGATCGAGAAGATATCCTCGATCGGCATGAGGAAGTCCTGATCAATGGCGCGAGCCGGCTCAGGCAGATACTCATCCATGGCCTTGAACAGATCGACCACGCACTGAATCTTTTCGTCGTCCTCAGGGTTCGTCATAGCCTCGTAGGCACTCCCCTTTACGACAGGAACCTCGTCCCCGGGGAAATCGTAACTCGTAAGGAGATCACGAACCTCTTCCTCAACCAACTCGACCAGCTCCGGGTCGTCAACCTGATCCGTCTTGTTAATGAACACAACCAGCGCCGGCACGTTCACCTGCCGCGCCAGAAGCACGTGCTCCTTTGTCTGAGCCATAACCCCGTCGGTAGCGGAGACAACAAGAATAGATCCGTCCATCTGCGCCGCCCCGGTAATCATGTTCTTGACGTAGTCCGCGTGCCCCGGGCAATCGACATGCGCGTAATGCCGGTTCTCTGTCTCATACTCCACGTGCCGGGTATTGATAGTAATTCCCCGAGACTTCTCTTCCGGCGCGTTGTCTATCTCATCATAGCTCATGACCTTGCCGCCGGTCGTCTTTGCTGCAAGCATTGTCATGGCCGCCGTGAGAGTCGTCTTCCCGTGGTCGACGTGACCAATCGTTCCAACATTGATATGTGGCTTTGTTCTTTCGAACTTCTCCTTCGCCATCTCGTCCTCCTCAGAGCTTCGCGCTAACGCGCTCCTTCCGATTGTTATGTGACCCGCCGCCCACGGGCGGATTGGGCTGCACGTTATCAGCAAGCACAGACCGCCGGAGACGCTCCCTGAGCGCACCACCGCCGTCCGCACCGCCTAACCTTGCTGTGATGTGGGAATCGCAGGCTACCAGAGCCTCAAGGAGGGTGTCAACCGCAGTTATAGCAAAACTAATGCCTACTACGGACGACCACCTAACCATCCCACGCTCATTTGCGCTGTTCTTACAGCGCCGTTAGCTTGCCGTATCGCGCGCAACGCACGCTCTCGCGTAGCGAGCGACAAGCCCGGCGTCTATCGACACCGGTGGACGATCGGTTTGGTCGGCGAAACCTCCCGACGCACCAATCCAATACGCCGGCAAAGCCTCGCTCTCAGCCGCATGAAGCTACCGCCCATGCGACCAAACAATGCCATTTACCACCGATAGTGAGCGAACGCCTTGTTGGCCTCCGCCATTCGGTGCGTATCTTCCTTCTTCTTAAACGCGCTACCAGCAGAGTTATACGCGTCAAGAAGCTCACCACTGAGCTTCTGACTCATAGAGCGCCCGCTCCGCGACCGGGCGGCCTGAATTATCCACCGCATTGCGAGAGCCTCCCGACGATTCTCCCGGACCTCTACGGGCACCTGGTAGGTTGACCCACCAACTCGACGGCTCTTGACCTCAACAACCGGCTTCACGTTATCCAATGCCTTCAGAAACACTTCCAACGGCGGTACATCAGCCTTTCCGTCCAGCTGAGTCATTGCCCCATATACAAGACGCATGCTTGTAGACTTCTTCCCGTGAGTCATCAACCTCCGAATGAACTTGGAAAGCGCAACGCTCTTGTAACGTGGATCGGGTAGAAGGCCGCGCCTGCCTGCAATCTGTCGTCTCGGCATACTCTCTCCCTACGCTTTCGGCTTCTTGGTACCGTACTTGGACCGAGCCTTACGCCGGTCGTCGACTCCAAGCGCATCCTTGGTCCCCCGAACAATATGGTAGCGGACGCCGGGCAGGTCCTTAACACGCCCGCCCCGCAGTAGCACAACCGAATGTTCTTGAAGGTTATGCCCGATACCGGGAATGTAGGCCGTTACCTCGACACCGTTGGTCAACCGTACACGGGCCACTTTTCGGAGCGCCGAGTTCGGCTTCTTCGGCGTAACCGTCATGACACGAGTACAAACCCCGCGCTTCTGAGGGCACCGTTGAAGCGCCGGCGACTTCATCGGCTTCTTGCCGGTCTTTCTCCCTTTCCGTATCAGCTGGTTAATCGTCGGCATTATCTAAGTCCTTACAATACAGCTCTTTCAATTGCGAGGCTGTACATTAGCAGCCTACTTGAATCGTGTCAACAGTCGCTGCGCGCAATCCCGTCGGAACTGCACCCAAGCTATACACTCTCTCCCTGTCCCGGAGCAACCTCCTGATACTGCTCCAGCGACTCTTCTTCTTCCTCTTCCTCTTGCTCCGCCAGCTCCCGCTCACGAGCGCGTTCTTCCAGGATCTCCTGCATCTTCGCATCCAGATCCTCACGGTTCTCATCGTATAGCTTCATGTGCTTGTACTTCCGCATGCCGGTTCCGGCTGGAATCAGGTGACCAATGATCACGTTTTCCTTAAGACCCCGTAAGTTGTCGGTGGACCCGGCAATCGCCGCATTGGTCAAAACCCTTGTCGTCTCCTGGAAACTGGCCGCGCTGATGAAGCTATCGATATTGAGCGAAGCTCGAGTAATACCGAGGAGCAGCGGCTTTGCAACTGCCGGCTGCCCGCCTTCCCGAACCACTTTTCGGTTCTCCTCCTGGAACCGGTGTTTGTCCACCTGCTGCCCATAGATGAAGTGCGTATCGCCTACTTGCACGATCTCCACCTTGCGCATCATCTGTCGGATAATGACGCCGATGTGCTTGTCGTTAATATTGACTCCTTGTAGCCGATAGACCTCCTGGACCTCATTCATGAGATACGCCTGCAATGCGTTCTCGCCCAGGATCTGCAGCACCTCGTGCGGATCGGTCTGCCCGTCACATAGTGGCTCACCGGCTTCGACATCATCGCCTTCCCGAATCAGAAGATGTTTTCCCATCGGAACGAGATGTTTGTACTCCTTACCGTATGCATCTTCGACGACGATAACGCGCTTGCCCTTCGTAATGCCGCGGAAGTGAACCCGGCCGCTGATCTGAGCAAGCACACTTGCATTCTTAGGCTTCCGGGCTTCAAAAAGCTCTCCTACCCTTGGCAGTCCTCCGGTAATATCCGCTGTCCGGATGCTTTCTCTAAGCAGCTTTGCGACCGTGCGCCCCGCCTCTATATCCTCACCGTCCTCTACGTTCAGGTACGAAGCTCCCGGCAGATAATAGGTAGCAAGAGTCTCCCCGGTCTTGCCTTCTATGACGATGCGCGGCTGGAGGCTCTCGATAGCGTGCTCGGTGATCTTCTTCTCAACGTTCCCGGTATCCTCGTTGATCTCTTCCTTCATGGTGGTGTTGGCAATGATGTCATGATACCGGACGACGCCGTCGTATTCGGCGATTATCGGCTCCGTAAACGGATCGAAAACTGCCAGAGAGTCCCCGGACTCGACAATATCACCGTCACGCACCAGCAATTCCGCTCCGTTTCGGATCTCGACCTTCTGCTCCTGAGCAAGCAGGAACACCTGACTATCCGCGAGGTGAATGTAGGCATTCTCCGTAGCGTGAATATCCTCACCTTTGCGCCGAATGATCGGCTCACCTTTTGCCACCTTGGCGCCTTCCTCGACTAGAAGCTTATCCGACTGCTCAACATCAAACCGGCCCAAGATGCGGTGCACCATCAGATAACCCTTCCGAGTGAACAAGCGAGTATCATCTCCCACAGTAACAATGTTACCGTGAACGCTGTTCACGTAAGCGGGGTACCGTAGGTAGGTCCGGTTTTCCTCGCTCATTCGGGTCGCGGCACCTCCGATATGGAACGTCCTCATCGTCAACTGCGTACCCGGCTGCCCGATGCTTTGTGCGGCCACAATTCCAACCGACTCTCCGATGCTGACCGTGCGATTGTTCGCCAGATTCCGCCCGTAACACTTCTGACAGACCCCGTACTTCGCCTCACATGTGAGGACCGTACGAATACGCACGTGCTCGATTCCGGCTTCTTCGATGGCTTCAGCCTTGGCCTCCGTAATCTCTTCATTGACGTCGACCAAGATTTCTCCGGTTATAGGGTGCTTCACGCGCTCGAGGGTGAACCGGCCGGAGATCCGGTCAATGAGGCTCTCAACCACCTCCTCTCCATCCTTAAGCGCTCCGATTTCGAGCCCGTTGATGGTGTTGCAGTCGTCCTCGTTGACTACGACGTCCTGCGCGATGTCGACAAGCCTGCGCGTCAAATACCCGGCGTCAGCCGTCTTGAGCGCGGTATCGGCCAGCCCCTTCCGAGCTCCGTTCGTCGAGATGAAGAACTCGATTACCGAGAGCCCCTCCTTGAAATTGGAACGAATCGGAAGCTCGATGATCTCACCGGATGGTTTCGCCATTAGCCCCCGCATTCCGGCAAGCTGCCTAATCTGACTCCGGTTGCCGCGCGCCCCTGAGTATGCCATCAGATAGACCGGGTTAAAGCCTTCCTTGTCGGCCTTCAGCTCGCTCATCATCCGGTCGGCGAGATCCTCATTTGTCTTACTCCAGACCTCGACCACTCGGTTATAGCGTTCCTCGTTCGTGATGACGCCGCTCAGGTACTGGCTCGTTATGGACTCAACATCCGCGTTCGCGGAGTCGATCATGCCCCGCTTCTCTTCCGGGATCAGGATATCGTCCATCCCGATAGTGGCGCCAAACAGGGTAGCATACCGAAAGCCGAGGTGCTTGACCGCATCCAACAGCTGCACCGTTACGTAGGGACCGAACGTCGAGTATACGTTCGTAATCAGCTTCCGCAGCTCCTTGTCGCCCATAGATTCGTTGGCAAAAGGCACCTCGCTCGGGAACTCGTCGTTCAGAATGATCCGGCCCGGCGTTGTCTCGATAACCTCGCCTTCTACCGGGACCTGTACAAGAGCCTGATAATCCACCGCTCGCATCTCAAGAGCGTGGAGCACTTCATCCGTCGATGCGAAGCGTTTGCCCGTGCCTGGCGCTCCAGGGCGCGCACGAGTCAGATAACTGATACCGAGGACCATGTCTTGAGTTGGAAACACGATCGGGCGCCCGTTAGCCGGATCAAGGAGATTTCGACTCGAGAGCATGAGTGTCCAGCACTCGATTTGCGCCGCTTGCGTAAGAGGCACGTGCACCGCCATCTGGTCGCCGTCGAAGTCCGCGTTGTACGCGTGACAGACGAGCGGATGGAGTTTGATCGCCTTTCCTCCCACCAGCACCGGCTCAAACGCCTGGATTCCAAGCCGGTGGAGCGTCGGCGCACGGTTGAGAAGCACCGGATGCTCTTTTACCACCTCGTCCAGGACCGCCCATACTTCGGGTGTTTCCTGTTCAACGAGCGTCTTGGCCTTCTTGATGTTGTAGACGACGTCCTTCTCCACAAGCTTCTTCATAATGAAGGGCTTGTAGAGCTCAAGCGCCATCTTTGTCGGGAGCCCGCACTGGTGGAGCTCCAGCTCCGGCCCAACCACGATGACCGAGCGCCCCGAGTAGTCAACCCGTTTCCCGAGAAGATTCTGTCTGAACCGACCCTGCTTCCCTTTCAGCATGTCGGACAAACTCTTCAGCGGACGATTGCTGGCGCCCTTCACGACCCGCTTCTTCTTGCTGTTGTCGAAAAGCGCGTCCACCGCCTCCTGGAGCATGCGCTTCTCATTCCGGATTATGATGTCCGGCGCGTTCAGAGACATAAGGCGCTTCAGACGATTGTTCCGATTGATCACCCGGCGGTAGAGGTCGTTCAGATCACTGGTGGCGAACCGCCCGCCATCCAGCTGTACCATGGGCCGCAGCTCCGGCGGAATAACCGGAATCGTCTCCAGAATCATCCATTCAGGCCGGTTCTCGCTGTCACGAAAATGCTCGACGATCTCGAGACGCTTCAGGAGCCGTTTATCGGCTTTCGCGCCTTTCTCCACCATCTTCGCGCGGAGCTCAGCGGTCAGCTCCTCAAGATCCAGCGTCTCCAGAAGCGCTCGAATGGCTTCCGCTCCGATCCCTGCACTGAAAGTATCCCCATACCGCTCCTTGGCCTCCATGTACTCTTCTTCAGTCAGAAGATCCATGTAACCGAGATCGGTATCGCCGGAATCCATGACGATGTACTTCTCATAATACAGGATGGAGCGAAGCGAAGCGATCGACAGATCCAGCAACAACCCCATTCGGCTCGGAACCGAACGGTAGTACCAGATATGACTCACCGGAGCGGCAAGCTCTATATGCCCCATGCGCTCGCGTCGCACCTTGAAATGAGTCACCTCTACGCCACATCGATCACAGATGACGCCCTTGTAGCGAATGCTCTTGAACTTCCCGCAGTAGCACTCCCACTCCTTGGTGGTACCGAAAATCCGCTCGCAGAAGAGGCCGTCCTTCTCAGGGCGTAACGTCCGATAGTTGATCGTCTCGGGCTTCTTCACCTCGCCGTAGCTCCACGCCCGGACTTGTTCCGGCGAAGCGAGCTGAATCATTATGCTGTCGAAATCCTGAATATCCCTCATCTCGCCGTCTGCCTCCTCTGCTTAGAAGTTGGTTCCTTGGCGGTTGATGAGCTCTTCATCCCGCTCCGTCAACGGAATCTGCTTCCCCTTGCTGTCGTAGATCGAGATGTCAAGCGCCAATCCGCGCAACTCCTGCACCAACACGTTGAAGCTCTCCGGCACCCCGGCGGAGGTCGAAGGCTCACCCTTTACGATGCTCTCGTAGATCTTCGCACGCCCGTTCATATCATCGCTCTTGATTGTGAGGAGCTCCTGTAGCGTATTGGCCGCGCCGTAGGCCTCGAGCGCCCACACCTCCATCTCACCGAGCCTCTGGCCACCGAACTGAGCCTTTCCGCCCAGCGGCTGCTGCGTTACCAATGAGTACGGTCCCGTGGCGCGGGCGTGCATCTTGTCGTCCACCAGGTGGTGCAGCTTCAGCAGATACATGTAGCCCACGGTAACTTCGTTTTCGAACGGATCTCCGGTCTGGCCGTCATAGAGGGCCGCCTTGGCGCTCGACGGCAACCCGGCCTTCTCCAGCAACTCGCCCACCATCTTGGGCGTGGCGGAATCGAACACCGGAGTCGAATACCACTCATCGAGGCCGACCGCCGCCCAACCGAGCTCGGTCTCCAGGATCTGCCCGAGGTTCATGCGGCTCGGCACCCCAAGTGGATTCAGGCAGACATCGAGCGGCGTGCCGTCAGCCATGTACGGCATATCCTCTTCCGGCAAGACTCGCGCAATAACGCCCTTGTTGCCGTGGCGACCGGCCATCTTATCGCCTTCCTGGAGCTTCCGCTTCGTGGCAATCAGCACCTTCACCACCTCGTCTACGCCGGGGCTCAAGTCGTCGCCGTCGGCTCGGCGCAGTTTCTGAACGTCGATCACGGTACCCTCTACACCATGTGGGACCCGGAGACTCGTATCGCGAACCTCTTTGGCCTTCTCGCCGAAGATCGAGTTCAACAGCTTGAACTCCGGGGTCGTCTCGGTCTCGCTCTTGGGCGTGACTTTGCCGACCAAGATATCCCCGCTTCCTACCTTCGCTCCGATTCGAATCGTACCGTCCTCATCCAGCTGATCGAGCGCCTTCTCTCCAGTGTTCGGGATGTCGCGAGTAACCTTCTCCGGTCCCAGCTTCGTCTCGCGGACATCGATCGAAAACTCCTTGATATGCACGCTCGTGAAGATGTCCTCTTTGACTACCTTCTCCGAGACCAAGATGGCATCCTCGAAGTTGTAGCCGTTCCATGGAACGAAGCCGGTCAGAACATTCCGCCCCAGCGCGAGCTCGCCCTGGCAGGTAGCCGGGCCGTCCGCGATGACACCTCCTTCGCTGACCTTCTGACCAACGTGAACAAGCGGCTTCTGCGAATAACACGTATCCTGGTTGGTCTTCTGGTACTTGGCAATACGATATACGTCACGCTCGTCACTTGATTTGGCGGCGTCGGGCTTGATGACAATGGTGGTAGCGGTAACTCGCTCTACCGTGCCGGCACGCCGAGCCTTGAGCAGTACTCCCGAATCGTATGCACACTTGGCCTCCATTCCCGTGCCGACGCGAGGCGGCTCCGGGAAGACGAGGGGCACTGCCTGACGCTGCATGTTGCTCCCCATCAGCGCCCGGTTAGCGTCGTCGTGCTCCAAGAATGGAATGAGGGAAGCGCTGACCGAGATCGTCTGCTTCGGCGAGACATCCATGTACTGGATATCTTCAGGCGGACGCGTCGTGTAATCCCCCGCCTTTCGCACCGAAACCTGCCCCACCTTGAAGCTCCCGCCTTCGTCCAGCGGGGCGTTTGCCTGAGCGATGCAGTACTTCTCTTCGTCCATCGCCGAGAGGTACTCGACCTTATCGGTCACCCTTCCGTCTTCGACCCGCCGGTACGGGGTTTCCAAGAACCCATAGTCATTTACCCGGGTGTAGTTAGCCAGGCTCACGATCAACCCGATGTTCGGTCCTTCAGGCGTCTCAATAGGGCACATTCGACCGTAATGCGTGTAGTGCACGTCCCGAACTTCGAAACCGGCTCGCTCGCGCGAGAGTCCGCCCGGCCCCAGCGCGTTCAACCTTCTCTTATGGGTGAGCTCCGACAGCGGATTCACCTGATCCATAAACTGGCTCAGCTGACTCGATCCGAAGAACTCCTTTATTGCGGCAACGATAGGCTTAATGGAAATCAGATCCTGCGGCTTGATAGTATCGGTCTCCTTGAGGCTCATCCGCTCCTTTGCGATGCGCTCCATCCGCGCAAACGCCGTCTTGAGCTGGTTCGCCAGTAGCTCCCCGATACTCCGAATCCGCCGGTTTCCCAAGTGATCGATGTCGTCCACGTTCGCTTCACCCACGTAAACCTTGATGAGAAAGGCCATCGTGTTGACGATATCGTCCTTCGTGAGAACGTGCTCCTGAGGAGGATCTGCGTAATCAAACTTCTTGTTGAGCTTATAGCGCCCGACCCGGCCGAGGTCGTACCGCCGGGAGCTGAAGAACATCGAATTGAAGTCCTTCTCCGCACTCTCCAACGTGATAGGCTCCCCGGGCATAATGACCGCGTAGACGGCCTGCAGGGCCTCGTCCTTTGTAGGCTCCTCCAATCCCGATTCGTCCTGGGTGAACTTACTCTCTTCGCGTTCAAAACAGTTGAGAAGCAGATCGGAATGAAGGCTTTCCGGATCGCTCATATCGATGACGAAGACTTCCTCGACTCCGTGATTCAGAAGCTCGTCCACGTCGTGCGGGTGAATCTTGTCACCTGCCCGGTAAAGCTTACGACGCTGCCCCTCATCGTCCTCCGCGTTAATATTCCGCGCAAGAATCGCGCCGTTCAGCTCCTCTTTGCGCTCCCGCTCGTCAACGACCGACATAACGCGCTGTTTGTAGAAGAGCTCAATGATCGATTCTCGTGACTCAAATCCCAGCGCCCGGAGAAAGATCGTTCCGAGGATTCGCTTCTTGCGATCCACCTTGGCGTAGATCAGCTCTTTCTTCTGATCGATTTCGAACTCAAGCCATGACCCGCGATACGGTATAATGCGAGAGCTATAAACCCCTTTTTCGTGACTGAAAATCACACCGGGGGACCGATGAATCTGACTGACGACAACCCGTTCGGCCCCGTTTATGATAAACGTGCCCCGGTCCGTCATGAGGGGGATGTCCCCCATGTATATGTCTTTCTGCCGGATTTCTCCGGTTTCAAGGAAGACCAGATTGATACGAGCCTTCACCGGGACTGCATATGTATGCCCTTTGGCCTTGCACTCATCCTCGTCGAGCGTCATGCTCTCTTCGTCAAGCGTGTAGTGGTCGTACTCCAGGCGCATATCCCCCCTCTGGCTCTCTATGGGGAAGATAGCCTGAAACACTTCCTCCAGCCCCTGCTCCTCGATCGGCTCACCCGATAGCATTTGCTTTCGCTGCAGAAACCGCTCGAATGAGGTTAGCTGAATATCGACCAGGTTCGGTAGCTCCATCGCCTCCGGGCCGGCAGTTCCGACCTCGGTCCGCGTTATTGGCTTGCTCCTATCAAACATGCACTTTCCTCCCCGGAACGCGTCGGGAATCTCCGTTCTTCTCCCCGAAGGGGATCAGGCCCTCCGAAGCCGTTCGCGTCTCCACGCAGTCTAGATCCGGCACGACGGAAGGCCGGGAGGACCGTCCCCGGACCGGACTGACGCCCTCCCCTCTCACACAAACGCACCGCAACCGGCTCGGGTAGCTCTTCCCGAGGGCTGCGGTGAGTTACGCCACTATAGGCTGTCGTGCGGACCCTACTTGACTTCAATCTGGCCGCCGACGCCCTCGATCTTTTCTTTGATCTCGTTCGCTTCATCCTTCGTGACGGCTTCCTTAAGCGTCTTCCCACCGGACTCAACGAGCTCCTTTGCCTCCTTGAGGCCAAGCCCGGTGATTGCGCGAACTTCCTTGATTACAGGGATCTTTTTGCCGTCTTCGACCCCCTTCAAGACTACGTCGAATTCGGTTTGCTCTTCGCCGGCTTCTTCAGCCGCTTCGCCTGCCGCGGCACCACCGCCGCCGGCAACAGCCACGGGTGCGGCCGCTGACACACCGAACTTCTCTTCCATTGCCTTCACGAGCTCGCTAACCTCCAGCACGGACATGTTAGCGACAGCTTCGAGTATTTCGTCCTTTGTTGGCGTCGCCATATTATCTTCTCCTTTCAGTTTGCTCCGGCGATAGCATGGCACGCTTTCGCGAAGACTAACGCCGGGTTATGGACAATCTCCACGTCCTCAGTACACGGCCGCGTTCCCTGTCTTCCCGCGAAACGCCGGGGCCGAAAACGCATGGGACACCGTCCTCTTCAATACGGCGGCTCTACGAGCCGCCCTGACCTTCCTTCTGTTCGGCAACCGCCCGCAACGCACGAACCAGATTCTGCATGACACCGTTCATCGCATACAGCAGGTTCCGCACCGGCGCCTGCATAACGCCCGCCAGCTGTCCCAGAAGCTCCTCCCGAGTCGGGAGCTTGGACAATGCTTCCACTTGCGTGGCGTCGAATACCGTTCCGTCGATCAACCCGCCCTTTATTTCGAGAGGCGCCTCCTTCGATGCATCCAGCAGCGCTTTGATAATCGCCGCAGGATCCTCCTGTGACAACGCCAGGGCCGTCGGCCCCACGAGAAAGCTGGAGACATCCGGCTTCTCCAGATCCTCCAATGCAAGCTGAGCGGTGCGGTTCTTGATCACCTTCAAGTCTCCGTTCCGCTCCCGCAAAGCCGTTCGAAGATCAGTCATCTGCTGTACGGTCAGGCCCCGGTAGTCGGTGAACACGAAATCCTGAACGTCCTTCAGACGCTCCCGGATGTCTTGGACGGCCGCTTTCTTTGCTTCGGTGACTCTCGTTTGATAGCCTTCCACTTCCATATCTCAACACCTCTCTTACGCCGCAGCCTGGCGCTCGTCGAGCGTGATCTTTATACCGGGCCCCATAGTGGAGCTAATCGCCACAGAAAGGATGAAGCTTCCTTTCGTATCAGCAGGTCGGCGCTTCTCCACCTCCGAGACAACCGTCCGGATATTCTCCGCGACTCTCTCCGTCTCCATACTCACCTTGCCGACGGCGAGATGGATCACTCCGGTCTTGTCTGCCCGGAATTCGACACGCCCTTTCCTCAACTCTTCGATTGCGCCGGTTATGTCAAATGTCACCGTCTGCGTCTTGGGGTTGGGCATCAGACCACGTCGCCCCAGAATCGGCCCAAGCCGACCAACGTCCTTCATCACATCCGGTGTTGCCACCGCAACGTCGAAATCCAACCAGCCGTCCTTGATCTGCTGGATGAGATCGTCGTCTCCAACATACGTTGCACCGGCCTGACGAGCTTCCTCCGCCTTTTCTCCTTTGGCAAAGACCAGAATCTTCTTCTCGGTCCGAAACTGGTGCGGCAGAACCAGGGTATCCCGCACCGTCTGACCCTTCTTGATCTTCACTTTGATAGCGACCTCGATCGTCTCGTCAAAGCTTGCCGTGGAGAGTTTCTTCGCGAGCTCCACGCCTTCTTCCAGGCCGTAGCGGCGCGTTCGGTCCACCTGGGTCAGCAACTCTCGATATCGTTTACCCCGTTTCATGCGGCGCCTCCTTCTACTTTGACGCCCATACTCCTGGCCGTCCCGGCTACAATCTTCTTTGCCGCCTCCAGGTTAAACGCGTTGAGATCCGGCAACTTGGTTTCGGCAATCTCGGTCAACTGCTCTTCGGTCAGCTTCCCGACAGTCTCTTTGTTGGGCTCCGAGGCGCCCTTCTCCTTGCCCAAGGCTTTCTTGATCAAGACCGCTGCCGGAGGGGTCTTGGTAATAAACGTGAAGCTTCGGTCTCCATAGACCGTGATCTCCACCGGAATAAGCAACCCCGGCTCCACATTCTTCGTCGCATCGTTGAACTGCTGCACGAACTGCGGAGCGCTGACTCCATGCGGTCCCAATGCCGGACCGACCGGCGGCGCAGGTGTAGCCTTGCCCGCCGGAACCTGCAGCTTGATAACTGCAGCCACTTTTTTCTTCGCCATACAGGCTCCTTACAAAGACGCGTGGTACAACCGCCGACGGCTCTTCGCCGGCTCCCATCTCTAGCGCTGCAACGCAGCGCCTTTGGCGGATTCACCCCAAAAGGGCGATCCAGCCCGTCCACACCCGGTCGTAACCGGTGCCTACTGTTTCAAATCGACCGCTCTCCACATCTGGACCCGATTATCAGGCATCCCCCGCTCGTTCTGAGCTCCAAGTAGGCGACTCGAAATCTGCCATGCCGAGCCGACATGCAGCCTGTCCGGACTAACCGAAGCAATTCAGCCGTCCGAGAAGCCCGCTTTGCCGCATCTATCGCGATCAAATCTGCTATACCGCAAGCCGGTAGACCTCAGCGCTATACTTTCTCAACCTGCAGAAAGTCAACCTCAACCGGGGTAGACCGACCGAAAATCCCTACGGTGACCCGGAGCTTCGATTTCTCCTCGTTAACCTCCTCAACGGTCCCCGTGAACGAATCAAACGGCCCTTCGATGATACGGACGCTCTCTCCTACCGTGAAACTCTCCTTGGGTTTAAGAGCTTTGTCACCCTTAATGCTCCCGCTCTTCTGCAGAATAGTCCGAGCCTCCTCCTGCGAAATAGGCTGAGGCTTGCTGTTCGGAGTAGAGCCCACGAAGCCGGTAACTCCTTGGATCTTGCGAATACGCGAGCAAATCGACTTCCATCCCAAATCCGGAAGATCCATCTCTACAAGGATATACCCAGGCAGGAACTTCTTCGTGGACACCTTGCGCTTGCCGTCTTTCACCTCTACTACCTGCTCCGCCGGTACCTTCACGTCAAGAACGGCAGCGTCCAACTCGGAATCCTCCTCCTTGAGCTTCCGAATTGTCTTCTCTACCTTGTTTTCGTACCCGGAATAGGTGTGTAGCACGTACCAAGCTCTAGCCATGTAATTCTCGCTTGTGGTCTTCTGTTCGAATAGTACGGCGCAAGCCCGTCGACACCGACACTCCACCTCGACCCGGGAGCACTCTGATCCCCCAAGCTTTCTTTAGAAGATGAGCAGCATAGCGTTTTGGAAGACGATGTCGAACAATCCCAGGAAGAGGGCAATAATAACGACTGATACAACTACCACCTTCGTAGATTCGATGACTTCCTCACGCGTAGGCCAAACCACCTTCTTGAGCTCGGCATAACTATCCTTAAAGAATTGTAAAGCTCTTTTCATGAGAAACGCGCTCCTCAACGCCGACAGGCCAGACAGGACTCGAACCTGCAACATTCGGTTTTGGAGACCGATGCTCTACCAATTGGAGCTACTGGCCTATAACCGGAGTTCTGAGGACACACCTTGACCGCCTATGCCAGAACCCCACTACAACAACGGCGAAGTATAACAAGAACCGTACCAGGCGTCAACAAACGAGCCTCCGATCGGACTCGAACCGATGACCCCCACCTTACCATGGTGGTGCTCTACCGACTGAGCTACAGAGGCTTGTCCTTCGGGAATACACCCGGGAAACGGCAAGGCAGCAGGCTACCAATCCGCTGCCGACGTGTCAACCACTATCGACAACTCTCCAGAACAAACGCAGTTGGATACTGCATCGATCAGGAAGCGCGGCGGCGAGTGCCCTCCCTTGGCGCGCGCCTGTGGCGCGGGGGGCCGTGGTGGAATGGGAAGGGAGGAGTGCTCGTTTCACCGTCTTCTCGCCGCCGGCGTAGAGCCGTGCCGGTCCAACTGCGTTTGCCCTGACAACTCCCCGGACAGTTGTTGCCACTGCTACTCCGGTCCGTTCCCCTCGCCCAACACGAAACGTCCATTCTCCATAATATGGACGTGTTCACCGGATGCCGTCACCCCGGTTACATTGATGTCCGGAGTTCCAATCATGAAGTCTGTGTGTACAACCGCGCGATTGCCGCCGAGAGCCTCGTAGTCCTCTTGCGAAAGCGAGGCCCCGCCCTCAATGCAGGTGGGATAGCTACTTCCAAGGGCCATGTGACACGCGGCGTTCTCGTCGTAGAGTATGTTGTAAAACACTGTCCCTGACTGGAATACTGCATTTTCGGAATCAACTAACGCAATCTCTCCCAGATAACGCGCACGATCATCGAGGGAGAAGTACTTCTCCAGGGCCTGGGCGTTCTTCTCCGCCCCGAAGTCAATCACTCTCCCGTCTTGGAACTCGAACCAAGCTCCGGAAACCTCCTGGCCGAGGACCAGAACCGGCCGCGTAACCGAAGCGTATCCATTCGTACCTTCTCGATGAGGAGTGGTGAAGACTTCCTCAGTCGGGATGTTGGGAAAGAAGCGACGGCCACTCACGGTTACCTCCCCGCCCCCGACCCAGCGACTTCGCTCAAGAAGGGCGACCTCCAGATCAGTTCCTCGCGTGGTGAACCGCAGGGCGCTCAGCCGCAAGTCCGTCAGAACGCGAGCGCGTTCCTCCAAGCGTTCCATGTGCGCAGTCCAACTGCCCGTGGGGTCGTCCTGGTCCAGCTTGAGTATTGGCCGCAGAAGCTGCCATGCACGCTGAACTGTGTCGTCGTTCGGTTCCGCCTCAAGGAACTTCGCCGCCCACTTTGACGTAGGCGCCGCCGCAACACACCACGCACACTGGTTGGACTGTATAGCCTCCCGGAACGGGCGCAACGCTTCCGCATTAGCCTTGGCAGCCTTGGCATTCCGGTCGGGATCCAGCGTCTCGAGCAGATCCGGATCCTCCGGACCAACCAGCGAGATCAAAGACCACCCCTCTTCCACCAACCGGAGATAGGTCTCGGTAACAAAACTCGGAACATAGTCCAATGAATCTCCGAACGCGGCGTCTATTCTGGTCTTGTACAGCCCCGCGTGCTCCGAGAGAACATGAACGTACTCGGCCCCTCGCTCATATGCGACCCTCGCAATCCGCAGGAAGAGCGGCCAGTGTATAGGTTCCCCCCGGAGCGCCAACCTCCCGCCCTCTCCCAGTCCGACCGCATCGACCAGAAGCTGAGCATAGTCCTCTTGAATACGTTCCGTCGGCTCATCCATGGTCTCTCCTCGAGCCAGTCGATTTCGAATCCGGCCTACCTCCGGCAAGCTTGAACTCTTCCCCCCCCCCCCCCCCCC
>Ga0207421_10001580_pt1 | contig 29032 bp, 18 predicted proteins | sample SodLakKL_010_SED_4_FD_187542 | JGI IMG/M metagenome (GOLD analysis project Ga0207421, IMG submission 187542) | Alkaline sediment microbial communities from Lake Tanatar, Kulunda Steppe, Russia - 8KL_010_SED (SPAdes) (version 2) | ecosystem: Environmental > Aquatic > Non-marine Saline and...
TATTTCTCTCCACCACAAATCACTACTGCCCAACTATGATGTTTTCGACGAGCACCGCTACTTTACTCCCGCTCCCAGGCGCAGCCTGCTGTCCCTGGAAGGGCAGCAAATCGCCGTAGCTATTTGCGAGGATACCTGGAACGATAAAGATTACTGGGAGCGGCGTCTTTACCCGGAAGACCCGGTGGAAGAAATGTTCGGCCTGGGAGCAGAAATACTGGTAAACCTTTCTGCATCCCCGTATCATTTGGGTAAAGTGACAGTTCGGGAGAGTATGCTCTCAGCCCTGGCGGGCAAATACAATGCCCCTTTGTATTTCGTGAACCAGGTTGGCGGTAATGATGAATTGATTTTTGATGGCAGCAGTATGATCTGCTCTGGTGATGGAAACGTTGTTTACCAGGCCCCTTCTTTCCAGGAGGGGCTGGTTTTTTATCAGCAGGGAACAAAGCCAGGGGCTGAGACGGCCCGTTTTACCTCCCTGGAACCTGGCAGGGAAAACGATGGTTCCAGGAGCCGGGGTGTTTTTAACCCCGGTCTTTCTGCTGCAGTTCAAGAGCAGGTGAAGGCTGTACCCGGGGCTTTTAAAAACCGGGTGCTCCTGACCACCGGGTTGGAAAATGCAGCCTGGGTATACCAGGCCCTGGTCCTGGGAATTCGGGATTACCTGGCCAAGACAGGGTTTGAACGGGCGCTTATTGGCCTCAGCGGGGGGATTGACTCTTCAGTTACAGCAGCCCTGGCTGTATCAGCCCTGGGCCCGGAGCAGGTCCTCGGGGTGCTGATGCCTTCCCGCTATTCTTCCCGGCACAGTATCAGCGACTCGTTTTGCTTGGCCGAAAATCTGGGCATAGAGACACGGCTGCTGCCGGTTGAGGAACCGTTGCAGGCGTTTTTGAACCTTTTGAACGGGGAAGAGAATCCTGTGCTGGACTTGGCCGAAGAAAATATTCAGGCCCGGATCAGGGGTAGTATATTAATGTTTATTTCCAACAGGGAGCGCAGGATGCTGCTTACTACCGGAAACAAGTCGGAAGTTGCCGTGGGATACTGTACTCTTTACGGGGATATGTCCGGTGGATTGGCTGTTCTGGCAGATGTGCCCAAAACCATGGTCTACAGGTTGGCTGAGTTTATGAATTACCAGGCTGGCCTGGATATTGTCCCTCAGTCGGTCATAGAAAAAGCACCCTCTGCGGAACTGCGCCCGGACCAAAAAGACCTGGATAGCCTTCCACCATATGAAATCCTTGACCGTATTTTGCACTTATATATTGAAGAAAATCTCCATGTGGACGAAATCGCGGCCCAAGGATTTGACTATAACACTGTGAAGAGTTTGGTTAGAAAAGTCGATAGATCCGAGCATAAAAGATATCAGTCTGCACCCGGTCTCCGGGTGACGACCCGTGCTTTCGGCAGCGGCCGCCGGATGCCCATGGCTGCAGACTTTTTCACATCATGAAAATTTATTTCAAAAAGTGTTGACAAGCAGGTGAAAGCAGGTTATTATATAGATACAAAGTTGCAAGGCAAGGTTGCCTGAGTTTCTGGATGAAGCAAAAGGGATATTAACAGGAAGTGGAGGCAGACATGATTGGAAGACCTGGAATACTGCCTGGGCGCTGCCAGCCCGGCTGAGGGAAAAGAAATTATCACATCGCTGTCTCCAGCTGGACTTCGCTGCACCGGTGAAGCAGGGGACTGCCCCCAGTTTTTAAGGACGGTGCGGAAATTCCAACCCCAGGTAACGATTTTAAGCCTGGAACTGAAAGGGGATGTCCTGGAAACGGCCAGCATCATCGACCAGGAAAGCCTGGCAGCGCTGCTGCTGGTTACAAGGGAAAACACAGAAAGCACCTTCTATCAAAAAATGAAGCAGCAGTTTCCCTACATCCAGGAACTCCCGGTAGAAAGTAATGTTCTTTTGACTGCCATCAAAGTTCTTTACCTGGAGCACCTTCGCCGCAAGCAGCTCAACGAGGAGTTGCACAACTTACGGTCCAGGCTCCAGGCTCGCACAGTAATCGAACGGGCCAAGGGAGTCGTAATGAAAGAGCTTTCCCTGGACGAACAAAGCGCATACCGGTTCATGCAAAAGAAGAGCATGGACCTGCGGCTACCGCTAAAGGACTATGCCGAACGATTACTGAAGACAATGTAAGCTGGCTGCTGGAACTGAAGGAAAAGCAGGAACTGTTTCTAAATACCAGGGGTAAATAGCAAGGGCCAAGAAAAAAGAATCAGTGTTATCGTGGGCAATGGCGCCCCGGGAGGGTTTGAAAAGTAAAAACTCTCAGGGGCGTTTTTTGTTTATATTCAATCATTCATAAGGAGTTGATTTTCATGGGTTACACAAATGACGACGTTCTTCGTATGGTCGGGGAGCAAAATGTGAAATTTATCCGTCTTCAGTTTACAGACATTTTTGGGGTTTTGAAAAACATTGCCATTCCGGCAGACCAGTTAGACAAGGCTTTAGAGGGAGAAATCCAGTTTGACGGTTCATCCATTGAAGGGTTTGTGCGGATCGAGGAATCAGATATGAACTTAAGGCCCGATCCGGACACCTTTGTAACCTTTCCCTGGAGGCCCAAGGAAGGCGGAGTGGCCCGGCTCATCTGCGATGTTCATAATCCCGACGGCACACCCTTCGTCGGCTGCCCCCGGGGCAGGCTGAAAAAAGTCATTGCCGAAGCGGAGGAAATGGGATTTTTCATGAATGCCGGACCGGAAGCGGAGTTTTTCCTCTTTCATACCGATGAAAATGGGCTTCCCACCCTTAAAACCCATGACAAGGCAGGCTACTTCGATATGACGCCGGCTGACCTGGGGGAAAATGCCAGGAGGGACATGGTTCTGACCCTTACGGATATGGGCTTTGAAGTGGAAGCTTCCCACCATGAGGTGGCTGAAGGGCAGCACGAAATCGACTTTAAGTACAACGATGCTTTGACCACGGCAGACAATCTGGCCACTTTCCGCCTGGTGGTTCGCACCATCGCCCAGCGGCATGGGCTCCATGCCAGCTTTATGCCCAAGCCCATTTTTGGCATAAACGGTTCCGGGATGCATACCCACCAGTCCTTGTTCCGCGGCTCGGAAAATGTTTTTGACGACCCCGATGCCCAGTATGGACTTAGCGAGTACGCCTTGAACTATATTGCCGGGATCCTGGAGCATGTGCAGGCGTTTACCGCCATCACCAATCCCACCGTCAACTCCTTTAAGCGGTTGGTTCCCGGATATGAAGCACCTGTTTATGTGGCCTGGTCCCAAAGAAACCGCAGTCCGCTGATCCGTATCCCGGCCCGCAGGGGGCAGAGCACCAGGGTGGAAGTGCGCAGCCCGGACCCATCCTGCAACCCGTACCTGGCCCTGGCCGTTATGCTCAAAGCCGGCCTGGATGGGATTAAGCGCAAGCTGACTCCCCCGGGACCGGAAGAAAAGAATATCTACGAAATGTCGGAAGAGGAGCGGAAAAGCCGCAACATCGACAGCTTGCCCGGCAGCCTCTATGATGCGCTGAAAGCCCTGGAGCAGGATGAAGTCATCCTGGATGCCATCGGCGAACATATTTGGGATCGCTTCAGCGAAGCGAAAATGATCGAATGGGACAGCTTCCGTACGGCCGTCCACCCCTGGGAAGTCAACAAGTACCTGGCCAAGTTCTAAAGGGGAATTGAAGAAGGCACTTGCCAGGCTGAAAGCAATAGTTGGAGCAAAGGCGCTCAGATACAATTTCTGGGCGCTTTTCTATTGGAATAAACCGAGTAATGGCGCAGTCGCCCGGGGAGCTGGGTAAGCCTGTAAAAGGAGCTAAAGTTACTCCGGGGCTTCGAGCGGCAAACCCGGTTATATTCCCGTCCTTTTGAGACGCTGGGTCATTAAAAATTGAAGGAAAGGATGATGAAAGGTGTTAGGGACAAATTGCTTAACGTATCAGTGTAGGAGGGCTTTCCTGGTTATCCTGCTGGCCGCAGCGCTGCTGCTGTTGATACCGGCAGGGACGGTTGCCGCAGCCACCACCGAGGATCTTGTAGTTGCCGTTGATTCCATCTGGATCCTGGTTGCAGCTTTCCTGGTCTTTTTTATGCATGCCGGTTTCGCCATGGTGGAGACAGGTTTTACCCGGGCAAAAAATGCCGGAAACATTATCATGAAAAACTTTATGACCTTCAGCATGGGCAGTATCAGCTATACATTAATCGGTTTTACCCTCATGTTCGGTCTTACGGCCGCCGGGTTTGTTGGCCTTTCAGGTCATGCCCTAACTGATGATTTCACCCACCTGGGTCTTAGTGTTCCCATCTACGTATTTGTGATTTTCCAGACCGTCTTTGCCGCTACGGCAGCGACCATCGTCTCCGGGGCCGTAGCCGAGCGAATCAAGTTTCCCGGCTACCTGCTCTACAGTGTCGTGCTCACAGCGATTATCTACCCCGTGGTGGGGCACTGGGTCTGGGGCGGAGGTTTCCTGGAAGAGTTGGGCTTTGTTGACTTTGCCGGTTCCACTGTTGTGCACGGGACAGGTGGAGTAGCCGCTTTCATGGGCGCCTACTTCCTGGGAGCCCGGGCCGGCAAGTACAACGAAGATGGAACCGTCAATGCTCTCCCGGGGCACAGTATCACCCTGGGTGCCTTGGGTGTATTGATCCTCTGGTTCGGCTGGTTCGGGTTTAACGGTGGCAGCACCTTAAGCGCCCTGGATCCCGATATGGGTTTGGTCGTGGTCAACACCAATCTTTCTGCCGCTGCCGGTGCTATCCTGGCAATGCTGGTAACCTGGATGCGGCATGGCAAGCCTGATGTCAGCATGACCTTAAACGGCGCCCTGGCGGGCCTGGTCTCCATTACGGCCGGTTGCGGCAATCTATCTCCCATCGGTGCTATTATTGCCGGAGCCATTGGCGGCATTATCCTGGTCTTTTCCGTGGAAATCATTGACCAAAAAATCAAAGTGGACGATCCTGTTGGTGCTGTTTCGGTGCACGGGACCTGCGGCATCTGGGGGACCCTGGCTGTGGGCTTTTTGGCCACAGATGGAGGACTGTTCTATGGCGGCGGAGCCGGCCTGCTGGGTGTGCAGGCCCTGGGTGTAGTGGCCATGGTCGCATGGGTTGGCGTGACGGCTGCCGTCCTCTTTGCCATCATCCGGTCTGCTGCAGCACTCCGGGTGCCCCGGGAAGAAGAAATGAAGGGTCTGGATATCGGCGAACACGGAATGGAAGCTTATGCGGACTTTGTTCCCCGGTAAAAGAAGCATAACAAGGAATAACAAGTGTATGCACCAGAAAGCAGGGCGACAGTTAAGCCGCTTTTCCGCCTGGCCCTTGTTTTACTTCGAAAAGCGCTCCAGGACTGTCTCCCCGGCTTCGCTACAAAAAGCTTTTGGGATTACAATAATAGAGTAAAATGAGATACCCTGTAAACAAAAGAAGGGAGGAACACCAGGTGAAAAAAATCGAGGTCATTTTCAGGCCGAACAAGATGATGGAACTGGAAGAAGCCTTAAGCGGTGTCGTTACCGGGATGACGATAACCCATGTCAAGGGGTTCGGGACGCAAAAAGGGGAAACCCAGGTTTACCGGGGAACTCCTGTTAACGTCAATCTTCTGCCCAAGATGAAAATGGAGACAATCGTCTCCGACGATCGGGTGGAAGAGATTGTTAAAGTAGTTCAAAATATCTGCCAGACTGGAAAATACGGGGATGGCAAAATCTTTATTATTCCGGTGGAAGAGGCCATCCGGATCCGCACAGGTGAAAGAGGTGATACAGCCTTATAACAGTTGGCTGTAGTTCAAAAAAGCAAAAAGGATAGGCCGGACAGCCCTCCCTCCGATAGCAGCGGTATGCAGCACGGGATCAGCGCAAACCACCCCAACAAGCCGCACCCGTGCTGTAGCTGCAAAAAAACCAGGGCTGTCCACGGCCTATCTTTTTTTGTAATTGCCAGAGAGATTTGCAAGCTTTTTTTAATGGCAGAAGCTAAATGGTTGACGAATTGTTTCATGGTGATTCCAGGATTTTTTTCGTTCCCGGTAGTGAAACTTTTATCACCCGCGGGTTATGTGCTATAATAATCCCACAACTATGGAAGATTACCCAGCCAGAACGAACTGAAACCATAAGGGTTTACTTTTTGTATCCATTTATTGCCATGTAGCAGAGCATATAAAGGTGAACTGCCAAGATCCTGAGAATGGCGAGTGAGAATGAAGAGTTTGAAAATGGGGCGGGGGGCTCCATTAAAGGAGTTGGTTTTGTGTCCGAAAGCTTTCAATTTGATGTGATTGTTATTGGAGCCGGCCATGCCGGATGTGAGGCCGCAGTGGCCGCAGCCAGGATGGGTTGCCGGACCCTTTTAATTACCACCAACCTGGATCACCCGGCGCTTATGGCCTGCAATCCTTCCCTGGGCGGACCGGGAAAGGGCCATCTGGTCAGAGAAATTGATGCCCTGGGGGGCGTAATGGGTATCAACGGCGACCGGCATGTCTTGCAAATGCGCAAACTTAATACCAGCAAAGGGCCCGCAGTTCAGGCCCTGCGGGCCCAGATAGATAAGCAATCTTACCAGCAGGGGATGAAAGAAATCTTGGAGCAGGAGCCCCGGCTTCGCTTGAAAGAAGGGGCGGTTGCAGAAATTTTGGTCGAGGAAGGTCGTGCTTCCGGGGTAACAACCCGCCAGGGCAGCACGTACAAAGCCCCCTGCCTGGTTTTGTCTGCCGGTGTCTATATGAGCAGTGAAATTTTCCTGGGCGACCACCATTTTCCCGGGGCCCCGGGAAACCAGGTTCCATCCGCGGAAATTTCCGGGAACCTGGCCAGCCTTGGCCTGGAAATTGACCGCTTTAAAACGGGGACGCCGCCCCGGGTCTACCGCAGCAGCATAGATTTCGACGGCCTGATTCCGGTACCGGGAGAGCCCGAAGCCGGCGCGTTTTCCTATGCCACAGAAAACCCGGATTTTGAGCAGATCCCCTGTTATATGACCTACACCACCCGGGAGACCCACCAGCTGATCCTGGACAATAAGCACTATGCCCCCATTTATTCCGGGCTGATCAAGGGGCGCGGCCCTCGCTACTGCCCCTCCATCGAGGATAAAGTGGTCCGTTTTCCCGACCGTGAAAGGCACCCAGTTTTTATTGAACCGGAGAGCCGGGGATCGGAGGAGATGTACCTGCAGGGCATTTCCACCGGGCTGCCGGAAGATCTGCAGCACGCGTTTTTGCGCACCATTCCGGGGTTTCGCAGCGTGGAGATAACCCGTCCCGCTTATGCCATTGAGTATGATTTTTGTCCTCCCACCCAGCTGGAGCCAACCCTGGAGACAAAAAAGATCAAAGGACTGTTTTTTGCCGGCCAGGTAAACGGGACCACCGGTTACGAAGAAGCCGCAGCCCAGGGACTGGTGGCCGGGATCAATGCCGCCCTGCTCTGCCGCGGGGAACCGCCATTTGTCCTGCAAAGGACAGAAGCCTATATTGGTGTCCTAATTGACGACCTGGTAACCAAAGGTGTCAGCGAACCCTACCGTATGTTTACTTCCCGCTGCGAGCATCGCCTGGTATTGCGACATGACAATGCCGACCTGCGCCTTACGGAACGGGGGTTTGAGTTGGGCTTAATTGACCGGGAGCGCTACCAGCGTTTCCAGGAGAAAAAGCAAAGGCTGGAAACAGAAAGGGAAAAGCTGGAAAAGATTCGCCTGACTCCTTCGGCCCGAATTAACGCGGCCCTGGAAGAGATGGGCACTGCCGCCCTGACCAAACCGCAGACCCTGGCTGAACTGCTTAAACGGCCGGAGATCTCCTATGAAAACTTGGACCTGCTGCAGGAGTATCCCGGCGAATTCGACCTGTCTACCGAGAAAGAGATTGCCTCGGAGGCGGAAACCCAGATCAAGTATGCCGGCTATATTGCCAAACAACTGGCCAACATCAAGCAGGTCCAGGGCTTGGAAGAGCGGGCTATTCCGCCGGACTTTGATTACGACCGGCTGACCAATATTTCTACCGAAGCCCGGCAAAAGCTCAAGTCGATTCGTCCTAAGACCCTGGGCCAGGCTTCACGTATTGATGGCGTATCACCGGCGGATATTTCGTTTCTGGCCCTGCACGTAAGCCCCCGGAGAGTCCGCGGAAAAGCTTCCAGGGAAAGGGAAGAACAGGCAGGGTCAGCGGGTCAGGCACACAAAACCGGGGAAGGGGAGTGACGGGATCCATGCCCCAGCCCGGCTGGTACTATCGCCTGAGCCAGTATTTCCGGGAGTTGTTCGGCCAAAAAGTTTATAAAATTCCCCTGGACGCCGGAATGACCTGTCCCAACCTGGATGGTGCCAAATCCAGTCAAGGTTGCATTTTCTGCCATAATCCCGGCTTTAGCCCGGGCGCACTCTCCAGGGAAACAAACGATCGGACGGCTTCCATTGCAGAACAGGTTAGAAAGTTTCAACTACGCTCGGAACAGCGGAAAAAAAATCCTGGAGCACAGGGACAGGAACAGGGCGTGCCCGCCGGGTTTACTCCCCGGCGTTTTTACCTGGCCTACTTCCAGTCTTTCAGCAATACCTATGCGCCTTTATCCACCCTGCGTCAGCTCTACCAGGAAGCTTTGTCCGTCCCCGGGGTCGTCGGTTTAAGTGTAGCCACCCGGCCCGACTGCCTCCAGGAGGATGTGCTGGACCTGCTGGCGGAGTATGGCAGCAAACACCATGTCTGGCTGGAACTGGGCCTGCAGACTTTCCACGATGCCACCCTAAAGCGGATTAACCGGGGGCACGATTTCGCCTGCTTCCGGGATGCTGTCCTGGAAAGCGAACGCCGGGGGCTGCGGGTTTGTGTCCATATTATCAACGGCCTGCCAGGAGAAGGGCGCCGGGAGATGCTGGAAACAGCCCGGGTCTTAGCCGGGCTGCCCGTTAAGGGTATCAAGTTTCACCAACTCCAGGTGATGGAAAGCACAGACCTGGCCCGGCTTTACCGGCAGGGAGAACTGAGACTGCTCAACGCAGAAGAATACCTGGAAATCCTCTGCGACCAGCTGGAGCTGTTACGGCAAGATATTGTTGTCCATCGCCTGATGAGTGAAGTGACCAGGGAAGAGCTGCTGTTGGCGCCCCGTTGGGATGTCTCCCGGGCTGACTTTGCCCGAAAGGTGGAGCAGACCCTCAAAGCCCGCAACTCCTGCCAGGGCAGGCATGTACCGGTTAATGACACCGGTTAATGAAAAATGAATGGACTCTCCAAGGGGAGGATATGTTTAATGAACACAATCTACGGACCCCTGTACTCCCGGCGACTGGGAATCTCCGTCGGGATCGACATCATTCCCTATAAAACCTGCAGTTTCAACTGCGTCTACTGTCATGAGGGGGAGACCACTAATTTGACGTGCCAGCGCCAAAATTTCCTGGATTCCCGGGAAGTCCTGGAAGAGCTGTCATCTCTGGCCGGCAAGAAACAGCTCCGGGGGCTGGACCTGGATTACCTGACTTTTGCCGGTTCCGGTGAGCCGACCCTGAACAGGGACCTGGGCAGATATATCGCTCACTTGAAAGAAATCAGCCCGGTACCAGTGGCAGTGATTACCAACAGTTCTCTGCTCTGGGACCGGGATGTCCGGGATGATCTGCGCCAGGCCGACTTGGTGGTCCCCTCCCTGGATGCTGCCGGGGAAGAGTCTTTTCAGCGGGTAAACCGTCCTTGTAAAGAACTTTCCCTGGAAAAGATTTTCCGGGGGCTGAGGCAGTTCTGCCGGGAATTTTCCGGCGAGATCTGGCTGGAGATCCTGCTCTGCCGGGGCCTGAATGACAGCGAAGCAGACCTGGCGCGACTGGCCGAAGTCCTGGAGACTATGGAGCTGGACAAAGTCCAGATCAATACCGTCTCGCGCCCGCCGGCCCAGGACAAGATCGAGCCTGTTCCCCCGCAAACATTGCGCCATTTTCGGGAGCAGCTGGCTGAGAAGGTGGAAATCATTGAAGAGAGCACAGGGTTTTGGAGAAAAGCCATGGAAGCGGACCTGGAAAAAGCCATCCTGGACAGGCTCAACTATAAGCCGGAAAGTATGCTCTCCCTTTCCCGGGAGCTGAAAAAAAGCGGGCAGGAGATAATCAAGGTGCTGGCCCGCCTGGAAAAAGAGGGGAAAGTGGTGCGTTTCATCCGGGACAGGACTTCATTTTACAGGAAAACTCCTGGTGCGCATGGAAAATAGTTCGTAACCGCTGCGTCTTTCATCGTAGTCAATCTAGCTCTGGCAGGGGCAAAAGTTGGTTTTTGATCCTTTTGCCTCCCGGTCCGAGGAAAGGGTGGGGTAGATGCAAAGCAGACCTTTAGAGGGGATCCGGGTGCTGGATTTGACCCGGGTGTTGGCCGGTCCATTTTGCACGTTGCAGCTGGCTGACCTGGGCGCCGAAGTCATCAAGATAGAAACACCGGAAAAAGGGGACGACTCCAGGGCTTATGGGCCTTTTTTGGGTGAGGAAAGCGCCTATTTTCTCAGCCTGAACCGGAATAAAAAAAGTGTTACAGTAAACTTGAAAAGCGGCGAAGGGCAGGGCCTGCTCAAAGAGATGATCCCCCATTTTGATATCCTGGTGGAAAATTACCGTCCGGGAACCATGGAGAAGTGGGGGTTGGGATACGAGGACCTGTCAAAGGTACATCCCGGGCTGGTCTACGCTGTCGTTTCCGGGTTTGGGACCACGGGACCGGAAACGCAGAAACCTGCTTATGATATTGTTGTTCAGGGGCGGGGAGGAATTATGAGCATTACCGGGCAGGAAGGAGGCATGCCTACCAGGGTGGGCGCTTCGGTGGGCGACTTAACCGCCGGGCTTTTTACCGTTATCGGGATCCTTTCTGCTCTGCTTGTCGCTCGCACCCAAGGGCAGGGGCAGAAGGTGGATATTTCCATGCTGGACTCCCAGGTGGCACTCCTGGAAAATGCCATAGCCCGTTACACAGTCACGGGGGAGATACCGGCACCCCTGGGCAATAGACATCCTTCGATTACTCCTTTTAGCTCCTTTTCGGCCCGTGACGGCTACATTATCATCGCAGCGGGAAACAACAGGCTCTGGGAAAAACTCTGCCAGGTCCTGGGGGTGCCTCACTTGGCCCGGGATGCCCGCTTTCTGGATAACGACAGCAGGACCCGCAACTGGGATCGGCTCAAGCCTCTGCTGGATGAAGCTATCCAACAAGAGACCGTGGACTACTGGATCAACCGCCTGGAACAGGAAAATATTCCCTGCGGCCGGATCCAGGGGGTGGACCAGGTGCTTCAGGATCCCCAGGTGCTGGCCCGGGATATGGTCCGTAAAATCACCCTGCAGTCCGGGATGGAGTTTACCGTGGCGGGAATTCCCTACAAACTTTCTGAGACCGCATGCGAGCAGATGCTTCCACCGCCATCCCTGGGAGAACATACGATGGAAGTTTTGCAGCAAGTCCTGGGTTACAGTACTGAAAAGGTAAAGCATTTGCAAAATAAAGGAATCATCTAGCCCTACCTAGCTCTATCTAATCCTCATATTCCTGGTTTATCTCCAACTTTTCTTTTGCCCGGGCTTATATTCTATAGTAAAATCTATGTACAGGAAAAATGGACATAAATAATAAAGTAGCGCAAGAAAATTGATTATAACTGATGGTACAAGAATAAATCTTATCATCTACTAGATTACATATGTTGAATCATTGAATAACGAACAGGGCAATAATAGCTGAATAATTTTTGATGGGGTGGTTTTGTTGTCCAAGCCGGTGGAAAAATGGTATCTGCTGCGGAAGGGGGAAAAAACAGGTCCCTACACCCGTAAACAGTTAGCCTGGTATGTCAGGCAGGGCTTTATTGAGAAGGACTCCTTGCTGTGGAAAGACTCTCTTCCTGACTGGATTGCAGCCGAAGAAGTGCCGGGTTTGTTCCCGGAGAAACAGGAAGAAAAGCCTTCTCCGGACCCAAAGGGGGCCAAAGGGCAGAAGGCAAAAAAGGACAGGTCTTCCCGAAGTGATGGCCAGAAAAAAAGCAGGAAAAAATGGGTTTCCTTGGCGGGAGGCGTGGTTGTCGTGCTGCTGCTCCTTTTCTTTTTTTCCGGCACCGGCTCATCGCCGGGAGCGGGTGATTTGCTCTCGGGGTTTGTGTTACGGACTTTCCCGGCTATTGCCGACTATGCCCCCGCTGTGGAAAGGGGAGTCGGAGAGGAAGAACAGCATGACCAGGGGGATCTGTCGCCCGGAGAAGAAGCTCCAGGCCTGCCCCCGGAAAGACAAACCCGGGGTGAAGAGGCACAACCGGATCCGGTTGATGATCAAAACGGGGCACCCCAGCCCAGGGGATTGTTAACCGGGGATTTTGAGACCATTATTGGAAGCTGGCGAAGAGGCGATGAAGAGGGCGATTCCCTGTATTTTCGCTTTACCCGGGAAGGAGTGGTGCAGGTAGCCAATGCTGAAACAGGTCTGTGGGGAGAAACTTTTTACCAGCTCCAGGAAGCATCCCGGACTGCATACCTGCTCAGCTTCTACCAAGACGAAGACGAAACCTGGAAAGACAGCTTTATCGTCGAACTCCTGCAGGATGACGAGCTGTTTTTGCTCACACCTGAAAGGGATGACGGCGCTATGGAGCTGGAACGTATCCGGGAGCGGAACTTTGCCCAGGTCCGGGGAAGCCTGGAAAAAACCAGTTTTGATCTAATCCTGGAGAAATAAGCAGGTTCGCCGTTTCCTGGTAAAAATGAAGGGGGAAATCAAATGAAAACATTAATTACCGGAGGTTCGGGTTTTTTGGGAAGTTACCTGGCCAAGGAACTGGTCAGCATGGGAGAAAAGGTAGTACTTTTGGACCTGTTCCTGGACTCGCCGGGGCCTCACCTGCTGCCCTATGCCCGGGAGGTGGAAGATCAGGTGGTCAAGGTAGGCGGCGACCTTTCCTGCTGGCCTGAAGTGTTGGATGCCGTCAAAAGCCATGGGATTGAGCGCATTATCCACTGTGGTGCTTTCCTTTCCCATAAAGCGGAGACCTATCCTTCCAAGGCCTTCGAAGTGAACATGCTGGGCACATGGTATATCCTGGAGATCGCCCGTATCCTGGGGGTGAAGCAGGTAATGTTTACCAGCACTATTGCCACCTTTGGCGACCATCTCACCGACCCTGTAGACAATACGGCCCCTCAGTACCCTCATACCATCTACGGTGTGACCAAGGTTTCCTCGGAGCGGCTGGGTGAGTATTACAAGATCCGCTTTGGTCTTGACTTCCGGGGTGTTCGCCTGCCCTCTGTCATCGGGCCGGGACGAGGCCCTGGTGGCGTTTCAGCTTATTCCACCCTGATCGTGGAAAAGCCGGCTTTGGGGGAACCCTATGAAGTGTTCGTAGAACCCCGTTGTCGCATCCCCCTCCTCTACATCAAGGATGCAGTCAGTTCACTTTTGCAGCTTTCCGAGGCCCGGGAAGAAAGCTTGAACTACCGGATGTATAACGTGGCCGGTTTTTCTCCAACAGCGGGAGAAATGGCTGAAACGGTAATGAAGATTATCCCGGAAGCGGAAATTATCTTTACCCCCCAGCAGGGAATGGTCCGGATTGCCGACAGCTGGCCTGATGTTATTGATGATACAGCGGCCCGCACAGACTGGAACTGGGAAACAGGTTACGACCTGGACAAAGCGGTTAAAGATTTTATCGCGGAAGTCCAGCGCAGTATAATATGACAAAGCCCAGGCATTTTGTGCCAGTTTTAAATAATCGGCTCAGCATGGCTGTGGCAAATGCAGTTCAGCCGGTGAAATGAATCCGAGCCCCCGGGTCATATAGGCGTTTTTTTCCTGCTGCTCCGGGGGTCATTTTTGGCAGGGAATAGTTTTCTACTTTTATCTGCCAATTATTTTTTCATCCGGCAGGAAAACCGGTTTTTTTAAAGAATATGACAAAATAGGTAATAATTTTTTGAGTCGGCAGGAAAACCGATTCCTTTTTGTTGAAGAGTAATCGGTTTGTTGAAGAGTAATCGACTCAGCAAACTTAGAATAAAAAGATTTCAGGAATTGTCCTAAGGATTGGACAGGACACTACTGCAGTGAGGGCGATGAAACAATGGACTCAGCAACGCCTGATGAGTTTAACTTATACCTGTTTCACCAGGGCAACCTTTTTCGCAGCTACCAGGTTTTCGGTGCGCATCCGGGGATTGAAAGCGGGCGGGAAGGGGTGCGTTTTTCCCTTTGGGCGCCCCGGGCCCGGGAAGTGCAGGTTGTCGGTGACTTTAACCGGTGGCAGGAAACGAAACACGAGATGAAAAAAGTAAAAAACACGGGAGTTTGGACTCTTTTTATCCCCGGGGCCAGGCAGGGAGATGCTTACAAGTACCGGGTTGTAACCCGGGATGGAAAGGTTCTGCACAAAGCGGACCCTTATGCTTTCCAGGCCGAGGTCAGGCCAAAGACGGCCTCCCTCGTCACTTCCCTGGGAGGGTACCGCTGGGGAGATCATGCCTGGATGAAACAAAGGGCAGACTGTCCCGCGCACCAACGCCCCATGCTGATCTACGAAGTTCACCTGGGTTCCTGGAAACGAAACGATTCCGGGGATTTTTTGACTTACCGGGAAATGGCCTATGAACTTGTTGACTACGTGGCTTCCATGGGCTACACCCATATCGAGCTGCTTCCCCTGGCTGAGCATCCGTACGACGGGTCCTGGGGCTACCAGGCTACCGGGTACTTTGCGGCTACCAGCCGCTACGGATCCCCCCAGGATTTGATGTTTTTTGTTGACCGATGCCACCAGGCAGGCCTGGGAGTGATATTGGACTGGGTCCCCGGGCATTTTTGTAAGGATGATCATGGCTTACGGTATTTTGATGGCTCTCCCGTCTATGAACCCGAAGATGGCAGGAGGTCAGAAAGTCTCCAGTGGGATACGCTGCATTTTGACCTGGGCAAACCAGAAGTGCAGAGCTTTTTGATCTCCAACGCCCTTTTCTGGATGGACCTGTACCACATCGACGGACTACGTGTCGATGCCGTGGCCAGCATGCTTTACCTGGATTTCGGGCGGGAAGACGGTCAGTGGGCCCCCAACCAGTACGGGGGGCGGGAAAACCTGGATGCGGTTTCCTTCCTGAAAAAACTCAACGAACAGGTTTTTCACCATTTCCCGGGTGCTTTGATGATCGCCGAGGAGTCGACCCAGTGGCCCCAGGTTACTGCCCCGACCTACCTGGGCGGTTTGGGATTTAATTTTAAGTGGAATATGGGCTGGATGAACGATATCCTGAACTATATGTCCATGGACCCGGTGCACCGCAAATGGCACCACCAGTTGCTCACGTTTTCCTTTTGGTATGCTTTTACAGAGAATTTCGTCCTTCCCCTTTCCCATGATGAAGTTGTCCACTGCAAGAAATCCCTGCTGGACAAGATGCCGGGGGATTACTGGCAGAAATTTGCCAACCTGCGCCTGCTGTACGGCTATATGGCCGCTCACCCCGGAAAAAAGCTTTTGTTTATGGGAGCAGAGCTGGGCCAGTTTTCCGAATGGGACCATGACAGCCAGCTGGACTGGAACCTGCTGGACTTTGAAAGCCATGCCCGGCTGCAGCGCTACGTGCGGGATCTGAACTATTTTTGCCGGGAGCAACGGGCCCTCTGGGAGCTGGACCACCAGGCCCGGGGTTTTCAGTGGGTGGATCCCCATGATTCCAGCCAGAGTGTCATAACCTTTATCCGGAAAGCAAAATCTGCGGAAGAATGCCTGGTGACCGTTTGCAACTTTACGCCGGGGTTCCACCAGGGCTACCGCATCGGAGTACCTGGGCCCGGCAGTTACAAGGAAGTATTTAACAGTGACGCTGAAGTTTACGGTGGCTCGGGACAGGGGAATTACAGCCCCCTGGTGGCAGAAAAATACCGCTGGCACAACCGGGACTGGAGCCTGGAAATCGTTGTCCCGCCCCTGGCAGTGGTGATATTGCGCTGGGAAAATCGGTTAGAGTAGGAACAGAATCCATGATGGACTGACAAGGAGGGAAAAGCATGATCCGGGCGAAAGACTGTGTAGCCATGCTCCTGGCCGGCGGTGAAGGCCGCAGGCTGGGCATATTAACCCGGGACATGGCCAAACCGGCCGTCCCCTTCGGAGGGAAATACCGGGTAATTGACTTTACCCTGAGTAATTGTACCAACTCGGGTATCTTAACCGTGGGAGTGTTGACTCAGTATCAACCCCTGGTCTTGAACTCCCACATTGGAATCGGCATTCCCTGGGACCTGGACCGGAAAAATGGCGGAGTTACGGTCCTCCCACCTTTTATGCGGCAAAAAGGCGGGCAGTGGTACAGTGGTACCGCCGATGCTATTTATCAGAATTTTTATTTTATTGAGCGCTATGACCCCCGTTACGTTTTGGTTATTTCCGGGGACCATATTTATAAGATGGATTATTCGCGTATGTTGAAGTATCACCAGGACAAGCAGGCTGACGTGACCATTGCTGTGATCCAGGTGCCCTGGGATGATGCCAGCCGCTTTGGAATTATGAATACCTGCGAAGAGGGGCGAATTGTGGAATTCGAAGAGAAACCGGAAAAACCCCGCAGCAACATGGCTTCCATGGGGATTTACATTTTCAACCGGGAGATTTTAAGCGAACACCTGGAAACAGATCAGAACAATCCCGCCTCCAGCAACGATTTCGGCAAAAATGTCATCCCCCAGATGCTTCAGGCCGGCTGTCGGATGTACGCCTTTCTTTTCCAGGGCTACTGGAAAGACGTGGGCACCCTGGAGAGCTTTTGGGAGGCCAACATGGATTTACTACTGGACAACCCTGAACTGGACCTTTACGATAGAAATTGGCCTATCTATACGGTCAACCCCAACCAGCCTCCCCATTACCAGTGCTCTTCGGCCCAGGTCAACCGGGCCTTGGTAAACGAAGGATGTATGGTCTTTGGCCGGGTGGAACATTCCATTTTGTTTCCCGGGGTGCAGGTGGGGAAAGACAGTGTGGTCCGGGATTCCATCATTATGTCCGGGACTGTCATCGGTTCCGGGGTGGTGCTGGAACGGGCCATTGTCGGCGAAAATGTCATTATAGGTGACGGGTGTTTCACAAAAGGCCGGGAAAATGAAATTGTTGTTGTCCAGGAGAACACCGTGGTTCCCGAAGGCTCTGCCGTGGAAAGCACCCTCAATGGGGAAGTGGCTGGTATGAAGGGGGAAGCGAGATGAAAGATGTAATGGGAGTGATTTATGTCAATAACCAGGAGGAGGGCCTGCAACCCCTGACCCGGGACCGCTGTGTGGCGTCAGTGCCTTTTGGAGGGCGCTACCGGCTGATTGATTTTATCCTTTCCAGCATGGTCAACTCGGGAATTTTTAATATTTCTGTCTTTACGGTGCGGAAATACCGCTCCTTAATGGACCACCTGGAAACAGGGAAAGCCTGGGACTTAAACCGAAAGCATGACGGCCTGTTTATTCTTCCACCCCAGACCCACTACCATTCGGCCGAGTTCCAGGGAGCGCTGCAGAGCTTTAACCAGCACCTGGACTATTTTCACCGCAGCAAGCAGAATTATGTGGTTATCTCCGGGAGCAACCTGGTCTGCAATTTGGATTTAAGTTATGTGGTTTCTTTTCACCGCCAGTCGGATGCAGATATCACTCTTTTGTACAAGGAAGTCGAAAACGGGCAGGAGGATTTTGCCGGCTGCGCCAGGGTGATTACTGGAAAGGAAGAACCAGCAGGAATCGGGCAGCGGGTAGAGGATATCCTCTCCGGTACAGATCCAATGCCGGGAGAAAAGGCAGCCCTTTGTGTGTACGTGATGCGGAAAGCCCTGTTGCTGGAACTGATCCAACAGTGTTCCGAAGCAGGCCGATTTCACCTGCTGGATGATGGGATCATCAGCAACCTCCCAAGCTTAAAGGTCTGCGCCTATCCAGTTGACGGCTTCATTTCCATGATCAGCTCCATCGACCTGTTTTACCGGCGCAGTATGGATCTGCTGCAGCCCATCAACTGGGGGAAACTCTTTTTCCAGCCGGGTTTGATCTATACCAAGGTGAAAGATGAACCGCCCACACGTTATACAGAAGATGCCAGGGTGAAAAACTCCCTGCTGGCTAACGGCTGCATCGTTGAAGGCTGTGTGGAGAACAGCGTGCTTTTCCGGGGGGTTAAGATTAATAAAGGCGCGCATGTAAAGGACAGCATTATCATGCAGAGATGTGTTGTGGGGGAAAATGCCCGGGTGGAAAATGCCATCCTGGACAAGGAAGCAGCTGTCTCCCCGAATAAGATATTCCGTGGTGAGGTGCAATCGCCTGTGGTCTTGGAAAAACGGAAAACGGTTTAAAAGTGAGGAGAATATAATGAACGTCCTGTTTGTGGCTTCTGAAGGTGCGCCTTTTGTGAAAACCGGTGGATTGGCTGATGTCATTGGGTCGCTGCCTGCAGAACTGAGAAAGCAGGGGGTGGACGCCCGGGTGATCTTGCCCCGTTATGGGGCCATTGATCCAGGTTTGGCGGCGAAGATTGTACTGCGCAAGCGTTTTACCGTGGCGCTGGGCTGGAGATACCAGTACTGCGGAATCCTGGAGACAGAGCAGGATGGAGTTCCTTATTATTTTATCGATAACGAGTACTATTTTAAACGGGACATGCTTTATGGTTACGGGGATGATGCCGAACGTTTTGCTTTTTTTTCCCGGGCGGTCCTGGAGTCCCTGCCCTGTTTGGGCTTCAATCCCCAGGTGGTCCATGCCCACGACTGGCAGACAGGCATGGTCAGTGTTTTCTTGAAGACTCATTATAGCACAGACCGCTTTTACCGGGATATAAAATCGGTATTTACCATTCACAACCTGCACTACAAGGGCGCTTATCCCCTGGATTTCCTGGAAGAACTATTGGAACTGGGTTCTGAACACTTCACCATGGAGGGAATGGAGTTTTTTGGCCAGGGCAGTTATTTAAAGGGCGGGCTGGTTTTCTCTGACTTTTTGACTACCGTCAGCCCGACCTATGCTGAAGAAATCAAGACCCCTTATTACGGGGAGAAGCTGGAAGGCCTGCTGCAGAAAAGAAGCGACCGTCTCAAAGGGATTGTCAACGGTATCGATTATGGTTGCTATGACCCCCGGACCGATCCCTCCCTCTTTGCCAATTATGACCGGTCATTCCGGGAGAAGATGAAAAACAAGGCCGGGCTGCAGGAATTGCTGGGCCTGCCGCATGAAAAACGTGTTCCGGTTCTATCTTTTGTTGGACGCCTGGTGGAACAGAAGGGCCTGGACTTGGTGGCCCGGGTCCTGGATGAACTGCTGGAGATGGACCTTCAGCTGGTTATTTTAGGGACCGGCGAGAAGAAATATGAGCGGTTTCTAGAGCAAATGGCCCGGCGTTACCCGGAGAAACTTTCTGTCAACCTGCGCTTCGATGAATCCCTGGCCCGGAAGATTTACGCCGGTTCAGACCTTTTGTTGATGCCTTCCCTGTTTGAACCCTGCGGCATCAGCCAGATGATCGCCATGCGCTATGGCACCATACCCCTGGTCCGGGAAACGGGAGGGTTAAAAGACACCGTAGAGCCCTTTAACGAATTTACCGGGGCCGGCAGCGGGTTTAGCTTTAAAAACTTCAATGCACACGATATGCTTTATACCGTTCAGCGGGCCGTGGATTTCTACCATGACGGGAAAACCTGGTCCATAATTGTAAAAAATGCCTGGGAACAGGATTTCAGCTGGAAGCCTTCCGCCCTGGAGTACAAGGATCTTTACCAGGGCCTACTCCAGGAGTCGGATTAGCCCTGCCTTGTTCAGCTGAACCTCTGTTGACCAGTTTTACCGGGCGGAGTGAAAAAATTCTTAGTGTTATCAATCGAAGATTAGGAAGGGGAAGCTGATGTTTTCGGATAAGGAGCGTTTTAAACAGGCATTCTGTGAAAAACTGGAGGTTACCCATGGCAAAGGCGTAGCCGAAGCGACCGCAACAGATGAATATGTTACCCTGGGTACCATGGTTCGAGAGTATCTGACCCGCAACTGGATCGCCACCAATAACCGCTACCGGGAGTCAAAGGAAAAACAGGTTTACTACTTCTCCATGGAGTTCCTGCTGGGCCGCCTTTTGGGCAACAACTTAATCAACCTGGGGATCCGGGAAATCTGCAAAGAAGGCCTTGCCGAGCTGGGAGTGGACTTGGAAGACCTGGAAGCCATCGAGCCCGATGCCGGGCTGGGAAACGGTGGTTTGGGGCGCCTTGCCGCCTGCTTTCTGGACTCCATTGCCTCGCTGAGCCTGCCCGGACACGGTTGCGGCATCCGCTACAAGTATGGGTTGTTTGAACAAAAAATTGTTGAAGGGCACCAGGTGGAGCTGCCCGAATACTGGCTGCGTGAGGGCAATGTCTGGGAATTTCGCAAATCCGACAAGGCCGTTGAGGTCCGGTTTGGGGGGGACGTGCGGGTGGAAAAGCTTGGAGGAAAGACGCTATTTCATCACGAAAATTTTGACCCCGTCCTGGCGGTCCCTTATGATATCCCTATTACCGGCTATCAAAACAAGACTGTGAACACCCTGCGGCTTTGGAGCGCAGAACCGGTGCCCGAATGCAGTAATTTTTTGACAGAAGGGTATAACAACCAGCAGAAAGCCCTTGATTATAAGTATTCCATCGAATCCATTTCCCAGTTCCTTTATCCTGACGATACCAATTATGAAGGAAGGATGCTACGGCTAAAACAGGAATATTTCCTGGTTTCTGCCGGCATCCAGAGTATTATCCGTGCTTACAAGCGGCGGAACAGCACCCTGCACGACCTGCCCAACAAGGTGGCTTTTCATATCAACGATACCCACCCGGCCCTGGCTGTACCTGAATTGATGCGCATTTTGATGGATGAAGAAGGGTTTGGCTGGGAACAGGCTTATCATCTTACGACCCAGACCATCTCTTATACCAACCATACCACCCTGTCTGAAGCTCTGGAAACCTGGCCGGAAGAAATATTTAGACCCCTGCTGCCCCGGATTTATATGATCGTGGAAGAGCTCAATGAAAGGTTCTGCCGGGAACTTTGGAACAACTACCCCGGCGACTGGGACCGTATCCACAAGATGGCTATCATCGCCGGCGGGAAAGTGAAAATGTCTCACCTGGCCATCGTGGGCAGCCACAGTGTTAACGGGGTGGCCAAGATTCATACCAATATCTTGAAAAAACGGGAGATGAAACTTTTTTACCGCTACTATCCCAACAAGTTTAATAACAAGACCAATGGAATCACCCACCGGCGGTGGCTGTTAAAAGCTAATCCGCCGCTTGCGGAGTTGATTACAAACACCATCGGCAGCAGTTGGATCCGCCATCCTGAGGACCTGATCGACCTGGAAAAACATGCCCGGGATCCCTCCTTCCGGGAGGAACTGCACCGGATCAAGCAGGAAAACAAAAGCAAGCTGGCTCAATACATCAGGGAACACAACGGGGTGGAGGTAGACCCCCAATCCCTGTTTGATATCCAGATTAAGCGTATCCATGCCTACAAGCGCCAGGTCCTGAATGTCCTGCACATTTTGCATCTGTACAACCAGCTAAAGGCCAATCCAGGCATGGACTTTCATCCCCGCACCTTCATCTTCGGGGGGAAGGCGGCACCGGGCTATCATCTGGCCAAGCGGATCATCAAGCTGATCAATGCTTTGGCGGAACAGGTAAATTCCGACCCGGAAATAAAGGACCGGCTCAAGATCGTCTTCCTGGATAATTACCGGGTATCCCTGGCCGAACTGATCATTCCTGCGGCAGACTTGAGCGAGCAAATATCCACGGCCAGCAAGGAAGCTTCCGGCACAGGCAATATGAAATTCATGATGAACGGTGCAGTTACCATTGGGACGCTGGATGGGGCCAACATCGAGATGCTGGAGGAAGTGGGAAGTGAAAACATGTTTATTTTCGGCCTTTCTTCCAGCGAAGTGATGAGTTATTATCTGCACGGGGGCTATCGCTCTATCGACATCTATGAAAGCGACCCCCGGGTCAAAATGGTGGTGGACCAGCTTTCCAACGGGCTGACAGCAAAATCCCGGGGTGACTTTGATACTATTTATAACAATTTATTGGCTCACAACGATGAATACTTTATCATAAAAGACTTTGATTCCTATACCGAAGCCCAGGAAGCGGCGGGGCAGGCTTATACCGACCGGGAGCGCTGGCTGGAAATGGCAGTGGCTAATATCGCCCATTCGGGCAAGTTCTCCAGCGACCGCACCATTTCCCAGTATGCCTCGGGCATCTGGGAAATTGAGCCGCTAATTATCAATTAGTATGAGAATGGAGTTTTAAGTTTCCCGGTATCGGCTCCGGTTATTTTCGCGGCAAAACGCTAGGGCTCAGTTCAAACTTCCCGCCGGCCGACCTGCAAATTTAGGCATCCTGCCACGGTTGCAGGCGGCGGGCGTCCATGCCCGCCGGGCCGGCTCCCAGCTTTCACTTCGCCAAGCGCTTTTAGCCGCTTGACAAATTCGCCGATACAGGGAAAACGGACCTCCTCCAGGCGGAAGCGGTTTGAAAACCATTTTCGTCCCCTGTTGTGGTCCGCGAGGGCCGTGGCGGTTAGAATATTTACAGGAGGCTTTTTATGGACTGGTTTTATCATGACTCCCACAACCTGTTTTACCGCAATCCTTTTGGCGCTGTTCCCTGTGGACAGGCGCTCCTGCTCCGGGCTAACGTAGCAGCAACAACCCCGGAAACCGGGGATAATGGGTTAGAACCTGGCAGCGAAACAGCGATCCGCTCCATCGCCCTGAGGGCAATTTTCGAGCGTTCCGGGAAAGAGAAGGTAGAGGAGCTGAAACTTCTTCCCGGGAAGAATGAGCTTTCCGGGGGAACAGAAGATCCTGGATGGTTTGCTTTGCCTGATCAAGATCAGTCCGGCCTTTTTCCCGGCGGGTCAATTTTTCACGTGGAGTTTTATGCCCCGGAGCTGCCCGGGCTTCTCTGGTATTACTTTGTGATCCAGCGGGAAGATGGAACCTATTATTATGGTAATAACAGGGAGCAGACAGGTGGCCCGGGGCAGTTGACCCGGGAGATCCCCCCGGCTTTTCAGGTTACTGTACATGCTCCAGGATTAACCACTCCTTCCTGGTTCAGGGGGGCTGTTGTGTATCAAATATTTGTTGAGCGCTTCCATAATGGCCATGGAAATACAATTTTATCTCCCAAGAAAAACAGCCTTGTCCACGCCCACTGGAACAATGACCCTGTCTACATCCGGGACGTCAAGACAGGTCATGTGATCCGCTGGGATTTTTTCGGTGGGAACCTGGAGGGAGTTCGGCAGAAGCTAACTTATTTAAAATCCCTGGGTATTAGAGCCATTTACTTTAACCCCATCTTTGAGGCCCCGAGCAACCACAAGTACGATACCGGCGACTACCACAAAATCGACCCCATGTACGGGACAGAAGAGCTTTTTGCAACCCTGTGTGACGAAGGACGGCGCCTGGGTATCCATGTGATCCTGGATGGGGTTTTCAGCCATACCGGCAGCGACAGTATATATTTCAACCGGGAAGGGAACTATAAGTCCCTGGGAGCGTACCAGTCTGTCCATTCCCCCTATTTCAGCTGGTACCGTTTCAGCGAATACCCGGATGAGTATGATTCCTGGTGGGGTATCGAAACCATGCCCAATGTGGAAGAACTGGAACCCTCTTACCAGGATTTCATCATCTTTGACCAGGACAGTGTTACCCGGCAATGGCAGCGTAAAGGGGCCAAAGGGTGGCGTTTGGACGTGGTCGATGAGCTTCCCGACGCTTTTGTCAAGAACCTGCGCCGGGTGATGAAAGAACTGGATCCTGACTCGATACTCATTGGTGAAGTCTGGGAGGATGCTTCCAACAAGATCAGTTACAGCGAAAGGCGTGAATACCTGCTGGGTGAAGAACTGGATTCCACAATGAACTATCCTTTTCGCCGTATCCTGCTGGACTTTTTCCTGGGCAAAAAAGATGCACAAGAAGCACACATGGCTCTGATGAGCCTTTATGAAAACTATCCGCGAGAGCATTTTTACAATGCTTTGAACCTGGCCGGCAGCCACGACGTAGCCCGGATCCGCACGGAGCTGGGCCGGGGGTTGCCTGCAAGCCTTGACCTTCACCACAAAGAGGATATCCTTTTGCAGCGTCAGCAACTTTTCTCCCTGTTGCAGTTCACATTTCCCGGTGTTCCCTGCATCTATTACGGTGACGAAGCGGGTCTGGAAGGTGGAAAGGACCCGGAAAACCGTAAGACCTATCCTTGGGGAGAAGAAAACCAGGAGCTGGTTGAATGGTATAAAACCATTTCCGCTCTGCGCAATCACTACGATGTCCTGCAAACGGGCGCCTGGCAGTTGCTCCATGCCGAGGGACCTGTCTATGGGTTTATGAGAATTATCGAAAATGGGTGGGATATTTTCGGGCAGCCCAAGAAAGATAACACGGCTGTGGTGCTATTCAACCGGGACATGGAACAATCAGCTGCTCTTTCCCTGGATTTGTCCCCCTGGTGTGAAGGGAACCTGGTGGACGTATTGGCCGATTACAAAGCGTTCCCGCTCCAGGAAGGCCGGTTGGAGCTGAGCCTGAAACCCCTGGAAGGGCGCCTTCTGCTCCAGGACCGCTGGAGCTCAAATTACCAGGAATTCCGGGAAAGCGGTGTGCTGCTGCATCCCACTTCCCTGCCCTCGCCTTTCGGAATTGGAGACATGGGAGATGAAGCCTTTGATTTTGTCGACTTCCTGCAGGACAGCGGGCAGAAGTTGTGGCAGATCCTGCCCCTGAACCCTCCCGGTATCGGGTTTTCCCCATACCAGTGTTTTTCCGCTTTTGCCGGCAACCATATGCTCATTGACCCGCGCAAGCTGGCCCATGACGGCCTGCTGGATGAACTCCATTTAGAATGTCCTGTTTTTCCCAAGGACCGGGTTGACTTTCCTGCAGTGGAAACTTTTAAAGCCGGACTTTTCTCCCGGGCTTATACCCGGTTTCAAGAGCGCGGCGGTCCGCAGCGTGCTGACTACCGGGATTTTTGCCGGGAAAATGCTTGCTGGTTGGAGGATTATGCCCTGTTCATGGCGCTGAAAAGTTATTTTAATGGAGTGGCGTGGGACCAGTGGGAGCATGGGGCGGCCTTTCGAGATCCCGAGACCCTGGAAAGATATCGCCAGGAACTGGATGGGGTGATCGCTTATCACAAGTTTCTCCAGTTCATTTTTTTCCAGCAGTGGGCTGCCGTGAAAGACTATGCGCAGGAAAAAGGAATTCGCATCGTGGGCGATCTTCCCATTTTTGTGGCCCACGACAGCAGCGATGTCTGGAGCCACCCCGAACTGTTTCAACTGGATGAAAAAGGCGCTCCCCAAAAAGTGGCCGGTGTTCCCCCGGATTATTTTAGTGAAACCGGACAGCTGTGGGGTAATCCCCACTACCGCTGGGACAGCATGGCTGAAGACGGCTACCGCTGGTGGAAAGACCGCTTTGCCCTCCTGTCCAGGCTGGTGGATGTGATCCGGATCGATCATTTCCGGGGTTTTGAAGCCTACTGGGAAATTCCCGCCGGAGAAGAGACAGCTATAAACGGGCGCTGGGTCCAAGGGCCCGGTGAACCTTTTTTCCGGGAAGTAATGGAAGAGTTGGAGCCGGTGGAGTTTATTGCCGAAGACCTGGGCTATATTACTCCTGAAGTGGAGGATTTGAAAACAAGGCTTGGGTTTCCTGGGATGCTGATCATGCAGTTTGCTCTTAAGGGCAAACCGGGAGAAAAGCTTGAATTTCCTCTGCACAAAAAAAACACGGTATTATATACCGGGACACACGATAATGATACCATGCTGGGCTGGTACCGGAGGTACGTGGAGCCGGAAATCGACCCGGAAAAAAAAGCTGCCGACCAGCCTGAAGTGAGCTGGCACTATATTGAAATGGCCATGCACAGTGATGCTTGCAAGGTAATTTTCCCTATGCAGGATCTCCTGGGTTTGGGTACAGAAGCCCGCATGAATATTCCCGGCACGGCGGAAGGAAACTGGGACTGGCGACTTTCCCCGGACCAGTGGGATCCGTCCCTGGCGGGACGGCTTTATGCCCTGACAAAAAAGTATCACCGGCAAGATAAATAATTAATACTTGTATTTTAAATGGCCCCGGGGAAATAAGTTCTGCAAAATTTGCCCAGCTTTTTTTGATTTCGCTTCTATTTACCCTGCCCTTGACACAATATAAATTTTCTGTTTGGTATCAAAATGGTTTTTGTAGTCATTCCTTCTCCTGCTGATATAACCTTCCAGTATTTCTTCCACCGTGAAATTTGCTTTTGGGTTGTCTTTACACATGAGGCTTTCTTTGCAGAAAATGACAGATCCGCACTGGTTGTAAGCAATAAAGTTTCTCAACTGCTCGCATGTATAGGTTTGGCCAACTTCCAACTCCTCCAAAACATCTTTGACAGACATTTCACTTCACCTCCCACCTCGTTGAAGGTAAATTGATCCTGTTAAAAGATTCGACAAAGGGTGTCCCTGTTCCTGCCAGCTTGGCAAAAGATACAAAATATTTTGTTTTTTCCAGGTATCTTCCCAGAGCTATTTGTAAGTGAATTTGTGGGGAAGGTAGAGCTCATCAAGCAAGGGGACAAATCTCTTGCAGAGAAATGTCCCCTTAAAAGGCTCCCGGAATGCAGCGAAGGTCCCGGCGGGGAAAATGAGAGGGCCCGTCCCCCTGCATCCCGCCCCCCTAACCGGAGAGTTGGCGCATTCGTCCGGACGACAGCGCCAAAACACGGTTTTTCATACTATAAAGTGACTTTTTCCAGCTCAGCATGGATGATCCGCAGTAATAGCGTGCAGGCCTCTGCGCGGGTCAAGGGCTTTTGCGGCTCAAAGCCGATGTTGGTTCCCTGCATATATCCTTTCTCTACAGCAATAGCCACATGATCACGCAGTGCATCCGAGATTTCACCCTGATCGGAGAACTGGTTGAGCAGGCTCAAGTCGGCAGTTTCGTCACCGTAGCCCTGAGCTTTGACAATAGCTACAGCAACATCCTCCCGGACTGCATCCCCACCGGGTAGAAATGAAAGTTCTCCAGTCCGCGGGTTCTCGTAGCCGGTTAAATAGTCCCTTGCCGACTCCACATCTTCAAAAGCCCAGTGGTCTGGCCCTACATCGGCGAAAGTCGGGGACGCTGGTCTGGCTGTTTGCAGCTCCAATGCCTGCACCATAATCGTGGCAAATTCGGCCCGGGTTACCACGTCGTTGGGACGGAAAGTCCCGTCGGGGTAGCCGCTTAAAATGCCTAATTCCACCATCTCCATGATATCATCATAGGCCCAGTGGTCCGGGCTTAAGTCGGAGAAAGCGCCCGGCTGAGGGGCGGGGTCGGGGGCTGGTGCCGGTTCCGGTGCAGGTTCTGCTGTGCTTACTCTTTTCCATTCATAAATATAATTTTCGTAGACAAAAAAGTTACTCGTCCCAACACGGATCTCAATATTATCTTGATCCCCGGGGTTCCCTTCTCTTCCTTGCCCCAGGAACTGGTTACACGTAAAGGCAACAGTCCCGGATTCCTGAAGAAGATATGTGGAATCCGATTCGCGAAATGTTGAAGGAGTTGTCAGATCGCCTGTTGGAAGTCCAGTGGCAAGGATATAAGCACCTTTCGCTTCTTCCGGTGTAGTCATCTTAAATCCCCGGTTGTATCCTCCATCAGGTCCAATCCAACTAAGCGTGGTAAACAACCCGCCCGGTTCATTATTTATTACCTCCAGGTTCACTGTGAAGGAAATGTTTCCACCGGCTCGGACCACCTCTGGCGGTGAATTCCAGCTGTATATAGTGTGTATATCCTGCCAGGGAAAGCTTGTGTTTCTTCTTACGCCCCCTCTTCTAAGTTCTACACGCTGTTCACTGTGGTTATAGTAATTGTTTCTGTTGTTGTGAGACCATTCTCTTTCACCTAGCGCAGCAGTGGAATAATCGTCATCCGAGCGCATCTGAACATCGTAGTATTGTTTTTCCACCAGCACCCAGGCATAGTCATCACTGGTTGCTTCCGCCGCCACACCGGCGTAGAGCCCCACAAGCAGGGCCAGGGCCATGACCGTGGCCGTCAGCAAGATTTTTTTTCTCATTTAATTCACCAGTCCTTTCTAACCAGGAATAATATTTAAGTTTCTTTGGTTGGTGATAGAGTCAAAAACACGGGACAAATAGCACAGCAAAAAGAATTGTTATTCTGTTTTATCTTCTTTTTAGCGCAGTCCATTCCAGGAGAAGCAGCAACGCTGTTATAAGCTCTGATCTGGTCCTGTGGTTTCATCTTCTATTGGAAATATTTACGTTGCTTTGCCCGGTTATTTCTGTTTTTAAAACAGGATTGAACTGCAAGTGCTTTTTCCAGCGTCCTCTACCCTTGTAATCACTTGACTTGTATATCTTTGTTAAGAAATGTTTCGTTTTTTGGCAACCTGCTTAAACCTCCTTTTCATGGTATTTAATTGGATTCATTTTACCTGCTTCTACCACAAAAAGGTATCACCCTTAAGGGTGATATTTGTTCTGACTTCGATTTTTTGTTCTCCAATAAGCTTCGTTTGAAAGCAGTTGTCCTGGAAAAAGAAGCTACCAAGATACTTTTGCTCCGCGGCGTGTTGGGCAATCACATAAGGGCTGGGCAGTTACCAATTTTATCCGGCGCTGGTTCTTAACAATTTCTCAAAAAGCTTCTCAGAAAAAAATCAAAAGCTTCTCAAATATCAGCGATTTTTAAAAATAATGCTTATTTGTTATCTTCTATAGAGGTCAATGGAGGATATTGACTATATAGTAGCGAATATCTTCTCAAATACTTATACCGACCCACATGATCTTAATGCTTAAATACTTGAAAGGAGGAAAAATTAAAACCCATTGAGTGTAATTATGAAGCAGGATTAAGGAAAAGGAGGAA
>Ga0207421_10001581_pt1 | contig 29024 bp, 25 predicted proteins | sample SodLakKL_010_SED_4_FD_187542 | JGI IMG/M metagenome (GOLD analysis project Ga0207421, IMG submission 187542) | Alkaline sediment microbial communities from Lake Tanatar, Kulunda Steppe, Russia - 8KL_010_SED (SPAdes) (version 2) | ecosystem: Environmental > Aquatic > Non-marine Saline and...
GCAGCAACCACTCTCTGGTTATGACCTTCTTCCGCTTCAGCCGGAATAACTTCTTTACCGGGAGCACTAATTGGTCTTACTGGTTCAACGTCATTTTTATTGTCCTCAACCCTTTTAGCTGCGATTTGCAGTAAACGCATCATTAAAACCATAAACATCATAATTACTAAGGCGGTAATGATTCCGGAAACGCCGATTTCCACAGCCTGGCTCCAATTCCAAGCCAGTAATGTCATTGCGTGCAGCATAAAGCTTCTCTCCCCTTGCAACAATTAATAAATTTAACCTATCCAGATCGCTTACAATTTTACCGGAGGACCATTTCCAGAAAAACCCCTGCTACGATCGCAGATCCAATAACCCCGGCCACATTTGGGCCCATTGCGTGCATTAACAGAAAATTGCGTGGATTTGCCTTCACTCCTTCATGGTGAACTACCCTGGCAGCCATGGGCACGGCGGAAACCCCGGAAGCTCCAAGCATCGGGTTGAAAGAATCCTTCGAAAACTTAGCGATAAGTTTTCCAAACAGCACTCCCCCGGCGGTTGCGGTAGCAAAAGCTACCAGACCCAAACCAAGTACCATCAGAGTCTCGGGCTGCAGCACCACGTCTGCCGGAAGCGATGCGCCTATGCTTAACATTAATAATATAGTCAGCACATCGATAAAAGCTGACTGTGCAGTTTGTGATAACCTTTCCACCACTTTACTTTCCCGCAACAGGTTGCCAAAAGCGAACATTCCTACCAGGGGTGCTACCCGGGGAACAATTAAACAAACTACAACCAGAAGCAGGATGGGAAACATAATCCGTTCCAACTGGGAAACCTCCCTGAGCTGAGGTTTCATGTAGGTTTCTCTTTCTTTTTTACTGGTGAGGCGCTTAATTATCGGTGGCTGAATGATAGCAACCATGGCCATGTACGAATAAGCAGAAACCGCTGTAATACCCAAAAGGTCAGGGGCCAACATCGCCGTAACATAAATTGTAGTCGGCCCATCAGCTCCCCCAATAATCGCTATGGAAGCAGCTTCTTCCAACCCAAAATCGGCAACTCCCCATAAGCCCAACGCCAGGGCTCCGAAAAAAGCAATAATAATACCAATCTGCGCTGCCACTCCAAGAAAAAATCCTTTCCGGTCGGCTAAAAGTGGCCCAAAGTCGGTCATCGCCCCAAGGCCCAAAAAAATTAACTGGGGTAATATAGTAAACTGAAATATGCCATAATAACGAAGAATGCCGAGTAAACCTGCTTCTGCAGGACCCAGGCCAGGTCCGGGCTCTACCAAAAGCCCTGTAAAGGGCAGGTTGGCCAGAATCATCCCCACTCCGATAGGAAGCAACTCATATGGTTCCCATTTTTTAACGATGGCAAGATATATAAAAGCTAAGCCGGCAATAATCAGGATAATATGACCCAAGGTCAAACCGAAAAAACCAGGTTGGTATGGTAATTCCAACTTTATCCCCTTCTTTTCTTAGATTAACTTTAGCTGCATAGATCAATACAAAATTATTTAGTAGATCAACTTACCTCTGGCCCGTTCCCGCAAAAATTTTGTGCTCAGGAATACAATTATATGAAGACTAGGGCCTGCTTGCCACCATTGACCCCTCAAAAATCGTATATTAGATTTTAGCATTTTTTTACCTTGATGAAAAGAGGAAAATTAAACTAATTTATGGCAGTGAATTAAAGGGTTGCATTCTTTAACTCATCCAGGTAGTGTTTTGGAACAGCCATTTCCCTCGGGTAGCGGATTTCTTTCCTGCTGTCACCGTGGTAATCGGTGCCACCGGTGATCAGCAAACCTTTCTCCAGGGCGGTATTGTGGTAATAACGTATTTGCTGTTTGGTGTGGTCGGGATGAAACACTTCTATTCCGTCCAATCCCATTGTTATAAGTTTGTCAGTGATATCTTCCTTATGGAACCCCGGGTGGGCAATAACAATCACCGCTTTCACTTCACGTAAAAGTGCCATTGCCTGCTTTAAAGTCATCGTTTCGCGGGGAACATAAGCCTGGCGATTCCTGGTTAGGTACATCGAAAAAGCTTCATCTAAAGTGTGAACATATTTTTTCTTTACCAGCAACCGGGCCAGGTGCATCCTGCCGGGAGCGGCATTACCGGCTTCTTTTTCCACTTCATTATATTCAATTTTAAAGCCCAGCTCTTTTAATTTGTCCACCATTTTACCCATCCGCTTAAACCTCTCGGCCTGAATTTCTTCCAGAGCGTTGCTTAACAGTTTAAGTTTACTTGGATAATATCCTAGAATATGAATTTCCTCATTGTTTTCCAGAATACTGATTTCCACCCCGGGAACCAGTTCCACTCCATACTTGTTGGCAGCTAATTCCGCTTCGGGCAATCCTGCTATGGTATCATGGTCAGTCAATCCGATCGCACTTAAATGGTAGCGATGCGCCAGCTGGATTAATTCACCCGGAGTGTTAAGTCCGTCGGATACATTGCTATGCATATGTAGATCTACTATTGCCATTATTATTACCGCCTGCCTGTCCTGTAAATGTTATTGTTTCTGCATCACATTATACATTTAGATCCCGCTTCTGGGAAAATATTTTTCAAAGTTACTATATTAAAGTTATCACGACTATCGCATAAAAAATAAAAAAACACCCTCACCTAAAAAGGATAAGAGGGCGTTTCCAGCATCAATACAGCTATAAAACCAATTAAGATTGCCTTAGCGAGGTTCGACAATTAATTTAATTGCCGTTCTTTCCTCCCCGTCAATCTCGATGTCCGTAAAGGCTGGGATACAGATCAAGTCAATACCACCCGGAGCGACAAACCCCCTCGCTATTGCCACTGCTTTAACAGCCTGGTTGAGAGCCCCCGCTCCAATAGTCTGAATCTCTGCTCCTCCTCTTTCTCTGAGCACTCCTGCCAAGGCTCCAGCTACGGAATTAGGGTTGGATTTTGCTGAGACCTTTAATACTTCCATTGTGTGGTGATCCTCCTTTGCGGATTTGCTGTACATATTCTTCCAAATTGCCAAAATTCCTGCCTGAATTATAAGAATAATTTGATGCGACCTGCTTAGATAACTTCAAAAAGCCTTTCTATTGATTTAGCTGTCCCACCCTTCTCATTAAAATTAATCAATACAGCGTTAAAAACAGTTTTCCCCGTATCCGGTACTTCAAACTTGCAGGGCAGTTGGGTAACAAACCTCTTTATTGGACCTTCTTTATCAACCCCCAGAATTGCATCATAAAGGCCGACCATTCCTACATCGGTGATATATGCGGTACCCCCGGGCAGAATCCGTTCATCAGCAGTCTGGACATGGCTGTGCGTACCGATAACGGCACCTACCCGCCCATTCAAATACCAACCCATCGCCTGCTTTTCTGAGGTTGCCTCCGCATGAAAATCGACGATCAATATCTCCGCATTTTCCGCAAGCCGGTTAATTTCTTTATCCGCTGTTCTAAAAGGACAATCGACTTGTTCCATAAACACCCTGCCGAGTAGATTTAATACTGCCACCTTAAAATTTTGTCCTTCCAGGGGTACCACCACGGATCCTCTTCCCGGCGTAGTTTCCGGGGGATAATTAGCCGGCCTAACCAGGGTTTGTTCTTGATCAATAAAGTTAAAAACATCTTTCCTATCCCAAATATGGTTTCCACCGGTTAAAATATCTACTCCTGTGCCTTGTAGCTCTCTCAATGACTTTTCTGTCAACCCGGCTCCGCCGGCGGCATTTTCGGCATTGGCTATAATTAAATCAACTTTATGCTTTTCCCGCAGTTGTGCCAAATACTTTTTTAGGTAACGCCGTCCCGGCTTCCCCACAATATCGCCGATAAACAAAAGGCGCATAGCAACAGCTCCATAAAAAGATACAGTCAGACGCCAGTAATGCTTCGCAAAAAAGCTTAAACAGTATAAACATTCTATACTATAGATAAATATTCTTTTCTGTAGTGTCATATTCCTGCAAGATACAAAAAAAGGTGCCTTTTAGACACCTTTTAAAGCTTAGAGATTATTTCTTGGCAACCAGTCGGAAAACACAGCTTACTTTGCGTAGTCTATCGCCCTGGTTTCTCTGATCACGGTTATTTTTATCTGGCCGGGATATTCAAGTTCGCTTTCCACTTTCTTGACTATATCCCTTGCCACTTTAACAGAATTGTAATCATCAATCCTGTCCGGCTTGACCATGATCCTGATCTCCCGGCCTGCATGGATAGCGTATGCTTTTTCGACTCCTTCAAACGAGTCGGCAATGTTCTCCAGCTTTTCTAACCGCTTGATATAAGCTTCAAGGGTTTCACGACGCGCACCCGGGCGAACAGCAGAAATCGCATCGGCTGATTGGATTAGCACAGCTTCCAGGGTATTAAAATCGGTATCTCCATGGTGTGCTTCGATGGCATTAATTATAGTCTGAGACTCTTTATATTTCTTGGCTAAATCTCCACCAATTTGTACGTGGGATCCCTCAGTCTCATGGTCCACAGCTTTTCCGATATCATGAAGCAAACCGGCTCGTTTGGAGAGGTTTATATCAAGTCCCAGTTCCGCTGCCATGATCCCGGCCAAATGCGAAACTTCAATCGAATGCTGCAGCACGTTTTGCCCGTAGCTGGTCCTAAAACGAAGCTTACCCAAAAGTTGAATTACTTCAGGGTGCAGGCCGTGGACCTTGGTTTCAAAGGCAGCCCTTTCTCCTTCTTCTTTAATCTGGTTATCTACTTCCTTGCGAGTTTTTTCTACAATTTCTTCAATTCGGGCGGGGTGAATACGTCCGTCGCTAACCAGTTTTTCGAGAGCTAACCGGGCAACCTCCCTCCTGATCGGGTCAAATCCGGATATGATTACCGCTTCCGGGGTATCATCAATAATTAAATCAATGCCGGTTAGGGTTTCAAGAGCCCGTATATTTCTTCCTTCCCTACCGATAATTCTTCCCTTCATTTCGTCATTAGGCAAGGATACCACCGAAACCGTCGACTCGGAAACATGATCGGCGGCACAACGCTGTATAGCCAGGGTCACAATCTCCCTGGCTTTCTTTTCTCCTTCTGCCCGAGCTTGATTTTCAATTTCCTTGGCCATCACGGTCATTTCGTGCTCCATTTCTTCCCTTACGCTCTGAAGGAGTATATCTTTGGCTTCATCCTGGGTAATTCCTGATATTTTCTCCAATTCAGCAAGTTGTTGCTGGTACAGCTCATCCAGTTTTTCTTTTGCTTCTCGATTCTCTTCTTCTTTCTTTCTCAGTTCTTCTTCTTTGCGTTCGGTATTACTTATTTTTTTGTCCAGGCTTTCTTCTTTCTGAACCAACCTGCGTTCAAGGCGCTGCAATTCCGAGCGTCTTTCCTTGGTCTCTTTATCCAGTTCACTTCTTAAACGATGGGTTTCTTCTTTCGCTTCAAGCTCTTTTTCCCGTTTCAGGGAATCAGCTTTTTGTTCGGCTTCATCGATGATTTTTTTTGCCGCTGCTTCGGCCGAAGATATTTTAGCTTCAGCAATCATCTTCCGTATAAAATAACCACCACCAATACCAACAATCAGGGCGGCGACAATTATCAATACAGTTTCCAGCAAGGTGCTCACCTCCGTTTGATTGATCGTTGCCATATCTTAAGTTCTGTTTAAAAATATAAGCTGTGTCCAGGACACAGCTTAAAAAGAGAAAGGTCAGAAAAAGGTGCACTTACCCCTTTACCGTAAAATCTATGCATTTTTTTATTTATCCATAGTGTCTAAGGACACTTAGGCTTTCTCTTATTAGTTATGAACTGAACACTTATCAATATAAAACTATTTTTCTTTATTCATTCTATCTTGGATGAGATATTATGTCAAGGTAAGATTACTCAGAATGGTCGTACTCTTTTAAGGCTTTCACAATTAAGTTATCCTGAAAACCGCGCCTCTGCAAAAATGACGCTTCTTTCCTGAACCAACGATCGTATGACTGCGCATCTTTCCGCTTGTTGAAAGCTCTTTTATTGATGAGCTCCTTTATTCTATCCAGGTCCTCTCCAGGATCAAACAACTCTTCGGTTACCTGGTCAACGAGATTGTCATCGATTCCCTTTAAAGAAAGCTCATAGCGAACCTTCAGTATACCGAAACCGCGCAGTTTTCGATAGGATACAAAATCCCTGGCAAAGCGTTCATCATCAATGTATCCATAATCTTCCATCTCTCTGATGACAGCTTCACTTATATCTTCAGAAAAACCTTTGCGGCCTACCAGGTATTCTGAAACCTCTTTCCGGCTGCGTGCCCGATAGGTTAAAAAACGTAGAACCAGGTTTCGCGCTTTTTTCAGGGCCGCTTCTTCATCCAATCGGTTTCAGCTCCATCTGAACTGCCTTACTGTTGTTTTTTCTTGGTCTCCTGTGCACTTTTTTCTGCGGATTGGTTATTATCTCCGGCATTTTCTTGCCTGGGAACCATTGATTTCGGCAAACCGGCCATTTCTCGGACCTTGTCTTCAATTTCTTGCCGTACTTCCGGGTTTTCCTGAAGGTACTCCCGCACGTTTTCTCGACCCTGTCCCATTCTTTCTTCACCGTATGAATACCAGGCGCCGCTTTTAGTGATCACCTTGTAATCGAGTCCCAAGTCAATCAGGGAACCTTCAGCAGAAATACCTTTACCGTAAATAATATCAAATTCAGCAACTTTAAACGGCGGAGCCACCTTATTTTTTACTACTTTGACCTTGGTGCGGTTACCGATGATCTGGTCGGAACCCACCTTAAGCGATTCAATTCGCCTTACTTCCATCCTTACCGAAGAATAAAACTTCAGGGCTCTTCCACCGGGAGTTACTTCCGGGTTACCGAACATAACCCCAACTTTTTCACGAACCTGGTTGATAAATACAGCACTGGTCTTGGACTTGTTGATTACCCCGGACAGCTTTCTCAAAGCTTGCGACATTAGCCTCGCCTGCAGTCCGACATGGGCATCCCCCATCTCTCCTTCAATCTCAGCCCGCGGAACCAGGGCGGCAACCGAGTCGACAACTATAATATCGATTGCACCGCTACGAACCAGTGCTTCTGCAATTTCTAAGGCCTGTTCACCGGTGTCCGGTTGAGATACCAGTAGTTCGTCCAGGTTCACCCCGAGATTGGTGGCATACTGAGGATCAAGAGCATTTTCAGCATCAATAAATGCTGCATAACCGCCTCTCTTCTGCGCTTCAGCTATAACATGCAAAGCAACAGTAGTTTTACCCGAGGCTTCAGGGCCATATATTTCTGTAACTCTGCCCCTTGGCACTCCACCAACTCCAAGAGCGGAATCAATCGCCAGACAACCGGTTGGGATTACCGCCACTTCAGCGATAGCGTTTTGCCCCAGTTTCATGATTGACCCTTTACCAAACTGTTTTTCAATCTGTAATAAAGTAGTTTCCAACGCTTTATCTTTTTCCAACTAAACTTACCTCCCTTGATAAACAGGGTTAATCCCCGATGTTCTAAATTCTTTTTTACTAAATGATTTCCTGCATTCTTTTTGCTTGGATAAAAATAAAATTATTTGTCTCTTAAAAAGACTCTTTGATTATACCAGCCATCAATTGGGAAAACAGTTCATTCAGTCTTAAAAAAATCAACTCTCCAGGGAAGCTGTATAAAGCGGAGTGTGGATAGCCCCTTCCGGGTTAAGCCTGCTTTCAAAAAGCACCACCCCGTCCACTCTAACTCTGGCAGTTTCAAAAGCTTCTTCCTGTTCGATAAAACATTCAATTTTATTTTTTGGAATCCGGCCGCGGGCTCTGCCAATAGTCAGATGCGGGGTAAAAGCCTTCTTATCTCTGGGAAAACCGCGGCTGTAAAGCGCTTGTTCCATGTTTTCAGCAAGTTTCCTAACCTGTTCTTCCCCGTCCTTTAAGCCCAGCCAGATTACCCTTGCTTTTGCCGGAGAGGGAAATACTCCGCTCCGTCCATAAGCCAGACCGAAACTGCCCAGGTCAGAAACAGCCTCATCCATTGCAGCTTTAACCTGCTCCACCTGTGCCGGTTCTGTATCACCAAGAAATTTCAAGGTCAGGTGCATCCCTGCAGGTTTAACCCAGCGAACCCCGTCCAGGTATTGTTTTAATTTATTTTGCAAGCCGGTTACTTCTTCTTTTTGTTTCTCTGACAATTCAATGGCTATAAACAACCGTAACAAAATAATACCCCCTTACTGTAAATCCAAAAGAACCCTGCGCAACATATCAAGAGCCACCTGGGAAGCCCGCTCCTTAAAGGCCTGCCTACCGCTTCCAAGAGTTAGTTCTTTGCACTGAGAATCCCCCGCAAGAGATACAGCAATATAGGCCAGGCCTACCGGTTTACCGGAACCATCACTATGTGGGCCGGCAAGGCCGGTAATACCTAAACCGATCATCGAACCAAGGACAATACGCACTCTTTCTGCCATCTGCCTGGCAACCGGTTCACTGACCGCTCCTTCTCTTGCAATAACATCTTTGTCCACCCCGAGGATCCCTGTTTTCGCATCTTCGGTATAAGTAACCAGGCCTCCCCGGTAAAATTTTGAACTGCCCGGGATATCGGTTATCATGCTTGATAACATCCCACCGGTGCATGACTCGGCCATGCCCAGGGTAGCCTGTTTTTCTATCATCAATTCAGCTACTTTACCGGCCAGGGTCTCATCATCAACCCCGTAAATATGGTTGCCCAGAGCATGGCGCAGCTTTTTCTCAGCCCTTTCTATGATCCGTGTTGCCGTTTCAGGATCACCTTCCCCTTTTACCTGCAGGTGCACTTCAAAACCCCTGGCTACATAAGAAAGCGGCGGTAGATCTTGATTTCCCAGGGCCTTAATTTTTTCTTCCAGCATAGACTCACCGATACCGGTACATTTCAAAGTTTTCAGCTTAAAAACCTTGCCCCGGTTGTATTCCTCGATATAAGGCCGCACCGATTGTTCATAAATAACCTGCAACTCATTAGGCGGGCCGGGCAGCATTATGATTAACCGGTCCCCGTATTCAAGGAGTGCCCCGGGTGCCGTACCACCGGGGTTGGGCATAGTAGTGCTTCCTTCAATTAACATAGCCTGTTTCCGGTTGTTTTCAGGCATTTTCATACCACGGCGTTCGAAAAAATTTTCGATTCGTTCAAGCCACTGCCGGTCCAAAACCAGTGGTAGATTAAGCACTGATGCAACCGCTTCCCTGGTCAGATCGTCATCGGTAGGTCCAAGCCCTCCGGTTATGATCACGATCTCGCTATTTTCCAGCGCTCTTTCCATTGCTTCACCGATAGCTTCTTTGCTGTCAGCAACCACTGCAGTCTCTCTAACCACAATTCCTTGAGACCACAAGCGCCGTGACAAAAAGCCAGCATTGCTGTTTTCAATCAACCCGGTTAATATTTCATTACCCACGCAGATTAAGTCTGCTTTCAATTTGCGCTCACCTCTTACGCAGGAAGCATGGGAACTGGGGTATTGCTTCCTTGAATGGAGGAAGGCTACCCAGGCCTGAGCCATAAATGGCGACTAAAGAGTTGTTATACCCTGATTGTTAATATACCTTTGTTTGTTATAACTTTTTCGGGTTTATCCCGATAAAATTATACGGTGAAACAGCCCGGACCCGGACGGACACCATTGACCCGGGTGCGAGCGGTTGTTTAGAACGAATGAAAGTTGCCCCGTCCACTTCCGGAGCTTGAAACTCGCTTTTTCCGCAGTACCATTCTCCTCCCTCTGTGAGCGCTCCATCCACCAGGACATTAATCCGCTCGCCGATCTTTTTTTCATTAAGCCCGCGGGCGATTGATCTTTGCTTAAGCATCAACTGCCGGTAGCGCTTGCGACTGATCCTTTTTGACACCTGTGCTCCGGCATCGCCTGCCGGAGAATTTTTCTGGGGTGAGTAGGTAAAAGCCCCGAGGCTTTCAAAGGGATAGTGCGCTACAAAATCAAGCAATTCATGAAAATCAATCGACCTCTCGCCGGGATAGCCGATCATCAGGGTGGTGCGCATAGCGAGACCCGGTATCTTCCGGTGCAGTCCGGAAAATAGTTCTTCCAAGTCTTGTTTGTTATAATGACGGCCCATTTTTTTTAATACTCTGCTACTGCAATGCTGAATCGGTATATCCAGGTACTTGCAAATGCGAGCTTCTGAAGCGATTAGATCGATCAAATCATCCGTAATGCGAGACGGGTAGGTATACATTATCCGCAGGCGGAAGCCGGTACTGGTCTTGAGTATCTTTTTCAGCAGGCCTGCTAAATCCGGGTATTCATCGCAGTCCATCCCATAAGCAGTGGTATCTTGAGCAATAATATTTATTTCCCTGGCACCCAGTTTTGCTAAATACCTGGCCTCGTCAACAATATCCTCGGGGTTGCGGCTACGATAGGGCCCCCTGATAGTAGGGATCAGGCAGTAATGACAGCGATTGCTACATCCCTCGGCAATTTTAAGATTGGCACTGTGTACCGGTGTGGTCAATACCCTTGAAGCAAGGGTAGAGTATTTTTTTGGTGCTTTCTCCTTGAATACCGGTCGCTTGCCCTTAAACAAATCATCGATAAACCGGTCCAACTTAAAGTAACTGTGCACACCGATGGCACCGTCAACAAAGGGAAGTTCCTCTAGAATTTTATCCCCGTAAATCTCGACCAGGCAACCTGCAGCGACAATTCTCGGTCTTTCCCATCCACCAGGAATATTCTGTTCTGTAAGCTCGAGCAGGGTGTTGACCGACTCCTGCTGGGCCTGGTCAATAAAACTGCAGGTATTGACAAATATTACATCTGCTCGTTCATAATCGTCGGTTAAGATAAAACCCTTCCCGGCCAGGTAGCCCAGCACTTCTTCAGTGTCAATCCTGTTCTTGGCACACCCCAGGGAAATAGCCGCCAGCATGGGTCTACCTGTTTGCGCTTTTTCCGTGTCGCTCATTTAATCACCATACCTGCCGGTTTATTCAGGTTCCTTGTTAATCTCTTCGCAAATCTGGGCAGCCTGTTCTTCGGTTACCAAAATTTCTCTCGGCTTACTGCCTTCGAACGGTCCGACTATCCCCCTTCTTTCCAGGTCATCGATCAGGCGAGCTGCCCTGGTGTACCCTATGCGGAAACGCCTTTGGAGCAATGAAATCGAAGCCTGGCCGGTGCGTACTACTACATCAACCGCTTCTGTAAAAAGAGTATCGGTTTCTTCTTCCTCGATTTCTTCGGGAGCTTCTAAAAATATTCCGCTGTCATCTTTTTCAATCAATCCCTGCTCTTTGATAAAATCGGCAATATTTTTAACTTCATTTTCGCTGATAAAGGCTCCCTGAACCCGGTAAGGTTTAACCGCACCTACAGGATAAAACAACATATCGCCACGGCCGAGCAGTTTTTCCGCTCCCGCGCTGTCAAGAATGGTCCGTGAATCAAACTGTGAGGATACCGTAAAGGCAATCCTGGAGGTAATATTGGCCTTGATAATCCCGGTTAAAACATCTACCGAAGGTCTCTGGGTAGCAACAATCAAGTGGATCCCGGCTGCCCTGGACATCTGCGAAAGCCTTGCAATGGCATCTTCCACTTCTCCCGGAGAAACATGCATCAAGTCAGCCAACTCATCGATTACAATTACAATATAGGGCAGGGTTTCCATTTCCCGATCCACAGCAGCCATTTCGTTGTAAGCGCTGATGTCCCTAACGCCAAGGCGCGCAAAAAGATCATATCGCCTGCTCATTTCCTTAACCATGTTGCGCAGGGCCAACGAAGATTTGCGCGGGTCAGTCAGCACCGGCATAAGCAAATGAGGAATTCCGTTGTAAACGCTTAGCTCAACCACCTTGGGATCAATCATCATGAAGCGAAGCCGCTCGGGGCCGCCCTTGTAGAGGAGGCTGACAATCAGTGTATTCAGGCAGACACTCTTACCGGCACCGGTAGCCCCGGCAATCAACAGGTGGGGCATCTTGCTCAAATCGGCAATCACCGGCACACCGGTTATATCTTTACCCAGGCCTACCGTGAGCAAAGAAGCACTGTTTTTAAAAGTGTTTTCCTCGATTACTTCTCGCAGGTGAACCAGGGAAATAATATTATTGGGAACTTCAATACCCAAAGCTGCTTTACCCGGTATAGGAGCTTCGATCCTCACTCTCGGCGCTGCCAGGTTCAAGGCCAGATCATCTGAAAGGTTGATAATTTTACTGACCTTCACCCCCGCATCCGGCTGCACTTCAAAACGGGTTACCGTGGGACCGGACTGGACATGGATAACCTTAGCTCTAACTCCAAAATTTTGCAAGGTGTTTTCCAGTTTTTTAGCCCGTTCTTTGCTGTTTTTCAAATGCTGCTGTCCATTATCGGCACCCGGCCTGGTAAGCAAATCCAGTGACGGAAAGATGTAATCTGATGGCGCCTTATTTTTCTGTGAAACTACTGCGGGCATTTCGTTATCTTGTTTATCTTCGCCTGAAACTTCCGGTAACCTAATTTGCTTTTCTTCATGCGGACTTCCATTATCCGGGGAAATTGTTTCACCTGCCGCTTCGTACCAAGTGTTAATAGGGGCGGCAGCCTCTTCGGTTAGTTGCCCGGGACCTTCAAAAACGGCAGATGGTTCTTCGGCTTGTCCGTTTTTCAAAGCAGCGGTTTCCTTACGCTTGACCTCTGCCTCTTCAAGCTTACGCCTGGAAAGGTTAAACAACTTGCCGGCATAGTTATAAAAACCTCGAAAAACAATTTTCAGGTAGTAAAACAGGCGCTCCAATAAACGAAATATGATATTAAACAGGCGCTTTAACGAGATATCAAGCACCAGCAGGACAGCAATCAAACCAAGGGCAGCCAGCAGGATCCGGCTGCCCACCTGACCAAGTAAAAAATAAAGTGGCACGGCAAATAAAGCGCCGACAATCCCACCACCTTCGCCGTTGACGCCAATCATAAAGCTTTCAATAAATGCCCTGTCAGCTGTGAATGATGGAATTCTTACCGCAATTTCCTGCAGGTGAAACCAGGTCATAGAGAGCAAGAATAGGATCAAAAAACCGATCAGGCGTGATTTTATTTTAAACCGGTCCTGGGGTAAAACCATGCGCAACCCCAGTAAGCCAATAAAAAATGGCACTATTATTGCAGCTTTTCCGGCCAGGGCTTCTAAGGTTGTACTAACCACAAGCCCGATGCCACCGGTTTGAGCGGTCTGCACCAATCCTACATAACAAAAAACAGCCAGGGCTATTAACAAGATTCCTTTAACCTGGGACCGCATTTCCTGTCCGGCGCTCTTTTTACGCTTCCTGGCCATTTGCAACAGCCTGCCTTTTTACAAGTTTTCTCAAAAGCATTATAAAACATCTGTTCGATAAAGTCAAAAAGGACTCATCTACGGTTTGTGCCAGTAATTACCGGAATTGCTCTTTGTTGGAGAGTGAAATGCATTTCATCGCCGACAAAGATCTCTCCTTCCATGTGCAGCGGGCGTTTTTTGTTCAAACTTAATTTTACTTCCCTGGCTCGGAACATTCCCGCATGCTTTACATGTTTCAATTTACCGCTAAAAACCTTGGGGAAATGATAAACCATTTCCGGGCGGCTGATTTTTTCAAACACACAGATATCAAAAAGCCCATCGTCCTGGATGGCATCGGGCACAATCCTCATCCCGCCGCCGTATGCCTGGCCAATGCCCACGGCCACCAAGATGGGAGTTGTTCTTACCGCCCCATTGCCCAAGTCTATTTCAGCTTCCACAAATTCGTAAGTAAACAAGGTTTCGAAGAAAGCATAAACATAAGCAGATACTCCGTTAAAAAACTTTACTCCCCGGTTGGCTCTTTGTGCTACGGCCGCATCAAATCCGACTCCGACAGAATTGATAAAGTAGCGTCCCAATACCCGGCCCAGGTCAATTTTTTTAATCTCAGCCCTTAGCAGGTCGTCACAGGCGCTTTCAATATCCCGGGACATCTGTACAGCAGTGGCAAAATCATTGCCTTTACCTCCCGGCAAAGCAGCCAACCTGGCTTCTGTCCCTACGATCCCGTTCAGTACTTCGTTGACCGTCCCATCCCCACCGACGGCAACCATAACCGAAAAACCTTCACGGGCTCCTTTTGCAGCGGCCTCTATAGCATCACCGGGTCTCCTGGTCAGGTAAATATCAAAATCGACGCCGGCATTTTTGAATCTTTCCTTAATTACCGGAAGAAGCTTATTAGCCTTTCCATTGCCGGCAACCGGGTTGACTATGAACTTGTAACTGTGCACTTTTTATATCTCTCCCCTGTTTTAATCGCAGATGATTTTGCGATCAACCGGAAAGGCTGCCTGATCCAGGCAGCCTGCCTTAATCTTTATATTGTTTTATCTGCCCAGTTTAACAAGAAAACCTATCGTCCAGCTTCTTCAGGATATCCACAATACCCCCGTATTCCAGCTCCGAATAATGGAGCATTGCCGGCCCGGAAAAACCCTGTTCGCGCATATAAACAGCTTTCCTGGATACTTTTTCCCTGATATGCTCCCAGTAGGGATGATCAAAACAGTCGACCGGTTCGGTTAATTTTCCGTTATGGACGCAAAAACCAAGCGCGCTTACTACCGGCGGACCATCAAAGAAAGAAATGCTGCAACATTTTTTAGAAGGCATCAGTGGCCCGGTATGGCTGCCGCGCATAAAACCGGCCACGTAGTGACCGATGCTGTAAGGAGAAAGGAGTTCCCCTGTTGCCGGGAAATCTCCCTGGCAGCGTGCCAGTAAAACCGGGTCATCTTTGCCTGTATAGGTGCCTGCAATATTGTGCAAGCGGGTAGTGCTGGCCGTGATTGCCTGGGCTCCGGTAGCTCTGGAATAAATGGCTGAAACAACAAATCGTTCATTATCTCGCAGTAAAGCAGCAATTTCATATGTATCTTCAGGGGTGTTTAATTCAATAATCCGGTCTTTTTCGGTGTGTTCCACATCGAGTATCACAAATTTAAATCCCTGGTTTATCTTGGGTGATAGAATCAGGCCGGAGCAATGCATTGGATCGGCAAAGCTAAGATAAAGCGGTAAGTTGTAAGCGCCGGGATCGGTTTTATCCGCGGTAAAAAGCAAAAACGGTTCCGCTTTACGTTCTTCAATCTCCATTTCGGCCACTGCAGGACCGAGCCCCCTGACGTTACCGGAAAATGCATCGGCTAATAAATCCTGGCCGGCTCCGTACAATCCCTGCTCTTTGGCCTTTTCAGTACCGCAAATAAAAGCGTTCCAGGCCAACTGGTGCAGTTCCTGGCATTCAGCTCCATGCTGGTGAGTAAACAGAATCGCCACGTCGTCACCGGTATAGCCGATATAATAATCTATAATCAGCTTACCCAATTCACTTTCGATACATTCCCGCACAGAATCAAGCAATGCCTCACTTGGCTTAATATGTCCCCCAATGCTCCCGATATCCGCCTTGATCACACTCAAAGTAGTCTTCATTGATTTCCCTCCATTTGCTTTTAAATATGGTTGAGGAGTCTGTTAATCCTCATTAGCAGCCTCTTCTAAAGTTTTTCAGATCTGATATTGAGTTACTGGTATACCTGATACATTATTTTCTATCAAGCAGAAATAAAATCCTTCATTTTCTTACTTCCGACTGCTATTTTCATCAGGAACATCAATAATGATGGGCAAGATCATCGGCCTGCGGCCGGTACGCTCATAAAAATATGACGAAGCGGAATCTCTTATTTTTGATTTGATTTTATTCCAATCATTCAATTTTTCATTATTGATCTTTTTAACCGTTTTCATCAACGAGTTTTTAGCTCCTTCCAACAAATCAGAAGCTTCACGCACATAAACAAACCCGCGTGAGATAATCTCCGGTCCGGCCAGGACCTTGTTCTGTTCCGGATCAATAGCCAAAATGATTATAACGATACCGTCTTCTGATAAGGTCTGCCGGTCGCGGATCACTATTTCCCCGACATCACCAACTCCAAATCCGTCTACCAGGACCCGGCCGGCCGAAACTGAACTGGCCATTCGCCCCCTACCACCGGAAAATTCCATTACATTACCAGGTTTTGTCAGGAATACATGATCCTCGGGTATATCGAGCTTTTGGGCAATCTTTAAGCATCTGGCCTGCTGGCGGTACTCACCGTGCACAGGAATCACGTAATCCGGCCTAAGCATGTTCAGCATCATCTTGATCTCTTCCTCACTGGCGTGCCCGGAAACATGGACTCCTGAAACCGGCTGGTAAATAACTTCGGCTCTCAACTGGTAAAGGTTGTTAACCGTCCTGGCGACCAATTTTTCATTGCCGGGAATAGGGTTGGCAGCAATGATCACGGTATCACCGGGTTGTATACTTACCTGCCTGTGTTCCGACTGGGATATTCTGGTCAATGCCGACATCGGTTCCCCCTGGCTACCGGTAGTAATCATCACTACCATTTCAGGGGGCAAATCTTTGACCTTTTCGGTATCGAGAAGCACTCCTTTTGGAATGTTCAAGTAACCCAGTTCTGTCGAGATATCAACCGAGTTTTCTATGCTACGTCCCACTACACAGACTTTTCGATCATGCCGCACCGCTGCGTCAATCACCTGTTGGATCCGGTGAATATTAGAGGCAAAAGTGGCCAGGATAATGCGGCTTTTAGAAAGGCGGAAAATCTCATCAATGCTTTCGCCGACTTCTTTTTCCGATAAAGTGTACCCCGGGCGATCTGCGTTTGTCGAATCGACAATTGCTGCGATCACCCCGTTGCGGCCCAGTTCGGCGAGTTTGTAGTATTCCGTAATTTTACCGTCAACCGGGGTTTGATCAAACTTGAAGTCGCTGGTGTAGACAACCGTGCCTTCCGGTGTATCCACAGCCACTCCCACTGAATCGGGGATACTATGGTTGGTGCGAAAAAAGTTGAGCTTGAAATTATCGGACAACACCAGGGTTTTATCCGGTTCAATTTCGCGCATTTCAGGGCTTTTCACCGGATTATCCATAAACTTAGCTTCCAGTAGACCTAAGGTTAACCTGGTGCCGTAAATTGGAGCGTTCAATTCTTCTGCTATATAAGGCATTGCCCCGATATGGTCTTCATGCCCGTGGGTAAGCACAATCCCTAATATATGCAGATTCTGTTCCAGTAGATACGAAGTATCGGGGATTACAACATCAACTCCAAGCATAGCTTCATCGGGAAATTTAAGCCCGGCATCCATTATAATACATTCACGTCCATATTTGAGCAAAAACATGTTTTTGCCAATTTCACCAACCCCGCCGAGGGGGATCAACTGCAAATTATAGTTCTTTTTACTTTTTTTGTTCTTTTTTGACAAGATAAACCTCCATAAATCCTGGCAGGGCAAAGTTTATAATACCCTAAACCTGCCTTTATTTTAAAACTAATTGCTAAACGGCTCACATTTCGTTCTGAAATGCCTACAAGCAAAGTTTTATTTTAGCAAACTCAATCAAACCCCTGTATTAGCAGGGCAAATATAAGGTATATAACAATATTAAGTTACTGTTCAGCCGGGCTGTATTTTGGAAGGTGGACATTGCTGGTAGAGCAATTGCAATGTTCGACGAAGCAAAGGCTTTAGCCAGTCGACCTTTATGAAGGCAGACTCCTAAGCCTGAGCCATGGATAGCAGATGCTTAAGGATAACCAAAGGTTAAGCCCGAAGCTTCATACACGTCATTTTCCGCAATAAGCCTGCACCAATCCAAAATGAAGCACAGCTAAGAAAACACTATTTATTTATCTCCCGTGTGCCCAAAACCGCCTTCACTGCGCTCAGTGGAAGGCAGTTGTTCAGTTTCGAACGGCACAGCGCGGGACACAGGACATAGAACCATTTGCGCGATCCGGTCATGGCGCTTAACAGTAAAAGGCTTCTGTCCCAGGTTGATCATGATTACTTTAATTTCTCCGCGATAGTCTGAATCAATCGTCCCCGGGGAATTTAAAATACCGATGCCTTTTTTTACAGCCAGTCCACTGCGGGGTCTGATCTGCAGTTCATAACCGTCAGGAACAGCGACATACAACCCGGTGGGAATCAAGCTTGTTTCTCCCGGCAATATTGTAGTCAGCTCTTCGACAGCGGCATAAAGATCCATGCCCGCGGCACCGCCGGTCATATAACAGGGCAACTTTATATCAGCTGCATGATCCGCTTTTTTGATCGGCAGCTGGACAGTATCCTGGTTCACTTGCCGGTTACTCCCTTCTATCCTCTCAACCCGTTAAAAGGTTTTTTTCCTAGTAAAAAACCCTAGCAGCTAGGGTTTTTTAGTCACCGTATTGCTAGTATTTTTTCTTATCGGGTCTGCCGCCTTTACTGCCACCGCCGTGTGGCGGCTTTTTCGAGCCACCCTTACCGTGCGGTTTAGAGTCTTTATCACCTGGCGGTTTCCTGGAACCTCCACCTGCAGGCTTTGACAGCAGGGCCTTGCGAGAAAGGTCAATCCTGCCCCGATCATCAATATCAAGCACTTTTACTTCTACTTCGTCACCGAGATTTACGATATCTTCGGTCTTATCAACATGGTCATGGTCTAAGTGTGAAATATGCAATAAGCCTTCTTTACCCGGCAACAATTCCACAAAGGCGCCGTAGCGTTCAACCCTGGTCACCTTGCCGGTGTAAATTTCCCCGGGTTCAACTTCTTTAACCAGGGTTTCTACCATTTGCTTGGCTTTTTCTCCGTTTTCGGGATCTACGGAGGCAATAAACACTTTACCTTCCGGATCTATATCGATATCCACGCCAGTATCAGCTATGATTTTGTTAATCATCTTACCACCCGGCCCGATAACATCTCTGATTTTATCCACCGGTATTTGCAGTTTGATCATCCGTGGTGCGTTTGGAGACAGCTCGGCTCGCGGCTCTGCTATCGCTTCGTTCATCTTACTTAAAATGTATTTATAGCCTTCATCGGCCTGGTTCAATGCCTTCTCCAAAATTTCCCTGGAAATTCCCTCAAGTTTAATGTCCATCTGCAGGGCAGTAATCCCTTTCTCCGTCCCGGCAACTTTGAAGTCCATGTCGCCGAGAAAGTCTTCAACGCCCTGAATATCAGAAAGAACTTCCACATCGTCGCCTTCTTTGATCAGGCCCATGGCGATACCGCCTACCGCTCTTTTTACCGGCACACCGGTATCCATCATCGCCATCGATGATGAGCAGACACTCCCCATCGAGGTGGAGCCGTTAGATTCAAGCACCTCTGAAACCAACCGCACCGTGTAAGGGAATTCGTCTTCAGAAGGAACCACCGGTTCTAAGGCCCTTTCCGCCAGGGCACCGTGGCCAATCTCCCTTCTGCCTGGCCCACGCATGAAACCGGCTTCCCCGACACTATAGGGCGGAAAGTTGTAATGGTGCATAAAACGTTTCGATTCCTCCAACCCCAGGCCATCTAGAATCTGGACATCTCTTAAAGCTGACAAAGTACAAATACTTAAAATTTGGGTTTGGCCGCGGGTAAATATAGCCGAACCGTGAGTCTTTGGCAGATAGGAAATCTCACATTCAATCGGTCGGATTTCTTCCGGCCCGCGCCCGTCAGGACGCAAATGTTCATTGATTATCAAATCGCGCAGGGTCCTTCTGAGCACATTGTCAAATATTTTAGCTAGTTCGGCTTCGTTTTCAGGATATTCCTCTTCCGGGTAAACTGCCATATATTTTTCCAAAACTTCTTTTTTAAATGCAGCTAGCCTATCTTCACGCTCTTGTTTATCGGTAATTCTCAAAGCATCCCTAATTCCTTCTCTGACGAAGGGCTCCACGTTTTCAACCATTTCTTCAGGCAGTTCCAGTTCCGGAACTTCCATTTTTTCGCAGCCCACATCTTGAACCATCTGTTCCTGGGTGGCCACAATTTCCTTGATCGTTTCATGACCGGTTTCAATGCATTTCAAGACATCTTCCTTGCTGATTTCCTGGGATCCGGCCTCAACCATCATCACTGCTTCACTGGTTCCGGCAAGCATCAGGTGAAGGTCGCTTCTCTCCAACTGTTCATGGGTAGGGTTAACCACCGGTTCCCCGTCGATTAACCCCACTATTACAGCGGCTACCGGACCACCAAACGGTGTTTTGGAGATGGAGAGCGCCGCCGAAGCCCCGATAATTGATAGCGGTTCCGGGGGGCAGTCCTGGTCCATCGAGAGCACGGTGCTGACAATATGGACCTGGTTGCGGAATTCCTTGGGAAACAGGGGTCGCAGAGACCTGTCGGTCAAGCGGCAACCCAGGATTGCCCTTTCAGTCGGACGACCTTCTCTTTTTATAAACCCGCCCGGAATCCTGCCAACAGCATAAAGTCGTTCTTCATAATCTACGGTTAACGGAAAAAAGTCAATCCCCTCACGTGGTTCATCAGCAACAGTAGCCGTTACCAGAACCACGGTATCACCGTAACGCACTGTAACAGCCCCACTAGCCTGCTTGGCCAGCTTGCCTGTTTCCATGGTCATTGTTCTTCCTTGCAATTCCATGGTATAAGATTGCATATACTCTAAAACTCCTCTCAACTGCTCGTGTTTTATAACCAAAACACGGGGGTAACCCCCCCGTGTTAAGTTGCTTTTTTATTTCCTCAAGCCAAGCCTGCCTAAAAGCTCCCTGTAACGTTCAGGGTACTTATTGCGCAGGTAGTTTAAAAGGCCTCTTCTTCGGCCGACCATTTTTAACAAGCCCCTCTGGGAATGCACATCCTTTTTGTGGGTTTTCAAATGCTCGGTAAGATAGCTAATCCTTTCGGTCAGGAGGGCAATCTGTACTTCCGGTGAACCGGTATCACCCTCGTGCATCTTGTACTGCTCAATAATCTCTTGCTTCCGTTCATGATCCAACAATTTTTATTCCTCCCTATAATTAATCGCCGCATGCCAAGTATGGCGCCGGGAGGTCGCTATACCTAGCCAGCGGTTCTAACTATTGAGATTTTAGCACACTGCATCCTGATTGTAAAGAATAGGATCTACCGTTTTTTCCCTTTCTTAAATCTTCAATTATTTTTAAACCAACTTCAATATCCCTGCCGATCTGTTCTTTTAACTGCTCAGCGGAAGCAAAAGTTCTGGTGTCCCTTAGTTTTTCTAAGAAACAGAGCCTGATCTCGTAGTTATAAATGGTCCCGTTAAAATCGAAAATATGGGTTTCTACGGTTGTATCGTGATGAGAAAAAGTCGGCTGTGAACCGATATTGGTAACCCCGAAAAATGGCGTGCTGTCCAAATTTTCGACGGCAGTCAAATACACACCTTTGCCCGGCCATAACAACCGTGGGGAAGTAATGATGTTAGCCGTAGGGTAAACTTTTTCTTTACCGATCCCGTAACCCCTAATCACTTTGCCTTGCCGGAAAAAATAATAATTAAGCATGTCGGCAGCCTCCCTGACGGCACCGGATAAAAGCAAAGAACGAATTTTTGAACTGCTCACTTCTTTACCTGCATAATAGTGCATCGGGATTACTCTGACGGCAAAACCTAGCTTTTCGCCCCAGTACTTTAAGGTTTCCGCGCTACCGGAACCCTGGTTGCCAAAAGAATAGTTCTCCCCGATAAAAACACAGCCGGCATTCATTTTTTCTACTAGGATCTGCCTGACAAACTGCTCTGGCGACAATGAAGCCAGTGTCCGATTGAACGGTTCCACTACCAGGTAATCGAGACCCAGAGAGGACATTATTTCAGCCCGATCGGCTATATCTGTTAGCAGCGAGAGAGGTTGATCCGGGCGCAAAGCCACTACCGGATGGGGATCAAAAACCAGGGCGGCGCTACAGCCATTTCTCTGCTCCGCCGCTTCAACAGCTGATCGCAAAATAGCCTGGTGCCCCCGATGAACCCCGTCAAAATTACCCAGGGCTAAACACAGTGGAGCCTGAATTTCCGGGAGGCGCTCTATACCGTTAATCAGCTGCATTTTAAAATCACCTTTCTATTTTTCCACTTGAGTCGACTTAAACCGGCTACATTAATCGGAAAGATACTTCAATGTTTTTAACATTGTCCCTGCAGCCTGCTGATCTGCTCGGGCCAAAGCTTTAAATCGAGCGGAAGTGTCATAAATTCTGACCGGCTTGCCTGTGCTAATTTCCCCAGCCATTTCATCGGGATCAAGGTCGACAGGTCGTCCGTTTTTTAAAAAAGTCACCCTTCTTTCATCTAGTGACAGCGCCGGAAATTGCCTTAAGGCAAAGTCCATGGGCAAAACTGCATCATCTGAGCGGCCCTCAGCTGCCAGTTCTTTTAATTCCTCCGGTGTATACGCGTTATTTAAGCTCATCGGCCCCACAGCTGACCTTTCAAGAAAATAAAGATGTCCCCCGGTGCCGGTGACCCTGCCGAGATCCGCGGCCAGCGTCCGGATGTATGTTCCTTTAGAACATTCTACCTCGATGATCAAATGAGGTTTGCTTTCCGGATTGTAATCTAAAAGTTCTATTCTATAGACATAAGCTTTGCGAGCCTGCCGTGGCACTTCACGCCCCCGGCGGGTCCAGTGATAAAGGGGTTTTCCCTGGTACTTCACCGCCGAGTAAGCAGGGGGTGTTTGTTCTATTTCGCCCTCAAAACCCTGTACTATTTCCTCCACCTGTTCTTGCGTAAAAACAGAGACAGGTATCTGCTCGATTACTTCCCCGGCGGAATCATCAGTATCGGTAACTTCACCCAGGGCAATGCCGGCCCGGTAAACCTTGGGCAACTCCATGATATATTCCGCAATCCGGGTGGCTTTGCCCAGGCAAACCGTCAGAATCCCGGTAGCAATAGGATCCAGGGTCCCGCTATGTCCGACTTTTACTCCCGGGAAAATTGTACGTATCTCCTTTACCACCTGGTGAGAAGTTAATCCAGCCGGTTTGTTGATTACCACGATTCCGTTCAAGGCAACGCTCCCTTACACCGATAATTCTTTCAGCATATCTAAAGCTTCTTTAAGTACTTTCTGTTTTACCGTTCGGAAATCTTCATAAAGGCGACAGCCGGCCGCCCGGGCATGTCCCCCGCCGTTAAACTTGCCGGCCAGCACGCTCACATCGACCTGTTTAGATCTAAATCCAACCTTAACTTCGCTTTCGCTTTCCACATAGAACAAGATCCCCAGCTCCACGCCCACGATATCCCTGGTATAATTAACAATACCTTCCAGGTCACCAGATGAGGCTCCACTGCGCTCCCTAATATCTTTGCTTAAGGTAGAGAGGGCAATTTTGCCCCCCTCATAAATTTCCAGGGCAGCCAGGGCATCTTTTAAAAGCATGTAAAAGGACAGCGGTCTTTCATCGAAAATTTTTTGAGATAAGGCGCCCGGATTAAGCCCGTATTCCAACAGAGAAGCAACCACCCGGTGAGTTTGCGGGGTAGTATTTTCATACTTGAAAGAGCCCGTATCCGTCGCGATGGCTACAAAAAGAGATTCAGCGGCACCTTTAGTCAGTTGAGCCCCCAGTTCATTCAATAGATCGAAAATTATCTCGCCTGTTGCCGCTGCTTCCGGGTCAACCAAATTGTAGTTGCCAAACTGCTGGTTGGTCACATGATGATCAATATTAATTATCTTTCTGCCCGTTAACACTGCTTCTTTAAAAAAGCTAAGCCTTTCTAAATCGCTGCTGTCCAAAACAACGACGGTAACCTCCGGGTCTTCAAACAATACTTCCTGGAAAACCAGCTCGGATCCCTCTAAAAATAAATACTTCTGCGGCACCTGATCCGGAGCAAACATCCGGACCTGTTTACCCAGGCTCCGCAGTCCTTCTCCCATAGCCAGAAGCGAACCGATACTATCGCCGTCCGGCTGCATATGGGAGACAAGATAAAAAGTTTGTTCTTGGTTTATTGTTTCGAGGATCTTATCCCTGTCGTTCATTTTGATCACTTTCGTTTGCTCCTGATTCTTCAGATTCTTCACCATCAGTTTCTTCTTCGGCAATATCGTTCTCGATTTCTCCTCGTTCTTTTTTCAAAGACTTGATTACACTTTCGATATGGGCACCATACTCGATTGAATTATCCAGGTGAAAGTGTATTTCCGGTGTATAGCGCAACCTGATCCGTCGCCCGATTTCCGAGCGGACAAACCCGGTAGCCCTTTCAAGGGTTTGCAGGGTTTCTTCTTTCTCATGTTCGGTTCCATATATGCTGACATATACCCAGGCATGGCTTAAATCTTTAGAAACTTCCACGTCGGTAACACTGGTTATACTGGCAATCCTTGGATCTTTAAGCTCTAAATTGATAATGCCTCCTATATCTTTCTTAATTTGTTCCGCAACCCGCCGTACCCTGTTTTCCGACACGTTAAATACCCCCTAAAGGCGCAAATATACGGCGAATAAAATTACTGGGCCGTTTATGCAAATCTTGATTATACGGCTAAAAAGCCGACTATTCATTAAACTAGTTAATTTAGCGCTTTATCTCTTCCATTATATAAGCTTCAATAATGTCACCTTCCCGGATATCATTGAAGTTTTCCACCAAAATGCCGCACTCATAACCGCCAACGACTTCGCGGACATCGTCTTTGAAGCGTTTTAACGATTCAATCGCCCCGGAGTCGTGGACAACGGTACCATCACGGATCACTCGAACCTGCGAATTACGGGTTACCTTGCCCTCGGTGACATAACAACCGGCGATGTTGCCCAGCCTTGAAGCTTTGAAAACCTGGCGCACTTCGGCCTGTCCCTGCACCACTTCCTTGTACTCGGGCTTGAGCATACCTTTTACTGCGGCCTTGATATCTTCAATCGCCTCATAAATAATCCGGTAAAGCCGGATATCGACACTGTTTTTCTCGGCAACTTTACGGGCGTTGCTGTCAGGCCTAACGTTGAAACCAATAACAATGGCATTGGAAGCGGAGGCTAGCATGACGTCGGATTCGTTGATTCCGCCTACGCCTGTATGGATAACCTTAATCTGCACTTCGTCCAGGCTCAGTTTGAAAAGAGCATCTTTTAAAGCTTCTACCGAGCCCTGAACATCCGCCTTGACGATCAGGTTTAAATCTTTGACTTCTCCTTCCTGGATCTGCTTGAACAGATCGTCAAGAGTAACCCGCTGGGTCCTCCTGCTTGCCTCCTTGATTCTTTCAGCGCGCTTTTCTGCAACTTCCCTGGCCACCCGTTCGCTGTTGACCACCTGGAAACTGTCACCGGCCATGGGCACTTCGCTAAGACCAATTATTTCAACGGGAGTGGCCGGACCCGCAGACTTGACCCTTTCGCCGAACTCGTTGTTCATAGCCCGTACTTTACCGGAAATAGAACCGCAAATAATCGGTTCCCCCACATTGAGGGTACCGTCCTCCACAAGCACTGTAGCCACGGGGCCACGGCCTTTATCTAAGTTGGCCTCGATAACCGAGCCTTTTGCCGGCCGTTCCGGGGAGGCCTTCAATTCGGCGACTTCGGCCAGCAGCAAAACCATTTCCAAAAGTTCGTCCAGGCCCTCGCCCTTGGCTGCGCTGACCGGAACCACGATAGTGTCACCGCCCCACTCTTCAGGAACCAGCTCGTGTTCGGTTAGCTGCTGCTTTACCCGTTCCGGATTTGCCTCGGGCTTATCCATTTTGTTGATCGCTACCAGGATGGGCACTCCCGCCGCTTTGGCGTGGTTGATCGCTTCCACCGTTTGGGGCATAATCCCGTCATCTGCGGCCACTACAAGTATTGCGATATCGGTTACCTGGGCCCCCCTGGCCCGCATGGCAGTAAACGCTTCGTGCCCGGGCGTATCCAGGAAAACAACCCGTTTATCGTTGACGCTTACCTGGTAAGCGCCGATATGCTGAGTTATCCCGCCTACTTCACCGGAAATTACATTGGCGCTCCTGATTGCATCTAAAAGCATAGTTTTGCCATGGTCGACATGACCAAGCACCGTTACCACGGGCTTGCGCAAAATCTCTTCCTTGCCGTCTTCCTCATCTTCGTAAACAGCCAAAAGCTCTTCTTCGGCGCTGTCTTCGATATATTCCACTTCATAACCGTAGTCTTCCGCCACCAGCTCCACAGTTTCCCGTTCCAGGGGCTGATTAACATTGGCCATAACACCGACGTCCAAAAGCTGAGTAATCAGTTGTGCCGGGGTTATATCAAGCTGGGAAGCCAGTTCGGCCACAGTAATTTGCCCTTCCATTTTAATCTTCGGCTTCTCTTCTTTAGCCATTGCCGCTTTCTTTTCTTCCTGGATCATTTTGCGGGCCTTGCGACTTAAAGGAGAACTTTCGTTATCTTTTTCTTTACTCTTATCTTTCGTTTTATCTTGCCCTTTCTTATCGGTTTCGGGAGCGCTCTCTTTTTTTGCCTCCTGCTCTTTCTGTTCTTTAGCAGGTGCTTTTTGTTTCTGCTCTTCTTTAGCGGGTTTCTCCGCAGATTCGCCTCCCTCTTTTCCGGTCAAGATAGCCATAACCCTTTGCGCTTCCTCGTCAGTCAGGGTGCTCATATGATTATTAACACTTATATCCATATTTTCCATTACTTCAATAAGCTTTTTACTGGACGTTCCCAGCTCTTTTGCAAGTTGATAAACTCGTACTTTGCTCACTTATAACACCTCCATATAGTAAGCCCTCCCTATTTATAATCCTTCTTCTTTATTCATTTTTTTTAACATAGCCGAAATATCGGCCACCAGTTCATTCGATATCGGGTGCCGCAGGTTTTTCTCTACGCGCTTGCCCTTAATTGCTTTTTGAAAGCAGCTTTCATTCGGGCAGATATAGGCACCCCGGCCGGGCTTTTTACCGGACGAATCAAGAGTCACTTCCCCTTCCGGGGTTCTGACAATGCGGACAAGTTCTTTTTTAGGTAGTTTCTCCTGGCATCCTATACAGATGCGCAGGGGAATTTTGCGCTTCTTTGCCATTTCAATGCGGCACCTCTCTGCTTGAAATTAGCTCATATCAGATGCAAACATCTTATCCGGACAAAATATTTTAGCCCTGCCCTTATTTTTCTTCGTCTTCTTCTTTTTCTGCTTCACTTATTTCTTCTTTTTCGTGATTAATTTCTTCGTATGTTCCTTCGCTACCGGTGGCCTCGGCTGCTCCGCCATTTTTTTCAGCTGTATCCGCAATTTTTTCCTCGCCTTGTACAGCTTCACCCGATTCTTCACCCTCGTCTGTGCCTGTTTCATAAAAAAGATTATCCATTTCTTCTGTATCACTTGCTTCTGTATCACTTGCTTCATCAGAGGATGTGGTGGTTTCTTCCTCGCTGTCCCAGTTAAGGGTCAACTCACCGCTTCCGGCGCTCTCTTCTTTATCTTCTCCCTCTTCTTCAGACAATCCCATTGCTGAAAAGCTTTCCTCGGCGTACTGGGTTTCACTGGATATGTCTACTTTCCATCCGGTTATTTTTGCCGCCAACCGTGCATTCTGCCCTTCTTTGCCGATAGCCAGCGAAAGTTGGTTGTCGGGCACTACCACCACAGCCGATTTTCCCTCCGTATTGATATAGACAGAAGAAACCTTGGCCGGGCTCAACGAGTTGGCGATGTATTCTTCTGATTCCTCGCTCCACTTGATAATATCGATTTTTTCGCCTCTAAGTTCGTTACTGATCGCCTGAACGCGGCTGCCCTTGGTCCCGACACAGGCCCCTACCGGGTCGATATCGGGATTAGCCGAGTATACTGCTAATTTTGCGCGGTACCCTGCTTCACGGGTGACAGCTTTAATTTCAACAATCCCCTCATATATTTCGGGGACTTCCATTTCAAATAGCCTTTTTAAAAAACCGGTATGAGTGCGTGAAACCACGATCTGAGGCCCCTTGGTAGTTTTCTTGACATCCATAATGTAAGTTTTTACCCTTTCTCCCTGACGGTAACGTTCATGGGGGATCTGTTCTTCAACAGGTAAAATAGCTTCAGTTCGGCCAAGATCGATGATCACGTTGCGCTGTTCAAAACGCCGCACCAGGCCGGTAATTACTTCTTCAATCCGATCGGTGAAATTTTCATAAATCAGCTCCCGCTCAGCTTCCCTGATCCTTTGAATCACCACCTGCTTGGCGGTCTGTGCTGCAATTCGACCAAACTCTTTAGGAGTTACTTCAATTTCGACCATGTCGCCAACCTGGCAGTGAGGATCGTAAACCCGGGCTTCGTAGATGCCCACTTCCTGATCTTCCGATTCGACATCTTCGACCGCCTTTTTCTGAGCAAACACCTTGATTTCCCCGGTTTCCCGGTCAATACTGACCCGTACTGATGTGGGCGACTGAAAATTACGTTTATAAGCTGAAACGAGAGCAACTTCGAGAGCCTCGAAAAGGATTTCCTTATCAATACCTTTTTCCTTTTCCAAAGATTCAATCGCAGCAAACAAATCATTGTTCATAATTTTTACTTTACCTCCCTTCTTCTCCGCCTTTTGCCATTCTATCCTTATCTGCTTTTGTGTACCAGAGGTGAGCTTTCTCAATCATTTTCATCGGAATTTCCATCCTGGAGCCGTCTTCCAGCTTGACAAAAACAGAGTAATCACCCGTTCCTTCAAGGGTTCCTGAATAATTTCGGCGACCTTCGATCTTTTCCATGGTTTTAATCTTTACTTTTTCACCGGCAAAACGATCAAAATGCTCTTTTTTGGTCAGGGGACGCTCGAGGCCCGGAGAGGAAACCTCCAGGGTATAAGCATGGTCAATTGGATCGTGATAATCGAGCAGGTCCGAAACTGCGTTGCTCACAAGTTCGCAGTGATCGACGGTTATGCCCCCTTCACGATCAATAAACAGCTGGAGGTGTCCTTTTTTTCCGGGAATGTATTCGAGCTGAACCAGCTCGAATCCCCTGCTCTCCAGGAGCGGTTCCACCAGCTTGATTAGTTTTTCCCGGACTTCTTCTCTGTTCATAAACTCTCCTAAAGAGTATCGCTTAATTCAGGGTAAAAAGAAAACCCCTTATCAACATGAAAGAGTGGGAAACTCCCACCCTTAAAAAACATCCACTTCATCCTTTTAAATATATCATTTATATTCGTGAAGCGCAAGG
>Ga0207421_10001582_pt1 | contig 29019 bp, 23 predicted proteins | sample SodLakKL_010_SED_4_FD_187542 | JGI IMG/M metagenome (GOLD analysis project Ga0207421, IMG submission 187542) | Alkaline sediment microbial communities from Lake Tanatar, Kulunda Steppe, Russia - 8KL_010_SED (SPAdes) (version 2) | ecosystem: Environmental > Aquatic > Non-marine Saline and...
ATAGAGGGAATGCATTGCGCAACCTGTGTCCAAAAAATCGAAGAAGCATTATCTGATTTAGATGGGGTTGAAGAAGTTAACGTAAATCTAGCATCTGAAGATGGATATATTACCGTTGAACCAAATCAACTGTCTTCCCAAGATATTGAAAATGCTGTCAACAACTTAGGGTATGATATTGAATTCACAAACGGATATTCTCCCGAACATAAGAAAGATGAACTTAGAGCAAAGGAAAGAGTGCTGATAGCTTGGGCTTTTACAATCCCAATAATAATATGGATGATTCCAGAGATGTTCTTCGGGATAGCTTTTCCAACCCGCGGAATATACGATCTTGGGATGGTTGGGCTCTCTATGCCTATACTTTTCTATGCTGGTATTGAGACCTATAGTAGTGCATTAAAATCCATATTCGGTGGTACAGCTGATATGGATGTTTTAATATTTTTAGGATCATTTATAGCTTTTCTGACTGGTCCACTCCTACTTTTAGGTTTTCCTGTACTAAATTATGCACCTATTGGTGGGATGATAATGGCATTCCATCTTACTGGCCGGTACATAGAATCGAAGGCTAAAGGAAGGGCTTCAGAGGCGATAAAGAAGCTTATGGAGCTAGAAGCGAAAAATGCGAGAGTTGTTAGAGATGGTGAAGAAACTATTATACCAGTTAGTGAAATAAGTCCAGGAGATATACTTTTAATCCGTCCAGGAGAAAAGATTCCAACTGATGGCATCATTATAGAGGGGAGTAGTTCTATCGATGAATCCATGGCTACTGGGGAACCCATACCTATTTCAAAAGAAGTAGGAGATGAAGTAATAGGAGCAACTATAAATCAGGAGGGTTCTCTCAAAGTTAAGGCTACGAGAGTGGGTAGTGATACATTTTTAGCTCAAATTAAAGACATGATACAGAGAGCTCAATCAACAAAAGTTCCAATACAAGGCTTAGCTGATCGTGTTACCGCTTACTTTGTTCCGTCCGTACTCGCAATCTCCTTTATTACATTTTTGGCTTGGATTCTTTTTCCTAGAGAGATGAGTATGGTTGCCTCACTTTTTGAAGGGTATCTACCATGGGTCGACCTAAGCTTGTCTCCTCTTATGTTGGCTATAACAGCTGGCATATCTACTTTAGTAATAGCCTGCCCATGTGCTTTAGGTCTAGCAACACCTACAGCACTAATGGTAGCAGCTGGGAGAGGGGCTGAAAATGGTATATTAATTAGGGAAGGTGAATCAATACAAAGACTGAAAGACGCAAAATCTATACTATTCGATAAAACAGGTACACTTACAACCGGGGAGATGTCACTTACTGACATTGTATCCTTTAAAGATCGTTTTGATGATAAAGAGGTATTGAAAATAGCTGCTAGTATTGAAAAGTTTTCGGAGCATCCAATAGGTAATGCAATCGTAAATAAAGCCAAAGAAGAAAAAATTGAAACTCATGATGTTTCCTCATTTGAGGCCATAGGTGGTAGAGGTGTGTCTGGTATATTAAACGATGAACTGATTTTGATTGGAAACCAGACATTAATGAAAGAAAATAATGTAGATGTAAGGGCAGGAATAGATCGGCTTCAAAGCATTGAAAGAGAGGGCAAAACAGGAGTTTTTTTATCAATGGGTGGAGAGCTGATTGGTTGTCTAGCAGTTTCTGATACTCTAAAATCAGATTCGGTGGATGTAATAGAAAAACTTAAGGATGCCGGTTTCTCTGTCGGTATGATTACAGGAGATAACACTAGATCTGCGGAAGCCTTTGCAGAAAAATTAGGTATAGATTGGGTCCTTTCTAATGTTTTGCCTGAAGATAAAGTTGCAGAAATCAAAAAAGTTCAGCAAAAAACCAAAGATGGAGTTATAATGGTTGGTGACGGAATAAATGACGCCCCAGCGCTAACTCAATCAGATGTCGGTATTGCAATAGGAACAGGTACAGACATTGCTATTGAGTCCGGTGATTTAGTTATAGTAAAAGGAAGGTTGGGAGATGTATTGAAGTCTATAAACCTCTCCAAGAAGACATTCAATAGAATAAAACAAAATCTAATGTGGGCATTCGGGTACAATATAGTTATGATACCTGTTGCAATTATGGGCTTACTTCATCCTGTTTTTGCAGAGATTGCGATGGCAGCAAGTTCTGTATCAGTAGTACTAAATGCAAACAGGCTTAAAAAAGATAAAATATAAACCTTTATTCTACCGTTTTTTGAGTTTCGCTACCAAAAAAATTTTCAACTCATCTCTAATATTTTTGTTACAAGAATTAAAATCAAAATTTTTGGATCAAACCTTAGATGCTGACTCAACCATTCCTTCTAGTATCTTAGCTCCATCAGAACTTCCTAATATTTCTTCTGCTGCTCTTTCTGGATGTGGCATCATCCCAAGTACATTTCCTTTTCGATTTAAAACCGCTGCTATATCTCCTACCGAACCATTAGGATTAAATTCTGCGTTAGGTCTTCCTTCCTCATCAGTGTACCTGAGTGCCGCCCGACCACTATCCAATAATTTTCTTGTAGTAGACTCACTTGCATAATAATTTCCTTCTTTGTGTGCTATTGGCAAATCAATTTTTTCGCCTTCATCAAACTTCCTAGTGAATAAACTATTATTGCTCTCAACTTTGAGTTTAACATCCTTGCAAACAAACCTTGGATATTCATTAAGCATAAGGGCTCCAGGAAGTATGTTCAATTCAGTTAGAATTTGAAAACCATTACATATTCCGAGGACCGGCTTTCCTTTTTCTATTTCTTTAACAATTGACTTTGCCATTGGGGTTCGGGCAGCTATCGAGCCAGCCCTTAAGTAATCTCCATATGAAAAACCACCCGGGACCACAATACCATCATATTCATCTATATTGCTTTTTTTATACCAAACTATATCGGAGTTACAACCAATTACTTCTTCTAGAGCATAATGCGTATCATAATCGCAGTTAGACCCGGGAAATTGGATAACAGCTATCTTTGTCAATTTCTCACCTTCTCTCAAGTTCTATTTTATAATCATGAATAACTGGATTTGCCAAAAGTTTTTCACACATCTCCTCGACGTTTTTCCTTGCCTCATCAGGCGTAGGGGCATCAACCTCTATATAAATCTTTTTACCAATTCGAACATCTTCAACCCCTTCATAACCAAGAAGATTGAGCGACCTTTTAACAGTATTTCCTTCTGGATCTAACATTCCTTTTTTTAACCTGACATCAACTTCGACATCATATATAATATGGACCCTCTCCCATTTGATAACTATTTAACATTAAACTTTAAATAATAACTAATATATCGTTTTTCTCTGTACCGGAACTTTTCCAGCGTTTTTAATTAATTTTTCCATCTCTTCTTTTCTCATATAACCTCTTGTAGCTTTTCCAGTACTACTTGATATATTTTCTTCCATCAATGTACCTCCAATATCATTTGCTCCAAAATAAAGAGACTTGGAAACCATATTTTTTCCAAGTTTCACCCAAGACCCTTGAATATTATCAATACTGCCTTCTAAAACTATGCGGGCAAGAGATATAACTAGTAAGTCTTCCAGCCCCTTCCTTCGGCTACCAGTTATATTCCCAAGCTCGTTGTTTCCAGGAAGAAATGGTAAAGGTATAAACTCAGTAAAACCAGAATGTTTTTCTTGGATTTTTTTTATTTTTTTGAGGTGTATCAATCTTTCTTCCCAACTTTCCAAGTGTCCATACATCATTGTCGCCGTTGTAGATATGCCTAGTTTGTGTGCTTTTGAAATTACAGTCTCCCATTGATCACTAGTAAGTTTGTTTGGACATATTTTTTTCCTGATACGATCGTCAAGTATTTCTGCTGCGGTTCCAGGCATTGATCCTAAGCCTGCAGATTTTAATTTTTCAAGAGTTTTCTCTACCGATCCTTCAGACATATGTAGAATCTCTTGCGGAGAAAAAGCATGTATGTGAATATCGTATTTAGAATTAATTTCCCTTAGTAGCTTCAAATAATAATCAATATCTAATTCAGGATTGATACCTCCCTGTAAGCAGATTTCGGTGGCCCCACCATCCTTAGCATTTTCTACCTTTTTTGAAACTTCTTCCATAGCAAGAGTTTTCTCGCGCTTTTTTGATCTTGAAAAGGCACAAAAACTACAATTTACTTCACATCGATTGGTAAAATTTATATTTCTATTAACTACATAGGAGACTTTGTTTCCATTTTTATCCAAATTTATTTTATTACTTTCAATTTGTACATCAAATATATTTTTTCCAACAACCCTTAAAAAATTCTCTAGTACCTTACTTCTTTTAAAATCTCCCGGATTCAATAATAGAGCCTCCCTTAAATTTAGAGCAAGAGACAAAACATGACAAATTGGATGTTCTTCATAATATTTAGTTCTTTTATTTTTAATATTGATTAATAATTAAATACAGCTTGATAAGAAAAATTATCAAATAAAATATAGTGAAGAATAAAATAAAATACCCAAGCCTTCGTAAGTTGAGCTTACAAAAAGCTCGGTTTGGGCCGATTTATTTATAGGAGCTATTAAATAACAATTAAATTTATATAAGATATTCATCACTGTCTTCCAGTGAATCTATATCTATAAACTCCGTTGCCTCTTCTACAAGTTCCTTAGCTGTACTTCTTCCAAATGAAATAACTTCAACACGATTTCCTTTTGCTTTCAGTGTCTCTACAAGCGCCTTAAAATCTCCATCACCTGAAACTATAACTATAACATCTACTTTATCAGATATGGCCATGGCATTTATTGCTATCCCCATGTCCCAATCCCCTTTCTTAGATCCATCATAGTACACTTTGAGATCTTTTACCCTAATCTCAAACCCTATGTCCTCCAAGGCCTCAAAGAATTTCTCTTCCTCTGGTGAGTCTGCTTTAATCACATATGCTATCGCTCTTATCAATTTCCTACCATTAACCGCAAGATCTAAAAGTTTATTGTAATTTACATTAGAGTTATACAAGTTCCTAGCAGAATGATACAAATTCTGTGAGTCCACAAATACAGCTACTTTTTGATTTTCATACATTTTTCTAAAGTTTTGTTTGAACTGAGGTTTTAAAATTCTTTAAAGTAGAGAGTCTATAATCATTCAATAAGGTATCTCTTATATGGTCAGGTGAGACGCTCATAGATATTTCTTTAGTTCTTCCATATCTCCCTTTGCTAACAACTGCTGCATTTATTATACCTAACATATCAAGTTCTGATATTAAATCTGTAATTCTTCTCTGAGTAAGTATTTCTATATCAACCATTTCTGCAAGTTGTTTATATTTATCATATACTTTGCCAGTATTAACTGTCTTTTTCTCACTTTCATTTAATATTATTATGCTGAGTAAAACGAGTTTAGATTGGGTCGGAAGGGTTCTAACCACCTCAACAACTCTATCCAACTCAATTTTATTTTGGGCCTTCCTCACATGTTTTTGAGTTACAATTTCATCTTCCTTCTCTGCAAGTTCTCCAGATACCCTAAGTAAGTCGAGTGCTCTTCTCGCATCACCATGTTCTTGGGCTGCAAATGCAGAGCATAGTGGTATAACATCCTCATCTATTACTTCCTCTTTGATTGCTCTCTTAGCTCTTTGTTCCAAAATATCTCTTAGCTGATCTGCATTGTATGGTGGAAATATTATATCTTCTTCACCTAGAGAGCTTTTTATCCGGGGATCCAAAACATCAGTAAATTTAAGATCATTAGATATCCCAATAAGACTTACCTTAGAATTATCCAAATCAGAATTTATTCTAGATAGATTATAAAGTATGTCATCACCACTTTTACCTATTATTTTATCAATTTCGTCAAGCATGATTGTAACGACACGTTTTTTTGTTTCTAATGCTTCAACTAAATCTTGATATACCTGATCTGTAGGCCACCCAGTAAGAGGTACATCTCTATCAAAATGTCTTGCAATATGAGCAAGAACCCTATATTGGGTATCAACAACCTTACAATTCAAATATATAACCGAACACTGAACGCTTAAGTCCTCTCCTTTTTTTTCAAGTTCCCGGCCAATATGCTTTGCAGCTACTGTCTTCCCAGTACCTGTTTTGCCATATATTAATATGTTAGAGGGTGTTTCACCTCTTAATGCTGGAACAAGTATCCTTGCAATTTCGCTTATCTGTTCATCTCTATGCGGTAATTTTCTAGGAGTGTATGATGGTCTTAAAATTTCCTTGTTCTTGAAGATGGTTTGCTCTTCTAATAATTCATCGAAAATGCTGTTAGAAGTCATAAAACTCTCTCTCCATTTAATTCCAATTGAAACATAACCTTTAATATCTTTTGGTTAGACCCCTTTATTTCGGGTGGAGAAAAAATATTGAAAACTACTTAAAAAGGTCCCCCTCCCCTTTATTTCAATTGGAGTAAAGAGGTAAAGGAAATACAAAATAAAAATGCTATGGTTGTAAATACCATTAGTAGTTATATCTTAATCAATAATAAATATTTCTATTTAATTATAATATCTTTAATAATCTTTATAGAAGTGTTTTATTTCTTTAAATTAAAAAATATGAACTGTCATAAATAAAGATAAATATTATTAAATCACATCCTTTCAGTAGAAAAGGTGATCTACATGAGAAACATACAAAAAATGATAAAAACTTCTCATTATTTATGTCAAAAAAATTTAGTCGGTGGTGGAAGTGGGAATTTAAGTTATAGAAGTGGAGATTTTATGTTTATAACAATCTCAGGGGCAAGGTTGGGAAAACTTAAAGAAAAAGATATTATGATGATACCAATTCAAGGAAAGTTTAACTCTATAAATAATATAGTAGATTTACAAAAAGGCTCCGAAAAACACCGTATCCCCTCTTGTGAAGTTTTTCTACATCTAAAAGTATATCGTAGATCAGATTCAAAGGCTATAATACACTCCCACCCTACATATTCTATAATAATATCTAGGAACTTTAAAGAACTCGAGTGTATAACTGAAGGAGCAACTAATCTTTTAGGAAAGAGTGTAAGCATTTTAAGAGAATACGAATCTGGTAGTCAAAAACTGGCAGAGAAAGTTTGTGATATGTTAGAAGATGAAAGAGCTGTAATAGTTAAAAACCATGGTGTTTTTGCACGGGGAGAAAATTTTGACTCAGCTATTGATGCTACCCAATTAATTGAGAAAAATTCTAAGATTAAATTTATTTCCTCAATCCTCTAATGTTAACCTCTCAAGAATTGAGATTGCGTTCCAGATTTCAGTTCTTGCATGTATTGGTATATTTGGATCGTCATTTACATTATTCAAGCACTCTATAGCAGCAGTTGCTCTTACTGTGAGATCACCATCCCCACTCCTTAATTCTTTTTTAGCGTTGTTTGCAGCCCTTCGTATGTTTTTTGGGATTGAATTATCATTGATTATTTTATCTAAAACTTGATAGCAATTTTTTATTTCATCACTGTTCATAATAAAAACCCCTAAGAAATATTATTAAGTATAAGTAGTTAGGTTTTACCCCTCTTAAACCTTAATTTTTATGTACTATCTTTTAAAAAAGCTCGAGATATTTTATCTTCTAACCATTCAGATAAGTTATTTTCTACTTTATGTAGTTCTTTTAAATCTGATTCATCATCAATATCTCTTTTTATATCTTTTATTTGAACAATCCTGTATGAAAGACCTTTTTGTTGGATTTCTTCAAGGTGTTTCTTAAAGCTTTTGCCATTATATCTTAGTTTTATTTTCTTTCTTAAAACCATAGCATTAGTTCCACACCGGTTACCTGGAGATATAATTATATCTTCATTATACTTCATTAAGGTTTTCAAGTGTCTTTCTCTAATTAGTGGAACATCTGATGGAATTATAATACTGGGTAAGCCTAATGAGTTAATTGCTTGGTTTAGTGCTGGATTAAGTTTAAGCTTACTTCTAAAAATTTTAGCACCAGGTATATTTCCTTTGAAGTCTGGTGATATTATATAAACATCCCCTATTCTACTAGCTACATTGACTATATTTTCTAACATCAATAAATTAAATTCTCTCCTCTCCGAAAGACTGAGAAGGTCAGACAGTCCAGTCTTAGGATTCTCCATTCTTAATGGTATCAAAACATTCATTTTGCATTTACCAAACGAAAGTTATACTGTATTAAACTAAGTAGATTATTTAAATTCACCAATAATCTTTTCACCTATAATATCTAGTGCTTTAGTGGGTTCTGGACCTAGTGGCGACCCAGCGATAAAATTGCTTATACCATTTCTACTTAGATTCTGAATTCTAGTTTTACATTCATCTATATTCCCGGATATTGAGAATGTATCTATCATCCTTTCAGTTACTTCTTCGTAAGCTAGGGAATGCTTCCCTTTAGATAACAATTTTGAAATCTTATCATATTTCTCTTTTGAAATTTCATGTCTTTTTATTACATCTTTATGAGCTGATGAAACTATATGAGCTACTACAGGTATAGCCTCCCTTCGAGCTGACTCACTATCTTCATCTACTGAAAAGCAAGTATGAGCTGAGATATCAATATCGTCATTTAAGTTTTTTGACCTTTCATTTATTCCTCTTTCGATGCATTTTATAGATTTTTTTATTTCGTCAGGATGTGATCCATTTATTAATACCCCATCTCCAATCTCGCCACCCAGCTCTAGCATCTTTGGTCCCTGTGCACCAATGTAAATGGGTATTTTACTTGGTTTGTAAGAATTAATATATGCTGATGATAGTTTAAAGAAATCACCCTCATAACTTAATTTTTTGCTGTTTAGGAGATTCCTTATTATTTTTACTGCCTCTTTTATACGAGTTAAAGGTGAATCCCAGTCTAAGCCAATGCTATTTAAAGTCCCTCGGTCACCTGCACCTATACCGAGTAATGCCCTCCCATTCGAAAGTTCATCTATACTGTCTATTGCGGATGAGATTGCTGCAGGATGCATAACATAAGGATTTGTTACTCCTGGTCCAACGTCAACATCTTTTGTTCTATCAGCAATAAGGGTGGATATGCAGTATACATTTTGATTATGATAGTGGTCTGCTATCCATATCTGGTCTACACCAACTTTCTCCTTCTTTTTTGCTAAATCTAAAATTTGATTTATGGGTTTGTTAGGGAGTAGCTCAACGCCAATTTTTAAGCTCATTTTATACCTCGCTGTTTTCATCTAAATAAAAAAACATTTGCATCCAACTTACCTTAGTTAAGATTTTTAGATTATTGGTGTTTATCAGCTTTCCTGAATTTTAGACTTTTCCTATAGTGTAAGGCTTTCCACCTGAAACAAAGGGGTGGGCCCCATGCTAGTGGGAATAACTTTTCTCTATTATTGTTTTTTTGATTTTTATTTAGTTTGGTTACCTTCTTTGTTGATGCAACTTATTTTTGTATGTTCGACATACTTATATTATCTAGTTTATTCTGTCGTTTTTTAGGAAATAAAAAATAAATTGGTAAAGTAAATAATAGGTTAGTATTATATTGGAGTTGTTTGAGATAGATAGCTATAATAAAGATTCATTGAATAGCTTATTTGAAAAGGCATCTGAGTTACGGAACCAATATATTGATTATATAACTTATAGCAGAAGCGTTTTCGTACCCTTGACCAACTACTGCCGGAATAGATGCTCATATTGTGGATTTAGCGATAGGAGCAAATTCCTACTTGCACCCGAAGAAGCATACAATATGTTGGAGATAGCATCTGAAGAAGGTTGTAAGGAAGCACTTTTTACATTTGGAGAGCGACCATATGACGATAAAAAATTTAATGATGAACTTGAGAAGCTTGGTTATAAAGATTTTTGGAATTATTATTCTGATATAGTAAGAAAAGCATTATCTATTGGTTTGTTACCTCATACTAATCCGGGTGTTGTTGAAGAAGAAGGTATAGATTTGATGAAAGAACACAATGCAAGTATAGGATTAATGCTCGAAACTTCTGCTGATTTATTTGTTCATGATAATTGCCCTGGAAAAAAACCTAAAAAGAGAATAGAGTTTATAAAAAAGGTTGGTGAGAAAAATATACCCCTCACGACAGGGTTATTAGTAGGCATTGGTGAAACATTTGAGGATAGATTAAATTCATTGAAAACCCTCAAGAAATTAGATGGTGAGTATGACCACATACAAGAAATCATCATACAAGGATACCATAAAAACGAAAATATCAAAGACCAGGAAAAGATGCGGAACCCCCATCTAAAAAGCTCAGCAAAGGATATAGATGTTTTTGTTACTGCTGCAATAGCTAGAATAATTTTTAAGGAAAAAGAAATTCAAATTCCTCCTAACCTCCATGGAGATATTAAGAGTATTCTGTCTGCAGGGGCCTCCGATTTAGGAGGAATCTCTATTTCAGGAGATTTTATAAACCCTGAAGACCGATGGCCCCCAATAGATGAGATAACAAAAACAGTTAATTCCGAAGGTTTTGAGGTAAGGGAGCGATTACCAATACATTCAAGTTTTATTAAAAAAGGTTGGCTCAGTGAGCAGGTTGCAGATGTAATAAAAGAACTTTCAGAAAATTCAGATTATACTATATGTTAAGAATGAAAAAATACTTGCAATCGTGTTTATAGATAATAGAATTAACGTGCCAAGTTTGGTGGAATTTTTACAGAATTCATTTCATTTATTACATCATTTATTTGGTTGCTAGCATGATCCATACCCAATCTAATCCAGCCAACATAAGGAATTCTAAGAAAAGCCTTACCCTCTATCCATTCTTCTTTAATAGGTTCATTCTTTGCAATTAGTTCGCTTTGCTGATCTTTAGCTTGTTCGTTGTCTCCTTGAGTTATATACCCAGCATGAGGAGCTTCGGGCCCATCTTCCCACATTTCCTCACCTTCCTCAACCCAGTACATTGCCCTATGTATTACAGCTTTGCCTCCATCATGAGGTATGTTGTATACTATTACGTCTCCTGGCTCCCCAAAAGAAGTTGAGTCAGACAAAACCCCTTCTTCATAAGTAGTAATTTCACTATCTTTTATCATAACCACATCTCCATGTTGTATATTTGGATGCATACTATCTCCTTCGACCACTACCATTGGTGGCCATACGCCTGTGTAGAGGTAAAGTGCGGACAGTAAAATAATGATAAGGAGTAATGATATAATAAAATCCCTCATTAAGGTGGAGTACCATTTGCCCTCGCCTTTAATGAATTTTTTAAATTTTTTCATGTTCTTGGTGAAAATATTAGTCCTATTAAACTAAAGTATTTAGTACTTATGGAAATAATGGACCGTTGTATTTCTGAAGGGTTTTTTTTGAATCCTGAAGCAAAAGATATCATTGAAGCCTCAGAAAATCCAGACAACCTACTTGAAGAGATACTAGAATCTATACCACCTGACACACTTGTTATTAGGCCTGAACATATTGAAGAGAATCGAGCCTCCGAAAGTAAGCATAGATCTGAATCGAGTCAGGGCAGTGGTGAGATGCCCCCAAAAAGAAAAAGCAAAAATGGAGAACAACACATACCTAAGAAAAAAGAGAAAGGCGGGGAGACCCATCGAGACAAAAAAGACGAAGATATAGAAGAGAAAGATAAATCGGAAGACCCCTCTAGAACATCACATGAATCGAAGGAGCCAAATTCATATGACAAGAGGCCTCTTTTTGGTAGCCCAGAGATAGTAAAGGATATAACTGGCAGATCCGAATGTGAAGGCAGATTAAAAAATTTCGTTGATTATTTTAGGCAAAAATATGACCGCTTAGAAGAAGAGATAAGAAAGCGAAATTCGATGTCGAGAGCTAGGGACATAGAAAGCTTAGGTCAGTTTCAAGGAGAATGCTCCATAATAGGGATGGTAAATACTATAAGAGATACAAGGAATGGAGATAGGTTGGTAATTTTAGAAGATAAAAGCTCTGAAGTTCCTGCACTGGCCCTCAAAGATAAGGGGGGTGTGTTTAAAAAATCTGAAAATATAATTGAAGACGAAGTTATAGGTCTAAAAGGTAGGACCTCTAGTAGCTCCGATTTATTTATCATAGAGGATATAATATGGCCTGACCTACCGATACGGAGCTCATCCCAATCTTTGGATGAAAGCCTCTTTGCGATTTTTATCTCAGACATACATTTTGGTAGTGAAGCATTTCTTGAACCTGCTTGGGAAAGATTAATTAAGTGGCTAAACGGCATTGGAAATGATACAAAACAAAAAAGGATAGTAGATAAAGTTGGATACGTATTTATAGCAGGAGATATAGTAGAAGGAGTTGGAGTATACCCTGGCCAAAAAGAAGAACTCAAAATAAAAAGTATAAAAAACCAATACAAGGAAGCGGTTAGGCAGATAAAAAGGATACCAGACCACATACATGTTGTAATATCTCCAGGAAACCACGATGCTGTAAGACAGGCAGAACCCCAACCGGCACTATCAGATGAAATATCGAAAATGTTTGAGAGTATAGAAAATGTACATTTGGTGGGAAACCCAAGCTTAGTGAAAATAGAAGATGTAAGAATACTTTTGTATCATGGTAGATCTTTGGACGATATAATATCTGAGCTACCTAGTATAGAATATAATAATCCTGAAAAAGCTATGGTAGAACTTGTAAAAAGAAGACATCTTGCCCCTACATATGGAAAGAAAACACCAATCGCACCCGAAAAGGAGGATTACATGTTCATAGAGTCTCCTGACATAATCCATTGTGGTCACGTACATACTTTTGGAATCGACAATCATAGAGGTGTGAATTTGTTGAATACGGGAACATGGCAGGGTCAAACTAAATTCCAGAAGAAAAAAGGTATAAAGCCTGTACCAGGTAGGGCTGTAATATATAATCTAAAGAACCATGAACCAAAAGTTGCTAAATTTTGTGACTAAATCGAATAGATAGCTAATAGAGAGTAAAAATATGCAGAAGTATTTTAAAGAACTTAATGAGAAGTTTGAAGAAGCTCATTCTATTGCTAATACTGCAAGGAAGAAAGGAAATGATCCTTCAGAGGATGTAGAGATACTTCCAGCAGACGATTTAGCTGATAGAGTTGAAAATTTAGTGGAAATAGAGGGAGTTTCCGAAAGGATATCCGAGTTAGAAAAAAAGAAAATATCTCGTGAGAAGGCGTGCCTCAAAATAGCTGAAGATATTCTTGAAGATAAAATTGGAAACTTAGAGGGTCCAGCCGAAAAAGCAGAAGCAGCAGTTAGGACAGCGGTAGCCCTACTTACAGAAGGAGTCGTTGCTGCGCCTATCGAGGGTATATCTGAAGTTACAGTTGACGATTTAAAATCCTATCTCAGAATCTCATACTCAGGACCCATAAGAAGTGCAGGAGGTACAGCCCAAGTAATATCGGTTTTGGTAGCGGATTATATGAGGAGAAAATTAAGTATTGAAGCCTTCAAACCTACCAGTGACGAAATAGAGAGGTATGTTGAAGAAATACCTCTTTACAAAAAAATCGCAAATCTTCAATACACTCCTAGTGAGGATGAAATAAAAGAGATTGTTTCGAATTGCTCAGTTATGATAGATGGAGAAGCCACAGAAGATGAGAGAGTTTCAGGGCAGAGAAGCTTGGAGAGAGTTAAAACGGACAGAGTTAGAGGAGGTATGTGCCTAGTCGTAGCAGAGGGTATAGCACTAAAGGCTCGGAAGCTTGAGAAACTAGTGAACGAATTAGGATTGGATGGGTGGGACTGGCTGGGAACACTCATAGAAGAGGATGAGGATGAGGAAGAAGAGAAAATAAAACCAAACTATAAATACCTATCTGATTTGATAGCTGGCAGACCTGTTTTTTCCCATCCATCTAAAGAAGGAGGATTTAGGCTCAGGTATGGTAGGGCAAGAAACTCTGGTCTTGCAACTGCAGGAATAAACCCAGCTACTATGTATGTTATGGACTCTTTCCTATCTGCTGGAACCCAGATAAAAATGGAGAGGCCTGGTAAGGCAGCTGGGATTGTTCCAGTTACTTCAATTGATGGCCCAACTGTAAGATTAAGTGATGGATCCGTAGTTAAAATCGATAGCGTAGAGAAAGCTAAGGAATTGCATGGGAAAATAGAGTTTATTATTGATGTCGGAGAAATGCTGGTGAATTTTGGAGACTTTATAGAAAACAACCACCCATTAGTTCCACCTTCTTATACTGAAGAATGGTGGAGCCTCGAGGTCAAGGAAGAGATTGACCCCTCCTCTATTTCAAGTGCAGAGGAGGCTGTTGAAGCATCTAAGAAGCATGGAATTCCTTTACATCCAAAGTATACTTTTCTTTGGCATGACCTATCTGTTAGAGAGATTGAGAACCTAAGATCTTGGGTGTTAAGTGAGGGAGTATTTAACTCCAATTTACACCTTCCTTTTGATGAGGATATGAAAAGGTTGCTTGAAAAATTGCTCGTTTCCCACAAAATAGAAAATGATAAAATATTGATAGAATATGAAGATGCATTTACTATACTAGAATCTTTGGGACTTAATACCGATTTAAACGAAAGCCGTATAGAAAACAAATTAGAAATATCTACGGAAGATCCAATAGAATACTTACAATCTGTTTCTGATCTTGTAATAAAGGAAAGATCTCCTACCCGCATAGGATGCCGTATGGGTAGACCTGAAAAATCAAAGGAAAGGAAAATGAGGCCACCTACCCATGTTCTCTTCCCAGTTGGTGAGGAAGGTGGCAAGCAAAGATCAGTTGAGAAGGCATCGGATTCAGGTAGAATCTCTGTTCCTTTGGGAACAAGAAAATGTAGACAATGCGGACAGGTAACTTTTAAAAATAAGTGTCAAGAGTGCGAAGGGGAAACGGAAAAAGTAAAAATCTGTCCAAATTGTGGTTTAGGAGGCGAAAAAAGATGTCCAAAATGTGGTAAATCTCCAGCTACAACCAAGGAATTTGAAATTAAAATAGATAGAGAGTACAAAAGAGCATTAAGAGAAGTAGGTGAAAGAAACAATTATGACCGACTAAAAGGAGTAAAAGGGCTAACGTCCAAAGACAAAGTTCCTGAACCTTTGGAAAAAGGAATACTAAGAGCAAAGCACGATCTATATGTTTTCAAGGATGGGACAATAAGATATGACCTCACAGATCTTCCGATTACCCATGTGAAACCAAGAGAAATAAACACTAGCATAGAGGAAATGAGGAGCCTTGGGTATACAGTTGATATACATGGAAATGAACTCACAAGTAAAAACCAAATTGTTGAACTCAAAGTTCAAGATGTTGTCCTATCTAAAGAAAGTTGCAAATATTTTTTAAGAACATCGAAATTTGTTGACGACCTCCTAGAGAACTATTATGGACTTGATAGGTATTATGAGGCAAGTAATATTGACGATTTAAAAGGAGAATTAATGATAGGCCTCGCCCCCCATACAAGCGCAGGAGTTGTATCTAGGTTAATTGGGTATACTGATTCTTCTGCAAACTTAGCACACCCATATTTCCATGCTGCCAAAAGAAGAAACTGCTTTCACCCGTCTACCAGTATAGTAGTATATAAGCAAGGGGAACGGAATTTAGTAAGCATAAAAAATCTTGTTGAAGAACTACTTGATCCAGATAAATGTAATACAGATCGCTTCGGGACGCTTTATCAGAAACCTGAAGTTGAGTTATTAGTCCCCTCGATTGATTTGAAAGGTAGCTTATCGTTGAAGGAAATTGAGGTGATATCAAGACACAAACCTTCTGAGCATTTGGTTAAAATCACAACCAGTAGTGAGTGTGACATTAAAGTCACTCCAGACCATAACATGCTGAGAAAGGACTCTAGTTCAGGGTTGGAAAAAGTTGAGGCACACAGAATATCTAAAGGAGATGAGATACCAGCCCCAGATCAGATACAGGATTTGGAGCGCTTATCCGAAGTAGAATCAATTAAAGAGAAAGACAACAACATATCTTTTAAAGTGGTTGAAGAAACTGATATTTTGAAGAGCGCTATCGATAATACTTATTCTTTGACTGTAAAGGATAACAACACCCTTCTTGCAAATGGATTGTATACTGGACAGTGTGATGGAGATGAGGACTGTTATATGTTGCTTATGGATGGACTTATAAACTTCTCCCGTAGCTACCTGCCTGATAAGACAGGAGGAAGAATGGATGCCCCCCTCGTGGTTACTTCTAATCTAGATCCAAAAGAAGTCGATGATGAAGCCCACAATATAGATATAGTTTGGCAGTACCCAACCGAATTGTATGAAGCTGCATCGAAGTATAAACATCCAGAAGAAGTTGAAATTGAGCAGGGCAAGGATAGATTAGGTAAAGATATAGAATCCGAAATAAGTGGTTTCGGTTACACCCATGAAACCGAAGATTTAGATGCGGGTCCGAAAGAATGTGCATACAAGACACTTGGACCTATGATAGAAAAGATGGAATCCCAGTTAGCGCTTGCGAAAAAAACTAGAGCCGTTGATAGCAGCGATGTTGCAGAAAAGGTTATAGAGAGTCACTTTTTACCTGATCTTTTAGGTAATATGAGAGCCTTCTCTACACAGAAAGTTAGATGTGTGAAATGTAACACCAAGTATAGAAGAATACCTTTACAGGGAATATGCACAAGATGTGGAGGAGATTTAACACTAACTGTTCATGAAAATTCAGTTAAAAAGTACCTTGAGGTATCAAAAGAGATCGCTGAGGAGTATGATGCATCAACCTATATAAAAGAGAGATTAAACATACTCGACATATCTATAAAGTCTTTATTTGAAAATGATCTTTTCCAGCAGAAAGGGCTATCAGATTTTATGTAGATTTAATTTTTTAGTTTCATCATTGATAATATCATATTTTAAATGACTAACGGACCTTTTCTCCGATATCAGCGATCTTCTTACTACTCCCAATCCTATTTTTACTGATAAGCTCTTTGATTATCTCTGCCAAGTCTTTAGAATTCACCCTTACCTGTGATGTACTATCTCGCTCTCTTAATGTTACTGTATTATCTTCTAGAGTTTTATGGTCTACAGTTATACAGTAAGGGGTACCTACTTCGTCCTGTCTTCTATATCTTCTTCCTATGGACCCTGAATCATCGTATACTGTTTCAAATTTTTTAGATAGAGTTTTGTAGATCCTTTCTGCCTCCTCTTTAAACCTATCTTTTGAAAGAAGAGGGAAAACTGCGACCTTAATTGGAGCAATGTTTGTTGGAAGTTTAAGATAGGTCCTTTCTTCACCGTCTTGCACATCTTTCTCAATAGAATGTTCTAAGGTTATGTAAAATATCCTGTCTAAACCGTAAGAGGGTTCAATTACGTGAGGATAGAATTTCTCTCCATCCATTATTTCTTTCTCTTCAGAAACATTTACGTATTTTCCATCTAATTTTATTGTTTCACCATCTATACAAAGGTCTATTGTATCCTCTTCCATTTCTTTTTTTATCTCTACCGAATCCTTTTCTTCAATCTTTTCAACAACATCTTTAGCTTTTTCTTTGAATTTTGGCCCTATCTTATCCATCTTAGGTTCTATAATCAATTTTTCCTCTGTTTTAGATTCATCGAATTCTCTGAAAGCAGTCATATCCATTCCCGATTTTTCTTCATGTTTTTCTAGATCGTAGCTACACCTATCGGCAACACCGACTAGTTCGACCCATCCAAATCTCTCAGATTTAGCCTCCGCATCCCAACAATCCGACGCATAGTGTGCCATTTCGTCTTCCATATGTTGCCTGAATCGCAACTTGTCCTCGTCTATTCCAAGATTTATTAGAAAATGCTTTGTAAGTACGATATAATAAGCCAACATCTCGTTATCTATGATACCTTTTTCAACAGCTTCCCCAATTTTAATTTTTACAGCGTTTTCTCCCTTACTTTGCTTTTCAGTGTCGAATAGCGCTATTTCCTCATCCCCAAGCTCCGAAAATTTAGGATGGATCTTTTTATTAGGATCAACAAAAACCTCGGCCTCCATCTGGAGAAATTCTCTTAACCTTATAACTCCTTGCCTTGGCGAAATCTCGTTTCTGTATGCTCTCCCAATCTGAACAACTCCGAATGGAAGACTTTCCCTATTGTACTTATATAAATATGGAAAATTGACAAATATTCCTTGAGCTGTTTCTGGACGAAGGTAGCCTGCCCTAGCAGATCCAGGCCCTATGTTAGTCTTGAACATCAGGTTGAAGTTATATACTTCACCTAATGAACCTCCACATTTAGGGCAATTGATATTTTCTCCATCTATTATCTGCTTTATCTTTTCATTTGATAAGCTATCTGCTTGAATATCTACAAAATTCTCGATAAGATGGTCAGCTCTGAACGATGAATTACAATCATTGCAATTTGTCATTGAATCATCGAATCCGTCGAGATGGCCGGACCCCTCGAAAACTGGCTCACTCATTATGTTAGTTGTGTTTATCTCTTCGAAACCCTCTTTTTTTATATAGTAATTTCTCCATAACGAAGTGATTTCATCTAATATTTTTGAACCTAGAGGACCGTAATCGAAAAATCCTGCAGCCGATCCATAGATTTCAAAAGATGGCCATAAAAGCCCTCGACGTTTTCCGATATCTAAAAGCTCGTTGTAAACATCATTCATTTTTAGAACCTTAATTTAAAATTAAGCAGAAAACCAGTATTTACAAACTTTAGAGTTTAAATGGACTTATTTTCCTTATTCTTTGTGGTTGTAATATTACATCAATCTTTCTTAATCTGAGACTTTTTTAACCTGTTCTTGGTTATAAAGTAGAATAAAATATAGAATTTGATTGATTATATCTATGGCCCCTCAAATAAACGTCTTTACCAAATCTCTGTCCTTCAAGATTCCAAAAAGTCTATTGTCTTCATCGAGTACCGGGATTTGCTCTATTTCTCCTCTTGCCATTTTTTTAGCGCTGGATTTTACAGATGTTCCTACATAATCATATACAACATCTTCTGTCATAATATCTTCAGCAGAACATTCTGGCAACCTTAGTTTTAGTACACCATAATAAAGCTTCATTGTATCTCTTACGCCATCCCAGGTCCAATCATTCTCATCGGAGGCAGCACCCATATCTGACCTTTCAAGACCATCCTCAAACTCAAAGGCCTTTACTAAATCGGTATCTGATACAACTCCCGCTAAGTTACACTGACTATCAAGTATTATTACTGCGTCAGTATCAGAAAGCCTCATAACTTCTGCTACAACCTGAGCTGGAGTTTTTACCCATGATATAGAACACTCATCTTCCATATAGTCTTCAACATTTCCGTTTATTCCATCTTCAGCGATGATTTTTACTAAGTCTGCAACAGATACTATCCCTATTAGTTCTTCACCATCTACTACTGGAACCCTTCTTATGTTGTTTTCAATTATGAGCCTGCTTACTTTTTCTATATCATCGTCTTCCGAAACTACTACTGGGTCCCTTGTCATCACCATTGCAAGTTGATCTTCTTCTGGATTTCTAAGGAAGTCCGACCTCGTCACAATTCCAACTATTTTTTTTGTACCTTTTTTAACAACTGGTAGCCCAGTATGTCTACCCTCTTTAAAGTTCTCGAATACCTCTTCTACGCTGTTAGGAACTTCGGCAAATACTACATCTTCCGTCATAATCTCTTTGATCTTCAATTAATGTCACCTCGTTGCGAACTCTTAGCTTCTAACTTTTTTAAATTTATTTTATTTTAATTTCGACTTTTCGCCTTTAGATTTTTTATTTGACTCTCCTCTAACCACTAAAACAGGTTTTTCAGAAGAGCGTAATACTTTTTCTGCAACACTTCCAAGCAAGAATTTTTCCATCCCTTTTTTAGAGGATGTCCCCATTACTATTAAATCTATATTATTTTCGTCGGCATAATTTATAATTTTTTCATGAGGCTTACCAGAAAGTATTGAAGATACACATTTAACCCCGTGCGATTTCGATTTTTCTTTGACTTTTTTATTTGCCTCAATACCTTCTTTATTTAGCATATCTTTTGTCTGGTTCCAGAATCCAGTTTCCGGAAGAGAGTCTAAAGCTGCCGTATCTATAACAAAGACTGTGTGGAGCTCTGCACCAGATAGTTTAGCAATTTTAATAGCCTCATTAATGGCTCTTTTAGTTTTTTGAGATCCATCATTTGGCATCAATATTTTATCATACATTTAAGATCACATCTTGGCCTCTACATATCGTAGATATTTTCTCCTCTCCTGCAAGCATCTTAAGTATACCTTTATTTTTTTCTTCAATTACTATCATATTTGCCCTATGTCCTTCCTTTATTCTTACGTCAAAACCTATTATATCTCCGCTACCAATTGTTGCAGATTTAACAATCTCTACTGCTCCATCTTTACCTAATTTATTTTTGAAAGTTTTGTAAATAAATCTACATTCTTCAAGCACTGATGGGTTGCATAGCATAGCATTATCTGTTCCAATCCCGACTTCTATTCCTAGCTCCAACATTTGAATTAGAGGTGGCATTCCTGCACCCGTTATCCGGTTTGACCTTGGACATATAACAACCGGTATATCCTTATCGTAGATTGATTGGAGGTCCCCCTCTAAAGGATTTGTTGCATGTACGATGTAGTTCGGGTCCAGCTCTATACTCTCTTTAATCTCACTTTTGCCCGACTCCTTTAGGCAGTTTTTTTGATTTATTTTATTTTCTCCTGCATGAACGGCCAGTTCTATACCTAAATCAACTGAGGCTTTTTTAAATATATCTACCTCTCTTTTAGTGTAATCACAAACACTACTTACCCCAATACCATCTGCAACTTCCAGTAAACTCTCTATATTTTTAATATTTACTTCCTTTGGCCTCCCCATTATTTTTACAGGTATATTGGTCTTTTGAGAAGCCAGTTTTAGAGTATTAGAGCCCCGAAATCCTCCTTCTCTAAAATCTGAAAAAAATCCTGTCCCGCTTCTTTCTCCTTTTACGAGAGAATCAATTATATTTTTTAAGATTTCTCTATCTGAGGCCCCCTCTAATCGTTTATGTTTTATTCCTCCGGGACCCACTAGCTCTTTGAGGCTCAGTTCATCTTTTTCTATTCTAGATACCTCGAAGTCGATTATTGAATCGCCTAAATGAGTATGAGAATTTACGAACATAGGAATGATAGTCCCAGTGACAACTGGTTCAATTGGGGGCTCCCCTACTCCTAGCTCTTTTATTATACCTTCCTTGACTAAGCAGTACCCTCTCTTTTTGGTAAAATCTTCTTGGTATATCTCTCCACTAACACAATATTTTTTGTATTGTTTGCGATTCATTTCATGAAATTAACACTATTTTTTAATGATGCAAATATAAGGTTTACAAGAATTACCATCAAGCTAATTTTTTAGGCAAGTGATATCCATCTCTTCCTAAGGGAAGAAGTCTTAGCCCTGAGTTAAGATAAATTTTGGAAATATCTAATCCAGCTATGAATAAAATATCCGGATGCAGGAATTAATTAAATAACATTTACGTACCAATACTTTTTCAATCTTCTTCGAATCCTGGAGGTAAAAGATTTCCTATTTTTTCTGATATAGGGTATTTTTGGTTACATGAAATGCACTTCAAAAAACCGTTAACTATTTCCCTTTTCCCCTCCGCTCTTATTTCTTCTTCTATATTTAAATCTAGATCACCCTTACATACAGGACAGGCAAGTTTATCTACAAGCTCCTCCTTCATTTTAACACAAACCCCTTAAGTCTATAGTTTCATCATCTCTTGGGCCCGTAGATATTATCTTTATAGGTATATCTAACTCTTCTTCCCTCTTCTTGATAAACTGTTTGGCCTTCTCGGTAAGTTCTTCATATCTTGTCACGCCCCTACATCGTTCATCATACTTATCTATGCACGTTAGTGCAGCCTGTGTTGCACCGTTAACCTCTACAGCATATTTTGCCCATTCTGACATCCATTTTCCAACCCTTCTTTCACGACCGGTCACAGTTCCATACTCTTTAATGCCTAGTCTCTTAGCTTCATCTTTGGATACCTCAGTAGGAAATGGTCCACTACCCACTCTTGTTGGAAAAGCTTTAAATACGATTAGAATATCATCTATCTTCGTTGGCCCAATACCTACGTCAGCGGCTACTTGGGCAGCACCAGTATCCTTTGAAGTCACATAAGGATAGGTTCCGTAAAAAAGAGATAGCCCAAATCCTTGGGACCCCTCTATTATAACATCTTCTGAGTTTTCAAGAGCTGAATTAATTTCACGGGGAACATCTGTAGTATATTTCCTCAACTCTGGAAGATCTTTTGCTAGCTTGATACTCCTCATAGCTCTCTCAGCATTTGCAGGACCACATCCAGTTCCTGTAGTCTCTATATCCTCGGATAATCTATCATTTTTCTTATCTTCTTGTTTGTGTTTCTCCTCTATTATTGCACACCTTTTATCTATTTTGAATCTATCCTCTATTCCAAGCTCTTCAATTTCTTTCTTAAGAACTTCTGGATCCACAAGTGTACCGGCCCCAACAAGAAGCTTACAACCCTCGTTCGAAAAACCAGAGGGAATTATTCTCGTTCCAAACTCTTTTTCACCAATTTTAACTGTGTGTCCAGCGTTTGGACCCACTCCTCCCCGGACAACAATACTAGGATCATTATTATTTACCATATGAGATACTATCTTTCCTTTCCCCTCGTCACCAAAAAATCCTCCTATCACAATAGTTGAAGCCATAATACCCAAAGATGATTATTTTGGAGCAATTTAATTTTTGTGAAAGCTCTGAGAGGCTATATAAAGATAAAAAAGTGGAGTAAATAAAAGAGTTATAAGAAAAAGATACACCTACATAGGAATAAATTAATTAGTTAGTAGGACGACCATTCAATGAGTTTGAAGGGGCCGTGGCCTAGTCAGGAAGGGCGACGGGCTCCAGCGGTTTTGATATGATGATCAACGGGTAGACCGACTTCTGCCTGACGAGGCAGAAGGATGAAGACCTGTTGGAGCACTGATCGGAGATACCCGTCAGTCGAGGGTTCAAATCCCTTCGGCCCCATATAGAAAGAGGGTTAAACCCCTCTCCCTTTTTTATCTATTACTCAGGGCTAAGACCTCTTCCTTTAGGAAGAGGAGGATGTCACTCATATACCTTGAATCATGCAGTTATGGTTCTTGAACTTATTGTACCACCTGAAGGAATATCTACAACTCTTATCTCGAGGTCGTCCCCTGAATCAAATGGGACCCCTTCGTCTAGATCCCCTCCGTTATTGCTATCAGTGTATATAGAAACTCTTTCACCAACTCTCCATTCATCCCTATTTTCTCCGAAATCATCCAAATCCCCAAGAACTACACTCCCACTGACATCTCCTTCTTCATCAAGGTTTGTTATTATCACTCTAGTTTCATCTCCTGTAAGCGATGACCCGCTCTCGTGAACTAGAATGGTCATATTATCTTCTGGTTCAACACTATCCACACCAATGCTTGCAGTAGGAGTGGCTCCCGGCATCTCTACAGCTCCAAAAACGAAACCTGCTACGACTGCAGCAAGTATAACAGTTATAGCGACCATCAAAATGACCCCGATTACTGGAGAAACACCATCCTCATCATTTAATATTTTTTTAATCTTCATTTTTCTACCTCCTATATTATATTCTTCTTTAATCGGTGATTACAGAACGTACCCTTACTCTCCATCTTTTGTGCTTTTTTGAAATTAATTTGTATCTATATTGGTTATAATGGATTGATAAACCCAAACAACCTAATTAAGAGATGACACGGCTTAATTTAATCTAAAGCGTGTCCAAACACTAATTACTTAATTTAATTATATAACTTAAATTTTTTCCAAGGTAAGGTAAAAAATCAAATTCAACAAAAAAACAGTAAAAAATGAAAAAAGCAGGGTGGAGATTTGTAGGTTTATATAGCGCCACCCCTCGTTTTTGTATTGAGTTTTTAAAGACCGAGCCCTTCTCTCTTAGATTCTATATGTTCAACTATACCGTCAACTATTTGTTCTGGTTCATCTCCTACTGCTATTTTGCCACCTGTTAATTCTTCCACATCTTCAGTTAACAGCTTGACAACGTTTTCACTTCCAGTTACTGGTGGTGTCGGTGATACATGAGTGTATAGCCCATATCCAACTGCTCCAACGGCAGCTATTGTTGCTTTTTGCTCCATATATTCAGGAGCAGTTACTGCTACCGGTAGCTTGGTTGGATCCACTCCAAGTGCATCTGCAACCGTGCTTACTAGATTTATCAATCTTCCTGTGTCAGTACAAGTACCAAAGCTTAGTACTGGTGGTATTCCAAGTGCTTCACATACTGCTGTTAGACCTTCGCCTGCCTTTTCTTTAGCTTCTAGTGTTGTAAGCCCACCTACTTGTAGAGCAGCGTTACCACATCCGGCACCCAATACAAGTATGTCGTTTTCTATAAGCTTCTCAGCAACTGCAAGGGTGGTTTCATCTTGAGGCCCATTTCCAAGCGTTGTACATGAAACAAGCGCGACTATGCCTTTTATATTCCCTTTTGTTATTTCCTCCAATAGAGGATCAAGTGAACCTCCAAGTGCATCCAGAACAGCCTCGGAAGAGAAACCTGTAATTATTTCTTGAGTATTTTTTGGTACATTTGTATCTTCTTTCTCTCTTTCTTTGAAGTTCTCAATTGCCATTTCAATTATTTCTAATGCTTGGTTTTCGGCCTTTTCAGGATCGAATATTATTTTGTCCTCAAGACCAGGCATATCTACGAGATCCGTAACTGCTATCACTCTTCCTCCATATTTCTCAGCATACATCTGAGTTGTGGGAGGAGTACAGTTCATGTCAGCTACAAGTGCATCTACTGCCCCAGTCGCCATTACGAATTCATTCATCAGCCAATTACCTGTCATACCAACAAAAACGTCATCGGTTTCGAACCTTTGCATGAGCTCTTGCCCTGTTTCTATGGATCCAACAATTCTTATTCCCTTTGCTCCAGCATGCTTAGCTCTTTCTTGTACTTCTTCCCTCCTTGCAACTTCTATCAGCGCTGCCCCTACAAATGGCTCGTGACCATTTGGGACTATGTTGACGTAGTCTTCATCTATAATCCCTAAGTCTACCTTAGCTTCGTGAGGTTTTGGAGTACCAAACAATACATCTTGAACTTCCTCAAGGAGAGATAAAGAACCATAAACGGTTGAAAGACCCATTTTTAGTGTTTTTAAGGCAAGGCTTTCATAATTCCCATCAACATTCGTCATAATACTGGTATTAACGTCCATCAATTCATGAAGTGGGCCACCTGGAAGAATACCTAAATCCTCCCAAACTTTTTGTCTTGATTCAGGTGCAAATTTCTCCATAACTTTTGAGGGACTGTTACTATCACGGTTTATCTCTTCCAACATGAAATCTGATACTTCCTCTGCAAGATCTTCGATGTTTTTTGATCCAATCATTTTTGAGGTTTCAATACCTATTTTTTCAGCTAATGATTTTAGTTTGTCCTCGTCTTTTATTTCGAAAATAGTGTCCCCACTAGCAGCTGCCTTTAATGTATTTGCAGCGGTTCGGGCATGGTATGTATAGGCAGAGGTACCCATTGTATTCATTTGAAGGAGATTCCTCATGACCATACCATCGGCATCTATCCCGCAGACTCCTCTCTCTGCCTTGTTTGTAATCCGACACGGTCCATTACTACATATATTACATCTAAGTCCTTGTGCACAGAATTTACACCTTGTAGGCTCTTGGGCATCAAACCTCTCCATAACATTTGTCATCTCGTCATCACTAACTTTCTCATACATTTCTTGAATCGACTCATGAGCACTAACGTCTTTCATATTTATTTCACCATTAATTCTTTAGATGTAGACTATAAATAAATCTTTCGTATATATGCGAAATAAATTAACAAGATTTTTAATGATATACGATTAATTAATTCTAGTAGCCATGAAGCAAAATGAAGAACATAATGGTGAAGAGATATACTCTACGCAAGATGGTACAGTATCTTTAGGCAGTCCAGTGAAGAATAAAATAATGGCATTATTACATGAAGGCCCCAAGGAAGGCCATGAGATACGGAGTAAGATAGATAGGTCTAAGTCTACTATATCTGTTCACCTCTCAGATCTCAGGGAACTTGGTCTTATAAAAGAAGAGCAGCACCCGTCTGATAATAGGAAAAAGATATTTTCTCTTAATTCGAAGCTAATAGGGAGATCCATAGAACCAGAGGAAAGGAATTACAATCAAATTTTAGAAAATCTCAAAGACTCTTATGGAAATAAATATGGTTTTATTAAATCTCTTTTCCATGCTATAAGGTATGGTATGGATCGTTATGGGTTAGATGTATACCCTGCTCTAAAAGGGGTTGGAAAAGATATAGGGCGGGAGATTGCATCTGAAATGTCAAGCACCCGCTCCATGGAACTGTTAGAAGAGGTCGGTGATTTCTGGGAAAATAATGGGCTCGGCTTAGTAGAGATTGAAGAACAAAAAATAAAAGTATATGAATGCTTTGATTGTAGTGACATGCCTAAAGTTGATAGGACTCTTTGTTCGCTAGATGAAGGGATACTCGAGGGAATTATTGAAGAGGCAATGAACAAGCGAGTGCAGGTGATTGAAACAGAATGTTTTGGAATGGGGCATGACCACTGTACTTTTGTAATTGAAAATATTTAAATATCCTATACTATATACCGATTTATTATATTTACGTGATAAACTATATTTTATTTAATAAACTTCCCTGGAACCTGTACTCCATGGCGGAAGGATATCAAGAATTGTAAAAACATTTTTATATGATACCTCCTAAAGTATTGGCTTAATCTTGAAATTAAGCTATATTAATTCTTTGTTGATGTATAAATTGATGTATAAACAAAGAAAATTAGTTTATGGGAAATAAAGATAATAGAGCCAATGAATATAAACAAATCAGCCAAGGAAGATACTGTAATAACAGAAAAATCAAAAATTGAAGACCTAAGGTCAAGCTATTTTGGGGAATTTGAAGATGGAAAGTTGGTTTTGGATCCCGTCGAAGTAGCTTATCTCAATGAAAAAGAAAAGATCTCTCTGGAAGATACAAGGAGATTTTTTTTGGATGCCTGCGATCGAATACATAATTTTGAACTTAAATTTGGTGTTTATCGAGATATTAGGGACCGAGGACTACACCTAAAGAAGGGAGGAAAAGCTGCGGATTTTTTACTATATAAAAGAGGGAACAAACCAGATCAGGATCCATTTAATTGTATGGTGGACGTATATTCTGAAAGAAACTCTGTTGATATTAATCATGTCCTCAAGAGGGCATCGAAATCTGAAAACCTCAGAAAGAAATATCTCATAGCTCTTGTAGATGGAGAGGGCGATATAACATATTATCTTTTGAGAGAGGTCAATCCTTCAGGAACTTGTGAAGAACCAGAAGATATGGAAGCTAATGGGTTTATACTCGAAGAGCGGGTGTTAGTAGAAGAAAATGGACGGGAACTTTATGAAGATTTCTTCTATGGGAAACCTTTTTCACATGAACTTTACCAAGTAACCCCTATAGAAGCCCACCACCTTACCATAAAAGAAATACTTTCTATTGATGGTGATTTGGGTGATTTGACTAGCATTTTAGATTCACCATCTACGTTTCATACAAAGTATAAAGTTTATAAAGATTTAAGAGAGAGAGGACTTATCCCTAAGACAGGATTCAAATTTGGGACCCATTTCAGAGCATATACCGAATTTGAAGGCATAGATAATCTATCACATGCAAAATTTCTTGTACACGCTCTTGATACTGGAAAATCTGTGTCATCACAGCAGCTTTCTAGAACAGTGAGATTGACCCAAAATGTGAGGAAACGAATATTGTTTGCAATAGTACCAGATGATACTGGAAAAATAAGATATCTTGAATTTAAAAGGGTAAAGCTCTAAATTGGTTAAATGGCAATTAATAGTTTTACATATTAATACTTATCTCAAATTTAGTTAAATCTAATATTTGAAATTAAAAAGATTAAAAATTTATTTAAAAGATATATCTTAATATTGTTCAATAAGTTAAAAGAGGGATAAAAGTGCAGATGAATCCATGGACATCGGAAGCAATTGATGACTACTCTAAGTTAATAGAGGATTTTGGAATATCGAAAATAGAAGGGGTTTGGGAAGATATACCAAATCCACACCCATTGATGAGGAGAGGCGTCGTTTTTGGACATAGGGATTATGGGTTTATAGTGGATGCGATGAACTCTAATGAACCATTTGCTGCAATGAGCGGGTTTGTTCCATCAGGAAAACCTCACTTTGGGCATAAAATGGTTATGGATCAGATAATATGGCATCAGAAAAGAGGCGGAAGCGCATTCGCATGTGTTGCAGATATGGAAGCTAGATCTGCAAGAGATGTACCATTAGAGAAAGGGGAAGAAATTGGAAGAGAATATCTTGTTTCACTAATAGCTCTTGGACTAGAGTATGAAAACTCATGTGTTTATTATCAATCTAAGGAAGATGAAGTTAGAAACCTTGCATTTGAACTCTCAAATAACGTAAATCTTAGCGAGTTAAAAGCGATTTATGGATTTGATGAAGACACCTCTTTAGGACATATGTACTCCACTCCCGTACAATCCGCAGATATTTTGTACCCACAACTTGAGAAGTTTGGAGGGCCAAAACCGGTTGTGGTTCCAGCGGGAACTGATCAGGATCCACATATGCGCCTGGTAAGAGATATCTCAAAAAGAGCTAGATTGTTTAAGATTGAAGAAGGAAAGAATCACTATAAAATAAGGTCCAGAAGAAACGAAGAGCATACTCTTCCTAGACTTGCTCAAGCTCTAGAAGATTATGGCGAAATTAAAAGATATAAGGAACACCTAGAGGTTTTTTACAAAAATGAAAAAATTGAGATAATGAATAAAATAAGGGAAATTGAGGTGAAGCTAGGAGGTTATG
>Ga0207421_10001583_pt1 | contig 29003 bp, 21 predicted proteins | sample SodLakKL_010_SED_4_FD_187542 | JGI IMG/M metagenome (GOLD analysis project Ga0207421, IMG submission 187542) | Alkaline sediment microbial communities from Lake Tanatar, Kulunda Steppe, Russia - 8KL_010_SED (SPAdes) (version 2) | ecosystem: Environmental > Aquatic > Non-marine Saline and...
TTGCACGCCGATGATGACGGCGACCAGCTTGGCGACCTTCTTTGCGGCGAATCCGATGAGTCCACCGATGACGGCCCCGCTCCCGAACTCGAGGCCGAGCGTGGTCGGATCGATCTCTACCATTGGTTGGGGATTCGAGTCCGGCGTGATGACTGTTGTGGTCGACTGATAGAAGGGTATCAATCGTGGCATGCAGGAAGCACTCAACCAAGGGTGACACGGTGTCAGTAATGCTCGAGCGTACGGGTGAGAAGGCACATCGGTAGGACTGTATAATGGCGAGGAGGGGATTCGACGGATAATATCAAATAAGTGGGCTGGATCTACAACGAGACTCCTCTCTGTGACCCCAATCACGGACAATCACTGGGATCAATAGTAGCATTATATTACTTGTAATTGTTATTTCTTAGAGTAATGAGAAGTTATATATATATATAAAATAAATTTATAATATCAAGGTATGCAGAATGCTGTTCAAGCCAATGGATACGATATTGGTGGTGGGGGCATAGATTGACATATTAGACAATTAACTATGACCTCACACTGCTTCCGCCGTACCCTCCTGCAGGCGACCGCCGCGAGCGGACTGGCTGGTCTCGCTGGCTGTCTGGGTTCGTTACGGTCGAGTCCTGGTCCCGGCGAGGACTGCTCGAGTGACGTTCCGACGCCGAGTGAGCGTGACGGACCCGGATGGTGGCCACAGCCTGGTGTGACGCCCAAAACACGAACTTCGCTCCCGACGCCACGGGCCCCACAACGGAGCCCACGGTCGAGTGGCGGTATCGACACGAAGAGCCCCTACTCGGGCCCGTCGTCGACGATGAGGTCGTCGTGGTCGACGAACCGGAACGGCTGTCGACGGTCCGGGCGCTCAAGTCCGCCGACGGCTCGACAGCGTGGGAAGCCGACGAGCGAACGGTCCGGCGGCGGCCCGCACTCACCGAGAACACGGTCGTTCTCCCAGTTGGTGGTTCGGGAGACGAACTCCGTGGGATCGATCGAACCGACGGAACGGAACGGTGGCACATCGACCTACCCAGTGACAGTGGAACGGCTGCTACCATCACCAGCGAGCGCGCCTACGTCGGGGCTGGCAGGGAAATTGTGGCCGTCTCAGTCGAGACTGGAGAGATCGAATGGCAATACGATGCAACCGATGCTGTCGGTGAAACGGCGACCGATGAAGAAACCGATCGGTCGTTCTCGAGGCCGGCAGTCGACGACACGACTGTCTATACGGTGCCGTTCAGTCCACCCTCGGAGGCTCACCCGACGGTTCACGCGATAGACCTTGCCGATGGTGAAGGGCAATGGGCCGAATCTGTCGACGTACCCGAAGACTGGTCGCTCACAAACTCAATCGTTGCTGGGGTTGACAGCATCTTTCTCAGTGCCCATTACCGAGCCGCGACGGCCACCGGGGAACCGCCACCGGAAAAGGACTCACCCGGACGGCTCATCGCTCTCGACGCCAATTCGGGCTCGACCGCATGGGATCTCGAGCTGGAGGAGCGACCGTTCTGGGCACCAGCACTCGCCGATGAGGTGTTGTTTCTCGTGACGCACAATCTTGACGGTGACGACACCCTTCATGCGATCGACGCCGAACACGGGTGTGTCTACTGGAGCCAGTCGTTGGACGTCGACAATCCATTCACTCCAGTTGTGACCAGCGAGTCAATCTACTATGCTAGCGGGCGGACGATCGTCGCCCGGGATATCGCAGACGGTTCCCGGCGCTGGACCTACGACGTACCGGATGTGGATCCGTTCAACGCATGGCAGGTCGGTCCGATCGTTGCCGACGAAACCCTCTACCTGCGAACCCAGGGTGCAGAGGGCGAACTGAGCGAACTGGTCGCGCTCCGGTGAGGCCCGCACGACGAGGGAAGCCATAGCCGGAATCGGCACGTCTCGTTGCTGGAATGGAGTGGGATTGCTCGATCCCCCGCAGAATTTTCGGTTTCACGAGGCCCAACGAGCGAGTCTCTCGTGCAGGGGTCCTCGAGTATCGAGGACAGCAAACTGCTCATCGTCGCCGGTCCGAACCGGGTTATTTCCATCACATCACGCCGTCCGCTACGTGCTCGATCGCCGTACCCGCGTCCGCCAGCCAGCAGCGGGTCGTCCCTCTCGCCCGTGAGAAAGTACCATTACAGCTCTCGAGGTGGCGAGCCTCGATGGGTACCCGTGGCCTGTTCCGTGCCGGGACCGTTCCCCGCTCGAGTGCCGTCCGGATACGATTCCGTCCTGCCGCCGGTCCGCCTAACTGAACGTTCATAACCTGGGTGTCCGTATCGGGGCGTATGGACGCAGATCTCGATGTCGTCGTTCTCCGTGGGAACGTTCACGGACTGTCTCTTTCGTCGTATGCGTCGGCTCTCGAGCAACGGCTCGAGGGCTGTCAGATTCATGTAGCTCGAACACCCGACCAGGAGATGGCGTTGATCGAACGGGCTTCGATTGCGACCGGCTTTCGGATCGATCCAACGCTGCTCGCTCGGGCTGACCGGCTCGAGCTCTTCGCCTGTGCGTACGCTGGCACCGGCCACCTGCCCCTCGAGGCCCTCGAGGAGGCGGGCGTGACGGTCACGAACGCCTCGGGGGTCCACGGGCCGAACATGGCCGAACACGTCATCGGCGCGATGCTCGCGTTCACCCGGCGATTTCACGTTGGGGCTCGCCGACAGGCCCGTCGCGAGTGGCGCTCCTACCAGACCCACGAACTGCAGGGCTCGACGGTCACGGTGGTCGGGTTGGGAGCCATCGGCCGGGCTGTGTGTTCGCGCCTCGAGCCCTTCGGCGTCGACTTACTGGGCGTGCGGTACTCGCCCGGGAAGGGTGGTCCCGTCGACGACGTCTACGGGTTCGACGAGATTCACGAGCCACTCTCCCGCAGCGAGTACGTCGTTCTGGCCTGCCCGTTGACCGACGAGACCGAGGGACTGATCGATGCCGACGCGCTTCGGACACTGCCCTCCTCGGCGGTCCTAATCAACGTCGCTCGCGGCCCGGTGATCGAGACAGACGCCCTCGTTTCCGCCCTTCAGCACAACGGACTCCGTGGGGCCTCCCTCGACGTGACCGACCCCGAACCGCTCCCGGAAACCCACCCGCTGTGGACGTTCGACAACGTCCAGATCACCCCACACAATTCGGGCTACACCCCCGCGTACTACGACCGTCTCGCTGACATTCTGGCCAGGAACGTCGACCGTATCCGGGAGACGGGGTCGTTCGAGGCCCTCGAGAATCAGGTTATTCCCTAAGAAGGGGTCTGGCGAGCACGAGCCACACGATGCCGACAGCCCAACCCTTTTCGAGCGGGTGGGCCAACGTAGGCGTATGACCGTCCACTTCGATTCGATCGATATCGACTGGCTCGGCTACGCGACCGTTCGCCTCGAGGGTGAAACCGGCGTCGTCGTCTACATGGACCCCGGTCGGTACGGCGTCCTCGACGATTACGAGGCCCAGGACGGGGATCTGGTGCTCATCACCCACGGTGATCACTATGACCCCGATGGCATCAGGCGCGTGGCCCACGAGGACGCCATCGTGGTCGTCCACGAGGCCGTCGACGCCGAGGCGATCGACCGGGTCGACGAACAACCTGCGGAGCTCCCCTACGAGGTCGAACGCGTCCGGGCAGACGAAACGTTCGTCCTCGGCCCGCTCGACCTCTTTACCATCCCCGCGTACAACGAACCGGACGGTCCCTACACCAGCGATGACGGCACCCCGTTTCATCCGGAGGGCGACGGCTGTGGCTTCGGCGTCACGATCGACGGCGTCTGTGCGTTCTGGCCGGGGGACAGCGACGTTCTCCCCGTCCACGAGGACCTCGATATCGACGTCCTCATCCCGCCGATCGGCGGCAGTTTCACCATGGATCGACACGACGTGGCCGACTGGGCCGAAACCATTCGTCCCGACCTCGTCTTGCCGGTCCACTACAACACGTTCGAAGCGCTCGAGACCGACGAGGAAGCCTTCGTCGTGGATGTGGCCCGTCGGAGCGTCCCCGTGGCACTCGATGAGTAACGCCGGCGAACACGTCGGCGAAGGCACACGATCACAACGCTTACTTTCCTGACGGGAGTGTCTCCACTGATGGACTCCGAGGCCGAGCCTGGCGCGTTCGCGTACTGCCCGGACTGTGGCGAGGAGCTCGTTGGTCCAGCCAACTTCTGTCAGCATTGCGGGTTCGACTGTCGCGGTCCCGCCACTCGTGGCGCGGACGGCCCCGACGGAACCGATGGCAACCGACCGCGTGAAACGGGATCGCCGGCCGAGGGGTCGAGCCCCGCAGTAGCGGACCGGAGGGCTCTCGAACGCCGAATCTCGCGGGGGCTCGCTGACGGTTGGGACCTCGAGCACGACTTCGGTGACCACGCCGTGATGGTCAATCGGTCTCTCGGCGAGGCGGATACGCACGTACTCATCGCCGTGTTCACCATCTGGTGGACAGCGGGGATCGCGAACGCGCTGTACGCGGCCTACTGCTATTTCAGCACGACCCAGCGCGTGATCCTTCGGCCGGAGGGCATCGCGGGAGCTGGGGCCGACACCGGACAGGTGCGGGCGGACCCGGGGTTTGCCTCGAATCGACACGCCGAGTCGATGGAGTGGACGGCGGTCGGAATCGGGTGGACGGCCGTCACCTGGCTCGTCGCGGTCGCGTTGGGAGCTATCGGGGTCGGGATGGGGTTCAGCGGCCCTGGGATCTTCCTGTTTGGCGTCGCCATCGCGGCGTTCGTGGTCGGGAGCGCGGTTTTGCCACCCGTTCGCGGCCGACTCGCCGACCGCCACGGCGTCACGTCCAACGGTCGGATTCGTTCGGTCGACGAACGCACCGTCACCGGCCTGTCGAAGCCGTGTTCAGTCTGTGACGACAGCGTCGAGCGGGGCGTCGAGCGAACCTACCGCGAGGAGTTCTGCCTGCTCGGTGTGCCAATCACCTCGAATGGCGGGACCAACGTCTACTGTCGCTCGTGTGCGACCGGAGCGATCGATCGCGACGCCGCCACTGGTGGCGACCTCGAGCGCGCGGAGCGAGAACCGGAGTCGGCCTGATCAGACGACACCCATCTCCTCGAGGCGCGTCGGCAGATACTCGTCGGTGACGAAGTCCAGCCCACGTGCCGCGAGTGCCTGCTGCTCGGCCTTCTTCTCGATCTCGAGTTGCAGTTCGATCTGTTCTTCCCAGTAGTCGGTCTGGAACCGGGGATCGGTCAGTTCGTTCTCCAGGGCGTTGATGTCCGAGTCAGTCAGCGGATCCGTCGGCAGGTCGTACTCGATAATGTCTGCCGGCTGAATCCCGATGAACTCGGCCTGGGGGGTTGCGAGGTACTCCGAGAGATGCGCCGATTTAATCGAGCCGTAGGCGACGGAGCCGAAGATGCGGTAGGACCACGGGTCCGCGTCAGTGAAGACCGTAACCGGCAAGTCGAGTTCGTCGTGGAGCCGTTTGGTAATTCGACGGGTCGCCCGTGCGGGCTGACCCTTGAGGTGGACCACGAGCGCCCCGTAGTCGTCGTCGAAGCCGTTTTCCACGAGGCGGTCGCGCATCCCACCGGTCTCCACACAGAGCACGAACTCGGCATCCGTGTCGAGGAACTCGATGGTATCGGGGTTGTTCGGGATCTGGTAGCCACCCTCGCCGACGTCTTCTTGACAGTGGATCTCGCGATCGCCCCGACGGGTCTGCTCGCGCAGGTGGAGCGGGCCCATGATCGTCGCACCCGATTCCTCCGGGCGCATGTGGAAGTCCTCGCGGGTAACCTCGCTCACGATCTCGAGGTCCTCGATGAGCTGGTTCGATTCGTCCTGGTCGTTGAAGTGTGCCTCCGTGTTGTCCCAGCTCTCCGAGAGGTAGTACAGTTCACGGAGGGTGGAGGAGCGATCCTGCTCGAGTTGGTTCGCCAGGAACTCGATCGTGTACACCGCCTTGAGAAGCTTGCGGGCCCCGCGAACCGAGTTCGCACTGCGCGTCGAGGTGCGGTCGCCGTAGACCCAGACGTTCGCTTCCTCGTCGAGTTCGATGTTGGTCTTCGACCGCGTTGGTACCTCCATACTGGGAATCTCGCCCAGCTGGAACTGGTCGTAAAACTGGGCGGCCAGGTCGATCAACTGTTCGCGTGCATCCGCGTTCGTATCCGTGCTCATTGGTCCGTCACCGTCAATTTCTCCGCTTCGATCCCCTTCACGTCGACGTCGAAAGTCGTCTCACTCGTCACCTCGTACTCGAGGGCGACTTCCTCACCGCCCGGCACCTCTGGACTCCAGGAGATGAACCATTCGCCGTCGACCTCGACCGCCGACGCACCGTCTGAGAGGTTCTGCGGTTCGGCGCTGACGATGTCGGTGATCTCCGGAGACTCGCCCGTACTCGAGTGGTTCTCGACGACCAGCCTTACTGCGGCGCTTTCGCCGTTTTCTTCGACCTCGCGTTCGACGAGGACGTTGTTCATGATGCGGGCGATGGCGTCGTCGATGTCGGGTTCCTCGCGGTCCATCACCTCGGCGACCTTCTCGGCCATCTCGGGGAGGATCTTCCCGAGGACGTTCTGTTTCTGCCGGCGTTTTTGCATCGACCGACGCTTGTTGAGGTAGCGTTTCAGTTCCCGTGAGGCCTCCCGGACGGCGAGTTCGATCTCGTCTTCGATCTCGGGGACGTTCGCGACGGCGTCTTTGGACTCGCTGGTGAATGGCACGTTCGTGGAGGCGACGTGGATCATGATGACCGCCGGGCCGTTGGGCAACCCTGAGCCGCCGGGCTGGTCGAGCCCGTAATTTCGCCAGCCGATATCCTTGACGACGTCGGTCGTCGCACAGGCACCGCGCTGGTAGACCAGTGGGACTCGGTTGGCAAATCGGAGGACGTCCACCGACCCTTCGGCGGGTAGGTCGCCGCCGTAAGCGATGCCAGCCTCCACGATGAACGGATCACCGCCGGAGACCTCCGCATCGCGTGTCGCCGCGGCGTAGAAGTCCGCGTCGTACTCCTTCTTGAGGCCAGCCTCGATCAACTCGTCGGTGATCGGCGAGAGACACCTGGTCGGCGGGGCCATGATGTTCGTCGCGCGCATGCCGTCGACGAGGTCGCTCGTGGCGTCCCGCGAGTCGGCGAGTTCACGCACGAGCGGTGGGTCGTCGGGGACGGTCACCATCACCGACCAGATGGCCTCGCGAACGTTTTCGCGGGCGGTCTCGCCGAATGCCACGTCGTCGTACTCCTCAGTGAGGTCCGCGGCCCGTCCGACGGCCTTCTCGAGGGCTTTCGCCGTGAGTCGGTGGCGACGATCCTCGAGATCCTCAAAAGTGGCTGCCAATCGCACGGCGAAGGCGTGGACGACCTCGTCGTCCTTCCGGGTCGAGGTCGCCTCGTCGCTCAGCCGATAGAGGTCAGCGACGAGTCTCGAGTCGGTGCCGTCGTCGGGTCCGGTGTCGGCCCCCTCGGTATCGGCGGCTTCGCCCGCTTCCGTCTCAGCGGCACCGATGATGGCGTCCCAGGCCGCCTCGAGGGCGTTCTCGCGGACGGTCGAACCGAAGGTGACACCGTATTCGTCGCCCACGTTGTCCGCGACGTTGTCGACGATCGTCTCGAGTTGGTGGTGGGCGATGCGCTCGCGGTTCGAGACCGTCTCGGCGATCCCCTCGGCGAAGTCCGTCGTCGCCTGTGCCCCCTTGTTCGCCGTGGCGTCCTCGACGGCCGCGGCCACGTCGGCGGTCTCGTGGGTTTCGGGTGGCGTCCAGGCCATCTCGCGACCGAAGTATCGGTCTCGGAACTCGTCGATGATGGAGTCCGCGGTCTTCTTCCCGACGCGAGTGAACTCCTCCTGGAGGAATCCCGAGACTGAGTGGGAGTCGGTTGCGGCGAGCATCTTGATGACCGTCCCCAGTTCGACCCCGTGTGGGTGGGGGCGAATCTCCTCGGTTTCGGCTGGAAGCTGGTCGGTCGCCCGCTCGAACTTGAAGTGGGCGTTCGGCTCGCGCAACTCGAGGCGGGCGTGGGGGTTGACGACTGCGGTGTGTTTGATGTAGTCGTGGAGTTGCCCGCGGGCGCGCATGTTGGCCTCCATCTCGAGTTCGATCCGGGTGCCGTGAGGGCGATCCCAGGTGGTGGCCTCCTCGACGCTGATCTCGGGTTCGTTCTCGTCGGTGTCGACGATCAGTTCGAAGTACTCGGCTTGGCTGGCACCCTGGGTTCTGCTGGTGATCTTCGCGGGCTTGCCGCTCGTGAGTTGGGCGTAGAGCACGGCCGCGGAGATTCCGATCCCCTGTTGCCCGCGGGCCTGCTCGCGGGCGTGAAAGCGTGACCCGTAGAGCAGTTTCCCGAAGACCTTCGGGAGGGATTCCTTGGTGAGGCCGGGCCCATTGTCCTCGACGATCAACCGGTAGTAGTCGTCGGCTTCCTGAATTTCGACGTAGATGTCTGGGAGAATACTGGCCTCCTCGGCGGCGTCGAGGGCGTTATCGACGGCCTCCTTGACGGCCGTGACCAGCCCCCGAGCCCCGCTGTCGAAGCCGAGCATGTGTTTGTTCTTCTCGAAGAACTCGGCGATGGAGATCGCTCGCTGGTTGTCAGCGAGTTCCTCGGCGATCCCCGGCTCGTCGCCGAGTGTCGACTGTAGCGACGTCATCGTCGGTTCATTATGCCGGTAGGGCTAAAAGGTGTGTGCTACCGGGCCGGAAGTGAAGCGGTCACGCGTCCGATGGCTCGAGGGCCCAATTGTCCACCGGTTGTGCGGGTGTACACAGGCGCGGAGACTCCTTCCCATCGTTGGGGTTTCCAGCCTGCTGCAGCTTGGGATTCGCGCGCTCGCGCGCGTACGTGACTTTTATTACCCCCCGTACTCTACCCGCAAGCAGGTTTTGTATGTCTCAGGATAGTGAGTACGGAGCCGGGCAAATCCAGGTCCTCGAGGGTCTGGAAGCGGTTCAAAAGCGACCGGCGATGTACATTGGTTCGACGGATACACGAGGGTTACATCATCTCGTCTACGAGGTCGTGGACAACTCCATCGACGAAGCGCTGGCTGATCACTGTGACGACATCACCGTGACCATCCACGAGGACGCCGCAGTCACCGTCGCCGACGACGGCCGCGGCATCCCGGTGGACACCCACGAGGAGTACGACCGCCCCGCACTCGAGGTGATCCTCACCGTGCTTCACGCGGGCGGGAAATTCGACAACAAGTCCTACCAGGTCTCCGGTGGCCTCCACGGCGTCGGCGTCTCCGTCGTCAACGCCCTCTCCGAACGATTCGAGGTCACCGTACGCCGCGACGGCGGCGTCTTCGAGCACGCCTTCGAGCGCGGGGACCCCCAGGGCGACATGGAGCGGGTTCGGGATCTCGAGCCGGACGAGGAGACCGGCACCGAGATCACATTCTGGCCGGACGAGGACATCTTCGAGACGACCGATTTCTCGTTTTCGACGCTCTCGAACCGACTTCGCGAACTCGCCTTCCTGAACTCGGGGGTTCGAATCACCCTCGCCGACGAACGAGAGACCGGCGACGATGGACTGCCGGTCTCCGAGACGTACGTCTACGACGGGGGCATCCGCGAGTTCGTCGAGTATATCAACGAAACGCGCTCGGCCCTCCACGAAGACATCATTTACTTCGAGGACGAGGCACAAAATATTCAGGTCGAAGTGGCCATGCAGGCCACCGAGGAACTGCAGGGATCGATCCACGCCTTCGCGAACAACATCAATACGCGAGAGGGCGGCACCCACCTCACCGGATTCAAGACGGCGCTCACCCGCGTCGTCAACGACTACGGGAGCGAGAACGACCTGCTCTCGGATCTCGAGGAGAACCTCCGGGGTGACGACATCCGCGAAGGGCTCACGGCGGTCATTTCGATCAAACACCCCGACCCGCAGTTCGAGGGACAGACGAAGACGAAACTCGGGAACAGCGATGTCCGGGGCATCGTCGAGAGTGCGATGCACGAGGGGCTCTCGACGCACTTCGAGGAGAATCCCGACATCGCTCAGGCCATCATTATGAAGGCCGTCGAGGCTGCAAAGGCCCGCAAGGCGGCGAAAAAGGCCGAGGAACTCACGCGACGAAAGTCCGCCCTCGAGTCCACGTCCTTGCCGGGCAAACTCGCGGACTGCCAGACACGGGATCCGGAGGAGGCCGAACTGTTCATCGCCGAAGGTGACTCCGCAGGCGGCAGCGCAAAGCAGGCACGCAATCCCGAATTTCAGGCCGTCCTCCCCATCCGCGGGAAGGTACTCAACGTGGAGAAACACCGACTGGATCGCATCCTCGAGAACGAGCAGATCCGCAACATCATCACCGCCATCGGAGCGGGCATCGGTGACGAGTTCGACATCGAGGACATCAGGTACAAGAAGATCATCATGGCGACGGACGCCGACGTCGACGGGGCCCACATCCGAACCCTCCTGTTGACGTTCTTCTACCGTCACATGCGCCCACTCCTCGAGGGCGGGTACGTCTACGCGACCCAGCCTCCACTCTACCGCATCCGCTATCGTGGTGAGACCTACGACGCGATGACCGACGCCGAACGCGACGAAATCGTCGCCGAGCAGTGCAACGGGAACCCGACCCAGGTCCAGCGGTTCAAGGGACTCGGCGAGATGAATCCCGAACAACTCTGGAGTACGACGATGAACCCCGAAAACCGGATCCTCAAGCAGATCACGATCGAGGACGCGGCGGCCGCCGATCGGATGTTCTCGGTGTTGATGGGTGACGCCGTCGGGCCGCGAAAGCAGTTCATCAAGGATCACGCACCGGAGGCCGAGTGGATCGACATTTGAACCATCCTGCAATGCTACTCATGAACGGCGCTACACACCGATATCAATCGATGCAGCGACGAAGTAACCGATCGCGAGGTGCCCTCGGGCGATGAGTTCGGATATTCCCGATCCGACGGACATCGAGGCGGCCGCTGTCGAACCCGTCCGCATCGAAGACGAGATGGAGCAGAGTTACATCGACTACGCGATGAGCGTCATCGCCGGCCGTGCCCTCCCACGGGTCGAGGACGGCCTCAAGCCCGTCCACCGGCGCATCCTCTACGCGATGCACGAGATGGGCGTCTCGAGTGGCTCGAGCCACCGGAAGTCCTCCTCGATCGTCGGGGAGACGATGGGTGATTACCACCCACACGGCGACCAGGCGATTTACGACACCCTGGTCCGGATGGCCCAGGATTTCTCGATGCGGTACCCCCTCGTGGACGGCCAGGGGAACTTCGGTTCGATGGACGGCGACCCGCCCGCGGCCCAGCGGTACACGGAGGCCCGGATGGACGCCATCGCCGAGGAGTTACTCGAGGACATCGAGAAGGATACCGTGGATTTCTCGGCGAACTACGACGACCGCCTCCAGGAACCGGACGTCCTGCCGGCGGCGTTCCCGAATCTGCTCGTCAACGGCTCCTCGGGCATCGCGGTCGGGATGTCGACGAACATCCCGCCGCACAATCTCGGGGAGGTCATCGATGCGACGATCGAACTGATCGACAACCCCGACGCGACCGTCGAGGACCTGATGGAGCACATCAAGGGACCCGATTTCCCGACCGGTGCCAACATCGTCGGCCGGGACGCGATCTACTCGGCGTACAAGACCGGCCGCGGGCGTATCCGCGTCCGCGCCGAATTCGAGGTCGAGGAGTTCAACAACGACCGCGAACGGATCGTCGTCACCGAGGTCCCCTACCAGGCGAACAAGGCACGCCTCGTCGAGCGGATCGCTGACGACGTCCACGAGGGCGACCTCGAGGGCATCTCCGACCTCCGCGACGAGTCAGACCGTGATGGGGTACGCATCGTCATCGAACTCAAGCGAGGCGCGAACACCGACGTTGTCAAGAATCGACTCCTCGAGAACCATCTCGAGCGAACCTTCGGCGTGATCAACCTCTCGCTGGTCGATGGGCAGCCAAAGGTCCTGAGCCTCAAGGAAACCCTCGCGGAGTACGTCGCCCACCGCAGGGAGGTTGTTCGCCGGCGCAGCGAGTACGACCTGGGTGAGGCGAAAGACCGCGCTCACATTCTCGAAGGACGACTGAAAGCTCTCGAGAATATCGACGACGTCGTCGACCTGATCCAGGACTCCGAAGATCGGGACGAGGCCCGAAGCGGATTGATGGCGACCTACGACTTCTCGGAACCCCAGGCCGAACACATCGTCCGGATGCAACTTGGGAGCCTCACCTCGATGGAGGCGGCCGAAATCGAGGACGAGTACGAAGGTGTCACCGCCGAAATCGAACGCCTCGAGGCGATCCTCGAGACCGACGAGGCCCTCTTCGAGGTCATCAAAGACGAACTCCGCGAGATCAAAGCCGAGTACGACGACGACCGCCGAACCTCGATCATCGAGGACGAGGGGACGGTCACCCACGAGGACCTGATCCCACAGGAGGAGGTGTTCGTCGTCATGACCCAAGACGATTACGTCAAGCGGATGCCCATCGAGAACTTCGACGCGCAGGGTCGCGGCGGCAAGGGGATCATCGGGGCGGACGTCAAGGAGGACGACCGCGTGACGACGGTCTTCCGGGCGAACACCCACGACTACCTCCTTTGCTTTACCAACCACGGACAGATCTACCAGCTCAAAACCTACGAGATTCCCGAGATGGGACGAACGGCACGTGGGAAATCCGCGGTCAACATCCTGGATCTCGATCCGGGTGAAAACATCACGGCCATCGTGGACACCGACGCGTTCGGCGAGGACGAGTACGTCACGATGGTCACTCGAAACGGCTACGTCAAGCGCACGTCCGGAACCGAGTTCGAGAACATTCTCTCGACGGGGATCATCGCCGCCAAACTCGAGGACGGCGACGAACTGGTCGACGTCGAGGTGACCGACGGGGAGGCCGACCTCCTCATCGGTACCGAAGCGGGAATGACGATCCGCTTCGACGAGAGCGAGGCCCGAGCCATGGGACGTACCGCCCGCGGTGTCAACGGCATCAAACTCGATGACGACGACGCCGTTGCCGGCCTCGCGTCGACGGTCGAGGGTGATGATCGCGCGCTTTTGACGGTGACAAAGAACGGGTACGGGAAGCGAACCCTGCTCTCGGCCTATCGAACCCAATCCCGGTACGGCAAGGGGCTGATCGACATCAAGACCAACGAGCGAAACGGCCCGGTGACGGCCCTCGAGGCGGTCACCGAGGGCGACGAGCTGGTTGCGATGAGCGAGCGCGGGCAGATCATGCGAACGCGGGCCGGCGAGATTTCGACGGTCGGGCGTAACACCATGGGTGTGACGCTGATGGACGTCGAGACGGGCGATGCGGTTGCGAGCGTGGACGTCATCCCTGCATCACTGGCTGGGAATGCTGACGACGAATCGGCAACCAACGAGGAATCGGCATCCGACGACGAGCGCTGAACCACATCCCAACGCCCCCTCGAAGCTCGAAGCCCGAAGCCGATCCACGTCCCGACCGCTCGAGACTGTCCGTTGTGAGGTTCGGCTTTCGGTTGGGGCCGAACGCTTGAGAGGCGATCGACTCATTGGATTCGCTGTACCCTGCTCCCGATGACTGGCGACTCGATACGGGCACTCACGGCAAAGCGAGGACAGGAGGTCGGATCAGACACTCGAGTGCGTCAGCCAATCCCTCATCTCCGGACCCCTAGAGGTAGCGGGCTTTCGAGAACGGTTTCGTATCCCGATGCTCCAACTCCTCGTTTCGGTGGCGTCCCGCCGGGGATCAGTGTGCCGGTTCCTCGGCGGGCGCGATCATGTCGTTGATGCGGAGAATCAGGATGTTGTTCGTGTCGTCTTTCCCATCGAGTTCACCCTCGATTTTCAGTTTCGACAGCGGCGTCGGACCGACGACGACGGTATCCCCGTCGTGAATGTCGCTCATCGACCCCTGGACGTGAATCTCCGCGCGACAGAGTTTCGGGTGGTGGACACTCGAGAGGTCGATCTCCTCAACGATGATTCCCTCGACGGGCTCTCCATCGTGAATAAGCGGGACGGCAGCCGGGTCGTCCATCTGCTGAATCTCGAGGGCCTCGAAGGCGGCGGCCGTGGGTTTGTACCCGCCTTTGGGGCCTGGGACACCCTCCACGAGCTGGAGGGCTTTCAGGCTCTGCATCTGGTTGCGGATGGTGCCCGGGTTCCGATCGACCTGCTCGGCGATCTCTTCGCCCTTGATCGCGTCCTCGTCTTCGGAGTGGAGATTGGTGAGTGCGCGCAAAATCTTCTTCTGGCTCGGGGTTAGTTCGATCGATGACATAGTGAAACCTTGGTAATTGATTTGCTTAAATCCGATGGTCAGACGGGGGTGTCGTTCCTGTTTTGGCAATTATTGACGACCATAGTAAATCGTTGCGTTTCCAGGATCGACAGTGAGCTACCAGACGGGCAATCTATAGCCGCCGCTCGAGGAAGTCATCGAGCAGGTCGAACTTGCGGACCTTCTGTTCGATGTCCGTCGACCCGTGGCCCTCCGCGCCGAGTTCGTTGTACTCGAAGTCCTCGCCCTCCCTGAACCCGCACTCGAGCATGGCGTCTCTGAACAGGCGGGCCTGGTCGATCGGACACCGGGGGTCGTTGACGCCGTGGACGATGCTGAGGGGTGCCTCGAGGTCGTCGACGTGTTCGATGGGACTGCGCTCGCGCCACAGTTCGTCGTCGTCCTCGGGGTCGCCCATCTGCTGGCGCAGGATGTACTGGAAGTGGGCCATGTCCTCCTCGTAGAGGCGATGCAGGTCGGTGATCCCGACCGAGGCAATGCCTGCGGCCCACTGGTCGGGGTGCATCGTCAGCTGGCAGTACACCGAGTAACCGCCGTAGCTCCCACCGTAGACGGCGACACGATCCTCGTCGATCCACTCGCGTCCCTCGAGCCAGCGACCGGCGGCGGCGATGTCGACCTGTTCCATCCCGCCCCAGTCACCGAGAATGGCTTGTTTGAACTCGCGACCGCGCCCGGTCGATCCCCGATAGTTGGGCTGGAAGACGGCGTACCCGCGCGTGGCGAGGAACTGGGCCATCAGGTTGAACGATTTCGAGTACCTCGAATGTGGGCCGCCGTGGACGTGGACCACCGCGGGCACCTGCTCGTCGGCCGAACGGGCGGGGCCGTTCCGCGGATCGTACAGCAGTCCACCGATCTCGCGGCCGTCCTCGCTCTCGTAGGTCACGTACTCGGCGTCGACGAAGCCATCTGGATCGACATCGTCGTAACTCGCTTCGAGCACCACGGACGAGTCGTCCGTCTCGAGGTCGTACTCGTAGAGTTCCTTGCGGGCGTCCGGGCGGGAGTGAGCGAAGACGATCGTTCGCTCGTCTACGAACGCCATCCCACGACCGACTGAGAACGAGGCCACGCCCTCGGGCACTTCGAGTTCGCGTCCGCGTGTTTGCTCCTCGCTGGTGCCCTCGAGATCGTACACGACAGGCACCGTCGCGCCCCGCCGCGTTCTGGTAGCGACCAGATACCGGCCGTCTGGGGAGACGCCGACGGGCGACTCCTCGGCGTCGTGGGGGCCGAACCACACCACGTCGTCGGTCCCGAGGTCGTACAGGCCGACCCGGCGGAGGCCCTCGCCGTTGTCCGAAACGACGAGCCGATCGCCCTCGGGATGCCAACCGACGACGCTCGTTTCTGAGCCCACCACGCCGATCTCGAGGCGCCGTTTGTCGGTGCCATCGGCTGCCATCACGTAGACGTCACGGTTCTCGAGGGCGTCACGCTCGTTCGTCTGGTAGGCGATTCGGTCGTCCGCTGGCCCGAACACGCCCATCATGACGGGACTCGGGGCGGTCGTTACCTGTTCGGCGTCGCCGGTTTGGGTATCGAATCGGTAGAGGTTCAACTGCTCGCCCTCGTCGCTGGCGTAGAGCACGTGGCGGCCGTCCTGGGTCGTGTCCATGATGATCGCCTGCCCGTCGACCTCGAGGACCGTCTCCGTTCCGTCGCCGGGGACCCACCGGGCGATGTCGTTCTGCTCGTCGCCGGCATCGTCCAGGTGGTAATAGACCGCCGAGCCGTCCTGAGCCCAGCAGACGTGCCAGCGCGCACTTCTGGGCACCTCACCGTCGGTGACCTGCGCCAGATCGCCGGTCTCGCGATCGATCAGGTACAGATCGTTACGACCGTGTACGTCGTAGTAGCATGCGATTTCGGTTCCGTCGGGCGAAACGACAGGGTGATAGAACTCCGGCAACCGAGCCAGCGCCTCCGGATCGATCGCACTCTCGGTAACTGTCATGGAAGCGGTTTGGTCGCAGATGGTCAAATAACTGATGGGTGTGTGGGACGATGGCTCACGCAGGGACCAGCCACCCCTCGAGGAGGACCTCGGTGAGGACGTCCTCGAGGACGAACATGAGGACGAAGCCTAACACGAACGCCGAGGCGTTGTGGCGCGTCAGCACTCTCGCGTCGAAGCGGATCAGATCGGCCACCTCGAGGAGCACTTGCAGGATGGCACCGACGGCGATGGCGAAGAACAGGACTGCGAGCAGGGGGGCCTCTCCGAAGCTACCGATCCACCCGCCGAGGATGACGGGGCCGCCGGCGATGATCCCCATCGCGGCGAAGTGTCTGAGCGGCGGCGTCGCTCGATCCTTGGCAACTGCCGCGACGATCGTCGGCCCCTCCATGACGTTGTGGAGGATAAACGCGAGCACCAATAGGGTCACGAGCGTCCCGTCACCCCGAATGAACGCGACGCCGATACCCAGTCCCTCCCCGATGCTGTGGAGGCCGAGCGCCAGGGCCACCAGGTACGCAATCTCCAGCCCACTCCGGTCGGCAGCCACCATCGTCCGCTGTCGCCACCGACTGATGACGTACATCACCGCGAAGGTCCCGAGGATTCCCAGGAGGGCAACAGGCCAGGCCAGGATCGCCCCCTCGAGTGAGCGACCCGCAAGGGGAACGGAGGTGTCGACGGCAGCGGCGTTTTCGAAAATTTCCTCGGTCATCTCGACCGCGATGAACGCCAGTACACCGCCAGCGAGCGCGAGGAACGCGTGCAACAGCCGGTGATCCAGTCCGCGGATGAACGGGAACCACAACATCCCGATGGCGACGGGCACGATTCCTGCGAGGAGGCCGATGAGCGTCAACATCCAGAGGATCTCGAGGGTGCTCGCCTGGGCGAGCTCCGCCACGTTGCCAAACGGCGAGGTCACGTACATGGTGACGAAGACGGCCGAGAGAATTGTGATCGGGCCGATGGCGAGGAGCCACCGTGGCAGGCCGTAGGTGTGAACTGTCCTCATCGATGTGGTTCCAGCAACGGGGTTCGGGTTCGATTCATCAGTTTCAGTCCGTCTCGGTGGCTACTCATCTTACAGTCCGTCTCGATGGCTATGCATACTCGTTGGGTTACGGGCCCTCCACGGCAGGGTGTCGAGCACGATCGTTCATTATTCGGCCGGCACTTCCTCCCCGACGCGAATGTGCCTGGCGACCTCACTCGGGAGGGACACCGCCTCAGCACGCTCGTCACCGACTGGCATCACGGTGAACATGCCGAAGGGAGCCACCTCTCGAATCTCGAGGGTGACACCCGGTTCGATGCCGTGGTCGGAGAGATACGAGAGCACCTCGGGATCGTCGTCGGCGACCTCCCTGACTACCACCCGATCCGTGGCCGCCGATTCCGAGAGCGTGCGGCCGGTCGGCTGCTGCGGTGGCTCGAGGTCGGCTCCGGGAATCGGGGCTCCGTGGGGATCGACCTCTGGTTCGCCCAGGGCTGCTGCCACACGGTCCTCGAAGTCCTCGCTGATGTGATGTTCGAGTCGATCGGCCTCGTCGTGTACCTCCGACCAGTCGTAATCGAGATGTTCGGTCAGGTAGGCCTCGAGCAGCCGATGGTGACGGATGACCTCGAGAGCGACTGTTTCGCCCTCCGGGGTGAGGGTGACGCCGTGGTATTTCTTGCGGTCGATCAGCTCCCGGTCCTCGAGTTTCTCGAGCATACTGGTGACCGTTGGCGGCGTGACGTCGAGTTCCTCGGCGATGGCTGAGGTCTTGACGCGGTCGTCGTGGCCTCGCTCGAGCTGGTAGATCGCCTTGAGGTAGTCTTCCATGACGTCACTCAGCATCATGCCCTGATTTAGTCACGTCTAAACCTAAAGCTTCCGACGTGCATACTCCGGGGACCATGTCGGACAACCCGCCCGCTGTCGGGCGAGGAGTGGCGTACGCAAGTCGGTTCAATTAAAGGTCGTCTGGGCGAACCCGTGGTATGGCACGAACGATCCACCTCATCGGCGCGCCGATGGACTACGGGGCCGACCGCCGGGGCGTCGACATGGGGACCTCGGCGATCCGGTACGCCGGCCTGGCTGGCGAACTCGAGAAGACCGGTGCAACCTGCGTCGATCAGGGGGACCTCCTGATCCCCCGGGCCGAAGAGCGCGACCCGGATGCCGACCAACCCCGCGAGGGCAACGCAAAATTTCTCCGAGAGGTCGAGGACGTCACTCGCCGCGTAACCAACTCGGTGACGGCGGCCCTCGAAGCAGACGCCTTCCCGCTGGTGCTGGGTGGGGATCACTCGATCGCCATCGGTAGCATGCGTGGCGCGTCACGGGACGCAGACCTCGGGGCGGTCTGGTTCGACGCCCACGCGGACATCAATACGCCGACGACGTCACCAAGTGGCAACGTCCACGGGATGCCAATCGCCGCCGTTCTCGGACGTGGTCTTTTCGGGGACCTCGAATGGGCGCACGCCCCGCGCGTTCGCGAGGCGTCGATCGCCTACGTCGGCCTGCGGAGTGTCGACGAGCGGGAACGGCAACTCGTCCGTGACAGCGACATGACGGCGTTCACGATGTCAGATATCGACGAGCGGGGAATTACGGCCGTCGTCGAAGACGCACTCGAGGTCGCGACGGCGGGAACAGACGGGATCCACGTCAGTCTCGATCTCGACTGGCTCGACCCAAAGGTGGCACCTGGTGTGGGCACGCCCGTCAGAGGTGGCGTCACTTACAGGGAGGCTCACTCTGCTCTCGAGCAGGTGTTCGAGTGGGACCACGAACACGATGTCCTCAGATCGATGGACGTGGTCGAGGTGAACCCGATCCTCGACGAGGGCAACGAGACCGGTGAGATGGCGGCCGAACTCGCGGCGAGTGCCTTCGGAAAGCGCATCCTGTAGGGCGTGTCCGCACGTTCGGATGAGCACCAGAGCCGTGCACTCGGCGATCACTAGAGTAGCCACTGAAAGTCATTGCACACCTGACCGCCAGATGAGTCGGCGATCAGTATGTGAATCGTTTCATACGGTTTACTGTAGTCTCTTACCGGTGATTGCCCATACCGGGTCGGCAATCACCGGTAAAAAGTTACAGCAATCCGTATCAGTTGTGACTGTAGTCACTCGGGACGCCAGTTTCCCAGCCCTCGACGGCACAACTACAGGATATATATGGGCGAAGTCACTACCAGTTCTCAAGAGAGGCTCGCATGCCAGAAATCTACCTGATAAGTACGCTCCTGATGGGTGCGCTCGTGATCGCTACCGTCGCGGTGATGACCCGGATGGGCCAACGAGCGACCCCGAGTGGTCACGCTGGCACCCGGAGTAAGTACGCGGATTGGTCGGACCGAGTCGAAACCGAAGAGAGCCTATTCGTGTCCCTGGCAAACTCGCCATCAACCTGGACTATCGGCTTCGTTGGACTCATGGCGGCGTTTCTCGTCGGTGTCGTCTTGCTCGTTAGCGAGGGCGAGTTCCTCGAACTCGGCTTCATCGAACCCCTCGTGATGGGAGTCGGTGGAGCCGTCTTGCTCGGCTACGTGTTCTTCGGTGCCTTCTTCGCCGCTCGGGATCGGTTCGGCAACACGGCGGTCGGCGTCGTCGTTGCCAGTCTGATTCTCGGCTTCCTGGGCCTGATTGCGGTCGTCATGTTGCTGTTGATGGGCTGACAACGGTCCCTGGCGGCAATAATCGTCGTGACAGCCTCGGCGGAATACTGTGACTCTCGATGACCACAGAACGTCGCCGCGGCCTCGAGGCAAACCGAAGATACCACTCGCCGTCCAGTTTTCGACCAGCTGTCAACGAGTAAGGCTCGAGCGGTCACGCCGCACGCGATCTGGTTGCTGTCTTCACGAACGGTCGCCCATCGGGCATTGCAAGGGGCGGGTCTCTGCCATTCATTGGCCTCACAATCCGGCATCAAGTGACGACACTGGAAACCTGGCGGGTCGTCACGACTGGGCACAGCTCACTGTCCTCACACCAGCACCGCTCGGGGATTCGCAAACGAGAAAAGACGGACCCTTACGTGATCGAGAAGCCGGCCGCGATGGTGAGTAAGAACACCATGAAGACGGCGATGACCATAACGTAGGTGACCGATCGCGGTTCGTCGACCAGGTGCTGGTACCAGCCAGCGATCAACAGTGACTTGATGACCGCCAGAACGATGGTCGCCCCCATTGCCACCTCGTAGGCGAAGGGCAGTTCGAAGAACACGAACTTGGCCGTCCCCAGGACCAACAGCAGGACGTAGATGATCGTATAGGTCCGTACGCTCGACATTGGTGAGTCATCGGGGAGACGCACACTTATACCTTCCTCATGTCCGTTCGGGGCGGCGGGTTGGTCGCTCGAGCGACCGATTGTGACACGCCGTTCGACGCCACGGTGGCCGGGCAAACGACACCATCTTGTCCGTTGGGTCCCTCGATCCTGGCAATGACGTGGCCGACGGTTCCCGCTTGCCGACTGGCCGTGGTACTGGTGGTCGTCGGGTGTGCTCTCGGTGCGGCAGCCGGACTTGCCTCGGCCAGTAACGTCGTCGTTGGTCTCTCCGAGGATCCTGGTGACGTGACCGTGCCAACCTGGCTGTATCTCGCCACTGGAGCTGGGGTCGTCGGCGCCTCGGCGCTGTTGACGATGTTCGTCACCGACCGGCAGTTCGTCCACGAGATTCACACCCAGAGCGTGGGAGTCGACACCGGTCAACTCGAGCGTGCGGTGTCGCTTCTGGGCGGCACGTTCGGCGTGCTCGTCCTCGTCGGACTCGTGTACGTTGGGTTCCAGGGGCCACAGGGAATCGGACTCACGAGTGCTACGGTGCTCGTCACCTTCGTCGGGGTGCGGGCAATCTTCACCCTCACCGCCTACACCGTTGGGAACCCGTGGCCGTTGCTCAATCCCTGGCGCCAAATCGCAACCGCCCTCCCCGCGCGAAACCTTCCCTACCCCGACTGGCTGGGTTCCTGGCCAGCCGTCGTCGCCTTGCTCGGATTCGTGTGGCTCGAGGTGGTCGCCCCACTTGTCTCGACGCCCTGGATCCTGACGATGGTCATCCTGGGCTACACCGCGTTCACGCTTCTGGGCGCGGCCGCGTTCTCCCCCCAGGTGTGGTTCAAACGAGGGGACCCACTGTCGGTCTGGTTCAGACTCTACGGTGCCGTCGCCCCGATACAGCGGACCGACGACGGCCTGTCACTTCGCTGGCCGGGCGCTCGCCTCCGAGACGACGACGTGATCACGGACCTCTCGACGGTCGGATTCGTCCTCGTGCTCGTCTGGGAACTGACCTACAGCGGCTTCATCGTCACGCCTCCGGGCATCTGGACGGTCGAACAACTGGTGTGGGTTGGCCTCCCGCCCGCAGTCGTCTATCTCCTCCTCTTGGTCGCCGGCTACGCCTTCTTTTGTGGGATGTACTGGACGGCCGCCGGCTGGACGCGTGCCAGAGCCAGGACGTACCTCTCCCGGCGATACCTGGCCATCCGGTACGCCCCGCCGCTGCTGGCCATCGCGGCCGGTTATCACGTGGCTCACTACCTCGGGTTCTCGATTTCGCTGTGGCCTGCCTTCCTGAGTGCGCTCAGTGCGCCACTCAATCCGGATCCAAATCCGACACAGCTCGCGCTCACCTCCTGGTTCGGCTACGTCGAAATCGCGGGCATCCTGATCGGTCACGTCATCGCAGTATGGATCGCGCACGCGGTTTCCATCGAACTGTTCCCGGGGAAGCTCCAGGCGATCAGGAGCCAGTATCCGTTCATTATCGTGATGATCTGTTTCACGATGTTGAGCCTCTATTTGGTGTCGCTACCGGCGATGGAGCCGGTATACGTGCCCGACTGAGGGGGGATTTCACGATTCGGGCCGGCGACGCACTCAAACTGCTCGGTCTCCCCTCTCACTTGTCTTTGCGTCGATGAAATTGTCGACTCGAGTGGACCGGTAGACACTTTTTTGATCGTGCCATAGGTTCCTGTGATGTTCGCCGAATCGGTCACGGACCTCGAGTACGACGTGCCTGGGGACGAGCCGCCCCACCGATGTCCGTACTGTGACCGCCCGTTCCGGACCGAGGAGTACCTACACTATCACGTCGGAACGGTCCACGATGAGATGTGTACGGACGAAGAACGCGAGGTCTTCGAGGCCCAGCGCGAGGACGAGGAGTTCGAACTCTTTACGTTCCACGTCAAGGCGGCGGTCACCGTCTTCATGACTTACTTCATGTTCACGTTCATCTACGCATTGGTCTGGGCTGGGTGACCCGGCCGGGCCGACGTCTGTTTGGTGGGCCTACGTTCCAGGCGACCACTCGATATTCCAGCCGGAGCCACGTCCGCGTCAACGCCTCGAGGGCAGACTCACCGCCGAGTCTCTCCGGAACCGGCCCCTCGAAGCGCCCGAACGAGAACCACCAGCGAACCGCCCATGGCGAGTGCGAACGCCGGAATCGCCAGGGAACCGGGACGCGAAGCGGGTGCACCCTCGAGCGTCGTCCCAGCCCCGTCGTCCATCTGTTCGTTCTCCGGATCGGCGTCGACCGTGTCCCCATCGTCGCCATCGTGGGGTTGGTCCTCACTGTCAACCGGTTCGCCGTCGACTGCCGGCGATGGCGTGTCACCCTCGGTCGTTCCGGCGACGTGTTCGGCCGCCATCGACGCGTTCAGGACACCGTGACCGTACCGATCGTCGACCGATCCATCGGGGTGCCACGCCGTTCCGTATATCGCTGCGTCGACTTCATCCGCGGTCAGGTCCTCGTCGATCTCGAGCAAGAGTGCGACAGTGCCAGCGACGTGGGGGGCTGCCATCGACGTCCCCGAACTCCGGGCGTAACCGAGGGGGTGAGCACTGACGACGCTCACACCGGGGGCCGTGATTGTCGGCACCGTGTACGTCTCCGGCCAGTCATCCCGAGGCTCGGCCCAGTCCGCTCGAGAGACGGTTTCGCCACCCGAGAAGGGAGCGACCTCGCCCCTGAGGTCGACGGCCCCGACGCTCGTCGTGTCATAAATATTTCCCGGTGAGTTCGACGTTCCGTGTCCCTCGTTGCCGATCGCAGTGATCACGATCGCGCCGCTGGCCTCGGCATGTTCGATCGGGTCGATCAGCGGGTCGGCGTAGCCGTCGATACCCAGACTCAGGTTGATGACGTCGGCGTCGGAGACGACGGCCCACTCGAGGCCTGCGAGCAGTTGAGCGAAGGTGCCTCCATCGTCGCCGAGCACCTGTCCGTGGATGACCTCGGCCTCGGGGGCGACCCCGATGGCGGTCCCCGTCGTGTTCCCGCCGGCCACTGTTCCCGTCACGTGGGTCCCGTGGGTACCGTCGTCGTTGGGTGTCGCCCCTTCGATTTTGGATCCCTCGTTGTCGAACGCGGCCCAGCCACCGGGATACGTCGGGTCGTCCGGATCCTCGGTGTAGAGATCGATGTCAGGGTGGCTCGCCTCCACCCCCGTGTCCAGTACGGCGACGCGAACACCTTCACCGCGGGCGTCAAGGTCCGCCCAGACCGCCGGCACGTCGATCATGTCGATCTCCGCCGTCGCCCGGTCACGCGTCGGTTCGGCTCGTTCGCCGCTCGGCGGCTCCGGCGTGTTGACGGCGTAATTCTCGTGGATCGCCTCCACGTCCTCGAACTGCTCGAACGTCTCGAGATCGACCACCTCTGTGTCGACCGAGAGCAACATCGCGTTCGCGAGCCAGAACGTCTCGAGAACGGTGACGCCCTCGTGGTCGGTCGCGTGGCGCTCGATGGGCTCTTGGCTCTCGGTCGCGTGATCCTCGAGTTCCTCGACGGTTGCCTGGTCGTCGAGTGACGCCGCCTCCAGCCCGGTGACGTCCTCGAGCCGGAGGACGACCTCGACAGTCCCTGTGTCGTTCTGCAAGCCGTCCTCGATGGCGATTGCTGCAGCGTCCCCACCGGGTTCGACTGGTTCCCCGCCTGCAACCATGCCTGTCGCTGCCACTGGGCCTGTGCCACTCACGACGAGAATCGAGAGCACCAGGGCAAGCGTCGCGATGAGGGGACCCGAGGGGGTGGCGAACACTCGAGTGGCGGCCATTGATTGTCTATCTCGAGTGAGTGCTCTCGACCCTTGAAGATCACTGTTTCGAGGATTTCATACGGATTGCTGTGACTTTTTACCGGTGATTGCCCATACCGGGTCGGCAATCACCGGTAAGAGACTACAGTAAACCGTATCAGGAGGACCTACATCGCCGCTGGTGAGCGGGCGGTCTTCCACGGGATAATGAGCGATTTTCGTGCGGATGGTGCCCACAACCGGGGACGTCACAACCGCAAAACTCTGCAACCGACCGAACCGAACCCGCTGACCTACATCAGGTAGAACAGCGGGAACAGGAACACCCACACGATGTCGACGAAGTGCCAGTAGAGTCCGAAGTGCTCCACGGCATCCGGGTCCTCCAGGTAGGCGTTGTACATCGCGACCTTGTAGATCATGAACCCGGCCACCAAGAGGCCGAGGATGACGTGCAGGCCGTGAAGACCAGTCGTCACGTAGTAGATCGAGTACTCGACCCCGCTAAACCAGTAGTCACCTTCGGCGAACTTGGTGCTGTACTCCCAGGCTTTCACACCCATGAACGTCAGTCCCAGCAGAAGCGTCGACCCGAGGGTCGCGATCAGCCCCTTCTTGTTGCCCCGTTCGGCCATCACCAGTGCGAGGATGACCGTGAAACTCGAGGTCAACAGGATGTAGGTATTGAGCAGGCCGGGCCACGCCACTGGCGGGACCGTCGTCCACTCGCCCCAGCCCATGTGCAGACGCATGAAGACGAACGCACCCAGGGCTGCACCGAACACCACGACGTCGGAGGCCAGGAAGAACCACAGCCCCAGTTTCGTGTTGCCGACGCCCTCGAATGGCCAGCGTTCGGCGACGGCCATCTCGGGTGCGCTGAACGACTCCATGCCGAACTGCCAGAGGACGTACAACAGCATGCCGAGCCCGACGATACTCACGATCGGATACAGGATGTTCGGATCCGTATCCGGCGCGATGTCAGCGCCGGTGCCCTGGGCGAATTCGGCGACGAACGGTGTCAGTCCCGAGATACCGAGGAACAGCACGAGCGTCGAGAGGCCGATCCCGAACGGCCAGATGCTCGCGTGGTCGGCGTGTTCCTCTTCGTGACCGTGTCCGTAGTGCTCGGCAAGCGCAGCACTCTCGGCCGTGGCCAGGCCCGTGCCGGTTGCCGTCCCCGTCGAGGTCGACGTGGAGGCACTGGTGCGGGTCCCCCCGTCAGTCGCGGCAGGGGTGTCTTCGACGAACTCGAGACGCCCACTCGCGTAGCTCGGTCGGCCGTCCCAGTTCTCGAGTGGTGGTGGCGAGGGGATGGCCCACTCCGCCGTCCGGGAGAACTCCCACGGGTTGTCCGGGGCGTCGGGTCCGGAGACGAGGCTCTTGCCGAGGGTGTAGAACATGATCAGGAACGACGCGCCGAAGACGAACGCGCCCACCGTCGCCAGCTGGTGGTAGATCTGCATCTCCGGGGCGAAGTGGAAGACACGGCGTGGCGTCTCCCAGGCCAGGAACATCGGGAAGTAAAGCAGGTTGAATCCGATGAAGTAGACCGCGAAGTTGATCTTCCCCCAGGTTTCCGAATACATTTTCCCCGTGATCTTCGGCCACCAGTAGTACAGCCCCGCAATGAGGGCGGTGACGCCCGAGACCATCACGTAGTGGAAGTGAGCGACGACCCAGTAGGTGCCACGGAACTCGTAGTCGAGCACGACGGCCCCGAGGAAGACCCCCGTAATGCCGCCGAGAATGAACAGCACGAGCGCCCCGAGGCTGAACAGGAACGGCGTCGTGAACCGGACTCGGCCCTTGATCATGGTGTAGATCAGCGCGAACACCATGAGGTCGAAGGGCAGCGAGATCCCGATCGTCGTCGCCATGAACAGGGTCTTGATCTCGAGGTTGATGGTCGTCAGGAACATGTGGTGCATCCAGACGAGGAACGACTGAACGGTCACCAGGACCAACGAAATGATGACCCACTTCCGGCCAACCAGCCGTCGACCACAGAAGGTCTGGAACGTCTCGAACATGATCCCCAGGGCGGGGAAGAAGACGATGTACACCTCGGGGTGCCCGAAGAACCAGAAGATGTGGGCCCACAGCAGCCCCGACCCCTGGTCGGTCGCGAAGTACTGTGTCAGGAGGATGCGGTCGGTCGCGAGCAACAGCAGCGCTGCAAGCAGCGCAGCGAACGCAAAGAGCATCATCCAGACCGTGAGCAGCCAGGACCAGGTGAACATCGGCATGTTCCACAGGCCCAGTCCCTCGGCGCGGGAGCGATGAATCGTCGTCAAGAAGTTGACCGTCCCTAGCGTGATCGAAAGGGTGAACATTATCAGCGCCAGGATGGTCGCCGTCCCGCCGGTCGTCGCCTCGACCGCTGGTGTGTACGTTGGGACGTTCAATGGCGCGTACATGGTCCATCCGCCCGCGAACGTCCCGCCCTGGAAGAACGAGACCATGAGCAGGACGCCCGAGAAGAGGTAGAACCAGTAACTCAGGGCGTTCAGCCGCGGGAACGCGAGGTCTTTCGCCCCGATCTGTAAGGGCACGAAGTAGTTCGCAAAGCCGGCGGCAAACGGCGAGAGGAACCAGAAGACCATCAATAGCCCGTGAGAGGTCACGGCCTGGTTGTAGGCACTGTCGCTCAGGATTCCCGCACCGCCGCTCTCCCAGAGGTGCGCCCGGAAGAGTAGGGCCATGACGCCGCCAAAGAGCAGGAAGAAGATGGCGGTCGCCAGATACATCATTCCCACGTCCTTGTGGTTCGTGGTGACTAGCCACCGTTTGACGGACGTCATCGGTGGGAAGTCCTCAGCCATCAGTCGTCACCTCCGTCGTCGGTTTCGTCTTCATTGTCGTCCTCGTCGTCCTCATCGTTCTCCTCATCATCGTCTGGATCCTCGAACACCACGTCCTCTTCGGGCCCATCGACGATGTCGACCTCGAGCTCGACGGTTTCGAAATCGCCGTCGGGCGACTCGATGACGACCTCGTAGGTATCACCCTGTTCGACGGTGAGCTGGAAGACACCCTCCTCGACGTCGGCGTCGGAGAACGTCTCCACGGGGTCGTCCTCGTCAGCGTGCTCGAGCGTCCCCTCGAACGCCTCGAGGTCACCGACGTACTCGTCGTCCTCGTCGAAGGCGTCGGTGAAGGTGAGCGTCAGGGTCCGCTGGTCTTCGTGCCACTGCTCGTACTCGGCCTCACTGGTCACGTTCAGCGTTCCCTCCATGCCGGAGTGACCAGCCCCACAGAGTTCGAAGCATTCGATGAGGTACTCACCTTCCTCTTCGGCGACGAACCAGGTTTCGTCAGTTTCGCCCGGAATCGCGTCGGCTTTCACCCGTAACTCGGAGACACCGAAGGCGTGCCAGACGTCTGTCGCCGAGGTCTCTATCCAGACGGTTTCACCGGCCGGGACGACCATCTCACCGGAGGACTCGACGCCGTCCTCGTAGTAGAAGTTCCAACCGAAGGCAAAGCCCTCGACGTCGACCTCGAGTGCGTCATCGCCGGGGTTGCCGTCCGGCCCTTCCTCGACGTAGAGCAACATGCCGTACGTCCAGAGGACGAGCGAGATGACGATGATCGCACTCAAGAAAAACGACAGGAAGAGTTTCTTCCCGCCAGTGCCACCGGTGGGCAGTTCTCCGAGCGTCGGGAGGTCTTCATCGGCTTTGGCGTCGCCGGTGTCGCGATACTTGTACGCGTTATACAGCGTGTAGGTGATGACGATGATGCCGACGAGCGTCCCCAGACCAAGGAACACGAGGAAGATGTCCTCGAAGACGTCGACGCGTGTCATCATCGGAGTCGGAAGTGGAATGAAGATTGTATTCACCTCGGTTGTGTGTGTCGATTACTGCACACTGATGGTCGTGCACACTTATTTATTTGGAAACGACCCGTACTGGCGGGACGCCCAGGGCTGACGTCCGTATGCATCGACGATCCCTGTCGACTCGAGTCTCGGGTCATACTCCGTTACTATGTCCTTTGGCCGACCGACCTTTTGTCTATCGCTCCAAGACAGCCGAACAGATACTGTCTGAATGCAGACGTTCTGACTGATGCGGGTGATCCACCCGACGTGGCGCCACGACTATGTCGTTCCACCTCGTATGGATACCATGCCCGAAGAAGTCCTGTTCGAATACGAATCGTCGATGACCACCGAGGAAATCGCTGCATATCTTCGAACTGTCGCCGACGCCCTCGAGGCCAGCGAGGGTCTCACCCTCGAGAGCGGCGCGGAATCGGTGACGATGGAGCCGCCTGCACGCCCGACATTCGAAGTGAAGGCCGAGCGTGAGACCTCGAGCAGTGGCGGCGACGCTGAATTGAGCGTCGAGTTCGAACTCGAGTGGGACGAAGGGGCCTCGGGCGAGGACGCCGAGGATAGCGGCCTGTCGATCTCGTGACCCGTTAGACGGCGGTCACCCACAGCCGGACGTCCTTCTCGCACTCGAACACTTCGAGAAAGACCTGCTCACAGAACTGGGCGATCCGATTTGGATCGGCTTTCGCCGAAATCCGAACGTGGGTTCCCTCGGCCTCGTCCGGTCGCGTGAGGTCGTCGATTTTGAACGCGGGGAACCGATTCAGGAGCCCCTTCAACCGCTCGAGTTCCGCGTCGGTGCAGTCGAGACTCAGGACGCCGTCGG
>Ga0207421_10001585_pt1 | contig 28981 bp, 26 predicted proteins | sample SodLakKL_010_SED_4_FD_187542 | JGI IMG/M metagenome (GOLD analysis project Ga0207421, IMG submission 187542) | Alkaline sediment microbial communities from Lake Tanatar, Kulunda Steppe, Russia - 8KL_010_SED (SPAdes) (version 2) | ecosystem: Environmental > Aquatic > Non-marine Saline and...
CGCGTCGTCGGCCGTGGCATCCGTTCGAGTTCCGCGATCTCGTTCGTCTTCTCGACGCGGTCGTATTGTCGGGACCACGCATCCTCCGGAAACAGGTCGTTGTCGTCGAACATCTCCCGCGCGTCATCCGATAGCGTGTAGAATTTGTATGGGTACCCACGGATGCGCGATCCTGCAGGGACGACCAATTCCTCGACGACACCGTACGCTTCGAGCACATTGAGGTGCCGCCTGATCGCGTCTTCACCGAGATCTGGGTTCATATAATCGAGTTCTTTGACGCAGGGTGCGCCCTTCGGATGCCCGACGATGTCCGCGAGCAAGTTGGCTCGCGGCGTATCCGTGGCCTTCTGCAGGGCGCTCCAGCGGTCAAACGAACCACCCTCTCCGACCCCCCGATCGCCCGACGGGGGTTGTTGCGTTTCCGGCTTCATATTCCCTACTCGAACGGCGATCGGCATAAACACTTGGTCATTGGCGTTAACTAATCCAACAAGCGATTGTACAATCAGTTCTCTTATTAATAATTGGGACGGAAGTCAAAGTGGAATGGGTGAACGCGATGGCAGCGATGAGGCGCTGTTAGTTGGGATCGATCGAAAGGAGGTACGCTTCCCGGAGCGCCTTTCGCTTACTCCTGAACAGCATCAGCGTCTCAAAAATATCGTCAATGCCGACCCGCTTGATGCGATGAAACGGGCATCGCGTAGATATTTGATCGTCGGTAGTGGCTCGGGAGAGGCGGGGTTGCGTCGGGAGATGGTCACTGACTGGTTTGATAGCCGTCCGAATGCGGTTGGGATTCGCCTGGAGGATGTCGATCTCGATACCGAAGACATCGATCTCTGGGCACCCGTCTTCGATATTTTGGCGACGCAAGCGACGTGGATCGTGGGTGTATTGGAGAATTTCGACGGCGGCCATGTATGGGAATTGGGCTACCTGTACCGCGTTCAGACCGAGCTTCGGGACGTGCTATGGATCCTCAAGCGGGTGTACGAGGATCGAGAGCGGATGCGTGAGGAGTACGATAATGGGATGGCCGCGTCCCATCTGAAGGTGCTTGAAGAAGCGGTGGAGACACGTGTGCTCACGTGGGAAGACGAGGGGGACCTCCGGCGCGTCGTTGAAGACGTTCCTTAGACTCGGCCCCCTACAGCGAGTCGGAGATACATACACAGGAACTCTCTCGCGTTTATACGGACAAACGGCACTCTTCTCACACCTCCACGGACTCCCCTCACCGTCGCCTATCGGCAACCCGCTCCTCGGCGGTCTCCGTGCTCACGAGTTCATACAGGATCGCCCGCCCACCGTCGGCTTTCGGTCGAAGGATCCGGCCGAGCCGCTGGGTGAACTCCCGCTCGCTGCCCGACCCCGAAAGCAGGACCGCGACGTTGGCGTCGGGGACGTCGACGCCCTCGTCGAGGACGTTCGCGGCCACGACGCGGCCGTAGGTTCCGTCACGAAAACGCGAGAGGATCTCGCGCCGCTCCTCGGCACCGGTTTCGGCGGTGATCGCCGGAAGGAGGAACCGCTCCGAGAGCCGATAGACGAGGTCGGTGTGGGCGGTGAAGACGATGATCCGGTCCTCGCGGTGGCGGTCGAGGATCGACGCGAGCCGCTCGATTTTCCGCTCGGCGTTCATCATGATGTCGCGGGCGGCGGACTTCGCGAGCAGTGCCTCCCGCGCCCGCGGGTCGTTACCGGAGCGTTTGACGAGCTCCTGATAGTCGCTCCCGCTCGTGAAAGTGATCCCGGCCTCCCTGACGTACTGGATAAAGGTCGACTGTTTCGCGTCGTACCGCTCGCGCTCTGCCGGCGTGAGTTCGACCTCGATCCGGCGGACGTCATAGGGGGCGAGGTGCTCGCCGGCGAGGTCGTCGACGTCGACGGAATACACGCGATCGCCGATCAACTGGGCGACGACCTCGTGGGCGTCGTCGGGTCGCTCGAAGGTCGCGGTGAGCCCGAGGCGAGCGGGTGCCGCGAGGAGCCGCGCGACGTCACGATAGCCCGCCCCGCCGAGGTGGTGCACCTCGTCGAAGACGACGAACCCGAAGGCGTCACCTACGTCCTCGGCTTTTAAATACGCCGAGTCGTAGGTCGAGACCGTGATCGCCTCTTGACGCTGCTCCCCCCCGCCGAACCGGCCGATCGGGACGCCGAACTCCGCCTCCAATTCCGTCGCCCACTGTTCGAGGAGGTCGATGGTCGGGACGACGACGAGCGTGGGTATGCCGAGATCGACCATCGCGTGGATCGCGATGACGGTCTTGCCGGCCCCGGTGGGAAGTTCGAGGACGCCACGGTCGCCGGCCTCGTGCCACGCATCGAGCGCCTCCCGCTGATACGCTCTGAGGTCATACGCCGTCGAAAGGTCGAGATCCGGAAGGTCGAACACGCGATCTTCGACGTGGACCCCGGCGACGGCGAGCGCCCGACGGATGTCTCCGTAGCGATATGCCGGCGCGCGTCCATCCCCCGACCGTGGATCCGTCTCGACCCCGGGAAGCGGCGGAAGGGAGTCGCCAACCTCCCCGCCGGCATCGACCCGGATGGTCCCGTCCTCGTAGGTCAGGCGGACGCTCATCGTCAGATCCACACGGCCGATTGATAAAGGAGCACCGTCTCAGTTCGCCATGCGCGCTTCCGAACTCGACCCGGAACTCCGTACGGTTGTCGACGAAATCGAAGCGGTGGGGCTGCCGCGATGGAGCGACCTCTCCGTGTCCGCCGCTCGACGGCTGGAGGATACGGTCTTTTCGGATGACTCGGGGCCGACGGTGGCGGACATCATGGATGTCGCCTTCGACGGCCCGCACGGGGAGGTTCCCATCCGTGTCTATCGTCCGGCGCGTGCCGTCCAGGGCGTCGATTCAACCCCCACGCTCGTCTATTTTCACGGCGGCGGCTGGACGCTCGGAACCCTCGATTCGATCGATGGACTCTGTCGACGGCTGGCGATCCGGGCCGATGCGGTGGTGATCTCCGTCGACTACCGACTCGCACCCGAGCATCCGTTTCCGACCGCCGTCGATGAGGCGATGGCGGCGACGGAGTGGGCCGCCGAGGTCACCCCTTCGTTCGGTGGCGACCCGAACCGGTTGGGCGTCGCGGGAACCAGCGCCGGCGGAGCCCTCGCGTTCGCCGCCGTGCTTGGTGCCCGCGAGTTCGATGGGCCGGAGATCGGTGGAGCAACCCTGTTATATCCGATCGCTGGCGACGACTTCGAGACGGAATCCTACCGCCAAAACGCCGACGGCCCGTTGCTCACGCGTGCGGATATGCGCTGGTTCTTCGAGCAGTACCTCCGAAGCCCAGCGGACGCCTACAACCCGTTCGCGGTTCCGCTCCGGGCGACCGACCTGGGCGGGTTACCGCCGACGACCGTCGTCACCGCCGGGTTTGATCCGCTCCGTGACGACGGCGTGGCACTCGCGGAGCGCCTGAGGCGGGACGGAACCGAGGTCACACATCGTCACTACCCGGCGATGGCACACGGGTTCTTGAGCCTCACCGACCGTGTATCAACCGCGGAGAAAGCGCTCTCGACGGTCGTCGATGATATCGATGGAAGGTTGCAAGACGGGACGGTGTAGCGACGAATCGGCCGATCACACCTCCATTTGCCGATCGGTCGACACCCTGAAGTAGGCGGCAGGCGAGCGTGCCGGTATGAGCCTTACCGGTTCGTTGATCGCGTTCGTGGTCGGACTGCTCGTCGGCGGGCTCGCCATCTTTATCGCCGCGAGCGTCGTCGCGGGCACCCGTGATTACGGACACGCCGTCTTCACCGCGCTGTTCGGGGCCATCGTCTGGGGGCTCTCGGAGCTGTTGCTCTCGTGGATCCCACTTATCGGCGACTTCATCCCGCTCATCGCTTGGGTGTGGGTTATCCGGCGCCGGTACGGAACCTCGTGGCTGCACTCGGGGATCATCGGCTTCATCGCGTGGGGATCGGCGATCCTCGTCCTCGCGGTCCTGCCGTTCGCCGGGATCACGGACGCCGTCGGCGTGCCGTTCACGTGATCGGGCCAGGTGGCCGCCGCTCAGGGATCTGGGTTCAAAAAATCGTGTGTTGAGGTCGACCCGCGTGCCGGTTAGGGTTCGAGCAGGACCTTCGTGACGCCCTCCTCGCGGGCGTCGAACGCCTCGTACATCTCCGGTGCCTCCTCGAGACTGACGCGGTGGGAGACGACCCAACTGGGGTCCGCGCGACCCTCGATGATCATGTCGCGGAGGTACCGGTTGTACTGTTTGACGTTACACTGGCCCGTGCCACACTTGAGGCCCTTCTCGAAGAACTTCCCGAAGTCGATCCCGAGACGGCCCTGTGCGGCCATGTCATCGGGTGCACCCGGGTCCTCCGGCACGTACAGCCCGGGGATGCCGAGCTGGCCGGTCGGGCGGACCACGCGGATCAGGTTGTTGAGCACGATAGCGGGGTTCTCCTTTGCCGGATCGTACGCGTAGTCCTCGGTGTCCGTGTCGACGTCCGCGGGGTCGGTCGCCTGATAGCCGACTGCGTCGACGCCCTTGTCAACCATCCCGCCGTGGGCGTCGATGATCTGCTCGACCGGGTCGCCCTCGCGGAAGTCGATGGCGTGGGCATCGCAGTTCTCCTCGGCCATCTCCAGCCGGCTCGGGACCTGATCGACGACGTAGATCTCCGAGGCACCCTGGATCTTCGCGCTGTAAGCCGCCATCAGTCCGACCGGCCCCGCACCGAAGACCGCGACGGACTCGCCGGGCTGGAGGTCCGCCAGTCGCGTGCCGTGCCAGCCGGTCGGGAAGATGTCCGCGAGCAGCGCGAAGGCGTCCTCGTGTTCGCGTCCCTCCGGGAGCTTCAGCGCGTTGTGATCCGCGTACGGGACGCGGAGCTTTTCGGCCTGTCCGCCGGGATAGGGCCCCATGGCGACGTAGCCATACGCCCCGCCGGCGAAGCCGGGATTGACGTTGGTACAGAAGCCGGTGAAGCCCTCCTCACAGTTCTGACAGAACCCACAGGAGACGTTAAACGGCATGACGACACGGTCGCCCTCCTCGAGCGTCGATACTGCCTCGCCGACCTCGGAGACGACGCCCATGTTCTCGTGGCCGAAGACGATCCCCTCCTCGGCCGCGGTTCGTCCCTCGTACATATGCAGGTCGGACCCGCAGATGCACGACGTCGTGATGTCGACGATCACGTCGTTCGGGTGTTTGAGTTCCGGGTCCTCGACCTCCTCGACGGCCACCTCGTATGGCCCTTGGTAGACAACTCCTTTCATGATGTGATCCGTTTGGGTGATCACACGGCCCATAGGTAAGTCTATCTACATGACAATTAAACTTAATAAATTCAGCATAGGTAATGTTAATCAATTATATACCCTTGCGGGGTGAGAGAGGGTTTCGAAAGCGCCCCTGCGGTCAATTCACCGAGAAACCCCGGACCGGCCGTTCCTATCATATCAATATTGACTCATACATATTTGCCGGTTCGGGTGAGACGGATCGACGCCCCGGAGACCAGCCGTACCCTACGATGCTGGCCGGTGGCCCAACCTTCTATACCGGCCTCTGAGAAGAATCGATATTCATGACGACGTTTTATAAATGGGGATCGGGAACGAACCCCGACGCCCCACGGATCGAGCACGCGCACGACGAGTTCCTCATCACAGCGGAGGGCGAGCGGATCATCGACGCCGCTTCGGGGGCGCTCGTCGTCAACCTCGGGCATTCGGTCCCGGACGTTTCCGAGCGGATGCGCGATCAGAGCGAGGACGTCGCGTACGTCTCGACGTCCTACTTCCGCAACGAACCGGCCGATCGGCTCTCCGAACGGCTCGCCGACCTGACGCCCGACCCGCTCTCGGCGTCCTTCTTCGTCGGATCGGGAAGCGAGGCGAACGAGGCGGCGATCAAACTCGCGCGCGCCTACCACCTCGCCCGCGGAAACGAACGAAAGGAGACCGTCATCTGTCGACACGGGAGCTACCACGGGGCGACGCTCGGTGCGCTCTCGTTGAGCGGAAAGCCCACCCGGACCGCGCCGTTCGTCCCGCTTCTCGATCGGGGACCGCGGATCCCCGCCGCGTATCCGTACCGGTGGTCCTACGAAGGCACACCGGAGGAACAGGCGATCGCCGCGGCGCGGGAGTTGGATCGGGCCATCACCCGCGAGGGCCCCGAAACCGTCGCGGCCTTTATCGCCGAACCGGTCTCCGGTTCGACGCTGGGTGCCGCCCATCCACATCCCGCCTACTATCGGGAGGTCCGCCGTATCTGTGACCGCCACGACGTCTGTTTCATCGCCGACGAGGTGATGACCGGCTTCGGGCGGACCGGCGAGTTCTTCGCCGTCGATCACGCCGGCGTCACCCCGGACATCCTCACGGTCGGCAAGGGAATTTCCGGCGGATACGCCCCCATCGCCGCGGCCATCGTCTCCAAGGACATCGCCGAGACGTTCGATGCCGACTCGGACCACAGCTTCGCACACGGACACACGTTCAGCGCCAACCCGCTTTCGACGGCCATCGCGGATCACGTCGTTGGGCGCTACGACGAGGACGTCCTCGCCGACGTTCGCGAGCGCGGGTCGGCGCTCAGGACGGCGCTCTCCCCGCTGGAGGGTCATCCAAACGTCGGTGAGATCCGCGGCCTCGGGCTCATGCAAGGGATCGAACTCGTCGCGGACGCCGAGACGAAACGCCCCTTCGACCCGGAGAAAACGGTGAGCAAGCGGCTCTTCGAGCGGTGCCTCTCGGAGGGCGTTTACGTCTATCCCGGGAGCGGTTCGGTAGACGGGCGAGCGGGCGACCACCTGTTGCTCGGTCCGCCGTTCATCACGTCACCGGACTCCATCGAGACGATAGCCGAGACGGTTATCGAGGCGATCGAATCGGTTACGGGGAATCCCGTCTCCAGCGGGTCGGTCGCTGATAATCCGGTATAAATATCGCTCCCGACGTAAAGTGTGTGCAATGATAGCAATCACCGATGGGTTGATACCCGCCGATGCCTTCCCATGTATATCGAACGCAGGTTCGGTGACTCACGATGGTGACTTACAGACGCGGGGGCTACATCCAGCACGCGGATGACGCGGTCGAGCGGAGCTGTGAGCACTGTAACTGGCATGGTGTCGCCGACTCCTACCCGGCGTTGATACGGGCGTATCAGGCCCATCTCAAACGCGAACACCCCCGTGCGTGGCTTCGGACATAGTACGGAGCGCTGCGGGTTTCACGGCGACTCCGTCCCCCCCGAAACCCGCCAGATCGTCATGTAGAGTTCACGAAGGGTGCAGTTCAGGGCGTCCGCGAGCCGTCGCGAGGATTCGAGGTAGTCGTCGTACTCCTTGACGGAAGGTGGGTCGGGATACCGGCGTGGGAGGTCCGACTGCGACGAGACCACTTCCCACTCGCGGTCGCCGACCACGATGAACACATCCGGCTGTGAGAACGCGAGGAAGGCGGAGGCGACGGGAAGATTTGCTCCGGGCAGGTCGGCGAGCGCGTCGATCGCCGCCTCATACTCGTCGGGACTCGCCTCGGCGGCGAGCGCGATCGCCTCCCGGACCTCCTCGAAGTCGGCCGCGGCGAACCGCGACTCGATCGTCCGCCGTTCATCGTCGGGGAATGCCCCGAGATACCGACGATAGTACCACCTGACGACCCATTGTGCGTCGCGTCGGCCGTACTCCCCGGTCCTGAACGCCCGTGGGAGCGACTCCACCGATTCCTGTTCGACGGGATACAGCGGCTCGTGTTCACGATACGCGTCGACATAACGCTCCACGGCCCGGGCGGTAAGTTCCATGCCCGCCGTTCGGGACGCGAGCGGCAAAACCGTTCGCGCATCGTCCACCATGGATCGACCCCACCGACACACTCAAGCCGTGTCCGGAGGAATCATGACATATGAGCGCACAATGCGTGGGTGAGATCCATGTCAACTGAAGGGGGTGAGCCGGTCAAAACCATCTGTCCATACTGTGGGGTGGGCTGTGGTATCCAAGTCAAACCGGGAGATGACGACCCGGGCGATATGCGGTTTATGCCCTGGGGTGATGCGCCGGTGAACGAAGGACGAGTCTGTATCAAAGGCGGCGCGGCGACACAGGTCGTGGGCCACGAGGACAGGCTGACGGACCCGCTTATCAAGGAGGACGGCGAGTTCCGTGAGGCGACCTGGGAGGAGGCGTACGACCGGATCGTCTCGGAGATGGAACGGATTCGCGAGGAGTACGGCCCCGACGGAATGGGCTTTTTCGGCTCCTCGAAGACGTTCAACGAGGAGAACTACCTGCTCCAGAAGATCGCCCGCCGGTTCGGAACCAATCAGATCGACAACTGTACGCGGATGTGTCACGCTTCCACGGTGTGGGCGCTTCGCACCAGCCTCGGACAGGGCGCGATGACCAACAGCATGGCCGACCTCGAGGAGGCGGCCGACGTGCTCTGGATCCAAGGCGCGAACCCCGGTGAACAGCATCCGATCGCCAACAGCCAGTACTTCCGGCAGGCAGTCCTGGAGGGCGCAACGGTCATCCAGGTCGACCCGCACAAGAACAAGACCACCCGGTCGTTCAAGATCGACGAGACGGAGCGCCACCAGCACCTCCAGTTGAACCCGGGGACGGACATCCCGCTTCTCAACATCGTCATCAAGACCATCCTGGAGCGCCACGAGGAGGAACCCGAGAAGGGATGGATCGACGAGGCGTTCATCGAGGAGCGCACCGAGGGGTTCGAGCACCTCAAAGAAACCTTAGCGGGGTTCGACAAGGAGGCGGCCGCCGAGGAGTGCGGCGTCCCCCTCGAGGAGATCGAACTCGCCGCCGAGAAGTACGCGATGGCGAACAACGCCGCCATCTTCACCGGGATGGGAATGTCCCAACATGCCTGTGGGGTCGACAACGTCCAGAACGAGATCAACCTCGCACTGATCACGGGGAACCTCGGCCGCCCCGGCACGGGCGTCAACCCGTTGCGCGGGCAGAACAACGTGCAGGGGACGTGTGACGTCGGCGCGATGCCGAACGTGCTGCCGGGCTACCAGCTCGTCGACGACGATGAGGCCCGCGAATCCGTTGAGGAGGTCTGGGGCTTCGAGATCCCCGACGAACCGGGGTTGACGAACGTCGAGATATCCCACGCCATCAGCGATTCGGTCTACGGGCTCTACGTCATGGGCGAGAACCCACTCATGAGCGAGCCGGACGGGAACGCCGCGGAGCGACGGTTCAGGGAGGACCTCGAGTTCCTCTGCGTACAGGACATCTTCATGACGGAAACCGCCAAGTTCGCCGACGTGATCCTTCCGGCGACGACGTGGGCGGAACGGGGTGGCACCGTCACGAACACCGACCGGCGAGTCCAGCGGATGCGCGGCGTCGAGAAGGTCCACGACAACACGAAACACGACCTCGAGATCTTGATGGAGGTCGGCAGCCGGCTCTTCGGCGAGGACGGCTTCCGGTTCGAGGACGAGGAGGCGGTCTTCGAGGAGCTTCGACAGGTGTGCCCGAGCTACTACGGGATGACGTATGACGCGCTGGGCGAGGAGGGGATCCAGTGGCCCTGTTATGAACCCGGCGACGAGGGCGACCAGTACCTCTACGCGGAGTCGTTCGACACCGAAAACGGCCTCGGCAGGATCGAGGGCGTCCGTCACCAGCCGCCCGCGGAGGTTCCCGACGAGGACTACCCGCTCATCCTCACGACGGCCCGGCTGGAGGAGCACTACAACACGGGAACGATGAGCCGACGGTCCCCGACGCTCAACCGCCAACATCCGGAGAACTTCGTCGACGTTCACCCGAACGATGCCGCAGACTACGGCATCGAGGACGGTGATCGGGTGACGCTTTCATCCCGGCGTGGGGAGATCGACGTCGTGGCGAACGTCACCGAGGACACGAAGGAGGGCGTTGTCTGGACGACCCCCCACTTCGCGGCCGCCTCGGCCAACCGGCTCACGAACGACGTGCTCGATGAGCGCGCAAAGATCCCGGAATACAAGGCAGCGGCCGCAGAGATCGCGGTCAACGTGGACGCCTCGGAGGCGGAGCCCGCCGACGACTGAGCCGTCGGGCCCGCGATCCGTGGCGGTGGCCGGTAACCTTTTTAAACGATCTCGATCGCGCCGAGCATTCCGACGCCGATGTGGGGCGTACAGACGTAGAGGGCGTTCCCTTCCTCGGCGAACTCGAACTCGAAGGTCTCCCCGTCGTCATCGACGGCCTCACCGCTCGAGAACTCGATATCGGAGGCCTCGTCGGACTCGACGTTGTGTGCGCCGCCGGCGCCGGTCCACTCCCAGCGGACGGTCGTCCCGGCGTCGATCCGGATCGCCGGCGGGTCGAACGCCAGCCCGTCGTCCCCACCGCCGACGGCGACTTCGACCTGATCCTCGCCGGTGTGATCGGCGATCGTTCCGTCGTACAGTCGGCCATCCGCGAGGAATTCGTCGATCTCGGCGGGTGCTTCCTCGGCGTCGTCGTCCGGCTCGCCGGCGTCGTCGTCGCCCGTACAGCCGGCCAGCGCGCCGAGCGTCATGACCGCCCCGGTTCCGGCTACATACCGCCGTCTCGACAGTCTTCGGGACATCACCAGAGGTAGGTGCTGAAGCCTTACAAACCCCTCGATCGGATCACTTGCTATCATGGTTTTCAGGCCCGCTATTGGCGGAACTTTCATAATTATATGTCCCATAGTTTGTCGTCGAAAATCGGCGGAGAGATGACATCGTTCGGGAGTAATCACAGATTCCTGACTATTCAGTAGGCGTGTCCCACCCGGTGCTCGGATTCCGCGCCGTGGTATTTAAGCGCCGGCGGCTCCCCCAGTCGACCGATGCGGGAGGACGAACTGGCGATACACGTACTCGACCACTACGCGGCCACCTATGAGGACGCCGAGGTCGACCTGGAGGAGCCGTACGACGCGGACGGCCGTCGCGGCCTCGTCGACGTCTACGCCCGGCTCCGAACGCCCGAGCGGGTCGATCACGTCATCGAACTCAAGGGTGACGCGGCTGTTCGGCGCGCGACCGGCGCGAACGAGGTACTCAGGCAGTTTCGTCGGGCCGAACGATACTTCTACGGCGACCCCCGACACGCGGTCCGTCCGAAGCTCTCCCGGGTCGGCCCGGCCGTTCACTTCCTCCTGCTTTTTGCGCCCACGCCGACGTGTGTCCATCACGTCGCCACCCACGCTCGGCTGTACGAATCCGTCGGGGTACACGCCCGGATAGATGACGTCCCGGCCGTCCGGAAGGTCGCGTTTCTCACCGGGTTCGACGGCGACCCGGCCGACCTCCGCTTCGTGTCGATCAACGATGAGGCCTCATTCGGCTCACCCGCCTTTCGTGCGGCAGTTCCGGAGCAGTCACGGCTCGCCGAAAGCCTGCGTGGGGTCGATGACGACCTGATCCGCTTCGAGTGAGCCCTCCGGTCGGCCCGCCGATCGGCCGGACCCGTCGGCCACTCACTCCGGGGTCGTACCGTTCAACAGGGCGGTCAACACGTCCGCCGTCCCGTCCATGAAGCCCCGCTGAAGGACGACATCGGCCGCTTCACGGGCCGCATCGTCCGCGTTCGCGACCGCATAGGAGTCGCCCGCGACGGCGAACGTGGAGACGTCGTTCTCACTGTCGCCGACCGCGACGAAATCCTCCGGGGAGACGCCGAGCGACGGGGCGAGCCGTTCGAGCGCACGCCCTTTGCTGATCCCGGTCGGTTTGACGTGATAGGCGTAGCCGGTGTCGACCACCTCGACGGCCCCGTCGGCATCGGCGGCGGCGGCCCGCAACAGCGACTCGTCCGCATCGAGCGGGAGCGCGAACTCGGTTTCACGCCACCGGTTTACCGTCCCGTCGGCGGGCCATCCCACCTCCCCGCCGCGTTCGGCGTAGGTCTCGATGACGGCACGGGGAAGCGCCGGGTCGCCGAGAACCGTCGTCGCTTCGCCGTCGTGTATCACGCCGCCGTTCTCGGCGATGACGACCTCGGGTCGGCCGAGAAAGTGCGCGAGCGCGACGGGATACGGGAACGCCTTGCCCGTCGCGAGGACGACCGGCGCTTCCCAGTCGGGCAACAGCTCGAAGATACGGGGGTCGATCCGATGCTCCGGGGTGGTCAACGTCCCGTCGATGTCGAGCGCAAGCGGTGGAACCATCTATCGGATCGTAGCGTCGCCGACTCAACGCTCTTTCGTCTGCCAAGCGACGGGGAGCCAGGTCGGTCACTGCTGACCGAACAACTCCCTGAACAACAGGGTTGGGAACCGCGGAACGAGTCGGCTCGGCGGGCGGCCCTTCCCTTTCGAGCGTGGCGCAGTCACCCGGTCGAGAAGGCCAACGTCCGCGAGCTCGTAGAGGATCCGCCGGACCGTCGACGGGGAGAGGTCGACGGCGGGTGCCGCCGCGATCGATTCGGTCGCCGCGTTCACCGAGGCCCTATCGGGCTCAGAAAGGCTCACGAGTTCATACAGGAGCCGCTGACGGCTCTCCGAGAGCGCCAGCACTCGACCCAACGAGACGCAGGGTTTCGGGACGCCCTCGATACCGATGTCGAGGTCGGCAGTCGAGATGGTGGGTGCATCGCTCTGCTCCGCGTGTAACGCGGCACCCATAATCGCCGCGAGCGCGTCGTGGGCGTCGCCTTCCGCCCATTCGGAGACCTCACGGACCTGATCGTGGGTGATGGCGTGCTGGGTGAGCCCCGAGGAGACGCGGGTCGTCAGCAGTTCCACCAGGACGTGATGTCGATAGCGATCGAACTCGATGGACACCTCGGGATCCCAGTTTATCGACGTGGGTGGTTCCCGACCCAGACAGACGGGGACGATCCGCGTGTTGACCGCCGAAAGCCACTCGATGGCCGTCGACACCGACGGCGACGCCGGCTCGTCCGTGTGATCGAGCGCCACGACGACATCCATCCGCCCGCTGACGGTATCGGCGAGCTCCTCGGCAAGTTCCTCGGTGCCAATGCCGTGATCGGGAACCGGCTCATCGCTGATCGCGGACAGCACGTCATGATAGAGCCGAAACCGGGTGTGGGCGTGTCTGAGGTCGACGTATGCGAACTCCGGGAGGACCGGGTCGACCGCACGCGTCGACGTCTGGATCGACTGTTTTTGCCCGCCATGTGCGGCCAACCGGGCGAAGAGTGCCGTCACGACCGCCGACTTTCCACTGCCCTTCGGTCCGTGAATGTACATGCTCGGCGGCAGCGATCCGGTAAACGCGGGGTCCAGCGCGTCGAGGAGCCGTTCGAGGTCCGGGCCACGCCCGACGGGCGAGCTCCGGTGGCTGACCGGCGAGAGCGCGTCCGCATCGACGACGACGCCGGTGGTCGTCCCGTAGCCGAGGCGTCGTTCGATACGCTCGTCGATGTTCACGATCTCCCCTCCGTGTCCGACCGATAAGACGCGTTTGGCATACAGGACAGGAACCACCTCATGGAACCGCCACTGGACGACTCCATCGACCCAGTATGCGAGACGGTCACGTCGGCGGCGATTACCAGTGATCCGGTTTGAACCGCCTGATCAGGATCGTCGTGATCACGAAGACGACTCCGCTTACCGCGCCCATGATCATCCCGGCGATCAGTCGAGCGACGATCGGCGCGTCGATGAAGATCGCCATCACGGCCGTCATGATCGCCGCGACCACGAGGAGGTTCCGTCCGTCCCGTCGCTTGAATCCGAAACGCGCCATCATTCCGGATGGTGACCTGCCGGGATAGTAAACCCATCTCTCCTGGGATCCCTCCCCGTCTACCGTGTCGGGTCTTCGCGTGTTTCGCATCCTTAATCATGGGTGGCACCTACGTGAGGGATATGTCGGACCCGGAGTTCCACGAGTCGGTCATCGTCGCGAACCGGCGGAGCAAGGTGCTCGCGCTGGTGGTCGCCATCGCGGTCTTTTTGCCCGTAACCACGGCGGCGGGCGACATTCAGTTCGCGTCGATCGTCGCGGCGGCCGCGGCGATCGGCGCGCGGTTTTATTGGCCGTATCGAGCCAGTATGCGGGTCCCCGAAGCGGATCGAACCCCACTGAGTGCACACCCGACTGCCGGGAACTATCACCACGGGGCGGCGGGTATCGCGCTCATGGCGGCCTCGCTCGTCGCCATCGTCGTCTTTCTGCTCGCTCATATGTTCCTCACGGCCATCGCGATCGGGGGCGTTCTCGGGGTCGGTTCGTATTTCATGCTCAGGTCTCAGCTACCCGCCTGATAAAGGGGTGAACCGCTGGTTACTGAATCGCGCCGGGCGCGTTTAGACGGCGCCCGGGACCCACACGGCCGTCCCCAGGATCCCGAGGATCGAGAGGATGCCGATGATCGTGTGGGTGATCGCGATGGACGCCGCCGGCGGGTCGACGTGCGTGTCACCGTGCGCGTAGAAGACGCGCTGGAACGCCTCACCGATGAGCGCACCGAGGATACCGAAGACCCCGGCGACGAGTATCGCCACGGTGGGGCCGAATCCGGTCCCTTCCGTCGCGAGGTACGCCGTTGCGGCCGGAAGCGTCATGTGGTGAGTCACCGGGACGCGTTCGACGCCGAGGTTCAAGAAGATCAGCGACGCCGCGCTGATACCGAACCCAAGGAACGCGTTCCCCGTCTGGATGGCCGCGTACGCGCCGGCGAGACCGGCGACAAGACCGATCGACGCGACGTGAGACCACTTGTACATGTTCGGCAGCCACGGCTCGACGGCGAGACGCTCCTCGCCGTCCATTTCACCGTCACCGGGTACTTCGCCGGCTGCACGCTTCTCCTCCCGCTCGAACGGCCCCATGTCCATGTAGCCGCTGGCCTGGCTGCTCACCACGCCGATGATCGAGTAGCCGAAGACGGCCCGGTGGAGCAGCGCGCTGGCGACGACGGTGAACGCGATCGGGTCGGTCGGGATCGCGAGGTTCCGAAGCACCTGTTCGAGCGCGATACCGAACACACCGAAGGCCGCACCGACGGCGAGGATGTCGGGTTTACTCCCAAGCGCGAAGCCGATGTCCTTCGCGTTGTGGTAGCCGAAGCCCGACTCCATGTAGCCCTTCTTTGCCGCGTACGCGGCAGCCGCCGCACCGCCGGCGAAGGAGATGTGTGGGCCGAACACCGGACCGAACCCGACGTCAACGCCGACACCCTGAGCAGCATCCGGACCGCCCCAGACACCCGCAATGACGAGGAAGCCGGTGAAGACGAACGCTGGAAGCGCACCGATAGCCGCACCGAACGCACCACCGGCGGCCGCACCGAGCCAGATCGTCGGATCGCTGAGGACATCGATGACCACGTCGATGGACCCCGCGTCCCAACCCTGTGCGAGCACGCCCGCGAGGGCGAACTCAGCCGAGGCAAGCGACGTCATTCGTCGTCCTCGTCACGGGCCCAGTCCTTCGAGCGCTCGACGGCGTCCGCCCAGCGTTCATACTGCGCGTCGACCTTCGCGGGTTCGGCCTCCGGCTCGAACTCGCGGTCGATCTGCCAGTTGTCGCGAAGCTCGTCGATCGTCTCCCAGTAGCCGACGGCGAGGCCGGCGGCGTACGCGGAGCCGAGCGCCGTGGTCTCGTCGACCTCCGGGCGCACGATTTCCGTCTGGAGGATGTCGGACTGAAGCTGACAGAGGAAGTTGTTCTTTACCGCACCACCGTCCACGCGCAGACTGGTGAGTTCGACGCCGGAGTCGGCCTCCATCGCCTCCCCGATGTCGCGGGTCTGGTAGGCGATGCTCTCCAGCGTCGCCCGGACGAGGTGTTCTTTGCCCGTTCCCCGGGTCATCCCGACGATAGTGCCGCGGGCGCGGCCGTCCCAGTGCGGCGCGCCGAGGCCGGTGAATGCCGGGACCATGTAGACGCCGTCGGTGGAGTCGACGGACTTCGCCAACTCCGCGGTCTGTGCCGCGTTGTTGATGAGGTCGACGTCCTCCAACCACTCGATGGCGGCACCGGTGATGAAGATGGAGCCCTCAAGCGCGTACTGGACGGGCTCGCCGGACATCTGGAACCCGATGGTGGTGAGCAGGCCGGTCTCCGAGGAGACCGCCTCCTCGCCCGTGTTCATCAGGTAGAAGGAACCGGTCCCGTAGGTGTTCTTCGCGTCGCCGGCGTCGAAACAGGTCTGCCCGAACAGCGCGGCCTGCTGGTCGCCGAGCGCGCCCGCGACGGGTACCTCCGCGCCGAGGAAGCCGTCAGGGTCGGTGTGTCCGTAGTAGTCCTCATCGGAGGAGGGTCGAACCTCGGGAACCATCTCCTTGGGCACGCCGAACTCCTCTAAGAGCTCGTCGTCCCACTCCAGTTCCCGGATGTTATACAGCATCGTCCGGGAGGCGTTCGTCACGTCCGTGATGTGGTTGCCCGTCAGGTTGTAGATGAGCCAGGTGTCGATGGTGCCCATCAACAACTCGCCGTCACGCGCCCGCGCACGAAGGTCGCGTCCGCGCGAGGACGACATCTTGAGCGGTTCCGCGTTGTCGAGGATCCACTCGGTCTTCGTCGCCGAGAAGTACGCGTCACACTCCAACCCGGTCTTTTCGCGGATCTCCTCGACCTTGCCGGCCTCCTGGATCTCCTCGACCCGGTCAGTCGTTCGGCGGTCCTGCCAGACGAGCGCGTTGTGAACCGGTCGGCCGGTGTCTTTGTCCCAGACGACGGTCGTCTCACGCTGGTTCGTCACACCCAGGGCGGCGAGCTGCTCGGGGTCGACGTCCGCCTGCGAGAGCGCCTCCTGGATGACGCTTTGGGTGTTCTCCCAGATCTCGATGGCGTCGTGCTCTACCCATCCGGGTTTCGGGTAGATCTGTTCGTGCTTCTCATAGGCGTTCGCGACCACCTGCCCGCTGTGGTCGAAAACCATGAATCGCGTGCCTGTCGTGCCTTGGTCGATCGCACCGACGTATTGTGTCATGTCTCTTGTCCCTCCTGCGGCGCTTTCCCGGCCGCAACGGTGCGTCCCGGCCCGCTATCGGGCCCGTCACGGCCTCTATCGGCCGTGAATCGCCGTCTTTGGACGGACGGATCGGACGCCACGGCATATCTTTACGGATACTACCGTGCCGTTCGTGAACATAATGGATAAGCATTTTAATCTTACTGTTCAATCCGCCGACTTCCGGCTGAGTAATACCTTTGAGCCCGAAACTCACCCGATATCCGGCGTCGTCCGTTCTAAACGATATACATAGTTACGAATAACCCCCCCTAAGGGGGTAAAGTAAAGTGGACCCACCGCAAACATCGATTGTCATGAGCGAACAGGCGGACGTCATCGTCGTCGGTGGGGGTTCAACCGGCTGCGGGGTCGTCAGGGACTTAGCGAGACGGGGGCTCGACACCGTGCTCGTCGAGAAGGGGAACCTCACGCATGGGACCACGGGGCGGATGCACGGGTTGCTCCACAGCGGCGGCCGCTACGCGGTGTCGGACCGGAAAAGCGCCCGCGAGTGCATCGAGGAGAACCTCATTCTTCGCGATATCGCGGGCCACTGCGTCGAGGAGACGGGCGGGATGTTCGTGAAACGTCCCGAGGACTCCGAGGAGTACTTTCAGGAGAAACTTGAGGGGTGTCGCGCGTGCGATATCCCCGTAGAGGTGATAGACGGCGAGGAGGCACGGCGACGGGAGCCGTATCTCGCCAGGGACGTGGAGAAGGCGCTCGTCGTCCCCGACGGCGCGGTCGATCCGTTCCGGCTCTGTGTCGCGAACGCGGCCGATGCACGCGAGCACGGCGCGCGGATCGAGACCCACGCGGAGGTGACCGACGTCCTCATCGAGGACGGCCAGGTCGTCGGCGTCGAGGTCGAACACGACACCGGCCCCGGAAAACGGGTTCACCGTGAACCGGGAACGACCGAGGAGATCCGGGCTCGATACGTCGTGAACGCGACCGGCGCGTGGGCCGGTCAGCTCGGCGAGATGGCAGGCGTCGACGTCGAGGTACGCCCCTCGAAGGGCGTGATGACGGTGATGAACGTCCGGCAGGTCGACACCGTCATCAACCGCTGCCGGCCGAAGGGCGACGCGGACATCGTCGTCCCGCACGAGACGGCCTGCATTCTCGGCACGACCGACGAGGAGGTCGAGGACCCCGAGGACTATCCGGAGGAGGAGTGGGAGGTCGATTTAATGATCGAGACGCTCGCGGAGCTGGTTCCCGCGTTGAAAGACGCCCGAACGCTCCGGTCCTTCTGGGGCGTTCGACCGCTGTATGAGCCGCCGGGAACCGGCACCGACGATCCCACGGACATCACCCGCGATTACTTCCTTCTCGATCACGACGAGCGCGACGACCTCCCCGGAATGACCAGCATCGTCGGCGGCAAGCTCACCACCTATCGGATGATGGCCGAGTCCATCTCCGATCACGTCTGTGAGAAGTTGGATCACGAAGCCGAGTGTGACACCGCCGACGTGCCGCTTCCCGGATCGGAGGATTTCAGCGTCCTCAGGGAGTACATGGACGAATTCGGGCTCCGCTCGCCCGTGGGCCGGCGGTCGGCCCAACGGCTGGGCTCGAAGACCGACGACGTGTTAAAAAGCGTCTCGCCGAATCCCGTCGTCTGTGAGTGTGAGGGCGTCACCCGGGCGGAGGTCCGCCATGCGATCGGCGAGGCCGGATCCGACCTCAACGCCGTCCGCCTGCGCACGCGCGCGTCGATGGGCAACTGTCAGGGCGGCTTCTGTACACACCGCATCGCCGCCGAGTTGACCCAGGAGTACCCCGAGCCGGTCGTTCGCGATGCCGAGGACGAGTTGTATCAGGAGCGCTGGAAAGGACAGCGACACGCGCTCTGGGGGAGACAGCTCTCGCAGGCGATGTTGAACCATCTGTTACACGCAACGACGATGAACCGCGACGGCGATCCCGCGGGGCTCAACGCGAGCGTCGACTTCGCGGCGTTCGACGCCGGGCCCGATACCGCCGACGACCCCACCGGCGGCGACGCCGGTGCCGACTCGGGTACGGCTGCCGCGGACGGCGGTCGACCGCGCGCCGAGGGGGGTGTCGATGGCGATCGATAGCGACGTTCTCGTCGCCGGCGGCGGCCTCGCGGGCATCACCGCCGCGGTCGCGGCCGCGCGAGAGGGGGCGGACGTCCGCCTGGTTTCGTACAAAGCGAGCACGCTCCGGCAGGCCTCCGGGCTTATCGACGCGCTCGGATACCTGCCACCGACGGAGCCGGCGAAGCCGCTCCGTGACGGTCCGCCGACCGCTGGCCGGGGGGTCGATCCCGACGAGTGGGACGATCCCGAGGGACCGCTGATCGACCCGTTCGAGGCAATCGACCGACTCCCTGAGGATCACCCCTATCGGATCCTCGGTGCGGACGCGCTCCGCGACGGGCTCGCGCTCTTCGACGACCTCGTCGGCGACGCGTATCTGGGGAGCCACACGGAGCGAAACGCCCTCCTCCCCACCTTCGGGGGATCGGTAAAACCGACCGCACGCTACCCACGCGCGGCCGCGGCGGGGATAGCCAGCGACGACGCGTCGACGCTGATCGTCGGGTTCCGCTCGCTGACGGAGTTCGACGCCCGCACGTTCGCCGATCGACTCACCGCCGCTGGGGTCCCGTTCCCCGTCGCCGGTGCGGAGGTCGAGTTCGCAGAGGCGTTCCGAGCCGACGCGAAGATCACCCGGTTTGCGGGCGCATTGGACCTCGATCAGCCGATCGACGGGACGCCGGCGCGAGAGGCGTTGGCGAAGGCCGTCGCCCCACACCTCCACGACATCGTCGACGCCGACGGCGGCGTCGAGCGTGTCGACCGGATCGGCTTCCCGGCGTTCCTCGGCGATGAACACGCCGACGAGGTGCGCGCGGAACTCGCGGACCGGTTGGGCGCGGACGTTTTCGAGATCCCGATGGGGCCGCCGAGCCTCCCGGGGCTCCGGCTGGAGGACCGACTTTATAAAGCACTGGACGCCGAGGGCGTCCGTTTCGAGACCGGCAATCCCGTCGTGGGGGTCGAAACCGATGACGCGGGTCGGGTCGAGCACGTCCTCGTGGACCGGAAGGGACGTGAGATCCCCTATTCGGCGGAGACCTTTGTGCTCGCGACCGGCGGCCTCGTCGGCAAGGGGCTCGACTCCGACCGGACGGGGGTGCGTGAACCCGCCTTCGACCTGCACGTTCCACAGCCGGCAAACCGATACGAGTGGTTCGTCGACGACGTCTTCGGCGAGCAGCCCTACGCGCGGTTCGGCGTCCGGCCGAACGCCAGGGGCCAGCCGCTCGATGCGGACGGCGAGGTGCAGTATATAAACGTCTTCGCGGCCGGCTCGGTCGTCGGCGGGGCGGACGTGGCGCGGGAGAAATCCGCGAGCGGCGTCTCGCTCGCGACCGGGCACGTTGCGGGAACGGAGGCGGCAGCGGCGGCGATCGAGGGGACCACGGAGCCAGCACAATGACAGCTCACGACGAACACACCGAACACGAAACGACGGGCAATGCAGGCGGGAACGACGACGAGGAGCATGATGAGGTCGGTCACGACGCCCAACCGGGCGTGCCGACGCTCGGGCGGGAGGAACAACCGTCCATCTTCGTTCCGGATGACGGGGAACCCGCGACTGCCGAGCGACGCGATGCCCAACCTGCGGCGACCGACGGCGGCGTAAAGAGCGCGACGGGCGGAAGCGACTCGACGGAGCTCGATCCGGGCACCTACGACCCGGTCGACGTCTTCCCGGGGGGCGACCTCGACCTCCGTGATGGTGCCGACTCCTGTTATAAATGCACCTCCTGTGACACCTCCTGTCCGGTGGCGGCGGTCGATGACGAATTCCCGGGGCCGAAGTTCCAGGGGCCCGAACAGTGGCGCTTGAAACGGAAGGACGACCACGACATCGACGACTCGATCACCTCGTGTTCGAACTGCATGCGCTGTGATGACGCCTGTCCCTCCTCGGTGCCGCTCTCACAGATGCACAACGAGGCACGGGGACAGTTCGTCGAACGCCAGATGGAGAAACTCTCTCGGGAGTACGTCCGCAATCGGATCCTCTCGAACTATCGGTTCTTCGCGTCCATCGCGAGCAAGGTTCCACGGTTGGCGAACTTCGCGACGAGCCTCCCAGGTGCGATGTGGCTCGCCGAGAAGACGCTCGGCGTGACCGGCGAACGGGAGTTCCCGCCGTTTGCGACCCAGACGTTCCGGTCGTGGTGGCGCGAGCGTGGCGGCGCACAGGTCGAAAACCCCGACAAGCGCGTGGCCTACTTCCACGGCTGTTATTCGAACTACAACACGCCGGAGGTCGGCAAGGCGATGGTCCGCGTCTTCGAACACTTCGGCTACGAGGTGCTCGTGCCGCCTCAGAAGTGTTCGGGGACGCCGATGTTCGCGAACGGGATGTTGAAAGACGCCCGGCGGCACGCGGAGACGAACGTCGAGGAACTGGTCGCCGCGATCGGCGAGGGTGCCGACATCATCGCCTCCTGTACCTCTTGTTCGATGTCGTTGAGGCAGGAGTACCCCGAACTGTTCGACATCCACGGGATCGAGGACGTCTCGAATCACACCTTCGAGGCGCTCGAATACCTCCGGATCTACGAGGACCTGGAGGAGGCACTCGCCGACGCCGGGCTTGATCGCGAGCGCGCGTTTGCCTACCACGCGCCGTGTCATGCACGAAACCAGGGGCTTGAGCGACAGGCCGTGGAGACGTTCCGCGACGTCGACGGCGTGGTCATCGAGGACGTCGGTGACTCCTGTTCCGGGATCTCCGGGACCTACGGCTGGAAGGCGGAGAAGTACGAGACGTCGATGAAGATCGGCGAGGAGATGTTCGAGCACATGGAACACGCGGAGGGAGAAGTCGGGATGACGGAGTGTCCGACGTGTGCGATGCAGATGGAACACGGCACGGGCTATGAGATCGAACATCCGCTCCAGCTGTTGGAGGACGCACTCCCCATCTCGGGATAGCAGATCCACCTCCGAACACGCATTTTCGACGCCCGTCACTTCGGGGGCCGGGGCGGCCGGTTCTCAGGGATGGTAACGGCCAGGAAATCCTTATGAATCCCTCGGTGGTGAAAAGGTACAACGTGAGTCTCGTGGATATGATCGACCGGTTCGATGGCGTCGAGCGGTCGCTGGCCGTGGTCAATCGAACCGAACCGGATCCGGTGCAAAATATGCTCGTCGAGACGTTCGCCGGGGACCACGTCGACGTCAGCGAGGTCCGATCGGTCGGTGCAAACCCCTCGGGAGACGTCATCGATGCGCTCATCGGCGACGGCGGAACCGCGGTCGAAGCGTGCTTCTCCGCGTCGCATATGCGGGATTCCGCAACCTTGAGCGGGACGGATCTCAGCACGGTAGAAAACCTGGTACTCTTGATCGAAGAGGAGGAGATCATCGCCGCGTCACCGCTCGATGAGCTGATAGATACCATCCTCCTCGTCAACTCCGATCTGTATATCACGGGAACGAGACAGCTCGAAGACGTCGATCTCCCGGCGGTCGTCAGCGGGCTCGATGAGACGCTTTTTACCCTCCGTGGATATCCCGAATCGAACCGACAGAAGCTGCTGTTGATAACCATCTCCCGATTCATCGAGCGGGTGGCCTGGCGGGCCGGATCGGGGACGTTGCGCTCGTCGTTTCAGCGGCTCTCGCGGCTCGATGACGAGGTCGGGACCCGTCGGGTATATAAGGGGGTGTCCTCGACCGGCGTCGACACCCACGTCTACGGCGTCGCCGACACGCTCCCGGATGGGTTGGACGTGACGGTCCACGCGGGCACCAAACCGGATTTCACCGACACGTGGTTCGTCGTCTATCGGCCCGCCGGCGGGCCACGGGTCGCCTCAGGGGCCGATAGCGACTTCGAACGTGGGATGAAAGGCGGGGTGGCGCTGCTCGCCGTCGAGACCGAACCCCGACTCTGGCAGGGCTACTGGACCTTCGATCCGGGACGTCTGGAAACGATCGACCGATATATCCGAACCACGCTCTGAAACGTCGCGTACACCCCTCCTCTCGCCGTTTTGAATCCTTCATGGCCTCTCGGTCCTCACGGACACACCAAAGAGCACGCCCACGCCAACCCATGCGTTCTTATCCACCGGGCGGTGATGATGGGGCATGTTTCGGGATCGGTCCGACCTGCTCGCGGACACGGAGCCCATGCGCGGCTATGGGGTCTCGGTGACGCCGGGGCGTAATGGACCCATCCTCTTTGTTGCCGGCTACGGCGAGTCCAACCGGCTTTACGTCCGGGAGGACGACGGATCGAAACCGGCGTTCGTCGACACCGCCTGCGGGATCGTCGCCGACGGGAATCGACACGCGATGGGCGTCTGTGCTGCCGATATCGATGGCGACGGATGTGAGGAGATCTACGTTCACAACTGTGCGAGCTACGCGGGGACGACCGCCGAACCGGACCTCCTCTTGGACCGCCTGGAGTCCGAACGGTACCGTTGGACCGACGTGTTCACGTTGCCGGTAAACGCCGACCGGCTCAACTTTCGGGCTGGACGGTCGGTCGCGGCGATCGATCGGCTCGGGACCGGCCGCTACGGCGTCGCCGTCGCGAGCTACGGTGCCCCCCTCGCGTTCTACGAGTTGGGCGATGACGGGGAGGTCTCGGATATGGCGCCGACGATCGGACTGGACGTTGAGGGGGGCTGCCGGTCACTGCTACCGGGACCGCTCTGCTCCGCGGCAGGTGTCGACCTCCTCGTCGGGGTCGAACGGGGTCCGAACCGTCTCTTCGAGAACCGGGACGGTCATTACGCCGAAGTAACGGCGTCTGATGACCTCGCCGATCCGGCGGGCGATGCCCGCGGTGTCGCGCTCGTCGATGAGGGGGAGTCGTTCGCGCTCGTCATCGGTAACTGGGAGGGCGAAAGTCGTCTCTGCCGACGGCCGAGCGGCTCCGACCGCTTCGTCGATGCGGCACCGCCGGCGCTCGCCTCCGCCGGGGGCGTTCGGTCCGTCGTCGCCGCCGACTTCGATAACGACGGGCGCCAGGAGATCCTCTGTAACTCGCTCGGGGAGCCGAATCGGCTGTTCGTGCGTGCCGATGGAAACGGCCGCCCGAAAGGCGGCGGGACCGTCCGGGATGCGAGCGGGTCGGCCGCCGCTCCGGAGTGGCAACACGTCGATGCGGGATCCGCGACGGAGCGGGACGACTTGGGTACCGGGGCGATCGCCGCGGATATCGACGGCGATGGCGTTCTGGAGTTGGTGGTCGTCCACGGGGAGATCGGGACTCAACCGATAACCGTACACGCCGTGCCTGGCGCCGCGGAGAACGGCTGGCTGCGCATCCGTCCGACGACGGTTCAGGGCGCGCCGGCACGTGGTGCGCTTGTGACGCTAACGACGGAGGCCGGACGACAGCAACGGGTCATCGATGCGGGGAGTGGCTATCTCTGTCAGACCGAGCCCGTCGCCCACTTCGGGTTGGGTGGGTCGACCCCACAGCGGGTGCGGGTGCGATGGCCGGACGGGCGGGAGCGGACGCTCGCCCACCCCGAGCCGAACACCGAGCAGACGGTTCCCCATCCGACCGCCGCGGAACCGGAGTGTCGCAGCTGAGTCCCCCCCAGCCCGTGTGTTCGCCCGGCCAAACCTGCCGCCCCTCACGGGTTCAAGTGCTCGGCGGTCGGAACGGACTGTATGGTAGACCCGACATCGGACCTCGAAGAGGATGTAAACGAGGAGTCCGCTCCACGGTGTGGAGCCTGTGGTGCCCCAGTGTTGGGCTTCGGCCGGCGAACGGTCACCTGGGTCGCCGACGACGGTATCGAGCATCGACATTTCTGTAACGACGAGTGTCGGCGCGACTGGAACGACGAACGGCCGGCGGCGAGGTGACACGCGGGCGGGTACGTGCTCCGGTCCGGTGCGGGTGGGTTTTTGAACCCGGAGGTGGTACCATCAGGCATGATATCACTTGAAGAGGCCGTGACGGCCAGGTTGGAGTCACATGGCGAACGGTTCGAGGTGCTCATCGACCCCGACGCCGCGCTGGCGATGAAACGCGGGGAGTTCGATGGCGAACTCGAGGACGTGATCGCCGCCGAGGACGTCTTCGAGAACGCCTCCCGCGGCGACCGTCCCGCAGAGGAGGCACTGGAGACGGTCTTCGAGACGACGGACCCGATGGAGATCATTCCACGGATCGTCCGCGACGGGGAGATACAGATCACCGCCGAGCAGCGCGAGGAGATGCTCGAACAGAAGCACAACCGCCTCGTCACGATCATCGCTCGCAACGCCGTGAACCCACAGATGGACGACTCGCCACATCCACCGGAGCGCATCGAGCGTGCGCTAGAGGAGGCTGGCTTCACGGTCGATCCGATGGAGCCTGCGGAAAACCAAGTCGATGACGCCCTCGAAGCGCTCCGACCGGTGATCCCGATCCGCTTCGAGGAGGTGACGATGGCGGTTCGGCTCCCCGCGGACTACGCCGGACCCGGACAGGCTCGTGTCAGGGAGTTCGGCGACCTCGAACGTGAGGAGTGGCAGAACGATGGCTCATGGGTCGGGGTCCTCACCTTCCCGGCCGGCCTCCAAAACGACCTCTATGACCTCGTCAACGAGATCACCTCGGGCGAGGGCGACGTTCGGGTTATCAAGGATAAAGACGAGATCCGGACGCGGTAAGCGCCCCCTCGGTACTCCCACTTTCTGAGGATTTAGGAGCCGTTCGTACCCTCGCCGCCGCTTTCGACGCCCATCGCGGCGAAGAGTTTCCGCCTGACCGCCTCCTCGGTGAGCGACAGGAGCGTCCCGCGGTTTTCCTCGCTCGTTTCGATCCCGGTGAAGATACCGAGCGGGATCTCTACCGATCCCTGTGTCGAGTGGCCGGCCGTCTCGCCCATCTCGGAGAACGCCTCCTGTAACACATTGCCGATGTCCAGACGGATATCCTTCGAGCGGGCGGCTAAGAAGATGCGGTCGTCGGCGATCCCGAACACCGCGGTCGTCGTGATCCCCTCCAGATTGAGGAGGTGTTGGGCGGCCTGTGTTAATGCTTCACGATCGCGAATGAACCCGGCGGTCGAAAAGAGGTGGCTCCCCTGCACCTGCCGGTTCTGGATCGCCTCCGCGAGCACGTCGAGTGTCTCAGGCGACATCGAGGGCGATTCGACCTGCTCTAAGGTGTCGTGGTTTGCAAAGGGATGCAGATACGCGGCGGCGGTAAGGTCGGCGGGTGTGGTGTCGCGTTTAAAATCGAGCGTCTCCGCGCGGATCCCATACAGGAGGGCGGTCGCGACTGCCTCCGAGGGCGAGAGGTCGAACTCCTGGAGGTACTTCGTCAGGATCGTCGACGTCGAGGAGACGTTCGTACGCACGTCGACGAAGCGGGCGTCGATCTCCGTATCGGAGGCCGCGTGGTCGATATAGACGTCGAGTTCGACGCCGAGTTCGAGCGCGTCACCGGCCTTCGCGAGGTCGACGGCGGCGACCGTGTCGTACTCGTCGAGTGCCGTGGCGTCCCCGCGGGCGAGCAGGTCGATCCCGAGGAGGTTGACGAACGCCCGATTCTCCTGATGGCCGACGTCGCCCGCGTAGATGATGTCCGCGTCGACCTCAAGGGTGTTCGCGATGGCCTGTAAGGCCGTTGCGGAGGCGATCGAGTCGGGCTCCGGGTTGTCGTGGGTGAGGATGGCCATCCGGCCGTCGGTACCCTCGATGATCTCCGCGAGTTGGCGGGCCATGTACTCCAATTCGCCCGTTTCGAGCGACTGAAAGGCACTGTCGGCGATGACCGTCGAAGGGTTGATGACGACGTCGGCACCGCGGTCGCGAAGTTCGTCCTCGCTGACCGGATCGGAGGCGCGGACGACGATGTAGTGGTCGCCGCCGACATCGCGGACCGCCGAGACGGCCGCCTTGTTCGCCTCGACGTCCGACGCGAGGATCAGGATGATATCGCGGTCCTCCAAGGCCTCGACCACCGCGGGGTCGGCGATGTCCTGTATCCGGGCGTTGAGGTCCTGATCGCGCAATGCCTCGACCCGACTTTCGTCGCGGTCGAGGATGAGCACGTCCTTGCCCCGATCCGTGAGTTCCTCGGCGACGGCATGGCCGACGCTCCCACAGCCGAGGATCGCGTACCGCGTCCGTGCCGATCCGCGCATCCCGCTACTCATAAGGCGATTTTTGTCCCGGACGTTACTTAACGAGTGTGTTCTCCACGGACGCGAGGACGCCGGACCGCAGGTGCCCCCTTTCTCCTCGACTGTACAGGCGTCTGCCCGCGAGCGACGGTCCCCCGCAGGGGAGATCAGGCAGCGGCCTCCGTAGTGTCCTCCGCGGGCCCGTCCGGGGTATCGGACGGTGTCGCCGCCCGCCGCCGGTTGCGGATCAGCGCGACGACGAGCATGACGGCACCCACCCCCCGAAGCAGGAGGTCGTTGGCGAGCGTGTCCACCGTCACGGTCACTCCGGCGACCCCGAGCGTCCCGGAGATGGTGAGAAGCACCATCGCCGGCACCGAGAGGAACACCGCGGCGACGACGAGCCACGCCCGTTGACCCCGTGGAACGTACGTCCTGTAGTATCCGATGATCGCCACGCCGAGCGCGTAGACGCCCGCAAAGGTACCGAGGATCGGTGCGACGACCTCGGGGAGGAAGAACCCGAGATCCGCGATGTCGGTCCAGGTGAGAACCGAAGCACCGTTATCGCCCGACCGCAAGAGCAGGATACCCGGCGCGAAGACGAACGCGAACGGGACGAGGATCTTGTTGAGCGACAGCAGGAACGCCTTCTTCCCCGTCTCGAAGGGGTCGGATTTCGCGATCCCGGCCGCGGCGTATGCCGCCACCATCACGGGTGGGGTGACGTCGGCCATCAGGCCCAAATAGAGGACGAACAGGTGTACCGCGAGGATCGCGATCCCGAACTCCGGGAGGACGGGCCCCAACAGCACGACGATGATGATGTACATCACGGTCGTGGGCATCCCCATCCCGACGATCACCGAGGCGATCCCGGCGAGGATGAGGAGGATCACGAGCGAGCCGCCGCTCACCTCCAGGATCAACGCCCGGAGGCTGCCGCCGAGCCCGGTAATGCCGATGACGCCCGGGATCACGCCCGCGGCCGCGACCGCGATGACGACGATCGTCGCCGTGCGGGCTCCGCTGTCCATCGATTTCAATATGAACGTGGCGAACATTCCGGCACGCGAGCGAGCCACCTCGCGGTCGAGCCGCTCGTCGACCGCGTCCGCAGAGGCGGTGACCGTCGGATCGAGGTCGAGAAGCGGTGCCTCCCCACGCGGCTGGACGAGCAGGAACAGGGCGCTGACGGCGATGACGACGCTCGGGAGCGAGGGGATGCCCTCACGGACCGCCTCGAGCGCCGTGAGCGGCTCCGCGGCCTCCCCGTAGAGGATCCCGACCGGGGTGGCCCCGGTGTAGTACAGCGAGACGACGGACAGCGTGAAGCCGGCGGCGATCCCACCCAGCAGGTACGGGCCGGTTCGCTCGTTGTAGGCGGCCACCATGGCGACGAGCGCGACGGTCGCGATGATGGTGAGCCACCCCGCGCGGCCGACCGAGAGCCTGGCGATCACGAGGTAGTATAACAGGAGCCCGAGCGGCACGAGGTAGAACCAACCGCGGCGCATATGTGGGCCGATCTGCAGGAGTTCGCTCCGTTCGAGCCCGCCGATTCCCTCCTTTACGGCCTCGAAGTGAACCATCACCCACATCCCGAAGAAGAACGCGATGGCGGGAAGCGTCGCCGCGATGACGACCTCACGGAAAGGGGTCGCGGTGTACTCGATGATGAGGAACGCCGCCGCCCCCATCACCGGCGGGAGGATCTGTCCGCCGGAGGAGGCGGACGACTCCACGGCCCCGGCGAACTCCGGGGAGTAGCCCGATCGCTTCATGAGCGGGATCGTGAGCGCGCCCGTGGTCACCGTGTTCGCGACCGACGAGCCGGAGAGCATCCCCATGAAGCCGGAGGAAACGACGCTCGCCTTCGCCGGGCC
>Ga0207421_10001586_pt1 | contig 28956 bp, 26 predicted proteins | sample SodLakKL_010_SED_4_FD_187542 | JGI IMG/M metagenome (GOLD analysis project Ga0207421, IMG submission 187542) | Alkaline sediment microbial communities from Lake Tanatar, Kulunda Steppe, Russia - 8KL_010_SED (SPAdes) (version 2) | ecosystem: Environmental > Aquatic > Non-marine Saline and...
ATATCAAGACACCGAAGAATTGAAATAAACGTTATATTGATGATCCTGAAATATTTTCTTAAAACTACTTAACCGGTTTTGACACTGTTTTTTTCAAAAAAGGACATCTTTAGCTTATTCCTGCTGTTCATAGTTGTATTCATAGCTGTATTTGGATCCAGGAGTTACAGGCTATACAACCCCGACGCAATTCAGACAGATGTTCTGACCTCCTTGTACCTTAATGAGAGGACAGACCTGGTAATGCTGGCTGACAGACTTGACAACTTAGGTATAGAGTATAACCGCGATGAGTTAATTTGGGCAGGAAGGGTATTGGGATGGCGATTTTTCCGCCCCGGGCTTTACCAGCTTGATGGTTCTGCATCATACAAGGATTTTTTATCTAAAATGGCCAGGGGAATTCAGGACGCTGCGTCAGTAACTATCTTGTCTGGTATTGACAGAGACAGGCTGGCATTGCAGTTGTCAAGTCAGCTGAGGGCAGACAGTGCTTCTTTCAGAGAGGTTTTTTCGGATAGTTCCGATCTGGCACTGGAGCTGAACCTGACCGGAGAAGAGCTCTTTTCAAGAATGTTGCCCGACACCTACCAGATATACTGGACAGCGTCTCCTGAAAATGCTGTAAGAAGGATTTACAACGAGTTTGACAGAAGCATTAAACAGCGCTTTCAAACTGAAATCCAGGAGAGTGGTTACAATGTAGGTGAAATTGTTACGCTCGCCTCAATTGTTGAGTGGGAAGCCAGGGTGAGTGAGGAGAAACCTAAGATAGCCGGACTCTATTTGAATCGTTTAAATCAAAGGATGTTATTGCAAGCTGATCCAACCGTGATTTATGCAATAGGTGAGAGACGCAGACTTCTTTTTGAAGATTACAGATATGAACATCCATACAACACTTATCTCACGAGAGGGCTGCCACCCGGACCCATCACAAATCCTGACATAGCCTCTATAAGAGCCGTTTTATACCCCGAAAGTCACGATTACCTGTTTATGGTGGCCACTCCTGATGGATCGCACCGCTTTTCAAGAACATTTGATGAACATCGTCAGGCGAGTGCCGAATGGCGGCGATGGATTCAGGAGCAGTATCGCATCAGAGATTTGCGCGAGAGGGAAGAGGCCGCCAATCAATCTGACAGTGATTGATGGTATGGAGGTGATTGCCATAAGCGCAATCTTAATCTAAACTTTTAGTGCCTTTGTATTTTTGTCTTGATACCCCATCGGGATACCTGCGGCGCAAAAGTACCATCCCGATCGTTCGAGACGAATCGGGAATTAAAGGCCGGCCAAACTTAGTGCACTATCGTTGTCTGAAACTATTTACACTTTCACCATTCTGATTAAAGCGTTCACGCGCGCGGGGAGTGAGGGCTTCAATGTAAACATGTTGGTTAATTCTTTTACCGTCGAAATGGACCCGCAGGGCCATGCCGTTATATTCGGGTGCTGTGCGCAGAGCCCTTCCGAGATATGATGGGTTTCCGGCTATTTCAAGGCTTTGGAAGAGATAATTACCGGTATCATATCCAACCCGAGCGAAGCGGTCGGCAGAAGTTCCAAACCGTGTTTGGAAATCCTCTTCAAAATACTCTATTGCTGTGGTGTCTGCAGATACTCCAAAAGCCTCGGTGTAATAGATTTCAAAGATCCTTTGCTGATATGCTGAGAGATTTGCACCAGCCCACTCTTCTGACCCCAGTATGACTATTTCGCTTCTCATCGCTTCCAGGTCATTCATCAGGAGGTTGGTCATTGTGGGTGCTGCCTGGCCTGTAAATGGGGCGTAAAGCGCCTGAGTGGGTGTGTAGCCCAAAGAGTCGATCAGTGCGGTATCGGGTGTAAACACTTTGGTAAACTCAGACAAATCATAACCGATAGCTGAAAAGTCTTCATCAATAAAATAGGAGATGTATGCTCCAAGACGTTCAGCTTCTTTGCGAAACCCCAATGCCGCATTCCGGCCCAAAGATCCTTTCTCTGTAATCACTGCCAACGTATCAAGCCCAAGTTCCTGAACGGCAAATCTTGCCATATTTTTACCGTGAACTTCAAAAGTAGGATTCAATTGGAAGGTGTAGTTGTAATCCAGGTTCAGTTCATCCGAGTTGGCAAGAGGAGCAATCATGGGTAAGCGAAACTCTTCTGCCAGCTGAGCCATCTTTTTGGCAGGTGCAGAAAAGAGTGGACCAATAACGGCATCGGCCCTGTGCGACCAGGCTAGTTCGGTTACGGCTTTAGCTGTTGTATCCGGATCTTCAGCTGAGTTTTTGAAGATCAGTTTCACTTTTTTGTCAGCATTCCGGCTGTTGAATTCATCAGCCGCGAGTATCATACCATAGTAGAGATTTCGAGGTATGGTAAACTCAGGGTCATCTTGATCGAAAGTGGGTAGTACAACCCCGATGTGATACACCATACCCTGAGGGGCTGTGGGATAGCGGTTAAAAAATTGCTGAAGATCAGATTCCGCAAGAAGAGATTCTGTAAGCTCATTTCGGAGAAGGCTGTCCGGCTCCATTCTCAGAAGAGCAGTAACAAGAGCGTTGTACGTTGTTTCATCTACATAGGTTTTTGAATTATTGACCAAATCGTATCGGATAGAGGCTGCTTCCGATCTGTGTAGAGTTTGGAATCGCTCTTCAACGGTTAGATAATTCATTATTTGCCTGTAAAATCTTTGGGCATCCATTCGAAGCCCGGTACGGTTGTCACTTTCAATCAGCTGCTTTAAATTTGTGAGACTCAGATCATATTTTTTAAGCCTGAATTGGGCAATGGCAAGCGAATAGAGGGCTTCATGGCGTATGTTTTGCCGTTCGGCTTTTAACGCCTCATTGAATTGGGCAATTGCATAGTGATATTGGCCCACAGCGAGATAGCTTTTACCGGAAAAAAGCCTCGCTGCTGAATCATCAATCTGATCAAAAATAGCATTCGCTTCAGCGAATTGATCAGAATTATACAGATCCATTGCTTCCTCAAAAGATTGGGCAGAAAGATAACCGAACTGCAGCAGTAAAATAAAAGGTAGTAGTAAAATCTTTTTCATGTTGTAATATAAGGTCTGTTACAAATCCATAAATAGAAAAAAATTAAGTTTGTTCCCGGTTATTCCCATTCAATTGTGGCCGGTGGTTTTGAGCTTATATCGTAAACTACACGATTCACACCCCTTACTTCATTGATAATACGATTGCTCACCTCTGCAAGAAAATCGTAAGGCAGATGTGCCCAGTCTGCAGTCATGCCATCAACACTGGTTACGGCCCTGAGGGCGACTGTAAATTCGTACGTTCGTTCATCTCCCATAACCCCGACAGATTGAACCGGCAGCAGAACGGCCAATGCCTGCCAAACTTTATTATAGAGTCCGTGTTTATGGAGTGAAGAGATGAATATATCGTCAGCATCACGCAAGAGGGCAAGTTTCTCTGAGGTGAGATCACCCAAAACGCGGATTCCCATACCGGGGCCCGGAAATGGATGTCGGCCGATGAAGCTTTCAGGTATTCCGAGTTCCCGTCCTACATTGCGAACTTCATCTTTGAAAAGTTCCCTGACCGGCTCAATCAATTTCAGCTTCATTTTTTCAGGAAGGCCGCCCACATTGTGATGTGATTTGATAGTTGCAGACGGGCCTTTAAATGAGACGCTTTCGATTACATCGGGGTATAGTGTACCCTGTGCCAGAAATTTAAAGTTATTCTCTTCGGTAATCGCTTCATCAAATACGTCAATAAAGGTATTGCCAATTATTTTTCGTTTCTTTTCCGGATCCGATACCCCTTCAAGGTTTTTCAGGAAGAGCTCTGAGGCGTCAACACCTCTTACCGGAAGCTTCAGATGCTCCTTATAGGTGGACAAAACTTTCTGGAACTCATCTTTTCGAAGCAAACCGTTATCCACAAATATACAGGTTAGCTGGTCGCCTATTGCTTTATGGATTAATGTAGCAACTACGGTAGAGTCAACTCCGCCCGATAACGCGCATAAAACCTTCTCCTTGCCAACTTTGTTTCGAATGGCTTCAATCTCAGTTTCTACAAAAGATGCTGCAGTCCAGTTGCCGCTGCATCCTGAAATATTTAGCACAAAATTTTCAAGTATCTCCTTTCCGTAATCAGTATGAACTACTTCCGGATGAAACTGCACACCGTAAATAGGTTTTTTATCGTGCTTTACTGCGGCAACCGGCGCATTTTCCGTATGTGCAATAATGCGGTAAGGTTCAGGCAATTCTTGAATATGATCGCCATGGCTCATCCATACAGTTGAGTGTTGAGCGATGCCTTTAAACAGGTCGGATTTATCGTCAATGATCAATTTTGCCCTGCCAAATTCACGTTTATGTGCTTTTTCAACACTTTTGGGTGAAATAGCGTGAGCCAGTGATTGGAGCCCGTAGCAGATGCCAAGCAGTGGGACATTGAAGCCCAGCCAGGCCAAATTTAATACCGGCGCATTTTCATCATATACGCTTTTTGGTCCGCCGGACAGAATAATTCCTTTAGGAGGAATTTTTTTAAACTCTTCGGGATTGACGTTGTAAGGGTAAATTTCACAGTAGACATTGAGTTCACGTAAGCGGCGAGCAATCAACTGTGTATATTGTGAACCGAAATCAAGGATTAAAATCCACTCATCTTGGTGAGTTTGCATGACAGGAGTGCGAAAAATTAGGGCTTATAAATTCAAGCTTGTTCCATACCGGTTAGTTGCAAAGATTGTACTCTTTATAACGTAACAGTACTGTTATATAGTCCGGAATGGAAGTTGTGGCATTGTGGGCTTATCCCACGAGTTCTTTATAATCAGCAACGGATAACAGATCATCGAGTTCTGTTTCATCAGAGAACTTAATTTTCACCATCCATCCACTGCCATAGGGATCGCTATTTACAATTTCAGGATCGTCTTCAAGATCTGTATTAATTTCAATAATTTCACCTGATACAGGGGCGTAGAGTTCAGAAACCGTTTTTACAGCCTCAACAGTACCAAATACTTCGTCTTGATCAAATTCGAATCCTTCAGGCTCCAGCTCTACAAATACAATGTCTCCAAGTTCTCCCTGTGCAAAATCTGTAATCCCTACAGTAACGGTGCCATCACCGTTATCTTTTACCCATTCATGTTCCCGTGTGTATTTTAGTTCATCAGGAAAGTTCATATTGTTTCTTTAGTTAGTTTCAGGATTAAATTTAAATGATTTCTCCAGATATTGAGTGTTGAACTCACCTGATATGAAACCGGGGTCGTCCATAAGCTGGCGATGATAGGGAATAGTTGTTTTGATCCCTTCAATAACGAACTCATCAAGAGCACGTTTCATTCGCATAATTGCTTCAGGCCTTGTAGGTGCACTCACAATGAGCTTTGCAATCATTGAGTCGTAGGTGGGTGGTACGGTATAACCCGAATAAGCATGTGTATCAACACGTACACTATGGCCGCCGGGAATATTAAATGAGGTGATAGTTCCTGCATTTGGGCGGAAATTGTGAGCCGGATCTTCGGCGTTAATACGGCATTCGATGGCATGGCCGCGCATTTTAAGAGGTTTGGTGTCAATTTTTAAACCTGCGGCCGCATGTATCTGCTCCTTAACGAGATCACACCAGGTAATCTCTTCGGTAACCGGATGTTCTACCTGGATACGTGTATTCATCTCCATGAAATAGAAGTTCAGGTCTTTATCGACTATAAATTCGACCGTACCGGCTCCTTCATAATTAATGGCTTTTCCGGCATCTACAGCCGCCTGGCCCATCTTCTCCCTTACTTCGGGTGTCATAACAGGGGAGGGGGCCTCCTCAAGCACTTTTTGGTGACGGCGCTGCAGAGAGCACTCGCGTTCACCGAGGTGAATTACATTTCCATGCTGGTCGCCCATAATCTGGATCTCAATGTGGCGAGGATCTTCCACAAATTTTTCAATATAAACAGCCGGGTTGTTGAAGGCCGTACTGGCTTCACTGCAGCAGGTTTGAAATTGGCGTTCAAAATTATCAGCATCAAGCACCACCCGCATCCCGCGACCGCCGCCACCGGCAGTAGCCTTGATAATAACGGGGTAACCGATCTCAGCGGCAATTATTTTACCGTCTTTAACCGACTTTACAATACCGTCAGAGCCCGGCACTACAGGTACATTACTCGCAATCATGGTTGCCTTTGCGGTAGACTTATCTCCCATGGCATTAATCATTTCGGGAGACGGGCCAATAAACTTGATGTCGTGTTCGGCACAAATCCGGCTGAATTCTGCATTTTCTGCAAGAAATCCATAACCGGGATGAATCGCTTCGGCATTGGTGATTTCTGCAGCAGCCAGGATGGAAGGGATTTTGAGGTAACTCTCTTTACTTGCAGCGGGGCCAATACAAACGGCTTCATCGGCAAATTTTACGTGAAGGCTGTTTTGATCGATGGTTGAATATACAGCCACAGTTTTAATTCCCATCTCTTTACAGGTACGAATAATCCTGAGAGCTATTTCGCCCCTGTTTGCAATTAAGATCTTTTTAAACATGGATAAGGGTTAAGCTTTTTTGATGATGAAGAGAGGCTGATCAAATTCAACAGGCTGCGCATCATTCACCAGGATTTTTTGAATAGTACCGGAGAATTCAGCTTCAATCTCATTCATGATTTTCATCGCTTCAACAATACAGAGGGTTTCTCCCTCTTTAACCTGATCGCCCACCTTTACAAATGGGTCTGAATCGGGTGAAGGAGCTTCATAATAAGTTCCAACAATAGGCGACTTTACTACCTCGCCGGCCGGTTCCTTCTCTTTAGCTTCAGGAGCATCCTGGCTTGGTGAAGGGTTATGAGCACTCTGTGGCTGTGGAGCGTTAGATTGTGCCGGCATTTGATACTGCATAGGAGCAGGTGCCGGTGAATCCGAGGCTTTTTTAACTCTTACTTTAAAATCGCCTTCTTGAATTTCAACTTCGTTGAGTTCCGTTTCAGCTATCAGGTCTAATAGTTTCTTTACAAGTTTTAAGTCCATAATACTTTTTTATTTTGATTTCGCTCGTTCAAGGTATTCGCCGGTTCTGGTATCAACGCGTATGATCTCTCCGGTATCGATAAAAAGGGGTACCTGTATAACAGCCCCGCCCGAAATAGTGGCAGGTTTGCTGCCACCCTGGGCAGTGTCGCCTTTAACCCCGGGGTCAGTTTCAATGACCTCTGCCTCTATCTGATCAGGAGGCTGAGCATAGAGTACTTTTTCGTTGTCTACATCAACCACGAGGGTACAGATAAGGCCGTCAGTAATAAATTTTGGATTGTCCACTCTGGATCTTTCCAATGGAATTTGTTCATAAGTTTCCTGATGCATGAAAAAGAACATATCGCCTTCAGCATAAAGAAATTGATAGGGTTGGCGTTCTACACGAATCGATTCAACACTCTCGCCCGATCGAAACGTTTTATCAATATTCTTGCTGTTTTCTACACCTTTCAATTTTGTGCGTACAAATGCTGGCCCTTTTCCGGGCTTAACATGCTGAAATTCGTTTATGGTATAGATCTCACCATCAAGGATGATATTTATTCCATTGCGGAAATCAGAAGTGCTGATTTTTGCCATAACTCAATTAGTATTCAAATTAGATTTCAAAAATACGGTTGCAAAAACTCGATAACAACTTGGTAGTGATATAATTATTAACCGGCAATAAGCCCCCAAACAACTGAAGCCAGAACTAATGCAATCAGAACTGGAGAAATATACTTTATAAATACACTCCAAATGGGAGCAAAATTACTTGTTTCAACCGTTTCATAACCGTCTTTCATTTCGAGCAGGGCGTTTTCTGTTTTCCAGAAGTATCCAAGGAAAATACAGATCATCAGTCCTCCGAGCGGTAACCCAATTTCATTAAATATGTAAACAAAAAGATCAATTAAACCCAATTCAAAAGAGACCAGCACTCCAATTGCTCCTACGATACCCCCAATTAACCAGGCTGCTTTCTTTCTGCGGATGTTATGTTCATCGATTACATACGATACAGGAACTTCGAGCAGCGAAATAGATGATGTTAATGCTGCAAGGCCAAGTAAAATGAAAAAGGTTACACCCAGAAGCATACCAATCAATCCACCAACATTGTGAAACATTTCCGGGAGTACATCAAAGACCAATGTAGTACTCGAAAAGAGAGCACCGGTTTCCGGGTTAAAAATTTGAACCCCTCCGGCCTGAGCCACAAACATGGCAGGAATCACAAGCAGACCGGCTATGATGGCAATACCGATATCAAAAATGGTTACATAAGCGGCTGATTCAACAATATTCTGTTTCTTATTTAGATAAGAACCATAGGTGATAAGAGCCCCCATTCCAAGTGAGAGTGAGAAGAACGCCTGTCCAAGTGCCGAGAGCACCAGCCCGCCGGTTACCGTAGAGAAATCAGGCATCACATACATTGCTACTCCATCCATCGCACCTTCCAGCGTGAAAATGTATACAATCAAAATAACCAAAATAGCCAGCAGAATTGGCATAAGAGCCTTCGTGGCACGTTCAATACCCTGGCTAACTCCTCCGGTTACGATTAATACGGTGAGCACCATAAAGAAGAGAGTGAAAATCGCATTTTTCGGTCCATTGCCAAGATCACCAAAATATGCGGCCCAGCCCTCCTGACCAAAATAGAATAGAATTTCTTCAAATACATAAGCCAATGTCCAGCCTGAGATTACTACGTAGAATGAGAGGATCATCACACCACACAGTACGCCCCAGTAGCCAATCAGTGCGGCAAATGGATTGCCGTTGCTGAGCGCTTTGAACGCTCCCACAGGATTTTTCTGAGTTCGGCGGCCAATGGTTAGCTCGGCTACCATAACCGGGAACCCGACTATAAGACAACAGAGCAGGTAGATTAATATAAAAGCAGCACCGCCATTATCAGCTACCTGGGTCGGAAAACCCCAGATATTTCCAAGCCCGACTGCAGACCCGGCAGCGGCTAAAATAAATCCTAATTTGGTATTCCATGTACCACGCTTTGAAGTTGGTGTAATTGCCAATTTTATTTTATTTAATGGTTGGTTATTAAAGTGGCGGTAAAATATTTGCTAAAGCTCAATGTCGCAACTTTCTGAGCAAGATTCCGCTTTTTGGTTCTACATTTATAGATTCGCTTAAAATATCAATCGTTTGAGATGATGCAATAAAATTATTTACCAACAGCTCCCATGTGCCTCCCGGCAGGTTGCAATGTGTGGTTTCAGTTGCTGTTCCATTAAGGATGATGTAGTAATCATAAAGGTCACCGGCTGATTCACCGCTAATGTAATAACTTAACACCAATGGATTTCCATAATAATCAAAACAGATATCTTCCGGATCACATTTTCGTAAAGCCGGTGAGTTAAGCCTGATCTTAATCAGTGCACGGTAATACTCATATAAGGCCGAATTGATTTTTACATCATTAAAATTTATCCAGTTCGTCTCATTATCTTTTTGATAGCTGTTATGATCCATTATGCCCTCGTCGGGTTCGGGACAGGGTGTTTTTGCGATCACCTTTGAGCGGGCAAACTCTTGTCCGCTATGAATCATGGTAATGCCCTGGGTGGTAAATAGAGTGAGAGCTGCTAATTTCGAAACTTTAAGCTCAGTATCATTCAGTTTTGTGTGTTCTTCACGATTGGAAATTTTTTGATCACTCAACTCCGGGTTTAATCCAATTCGAATAAAATCGCCCAGCGTGTATCCATCGTGACTTTCAAGATAGTTCACGCTGTGTTTTGAAGTGTTATAGAGCCCGCCCTCACCGTGATTAAGGGTGCCCTTTACAATATTTTCAAGCCGTTCTCTCCTGGTTTCGTGCTGCCAATCGGAGAAGATAAAACCTTTGTCGTGAATAGGATCGGAGCCCTTGATGCTGTTCCTTATCCTGTCGTTCCAGGAGGCCCAGTCGTGATTTGAGAAGTGGTGCGGTGAATAGTATCCACCCCAAGGCTCTGCAATCAAAACTGCTTTGGGGTATTTTTTATGAATTTGATTGCGAATCTCATCCCAGGTATCTCTATCCAGGAGTGCGGCAAGGTCAAACCGAAAACCGTCAATATGATATTCATCCATCCAATGGAAAAGAGAATCGATGATTAATTGACGCGCCACAGGGTTCTCAGGACGATACTCATTGCCTGTACCGCTTCTGTTCATTAATTGTCCTTTTTCATCTGTTCTCAGGTATTCATCGGGGCAAAGATGAGTAAGTGGGTTTACATCAAAAAGAGAGGTATGATTATAAACAACATCCATGATAACAGAGATTCCCTCACTGTGAAGGGATTTAACAACATCCTTGAATTCGGAGATCGCTGCGGTGGTTTTTCCTGAAAAGCGATGGCTGAAATCTGAAGCAAAAGACGATTCAGGGGAAAAGAAAAAAGAGGTCATGTACCCCCAATAGTTCGTCGAATACACATTCCATGTATTCAGAAAGCCCTCTTTAGTTTGTTTGCCAAATGGGGGTTCTATGGGCGGGAATTTATGGAGTGGCAAAAACTCTACACAATTCACTCCAAGTTTTTTCAGGTAGTTGATGCCGCCTTTTTGATCTTTCGAAATAAATTTTTGATAGTACCCCAATCCCTCAGATTTGCTGCTTGGGTGAGCCGTTAAATCCTTGATATGGGTTTCATATATGATGAGATCTCTTGGGTCGTCAGGAAATTGATGGGTATCGCCCTCCCAATCATAATCTTCATCAACTATGTAGGTTTTGGCTTCTTGCCTGTAGTTGTTTTTAACGGTTACGTGCTTACTGTATGGATCGGCAAAAACGTAATCCTTGTAGGGTGTATCTATCTTCTGTTCGGGATCTTCGAATTCGGCTTTGTAGCCATACCATTTCCCCGTTTTACTGCCCTGGACCGAAACATGCCAGTAACCATTGGCATCCATCTGCATAGAGTAATTCTCACCGTCTGAATCATTGTAATTATCAAACAGGATGCACTTCATGGATGTTGCATTTGGGCAGTAAATGCAGAAAAAAGTAGCACTTTCTGTGACTCTACAACCGGGATATTCTTTAGTAAAACTTCTCTTCATTATACAACTCAGGTAATTGGGCTGCCGGGTTCTGCATCAGTTTCAACGAAGTGAAGCTCTCCTTCACTGTCTTCCCCCATTAAAATCATTCCGTTGCTTTCTATACCCATAAGTTTTTTTGGTGCAAGGTTTGCAACCACAGCTACGCTCCGGCCGATAATCTCTTCAGCTTTGAAAAACTCTGCAATACCTGAAAGAATTGTTCTTTTTTCAAACCCCAGGTCAACAGTTATCTGAATCAATTTTTTAGATTTCTTTACGTTTTGAGCAGCAATAATAACTCCTGCTCTCAGATCAAGAGATGCAAAGTTATCAAACGGAATCACCTTTTTCAGCGGAGGATAATTCTTCGCTTGCGGGGTTGATAACGCAGCTCTGTCTTTCAAAATCTGTACCTGGTTTTCAACGACTTCATCCTCAATTTTTTCAAAAAGTATTTCACCCTGTCTTATCAATTGCCCTGCGGGAACCAAATCGTTTGAGATCTGATCCCAGGAAAGTGTATCGGGCAGCCCCAGCTGGTTTCGCAGAGTCGCCATTTTAGCAGGCAAAACCGGCTGGAATAGCAGTGAGAGAGCAGCTGATATTTGCACACAAATATACAGTGTATTTCCACACGCTTCCGGGTTATCTTTCCGGGTTTTCCAGGGCTCCGTTTCGGTAAAGAAACGGTTGCCGATGCGTGCAAGATTCATCGTTTCGGCAATAGCTTCTTTAAATTTAAATGAAGTGTACGCTTTTTCTATGATCGCTTTCTGCTGAATGATCTCATTCAGAGTTTTCAAATCAAGCTCTGTAGGGTTGGACAGGGTTGGAACAGCTCCCTCAAAAAAGCGCTCGGTAAAGCTGAGGGTTCGAAATACAAAGTTGCCTAAAACATCGGCAAGCTCACTGTTTACCCTGATTTGAAAATCTTTCCATGAGAAGTCAGAGTCTTTAGCCTCGGGAAGGGTAGAGCCTAATACATAGCGCAGCAGGTCCGGCTCAAACTCCTCCAGGTACTCGTGTAACCAAACAGCCCAGCCTTTCGATGTCGAAAGCTTTTGGCCTTCAAGGTTCAAAAATTCATTGGCCGGCACATTTTCAGGCAGAACATAATCGCCGTGCTGCATCAGCATTGCCGGAAACATAATACAGTGAAAAACGATGTTGTCTTTCCCGATAAAATGGATCAGCGAGGTCTCTTCATCCTGCCAGTAGGTTTTCCAGAGATCAGGCTCACCTCTCTCTTCAGCCCACTCTTTGGTGGCCGAGATGTAGCCGATGGGAGCATCAAACCATACATAAAGCACTTTCCCTTCAGCGTCGGGCAGGGGCACGGGCACCCCCCAGGTAAGGTCGCGGGTAACGGCTCTGTCGCCAAGACCGCTTTTGAGCCAGCTTTTGCACTGTCCAACTACATTGGGTTTCCAGTTATTGCGAGTATCAATCCAGTTTTCAAGCTTTTCCTGAAAATCTCCCAATGGAATAAACCAGTGCTCTGTTGTTTTAATTATGGGTTTATTGCCGGTAATGGAGCTCACAGGATCGATCAGGTCGGTAGGAGAAAGGGAAGTACCGCATTTTTCACACTGGTCGCCATAAGCTTCAGGGTGACTGCAATGCGGACAGATACCTTTTACGTATCTGTCGGGAAGAAACATATCGGTCTCTTCATCATAAAGCTGTTCCTGGCTCTTTTTTTTGAACAGGCCCTGTTCATAAAGTTTTAAAAAAAAATCTTGTGAGGTCTCTTTGTGTGTTTTTGAGCTGGTTCGGCCGTAGTAATCGAAATGAATTCCGAACTCTTCAAACACTTTTTTATTCCACTCGTGGTAGCGGTCAACAATCTCTTTTGGAGTAACACCTTCACGTTCAGCTGCTATGGTAATAGGTACACCGTGTTCATCCGATCCGCAAATGTGGATAATATCGCGGCCCTTGAGTCTCTGGAAACGGGTATACAGATCTGAGGGCAGATAAGCGCCGGCAAGGTGGCCAAGGTGTATCGGGCCATTGGCATAGGGTAGTGCGGAGGTAACTAAAATTCGTTTGGCCATAAAAAATTTACTTACTTGTTTCGAGCGGCTGAAATTACAATACAGTGGCGTAAGTTACCAATATGATACCCAACTTTCCTGTTGGCAATCAAGATTGAAGGTTTTGGTCGTTGAAAATATGGAAAAAAGCATACAGCGCCACACCTGCTGCAACGGATACGTTCAGTGAATGCTTCATTCCAAACTGTGGTATTTCAACAGCCTCGTCGATATCGGGCAACATCTCAGTACTTATCCCGGTTACTTCATTCCCCAGAACGAGACAGATTTTTGGTGATCGGGGTACGTATTCATGAATCATTTTGCTATTCACTGTCTGTTCAAGCCCTACGATCATGTATCCATTACTCTTCAATTCACTTACTGCCTTTTTAATGTCTTTAATCTGTTTCCAGGGCACATGTTCTTCTGCACCGATAGCCGTCTTTGTAATTTCTGCGCGTGGTGGTATTGGAGTATAACCCGAAAGCCAGACCTCTTTAATGCCAAAAGCATCTGCTGATCGAAAAGCGGCACCTACATTATGAAGGCTTCGAATATCGTGCAGCCAGAGAATGAAGGAGCTTCGAAGAGGGGATGAACGCTTCAGGTTTTGTTGGAGAATCTCTTTTGTGCTTCTTTTTTTCAATGTTGTGCTGTTGTATAGTTTTTAGTAATTAAACGTGTGTTTGAGCTAAGTAAATGCATTCGAAGGTCTGCCTTAAAAGGGGCTCATTTTTTGAACGCATTAGCGAAAAGAAATCTCGAAGGCTTTTGGGATGAATTAACATTTAACTCGAACTTACGTTAAATCAAAAGCAGAAGCTTTCGGTTGTTGGTTTAATTCAAAATGATTTAAAAAATTAAGGTTGGGAAACAGTGCTGAACACCCTATTTTTATAGATTAAATAGTTACAGATTAAAATGCGGGAATAGCAGTTTTTAACTGCTTTTTCTGTTTTAAAAAGTTGAATAGAACAAGGAATTATGAAGAAGAATTACCTGTCCAGAGAAGGATATGAAAAGTTAGACAAAGAACTAAGAGATCTTAAGACCAGAGGGCGCAAGGAAATTGCTGAAGAGATATCAGAGGCTCGTGCAAAGGGTGATTTAAGTGAGAATGCCGAGTATGATGCTGCCAAGGAGGCCCAGGGCCATCTGGAAAAAAGAATTGCGGAGTTGGAAAATACACTGGCAATATCCAGTATTTTGGAAGAAAAAGATATTGACACATCCAAAGCTTACCTATTGTCCACGGTAACCATTCATAATAAAAAAGTGGATAAAGAGGTGAAGTATACTCTGGTATCAAAAGATGAGGCTGACTTTAAGAAGGGAAAAATTTCAGTTGATTCACCTATAGGTAAAGCTATACTGGGCAAAGAGATAGGAGATGTTTTTACTGTAGATGTACCCGCAGGGACACTCGAGCTTGAAATCAAAAAAATTGAAAGATAAATAAATGAAAGTAGGAGTAGTTGGAACCGGTTATGTTGGGTTAGTATCAGGCACCTGTTTTGCAGACAGCGGCAATGACGTAAATTGCGTGGATATCGATGAGAAAAAAGTGGAACTCATGCGAAATGGGGAAGTGCCAATCTATGAACCGGGACTGAATCGTGTTTTCGAACGGTCTATCCGGGAAAATCGTCTGCATTTCACAACAGATCTTGAAGGGACATTTCAGACCTCAGAAGTAATATTTCTCTGCCTTCCAACTCCTCCGGGTGCCAACGGTGAGGCCGATCTGAGCTTTGTACTTAATGTAGCCAATAAGCTTGGAGATCTTTTTAACAAATACCCGGGCTACAGGGTAATCGTGAATAAGAGTACGGTTCCGGTAGGCACAGCAGATAAGGTTAGAGAGGCTATATCTGCGAAAACTGATCATGAATTTGATGTGGTTTCCAACCCCGAATTTTTAAGGGAAGGGGCCGCTGTTGAAGATTTTATGAAACCTGAGCGCGTTGTTGTGGGGACATCGAGCCAGAGAGCTGCCAACATTATGACAACTCTGTACGAACCATTTGTTCGCAGCGGTAACCCCATAATTATTATGGATGAGCGCAGTTCGGAACTCACCAAATATGCTGCAAATGCCATGTTGGCAACCAAGATCACTTTCATGAATGAAATTGCCAATGTCTGTGAGAAACTGGGAGCAGATGTTGATCACGTACGGCGTGGTATCGGCACGGATTCCCGAATCGGCAAACGATTTCTGTTTGCGGGTATTGGGTATGGGGGCAGCTGTTTCCCAAAAGATGTGCAGGCTATTCACCATACCGCCGGTGAACACGGCTACAATTTTCGAATACTCGATTCTGTGATGAAAGTTAACGAGACACAGAAAGTATCCATCGTTGAAAAGATGAAAGCATTCTATAAAGGAGAGCTGGATGGAAAAACCTTCGGTATTTGGGGGTTGTCTTTCAAACCTGAAACCGATGATATTCGCGAAGCTCCTTCCCTCTATATAGCAGATGAGCTTGCCGGCCTGGGGGCAAAATTGAAGGTTTATGACCCTGAAGCCATGGATACGTTTAAAAAGGCGGCCACCAAGCGCACACTCGCCAATATCGAGTTCATGAACGATCGCGATTCAGTACTGGATAATGTGGATGCACTTATCATCTGCACGGAGTGGAATGAGTTCAGGCGGCCCGATATGGCAAGATTCAAGAAGGTAATGAAGTCTCCTGTGGTTTTTGATGGCCGAAACCTTTACGATCTAAATCGCGCCAAAGAGGCCGGATTAACGTATATCAGCGTGGGGCGGCCTGTAGTGAGCGCATAGCCTTACATCTCAATGAAGTGTGAAGAGTGGATAGGCATTAAATGGTAAAAAAATTCAGGGTTTCAAATTTGTTCATCAATAAGCATTGAGTAAAACTGAATTACATCCGGTTGGTAATCAGCTATGAAGAAGAAAAAACTTATCGATGTATATCCATACAGGTATGTAGAGAACGTTATGGAGTTTCTTCTATTCAGGCGTGCCATGGGTAAAATTTACCATAATCAATGGCGAATGATAGGCGGCAAGGTTAAAGAGAATGAGACCTATTGGCAGGGAGCTCTTCGTGAATTTAGTGAGGAGACCGGCCTGAAACCGGTTAAGTTCTGGACCATACCCAGCGTGAATACATTTTATGAGCACTCTACGGATGTAATTCATCAAATTCCTGCATTTGCAATACAAGTAGGCAGTAGTGATGAACCACAGCTGAATAATGAGCACACTGAGTTTGCCTGGCTGCCGAAAGAAAAGGCGATCGATAAAATACTGTGGCCGGAACAAAAGCGTTTGATAAAGCTAACACATACAATTGTAACTACTGACCAAATCCTTGACGATTGGCTCGTTTCCTAATTCTGACTACCCTGTTTATTGCGTTTTTTGTGATTTTAGTGCCCCGGAGCTCGGAGGCTCAATCGCGAAGCTATGAGATCTTGCCGGCACCTGATATTTGGTATAATGATGTAGACGGTATCCGGTTGGGCATACGCCTCAAGGGTCAGGTACCCGGTACCTTTGAGGATGGACCACACCGGCTCGATTTCGGATTTTGGGTCGGAACATGGTTGCCTTCACTTCCGGTTTCATATTACCTCTCCTTCACCGAACCGATCCCCGCTTGGTCTGAATATGGAAGTGAAGCCAGTATTCAGCTAATTAGCAGTGTTCGTACCGGATATAACATTCAGGGGGTTGCCTTTAATAAACGCTGGCAGCAGGGCTTTGATGAACGCCGCTACAGAGAATTAAAGGTGTTTAACTCTTATGAAAGGAGATTTGATGACGAGTATACGGCCTTTCCCGTTCTATGGTCAGACGACAATAAGCTGCTCACTAAGCTGTCGGCCGAATTGCAGAGTGATAATACACTTGGCTGGTACAATCTGAACCTGACAGGTTCTGTTCAATACCTGGACGAGACCTATACTACGGCTTCAGTTACTGCTATACAGAGAATTAATTTTAATGATAGCTGGGGATTGAGATTACGGGGGTTTGCGGGAGCGGCATCATCCAACACGGCTCCGGAGTATCTTTTCAGCCGCAGCAGCGGAACAGCCGTTGAGACGATTCGATCGGGCATTACAAGAGCCAAGGGAACCATACCACAACCCTGGATGGAAAGCGGGAAATTTCACCTGGCCGGCGGAGCAAATTTAAGGGGCTACACATATCAGGATATCGATTCTTACACCTACGATTCATGTGTAAACTGCGATGATAACAGCGCTGAGATAAACGTTGTAAATCCGCTGCTCTTTCGTTCCATACTTGCCTTTAACTCGGAATTCGACTATCCCAATCCATTAAAAAACCTCTTTAACAGAATTCCCTATGTATCCGAATTTGTGGATTTCAGATCATATCTTTTCTTTGATGCCGGCAGATCGATGGGAACAGGAGCAGACCCCAAAACACTTTTTGCTGATGCAGGTGCCGGATTCTCCTTATCTTTGAATATACCCGACTATCTTGGGAAACCACGGGGATTCGTGTTGCGTTATGAAATTCCGGTCTGGCTTTCTGAGCCCGGTACGGAAGACTCATTAAAGCTGCGGCATCTCTTTGGATTTGGTGCCGTAATTTCATTCTGATATCCCGATCATGCGAAGTCTATTTTTGATCATACTGTTTTGTATCAGTGCTGTCTCATGTACGTCCAGCCGATGGATGGTTACGGAACAGTTTGCAGTGGATGAGAGAACTCAGCCAGAAATTATTGACCAAAAAAAGGTGATTCTGGTTGACAAAGATCCAACCCCCGATGATCCGGTTATCTCATTTTCACTCTATACAATCACGGAGAAAGAGTATCCGCTCAGGGTTAAAGTTGAAAGAACTGTACAGAAGTACAGGCCCAAATGGGGCTTCGTTGCCCTGGGGGTTGCCGGTACTGCATTTGCCCTTCTGGCCGCCAACTCAAGCGTCATATTGCCGTCTGTTACAACGTCTCAAAAATTGATGTTGAATATATCGGGTGGGCTTATTGGAGCTCTCTCCTTTCTAAACATGCAGCCTGCAGGTGACCCCATCTACACCGGCGAATCTGAATTAATGAGACGAAGCGGAGTAGAAGTTGTTCAGGATTCCCTGAGAACGTTAAATGCATCAGATATTGTAGCAGATATGCTGGTTACCTATAAAGGGGAGGAGCTTTTCAGCCAAAGTGATTTGGAATTTCGTCAAACATCCCTGGATGTAAATCTTGCCTCTCTGGAACCCCGGCTTAGAGAGATTGCAGATAAAGAGTCGGTTATAGACATAAAAATCAGCTACAATGGAATGAGTAAGGAGGTACAAGTTCCCGTGGATAAATTCCTGGCTCCGTTTCTCAATGTTTCCAAACCTGTTGTCAACCTCAGAAATTCACCTCAGACGGCATTTACCAATATCGTTGCAGAGGTGGGAGAGGGCAGTCTGCTGGAAATTATTGATTCTGATACAGAGGATTGGTACAGGGTCAGGTATCAGGAAACAGAAGTATATATCGAAAAATCAAGTGGCACGGTTGAGTGGAAAGCTGCCATTGAGTCGGCTTCCACTCTGATTTTTGAATTTGCAGAAATTCCTTTCGGCGAAATTGATGTTGAAAATTCACTTCCGATTTTAAAACCCCGCGATACCTCCGACAGAGCACTGATTTTGACAAATGCCATTGATAACAGGCATGGAATGCGCCAGTATATTGAACGGGATCATAAACTGTTCAATCACTATATGAGAACTGCGCTTCAAATGGGTTCTGAGCAGATATCAGAGATCGTTGAAGATGGCAGCAACGGGCTGGCTGATTTCTCTAATGAGCTGCAGGGAGTGGATCAAACAAGTTCACTTATTGTCTATATCACAGGGTTTGCAACGATCAAGGAGATTGATGGCAGGGAAGAGATCGTTATGATCTACCTGGATGAGGATGAAATTCAGCATGAAACCCGGTTAACGGATCTGTTTACCGATCTTCGTCGGGCCGAACCTGAAGCGCTCTTCCTGTTTGTAGATTTAGAGTATATTGAAAGCAGCGGGGGTGTGGTAAATGAGCGCATAAGAAATGGCGGTAATTCTCTTTTGAACCGCACGGCAAACGAGTTGCTTCGTGAGCAACCAAACTCCGTTATTCTGTTCAGTAACCGACCAGGACAGAGTTCGGGAATTTATACAGGTATGATTGACGGCAACAAACGCCATCATATCTTTAACTATTTCTGGGCCGAAGCTCTAAAACAACGCAATACAAAAATGTCTGATTTAATTCGTCACCTGGAAAACAACGTCGATTACACCTCCCGCAGAATTCATGATCGTCCGCAGGAGATCCAAGCGTTCGGAAACTTTACGCTAGACATCGCCGGAAGATGATCGGATGGGTTTACATTGTATTATGTGCTGCCACATCCGTACTGATTGCCCATCTGTTAAAAGTAATTGAGTTTAAAAACTTTGACACCATCCGGGTTCTTACCATCAACTACTTGGTTGCCTTTACGGTTGCTTTTGGAACTTCAGGCTTAAATTCATTTGCTGAACTGCAGATTGCTGATATTTCAGGCCCGCTGTTTTTGGCTGCTTTTACCGGGTTTTTTTTCATTGCTAACTTTTTCATCTACAGCAAATCTGTATTTCATAACGGAGTGGGAATCAGCATTGCGGCGATGAGAATCTCTCTGCTTATTCCTGTACTTCTATCAACACTTTGGTACCTGGAATATCTTGACTTCTGGCAATGGATCGGCGTTAGCCTGGTATTTGTAACACTCTTTTTGCTTCTTCCGAACAAGCGAAAAATGTTAAGAGAGCCGTTTAGCGCAGCCTGGCTGTTACTGCTGCTCTTTTTGGGAACGGGTATTGGTGATGCTTCATTGAAAGTGTATGAGGCTGAATTTTCCGGTTTACTGAGCAAGCAACAATTTATGGGATTTGTATTTCTGACAGCATTCTTATTGGGAGTAGTGACCATTGCCGTTCGAAATAGATGGGCATTTACAAAAGGAGAGTTGCTTTTGGGAATTGCCATTGGTATTCCTAATCTTTACACATCCATCTTCCTAATTGAAGCACTTGAGCGCATGAGTGGCGGAGTTGTCTACAGCAGCGTCAACGTTTTAACCGTTCTGGGCGGGACAATACTTGGAGTGATGAAATGGGGAGACCGGCTCACCAAGGTGCAATGGACCGGAATATTTTTAACACTGATCTCAATACTATTATTAATCTGATAACATGACATTAATTGACAAGATACGACAGCAAGCATCTGAACACAGAAAACATATCCTGCTTCCAGAAGCTGAAAGAGATATACGGGTAATCAGAGCTGCAGTTAGAATGTCGGAAGAGGAGTATGCAAATCCTGTTTTGCTTGGCAGTGGGGTCAACATACGTAAACTTGCAGCAGAGAATGAAGTTTCAATTCCTGACGGAGTAGAGATTGCAGCCTATAATGACCCGGAATCGGAACCCGAAAAGTATGACTTTTTTAAAGAGAAGCTGTCGCATAAAAACCTCGATCAGTCGCAGTTAAAAGCACTTTGTAATAACCCGTTGTATACAGCAGGATGGATGCTTGCAACGCTCAGGGGAGATGCAGCGGTGGCCGGATCAGTTGCATCAACCGGGCAGGTTATTGTGTCGGCACTCAGAACGGTTGGAGTGTCACCCGAATCAGAACTTGTGTCGAGTACATTTCTGATGGAAATGCCGGATGGAAGAGTATTTACCTACTCTGATTGTGCGGTTGTTCCATATCCAGATGCTGAACAGCTTGCCTCCATAGCCATTGATGCCGGAAAAACACACAGCCTGATAACCGGCGACGTCCCGGTTATTGCATTTCTCTCTTTCTCCACAAAAGGAAGCGCCCGGCATGAACGGGTTGATCTTGTGAGGAGAGCTTATGAAATCGCTTCAGCAAAAAAACCGCAGTGGAAAATGGATGGGGAGTTTCAGTTTGATACGGCCGTGATTCCCGCTATCGCTAAAAGAAAAGCTCCCGACTCGCCTATTGCGGGAGATGCGAATGTATTCATCTTCCCAAATCTTGATGCGGGTAATATCGCTTATAAGATTACCGAACGCCTGGCCGGAGCCACGGCAACCGGGCCCATTTTACAGGGATTGAACAAGCCCTATATGGACCTTTCGCGAGGATGCTCGGTTGATGATATTGTAAATACGGCTTGTGTGGCCGCGCTGCTATCAGTTTAATCTCAAAACTTTTGATGCAGTTCGGGGAATTAGTCCATTTGCCTATCACTCCAATAGCCCATTTCAATTGGAGCTTTACCGGTTAAAGTCCTTTCTTAGGCTAAACATTTAATCGGCTTTAACGTGGCCGTTAATTTGCTTATATTTATTCATTCCAAATAAGGATAACGAGTAAATGTCCTTGATTTAGTGAACTAAGGCACAATTTGAGGTGTTACCCGACTAACTAAAAGAAATTAATCCAGAAAATAAATCAACATGAGTGAGACAAAAGCTCTCGAAGCAATGATCGGTGAAGAGTACAAATATGGCTTCAGCACCGATGTTGAATATGAGGATTTTCCCAAAGGAATCAATGAAGATGTTGTCCGCCTGATTTCCCAAAAGAAAAATGAACCGGAGTGGATGACTGAATTCCGGCTGAAGGCGTATCGTGCGTGGATCGAGATGGAAGAACCCAGCTGGTTCAACGCCACCTACCAAAAACCTAAGTTTGATACGCTTCAATACTATTCAGCTCCGAAAAACAAGCCGAAGCTCGACAGCTTGGATGATGTTGATCCGAAAATTCGCGAAACCTATGAAAAACTGGGAATTCCACTCGAAGAGCAGAAGATGCTCTCCGGCGTGGCTGTTGACGCAGTATTTGACAGTGTTTCGATCTTCACCTCTTTTAAAGAGAAACTTGCTGAAGCGGGCGTAATTTTCTGCTCCATCTCAGAGGCGGTGCAAAATTATCCCGAGCTGGTAAAGAAGCATATGGGATCGGTTGTCCCAATTCGTGATAATTTCTATGCGGCTCTGAATTCAGCGGTATTTTCGGATGGCTCTTTTTGTTACGTGCCGAAAGACACCATCTGCCCGATGGAGCTCTCTACCTATTTCCGGATCAACAACATGAATTCCGGTCAGTTTGAGAGAACTCTCATCATTGCTGAAGATAACAGCCAGGTGAGTTATCTGGAAGGATGTACCGCGCCTATGTATGATGAACATCAACTTCATGCAGCTGTTGTGGAACTTGTAGCGATGGAAAATGCTGAAATTAAATACTCTACAATTCAAAACTGGTACTCCGGCGATGAAGATGGAAAAGGCGGGATCTACAATTTTGTTACCAAGCGTGGGATTTGCAAAGGTGACAACTCAAAAATTTCCTGGACTCAGCTTGAGACAGGATCTGCAGTAACGCTCAAATATCCAAGTGTAATTCTAAAGGGTGATAACTCAGTAGGAGAATTTTTCTCTGTAGCTGTGACGAACAAGATGCAGCAGGCCGACACCGGAACGAAGATGATTCACCTTGGCAAAAACACCAAGAGTACTATCATCTCGAAAGGAATCTCTGCAGGTCGATCTAATAACAGCTATCGCGGCCAGGTGAAAATCAGCAAGAAAGCGGATAACGCCAGAAATTACTCTCAGTGTGATTCCATGCTGATTGGCCAAACTTGCGGAGCTCATACATTCCCGTATATAGAGTCGGCAAACCCGACCGGAAAAATTGAGCACGAAGCCACTACCTCAAGGGTAGGTGAAGAACAGATCTTCTACCTGCAGCAAAGAGGATTGAGTGAAGATGACGCGATTTCACTCATCGTAAATGGCTTCTGTAAAGAAGTACTCAAAGAGCTGCCCATGGAGTTCGCCGTAGAAGCCAACAAACTTCTCGGCATCAAACTCGAAGGCAGCGTCGGATAAAAAGAAGTCCCCTCTTGCCCCGTAGGGATGCCTATGGCAAGAGGGGATTTAGGGGTGTGTAAAGTTCAAGTCAAATTTTATTGAAGCTTTCATCTCCAATTCAACCATTTTTAAAACAAAGAAAAACCAAATAAAAATACTGTGTTAGAAATTAAAGACTTACATGTTGTAGTTGAGGAAGACGGGACTGAAATCCTGAAGGGAGTAAACCTCAAAGTTAACAAAGGTGAAATTCATGCCATTATGGGTCCCAACGGCAGCGGGAAGAGTACACTCGCTAAAATTGCCGCCGGTCATCCGGAGTATGAAGTAACCAAAGGTGATATTCTCTACAACGGCGAGAGCATTCTGGAGATGGATCCTGATGAGAGGGCTCACGCAGGAATTTTCCTGGCGTTTCAGTATCCGGTTGAAGTTCCCGGAGTTACCAATACAACCCTTTTGAGGGAATCATACAATACTATAGCCAACTCAAGAGGTCGTGAAGAGCTGGACCCGCTTGAATTTGATGACTATATCAAAGACAAGCTTGATCTGGTTCAGATGAATCCTGATTTCCTCGAGAGAAGTGTGAATGCAGGCTTTTCGGGTGGTGAGAAGAAGCGCAATGAGATTTTCCAAATGGCGGTTCTCCAGCCAAAGCTCTCGCTTCTGGACGAGACCGATTCAGGACTTGATATCGATGCGCTGAAAATTGTTGCAAACGGTATCAATCAGCTGCATGGCGAAGATGATGCTGTTGTGTTGATTACTCACTATCAGCGATTGCTTAATTACATTGAGCCTGATTTTGTTCATGTTATGATTGGCGGAAAGATCGTAAAAAGCGGTGATAAGACACTTGCATACAAACTGGAAGAGCAAGGTTACGACTGGCTCGAAGCTCACGCAAAAGTAAACGGAGAGGCGGTATAATGGCACTTCCTACACAGGTAGAACCATCATTTTTGCACAGGCTGGCAAAGCACGCTCCCGAGAGCGGCAACTGGACAGCGATACGTGAACAGAGTTTGAAAGAGATAAACGCAACACCATTCCCTCACAAGAAAATTGAGGAGTGGAGATTTATAGATCTAAAACCGTTTACGAAGATTGAATTCACTTCACTGGATGATGCCGGTACACTTCCAGCAACTGATATTGAGAAGTTTTTTCTTCCCGAATCAGATCGAAGCAGACTGGTATTCATTAATGGCCGGTATAATGAAAAATTCTCATCCATCGGCGGACTTGGTAATGGTGTAACGGTTGGGAATTTAAACTCATTTACCGATAACAGTGTTGTTGAGAAGTATCTGAACAAGCTTGTTGACTATGAAAATGATGTATTTGTACCCTATAACGGTCTGATGTTTGAGGATGGAGCATTTATCCATCTCGAAAAAGAGGCAAAGGCCGAAGCTCCCATACAGATATTGAATATATATACTGATTCCAAAAAGGCGTTTGTAGCCACCCCGCGAATGCTGGTTGTGGCTGAAGAGGACTCAGATGTAACCATTATTGAAGATCACATCGGGTTAAGCGGCAATGAGTATTTGACAATTCCTGTTTGTGAAGTGAAAACCAAACAACGGGCGCACATACATCACGTTCGTATACAGCGCGATAGCCTGAATGCCCTTCACGTTTCAAGGCCAATCGCCTACGTGGAGAAGAATTCAGAATATCACTCATACACCATTAACCTGGGTGCAAAACTTGCCAGAAATGAACCTAAGGTAATTCAGGAAGATGAAGAGGTAGATTTTACCCTTGATGGATTGGTATTGATCGATGGTGAGCAGATTGCCGATACTCACTCAAGCATGGATCACAGGTTCTCTCACGCAGAGAGTCATCAGCTCCATAAGGTTGTGGTAAATGGTAACGCTCACAGCATTTTTAACGGGAAAATCTTTGTTCGAAAGGATGCTCAGAAAATTGACTCATTCCAGGAGAACAAGAACCTGCTACTATCGAAAGATGGACTGGTAAATACCAAACCTCAGCTCGAGATTTTCGCTGATGATGTACTCTGTTCGCATGGAGCCACTATTGGGCAGCTGGAACCGGAAGAGGTGTTTTACCTGCAGAGCCGGGGAATGACAGAAGAGAAGGCAAAAGAGGTTTTAACCTATGCTTTTGCTCTCGAAACCATTGAAAACATGAAGGTGGAATCGGTTCACAAGCTTCTCATTGAAGAGGTTTACCGCTACACCAAAGCAAATTCCGTAGCGAAAGTATCCGCCTAGATAGTCCCCCTTTGAAGGGGGGACGTGTATGAGCGTATAGCGAATACAGTGGGGGGATGTTGAATGTTGAATCTGAATTATCTGTTCAATATCACAAACACCCCCTTCTCTTAGGAGGAATTTTTTGAAACCAATCCGAACGCTGTCAGGTCATGCAGACGCTGACAAGTTCTCTGAGCAATATGTCACAAACAGCAATAAAATTACCGGCAATAGATTTTGAGAAGATCAGGAAAGATTTCCCGGTTCTTCATCAGGATGTGAATGGACACCCGCTTGTCTATCTCGACAATGCTGCGTCGAGTCAGATGCCTGTACAGGTTGCTGAAAGGATTGACCACTATCACCGATACGAACACTCCAATGTTCACCGGGGTATACACACCCTGAGCCAGAAGGCAACGGATGCGTATGAATTGACCCGAAAAAAGGTAGCTCAGTTTATCAATGCTGCCTCGCATGATGAAATTGTTTTTACATCAGGTACAACGGATTCGATAAACCTGGTGGCCAACAGTTACGGCCTGACGAATTTCAGGGAGGGTGATGAAATTATTCTCTCAGAAATGGAACATCACGCCAACATTGTTCCCTGGCAGATGATCGCCGAGAAGACCGGCGCGGTAATCAAGGTGATTCCCGTAACCGATTCTGGCGACCTTGACATGGAAGCCTACAAAAAGCTTCTTGGAAGCAGAACCAAAATGGTAGCGGTGATTCACCTCTCCAATGCCCTGGGTACGGTTAATCCTGTAAAAGAGATTACAGATTTGGCCCACGATCACGGAGCAGTAGTTTTAATTGATGGTGCACAATCCGTTCCCCACACGAAAGTGGACATGCAGGAGATAGGTTGTGATTTCTTCACGTTTTCCGCACACAAAATGTGTGGGCCTACAGGTTTTGGAATCCTTTACGGGAAAAAGACTCTGCTGGATTCAATGCCGCCCTACAGAGGAGGAGGGGATATGATTGATAAGGTCAGCTTTGAGGAGACCACCTACAATGTGCCTCCATTCAGATTTGAAGCAGGTACACCGCCCATTGCGGCCGGAATCGGATTGTCGGCATCAATCGACTATATAAATGGAATTGGTATTGATGCTATAGCAGATCGAGAAGATAAACTTGTAACCTACGCAGCAGATCGATTGCGAGAAGTTGAAGGCCTTCGGTTTATCGGCGACTCAGAAACACGTGCATCAGTCTGTGCATTTGTATTTGATGAGATTCATGCATCCGATATGGGTACCATTTTAGACAAGCGTGGAATTGCCGTACGAACGGGCCACCACTGCGCACAGCCGATTTTAAGACGATTTAATGTGCCGGCAACAACACGAGCATCTGTTTCGTTTTATAATACAGAAGAGGATATCGACAGATTGATAGACGGAATTTATTACGCTAAATCATTTTTTGAATAAAAAAAAGGTAAAACCCTATGCCAAAGATTAAAGAAATAGAACGAACTCCAAATCCTGATGCAATGCGATTTGTGCTGGGTGAACCGCTTACAAATGGCGTAACCCGTTCGTTTGAAAATAGCGGTGAAGCTGAGCAGGATGAATTGGCCAAAACCCTGTTCAGTATCGACCATGTGATCAATGTCTACTACGTAGATAAGTACATTACCGTTACGCAGGATGGAAAGGCGGTTTGGTCTGAACTGCTTCGAAAACTGGCCCCGCCCATTCGGGAGGCTACACCTCAGCTCGAACTTACAGAGGATGAAGAGGTTCACGCCAGCAGGGAAGTTCAGGATTCGGACGATCCCCGGCTGATCCAAATCAATCAGCTGCTGGATGAGCAGGTGCGTCCCTATCTGTTGGCAGATGGAGGTGGTTTGAAGATTGTCGGGCTTGATGGCAACAGGCTCAAGGTTCACTATCAGGGAGCCTGTGGAACATGTCCTACGGCAACTTCCGGTACGCTTTACGCCATTGAGAGCATGGTGAAGCGAATAGACCCGGAAATACAGGTGATTTCGGTTTAATCAGGAATTTTTAATTCACCCTGGGTTAAGATCTGGGTGTCTTGAGGTTTAACGAAGTAACAATATTATGTCAATCACAATAAGCGAACGCGCTGCAAAACGGATCCATGAGATCAGGCAGGAGAAGAATATCTCTGAGAATATTCCTATTCGTGTATCTGTGGTAAGCGGCGGTTGTTCCGGACTCACATATGATCTGGATTTTGATTCCCAAAAGGAGATCACTAAAGCAGATAAAGAGTTTGAAGACCACGGTGTAAAAGTGGTAGTAGACATGCGCAGCTTTCTCTACCTGGCCGGCACTAATCTCGACTTTACAGACGGACTCACAGGGCAGGGCTTTCATTTTCAAAACCCCAACGCCGTTCGCAGCTGCACTTGTGGGGAGTCATTTTCTTTATGAGAAAGGAGTATCTGACGGTTTAGACCTGACAGCATTTCCGATGTTTTCCCGGGTTTCTGTCAGCGTCGGGATTTCTTCGGAATCTGCGTCGATAATTTTCAAAAAAGGAGTAAACAGGACATTCTCCGTACAAAATCCAACGCTGTCAGATCCAGTGGGTGCTGACAGGTTTCCTTCTTGCTACTTGATACTCACTACTCGCTACTTGCTATCACTACTCAACACTATCAAACATGTCTGAAATAGTAAACAAAATAAAACAGTCGAAACTTGAAACGGTTGATCTTGAAAAGTTTGCCGCCGGGGTAACTGTACATGAACTGGACCTGAAAGATTTTCTGTTTCATGAGATGATCCTCAAAGAGGCTGAATTTCGCGAGAAGATGGATGCTCACAACTGGGAGCAATACAAAAACTCATATCTGACGGTCTACTGCTCAACCGACGCCATTATTCCAAAATGGGGCTACATGCTGGTTGTTCAGCATGCAAAAGAGCACGCCATCGATATTCTTTTTGGTGAGAAAGCGGATGCACTGTCTCAAATTTTTCGTCAAAAACTCGATCTTGTAAACTGGGAGTATTACCGCGACCGGTTTGTTCTGCTGAAAGGGTGCAGTAAAATGGATGTGCCCGCTGACGTCTATATGTACGCAACAAAGAAGCTGCTTCCCTATGTTGGCAAGCTGATGTACGGTGAAGCCTGTTCGAATGTTCCTGTTTACAGGAAAAAGAGTTAACCCACATTTCTCACAAATTATTATGTAGGAGTTTGTTAATCTTTTTATAGGCTATGGTTCGAATAAATATTTTCAGCTTTTAAAAAATGACTGGGTGTAAAACCGGCGAACTTTGCCCGCCTGCTACGTTGTCCCGAAAATGGTTTGCTCAGCGTCCGTCAGCCTACGGACGCTTCCGCCACCATTTCCACGACGCCTTGCATGCGACCAAATTTCTTGGTGAGAAATGCGGGTTAATGTCCCCCTTCGAAGGGGAAAGTCCGCGAGCTGGCGGGTTCAAATAATGAGCCCACCTTGGGGAGTAGGGGAGATCTTCAGAAAGTCCAAATATCCTTTAAGAAATAGTAAGTTAGCGTTTAAAGTGAATGTCTCACGGAGCGTTAATTTAATTAATCGACTTGAATTCGATTTAAGACAAATCTCATCCGTAAACAGAAAGCTGTCTGGCCGCCCTCTGCAAATCCGGATCTCTTATCTCTTTAACGGTATCAATTTTCTCTATATATGACTCCGGAAAAGAGGCCTCTCTTGCCCCCCTCAAT
>Ga0207421_10001587_pt1 | contig 28946 bp, 33 predicted proteins | sample SodLakKL_010_SED_4_FD_187542 | JGI IMG/M metagenome (GOLD analysis project Ga0207421, IMG submission 187542) | Alkaline sediment microbial communities from Lake Tanatar, Kulunda Steppe, Russia - 8KL_010_SED (SPAdes) (version 2) | ecosystem: Environmental > Aquatic > Non-marine Saline and...
CCAAGCGATGATCAGGAACCCGAGCACGAGCATGAAGAGGGATATCACCCAGATGAAGGTGAACACCTTCGCCCTTTTCTTCGGGTCCCTCCATATCCGCTCCGCGAGCTCAGCGATCATTCCTTGGCCCCGGCCACCTTCTTGAGGTGCTTGAGGCGTATCGTGTTCTCCCTCTCCATCTCCTCGAGGCGGAACTCGATGAACGCTTCGGCCTCTTTCATCTCCGGGATGACCTTGAACTCAAGGGCGTTGACGCGGCGCTTGGTCTTCTCGATCTCGTCGAGGATCTTCTTCATCGTGGTCTCCACCTCCGCCGCCTCGACCATCGTCTCCAGGAGCTTCTCGAAGGCCTTCGCCGCCTCGTCGATGTGCGCTGACGTGCTGATCACGCCATAACCCCGGTCGACCACCGGCGTGCACACCGCCTCCGCTTCGATCTGCGGCACGATGAGGCCCATGATGCTCTTGTTGCGCAGCACCACCTGCGGGTCGATCTTCATCGCGTACGCCGCCGACTTGACCGCGATCGCCCCGTCCACCGCCAAGGCGATGTTTATCTTCTTCATGGCGTCCTCGTAGTCCTGGACGACGCGGTCGCGCATCTCCTTGGCCTGCTCCATGATATCGAAGAACTCGATGATGAGGCCGTCCCTCTTCATCTTCATGATCTTGTATCCGCTCTCGGACAGCTTGATCTTCTTCTTAACCTCGAGGAGGACGGAGCGGGTGGGGGTGATCTCTTGCGTGGACATGCTCAATCCTTCTGCGGAAGGTACTTCTCGATGAACTTGCGGTCGATCCTCGTCAGCTGGTCCACCGGCAGGTCCGCCAGGATCTCCCAGCAGATGTCCAACGTCTCGGCGATGTCGCGGTCCTCGTCCGGGGATTGGCGCACGATGCGGTCCTCGAACACGTCGGCGAACTCCAGGAAGGCGCGGTCGCGGTCGGAGAGGGACTCCTTGCCGACAATGGCAACGAGTCCCCGAAGGTCCTTGCCCTCCGCGTAAGCGGCGTAGCACTGGTCCGATACCGCCTTGTGGTCATCGCGGGTCTTGTCGCCGCCGATGCCGGAGTTCATCAGCCTGCTCAGCGACGAGGAGACGTTCACCGGCGGGTATATGCCGTTGCGGTGGATCTCACGGCTCATGACGATCTGCCCCTCGGTGATGTACCCGGAGAGGTCGGGTATCGGATGCGTGATGTCGTCGCCGGGCATGGAGAGGATGGGGATCTGCGTGATGCTGCCTTTCTTGCCCTTGATCTTGCCGGCGCGCTCGTACAGCTGCGCCAGGTCGGTGTACATGTATCCGGGATAACCGCGACGTCCAGGCACCTCCTCGCGGGCGGCGCCGATCTGGCGCAGCGCCTCGCAGTAGTTGGTGATGTCCGTCAGGATGACCAGGACCTGCATGTCCAGCTCGAACGCCAAGTACTCAGCGGTGGTGAGCGCGAGGCGCGGGGTGACGATCCTTTCGATCGCTGGATCGTCAGCAAGGTTCAGGAAGACGACGGCCTTCTTCAGGGCGCCGGTCCTCTCGAACTCCTTCATGAAGTTCTGCGACTCCTCGTTGGTTATGCCCATGGCCGCGAAGACCACGGCGAACTCCTCGCCCTCGCCGATCACTTTCGCTTGACGGGCGATCTGCATCGCCATCTCGTTGTGCGGAAGGCCGCTGCCGGAGAAGATGGGGAGCTTCTGCCCCCTCACCAGGGTGTTCATCCCGTCTATCGTTGATATCCCCGTTTGAATGAAGTCCTCGGGGTTGTCCCGCGCCCACGGGTTTATGGCGGCGCCGACGATGTCGACGCGGTCCTCGGGCGTGATCGGCGGCCCGCCGTCCAGCGGCTCGCCGCTGCCGGAGAGGATCCTGCCGACCATGTCCTTGGACACCGGCATCTTCATCGTCTCGCCGAGGAAGCGGACGCTGCAGCCCTTGTCTATGCCCGAGGTGCCCTCGAATATCTGCACCGCCACCATGGTGTCCGACGAGTCGAGGACTTGGCCCCGCTTGAAACTGCCGTCGGCCAGCTTCACGCTGGCCAGCTCCTGGTAGGCGACGGGGTCGGTCTTCTCCACGAAGACCAGCGGGCCGGCTATCTCCTTGACGGTCTTGTACTCTTTGGATACTGTGCTGCTCATTTTCAGGCCCCCAGTGCGGAGAGTTCGCTCTCCATGTCCTTGGACACCGCCTCCAGCTCCTCGTCCACGTTCTCCTCGTACTTGGCGGTGTTGAAGCGCTGCTTGGAGGGGATGGCCACGATGTCGGGGACCAGGGCGCCGTCCTCCAGCGCCTTGTGCGCCAGGTCGGAGTACTTGCGTATCAGTTTGAGCATGGCGTACTGCCGGTCCATGGGGCAGTAGGTGTCCACCGGGTGGAACGCGTTCTGCTGCAGGAAGATCTCCCGCAGCATCTTCGCCACCTCCATGATGATCTTCTGCTCGTCAGGGAGGGCGTCGGAACCGACGAGCTGCACGATCTCCTGCAGCTCCGACTCCTTCTGCAGCACCTGCATGGACCATTCCCTCAGCGGAGGGAAGTCCTCGGCCACGTTGCTGCTGAACCACTCCTTCATCTGTTTGTCGTACAGCGTGTACGATGTGAGCCAATTGATGGCGGGGAAGTGCCTCCTCTCGCGGAGCTTGGTGTCCAGCGCCCAGAACACGCGCACGATGCGCAGGGTGTTCTGCGTGACCGGCTCGGAGAGGTCGCCGCCGGGCGGCGACACCGCGCCCACCACGGTGATGGAGCCCTCCTTGTCGGAGTGGGTCATGCCGCGGCCGGCGCGCTCGTAGAACTCCGACAGCCTTCCCGCCAGGTACGCCGGGTAGCCCTCCTCGCCGGGCATCTCCTCCAGGCGCGACGATATCTCGCGCATCGCTTCCGCCCACCTGCTGGTGGAGTCAGCCATGAGGGAGATGTTGTAGCCCATGTCGCGGTAGTACTCGGCGATGGTCATCCCCGTGTACACGGAGGCCTCGCGGGCGGCGACGGGCATGTTCGACGTGTTGGCGATCAGAACGGTGCGGTTCATCAGCGGGTGACCGGTCTTGGGGTCGTCCAGTTCAGGGAACTCCGACAGCACCTCGGTCATCTCGTTGCCGCGCTCGCCGCAGCCGATGTATACCACTATCTCCGCGTCCGACCACTTCGCCAGCTGCTGCTGCGTCACCGTCTTGCCGGTGCCGAAGCCTCCGGGGATGGCGGCGGTGCCGCCCTTGGCCACCGGGTACATCGAATCGAGGATCCTCTGCCCGGTTATCAGCGGTATGTCGGGGAGGTACTTGTCCCTGATCGGACGGGGCACGCGGACGGGCCAGTACTGCATCATGCTGACGTCCTTGCCGCCGATCTTCGCCACCGTCTCCTCGACGGTGAAGCTCCCCTCCTTGATCTCCTCGACCTTGCCCTCGATGCCGTGCGGCACCATCACGTAGTGCTGCATCGTGCCTTCGGGCACGGTCCCTATCACCTGTCCGGACGAAACGCTGTCGCCCTTCTTCACAGTGGGAGTGAACTCCCACTTGGTCGCCCTGTCCAGCCCGGGGGCGTTGACTCCACGGTAGATGAAGTCACCCATCTGCTCCCGGAGCACGGGCAGCGGCCTCTGAATGCCGTCATAGACGGAAGACAGCAGGCCCGGGCCCAGCTCGGCCACCAGGGGCTGGCCGGTGTTCTCCACCGGCTCCCCCGGCTTCACGCCGGAGGTGTCCTCGTAAACCTGGATGATGCTGTAGTCACCCATGATCTTGATGACCTCTCCCATCAGCTTCTCCTCGCCCACCAGCACGACATCGTACATCCTGGGGGAGATGCCCTCGGCGGTCACCACCGGTCCGGCGACCCTGTAGATTCTGCCTACATTGCTCATCTAATCATCCTCTGTCTTATACAAATCAACGCCAATCGCTCTCTTCACCTTCTCACGAAGGTCGCTCTCGTCCCTGCCGATGGGTATGACCACGGGCTGTATGCTGTCCGACACCTTCTTGCGCTGCAAGGCGTTGAGGCTTGCGAGGTCGGCAGAGTCCACGGCCAGTATCCCGACGCTCTCGTCATCGAGGAGCTCCATCAACCGGCGGTCGTATTCCTCTCCATGGGCGATGTACGCCCTCTTGATCCCGGCCAGGCGGAAGCCCAGCACGAAATCCTCGTTCCCTATAACCGCGATGTCCATCAGATCACCAGCAGTCCTTTGACGGTCTCATGGTCCAGCCCGCTGACCTTGCCGCGGGCGATGATGCGGATGTTGTCCACTTCCAGTTTCTTATGGACCATGTAGTCGATCACTGGAATCACCGACAGCGGGTAAAGGTGGGAGAACTTCTCCGTCTCCTTTATGCGGTAGCGGTGAAGCGCGTCCACCACCTCCCGCAGCGATATCTCCTCGGATTCCAGCGCGGGCTTGATGTCCTCGTAGAAGTCGAGATCGGCCAGCTCGGCGGCCATGGCTTTGACGTCCTCGGCATTGGCAAGTCGTGTGGCCATTCCCTTATCGACCTGGAGCCCCCCGTCCACGACGTAGCGCATTATGTCGTCGGCGCAGACGTTGTCCATCTTCAGCATGAAGACGGTCTCCAGGTTCGATGTGTCTATCTCTCTCTTGATGAAGTTCCGGAACAGACGCTTGGCCCTCGTGCTCGGCGTGATCGATCCCAGCATTCGCTGGTAGTGGAGCCTGTCCAGGTGCTCCTCGATGCCGTTCAGCTTGCCCAGCTGCTTGTACGCCTCCACCGCCGCCTCGGGGAACTTGCTCGAGAGCCTCTTCTCCAGCTCCTCGATTATGTCCTCGCAGCAGCCCATGGCGTTGAGCTTCTCCAGGTAGGCCTCGTCCATGTTGCCGGCAGGCACCAGGTCCTCGGACACGGAGTCCTTGTCGGCCCCGAAGCTCTTGCCGCGCAGGATGACCTTGACGTTCCAGTAGTCCCACCTCGACAGGTAGGCGGAGATCATCTCCTTCAGTTCGCCCTGGCTGAAATCGAGGACGTTGCTGAAGTTCCTGGCCATGCTGCGGTAGGTGGCGTGCTCGATGAGGTCCACCCCATCGAACCTGCCGCCGAGCTCGGCCATCTCCTGCTGGTAGTTGGTCTCCCCCAGGAAGCGGCTGATCTCGGGAAGCTCCATCATCATCAGCTTGGAGTAGTCCTCCTGCTTGATGAGGGCCCGCTTCTTGCCCCTGACCCGTGCCACTGCGTATGGGTAGTTGGCCTTGGCTTTGCGTCTGATCATCTGAGCTCACCCGAAGAGGATGTCGGAAAGGGTCTTCATCTCGCGCTCCCAGACGCCGCTCAGTATGGAGCCGAACTGCATGTCCAGCTGCACGCTGCCGTCGGCGCTCTCCAGGATGAGGCCGCCCTTTATGGCGGGGTCCTCCACCGCCTCGGAGACGTCAAGGCCCTTGAGGTTCTTGGCCTCTCCCGGGGGACAGTACGCCTTGGGGTTCTCGATGGCCTGCTTGGCAGCGTCAACCATCATCCCGTAGTACTTCTTCTTGGTCTTCGCGTTGGAAGACTGAAGCGCCGCCAGGGTCTCTTCGGAGCTGCGGTCGAGGATCTCCTTCTTCTTGGAGAGGACGATCTTCTTGCTCTCCAGCTCGGCGCTGGACAGCTCCTGCCTCCTCAGGCGCTCGATGGTATCTTCGAGCCTTTTCCCCTCTTTCTCCTTCATGTCGGACACCGTAGCGTCCGCCTCGGCCAGCAGCTTCGCTGCCTCGGCCTCGCCCTCCTCGCGGATGGCGGCGGCCTGGGCCTCGGCGGCCTCTACGATGTCCTTCACCACGTTCTCCAATGCCATAGAACAGCCTCTAGTGTTTCAAGCGGCCAATTCAGATGGTGGTAAACAGCAGTATGCCCAAGACAAGACCGAAGATGACTATGGTCTCCGGTATGACGGTAAGAATCAGGCCCTTACCGAACAGGCTCTCGTCCTCGATCATGGCTCCGACGGCGGCGGCACCGATGTCCCTCTGGGACATACCGGTGGCGATGCCGGCGAGACCTACTGCCAAACCTGCGCCTATCGCTATCAATCCAGCATCCATTTCAGTTCACCTCTTTTTCCATTGCTTTCGTGTTGAAGCGGTTTATCGCCAAGGGAGAGTACGCGGTACCTCCCCCGACAAAGAATTTCGACATCATCTCGACGTAATGCAGACGTATCCCCTGCAGTCCCGCCGACAGGATGCACAGCATGAAGACCAGTATGTGGCCTATCATGAAAACGATGAAGCCAACCCCTATCCCCACCAGGCCTCCGACGCCCAGGTAGAGGAGGAATATGGCCATGTGGTTGAAGGCCAGGGCGATGCCGGCCTTGGAGAGCGCCACCGCGGTCAAACGGGTGTACGACATTATGTTGCCGAAGACCGCCGGTATCTCCAGTATGGCGGCGATGCCCTCCACCTTGAAGGCCAGGGCCCCGCCGATGACCACCAGCAGCGCCCCCGCGCCCGCCATCGCCATCAGCGCGCCCTCCAGGGCCACGTCGGCGAGCAGGTACTCGGTGAGCGGGTACGCCACCATCACCAGGCCGACCAGGACGGCCAGGAAGCTGGCCTTCTCGTAGACGGCCATGACGGCGCCGTGCTGCCTCTTGACGTTCAGGAAGCCTATCAGGAACGCGAAGAACAGGTGCGCTATTCCGAGATACACCGCCAGCTTGAGGAAGGTCGTGACGTCGGAGAACTTCCCCATGTTTATGGTCAGCGCCATCAAGGATTCGGGCATGGTGAAGCCCGTCACGAAGTAGGCGATGATCGCCTCCCAGGTGGTGGTGATGTCGCTGGTGTAATCGGTGGCGAAGTGCATCCCCAACAGCTCCCCGAACAGGAACATGCCGAATATGAACGCCCATATGCCGCCGAAGAAGGCCTGTGTGGAAAGTGATTTGAGCGCCGGGGACTGGGCCTTGTTCATCACCACCCACCCCAGCACTATGAATATCAGGGCGTAGCCGATGTCGCCCACCATAAGGCCGAAGAACAGCGGCCATGTGAATGCTATCATTATCGAGGGGTCGCTCTCCTGGTATCGCGGCGTGGACACCAGGCTCACGAAGAACTCGTACGCCTTCCCCACCGGCCCGTTGCTGCTCTTGCTGGGCGGCATGGCGAACCTCTCCCCGTACTCCTCGCCGTCGTGGAGGTCGCGTCCGCGGGTCTCCAGGACATCGACGTGCAGCGCCTCCCCGGTCCTCTCGAGCAGCCCCTCGCGGAATTCCTCCGCCTCATCGGTGGGCACCCAGAGGTCCATCGCGAAGGAGTGGTCGCTGGTCGCCACCCGCAACGGCGTGCTGGCGATGTCGTTCTCAATGGCGAGTTCCTCCTCGGAGGCCAGCAGGAAGGAGAGCTTCTCCTCCTTCAGCGCCTCCACCCGGGCCTCGGCCTCGTCCCTCTTCGCATAGAGGTCGGAGAGCTGGGCGTCGATGTGCTCCAGCATCTCGGCGGGGGTCCCCTCGCCGGACGGCACCTGGAGCTCCTGGAATCCTGCCTCGGAGAGCGCCTGCAGGACCTCGTCCTTTCTCTCCCGGGGCACGAACACCGCGGCGGCGTTCGTTTCGCTCGAGTAGAAGAGTTCGTGGTCCATGCCTTCCAGGACGGGGGCGGGGTCGCTGCGCACCTTGCCGACGAGCACCGCCAGCGATTCGTAGCCGCGGTAGTCCTCTAGGGAGAGCGGCAGGTCCGCGAACGGTCGGAGCGAGTCCCGCAGGGACTCGAGCTCGGAGATCCTCTGGACCGCCTCGTTCCGGGCGTCGACGATCTCCCATACCTCCTTCTCCGTCTGCTCCACCGCGTTGGATTCTATCGAACTCCTTATGTCCGCGGCGGGCACCGGTTCGGAGAGGCGGCCCTCTTGGACCCCCAGCTCCTTCCCCATGGCCCTCAGCTTGATCAAGCGGTCAGAGGCCAGGGGGGCGTTGGGCAGGGATTTGCCGATTGTGAATCCGGGGTCGGCCTCCCCCGTGTAGTCGATGAGATGGGCCTTTCCCAATTCGTAGAGAGCGTTGATGGTGCTCTCGATGCGGGCGCGGTTGCCCACGATAAGAACCCTGCTCATTGACTCAGGAAGCAGCATCTATGGTCCTCTCGAACTCTTTGATGAGGTGATCCTTGGCCTTCGCCAGACGCTTGTCGGCGTCGGCCTCCAGCTCAACGGCCTTGTCATGGCCCTCTTTGAGCAGCGACTCGCGCTCCTCGGCGAGCCTCTCCCTCTCCTGGGAGATCTGCTTTTCATGATCGGCCCGGATCTGGGCCTCGGCGTCCTGAATCCTTTTCACGGAGTCGCGGCGGGCGGAGGTTATCATGTTCCTCTTCTCCTCCTCCGCCTTCTCGATGATGGATTTGGCCTGCGCCTCGGCCTCCTTGACCTTGAGAAGTGTGTCAGTACGGCTCAAATTACTCTCCCCGACTACTTTTGCCGGTTGATAGCCATTTTGATACTTAAGCATAATTGATTCCCAGAGCCATTCAGGCGACGTTGGCGGCGCCGCTGTCCAGAAAGTCATGCTATATAGCGTTAAAGGCCATCGGACCATGAGCGCAGCAGCACCTCCGCCTCCTCGAAGAGGCGTCGCGACAACGCGTCCTCGTAATCGACCCGGAAGACTATCTCGGAGATGCCGGCGTTGATGATTATCTTGGCGCACATGCTGCAAGGGAACGTCGTGGAGTAGAGGGTCGAGCCCTTGATGCTCACTCCGAAGTACGCCGCCTGTATCACCGCGTTCTGCTCGGCGTGCACGCCGCGGCAAAGCTCGTGCCGCGTCCCCGAGGGGATGTTCAGCTCGTCGCGGACGCATCCCTCCTCGCGGCAGTGGGCGAGGGAGCGGGGGGCGCCGTTGTAGCCGGTGGTGAGCACCCTCTTGTCCTGGACGATGACCGCCCCCACCGCCCGCCTGGTGCAGGTGGAGCGGGTGGAGACCAGTTCGGCCATGCGCATGAAGTAGGTGTCGTTGTCCGGCCTTTCCATGCCGCGAGCATTAACCCCTGCGTATATGTTTTTTTCATCGCGGCGGTCATTCTTTATCCCTGTAAGCGGTTGGGGGGCGCGTGGCGGATGAGGGGTTCTGGGACAGCTACCTCGGCTTCGCGGCCATAATGGCGATAGCGGTGCTGCTGTTCTTCGCCCTCATGGCGTCGCTGACCGTCTACGCGGGGATGTGGCCTCCCCTGTCGGTGGTGGAGTCGAACAGCATGCAGCACGACGACGAGCGCTCGCAGCTCGGGGTGATAGACACCGGCGACCTGGTGCTGGTGCAGGAATCGGACGGCGAGGACGTCGTCAGCTACGTGGAGGGGCGCGCCATAGGGCACAAGTCCTTCGGCGATTACGGGGACGCTGTCATATTCCGCCCGATGGGCGACGACGATAGGAAGCCGATAATCCATCGGGCCGTCCTCTACCTGGAGCCGGTGGGCGATTCGCAGTGGCGCGCCGACGCGCTGGCCAATCACGAACCGGTGAAGTGGTCGGTGGAGGAGGGCGACCACGACGCGATGGGCGGCGTGCTGACGCTCCAAGACTACGGCCACGCCTCCGTTGAGTTGAGGGTGGACCTCGACCGTTTGGACCGCGGCGCCGGCTTCATCACCCACGGCGACCGCAACCACCGCGCCGGCGACGGCTTCGTGGACCAGGTGGAGGGCGGACCGATGGACGGCTCGCTCGTTCAGAAGGAGTGGGTCATCTCCAAGCCGACGGTGGAGATACCGTGGATCGGCTCCATCAGCCTCTTGCTGCGGGGAGTGAACGTGGAGCAGGTGCCGCTGAACAGCGTTGTTTCAGCGGTGGTCCTGCTGGCGGCGCTGGTGGCGCTGCCGTTCGCCGCCGAGCACGGGCTGCGCGCCCTGAGAGGACGGTGACGTCACATCAGCGTGGTCTGCGTCGCCGGCCGGTAGTTCTTCAACGGGATCAGCTCCTCGTCGCCCTCGAGTATCTCCCTGGTCTCGGTCTTGGGCACTGAGATCTCGATCTCCTTGGTGCGGCCGCCGCGGCCGAAGGACTTCACCCTCGCGTGTATGATCCCCAGCATGTCCATCTCCGAGATGAGGTCGGTTATCCTCCGCTGGGTGAGGATGCTGAGGCCGACGATGTCCGCCAGCTCCTTGTACTCGTGGTAGACGTCGCCGGTGGTCATGTGGTGGTTGTTCTTGTCGTCGTTGACGATGATGCTGAGCAGCACCAGCTTGGACTGCGTCGGCAGGGTGCGCACCGTCTCGGAGATCGCGTCCAGCTCGATCTTGTTCTTCGCTTTCATCACATGCGCCTCGGTCACCACGTCGTCGCCGTTCCGCTCGGCCAGCTCTGCGGAGATGCGCAGCATGTCCAAGGCGCGGCGGGCGTCGCCCATCTCCTGCGCCGACAGGGCGGCGCAGAGCGGTACCACCCCTTCATCGAGGGTGTCCCTCTCGAAGGCCAGCTCGGCGCGCTGCATGAGGATGTCCCGCAGCTGCTCGGCGTTGTAGGGCGGGAAGACCATCTTCTCCTCCCCCAGGCGCGAGCGCACGCGGGGGTCCATGAACTCGGTGAACTTGAGGTCGTTGGAAATGCCCACCAGCGAGAGCTTCGAGCGGTCCAGGTCGTCATTCATCTTCGACAGGTGGTAGAGGACGTCGTCGCCGCTCTTGTAGAACAGCTTGTCTATCTCGTCGAGGACGATGATGAAGACCTTGTTCATCTCGTCGATCTTCTCCCTGAGGATGTTGTACACCCTCTCGGTGCTCCATCCGGTGAACGGTATGCGGTGCTCGAAGTCGACGATGATCTGGTTGCCTATGTTCTGCAGCACGCCGTACTGGGTGTCGACGACCTCGCAGTTCATGTAGATGAAGTGGGCGTTCTGCAGCGTCTGGTCCTCCCGTTGCAGCTCCTTGCCGAGGAACTTCACCGAGGCGGTCTTGCCGGTGCCGGTCTTGCCGAAAATCATCATGTTCGAGGGGCGGTCGCCGTGCAGGGCCATCGCCAGGACCGATGCCATCTGACCGATCTCGTCGTTGCGGTGGGGGAGCTCGTTGGGTATGTACGAGGATTGCAGGATCTGGCGGTTGCGGGTGAAAATCCTCCTGTTGTCTAGGTACCGTTTGAAAATGTTCTCCAATCGTTGTCCTCCTACTCGGCTTTCAGTCGAAACACACCCCCTCCCCTGTGTTTCCTGTGGAGAAAGACGGGTCGCCGTATTAATTGATTTTGACATCAGGAGCGATGCGCATCCAAGAAACGCATAAACATCGTTGACTGCCAGCGGCGGGCAAGGATATTGTACCAGCGCGGCGATGAAGCCGCAGTCATGAACCTTTCATTGAAGGACAGGGGAGGCATGGGCGCCGCCGGCGCGGCGGTGGCCGTCGTCGCGGTGCTGCTCACCGCCCTGGTGCTGGGGAACGCGCTCGCTCCCTTCGCGGGGAAGCAGACCATATCCGAGGGGGACACCTTGGTGTACCGGCACGGCTCCGGGGACGACAGCTATGAGATGACCTTCACCTTCAACTCCGTCGATGACGAGGGGGCAATGGCGGAGCTGTCCTCGGAGGGGTACTCATTGAGCCTTCCGGTGTCATGGCGCTATGACGGCGACCGCCTCGGAATGGACTGGGACCTCGCCTTCCCGTTCTCAGTGTTCTTCTACATGGGGATGTTCGATTTGGACGAGGACGAGAGCGAGTACAGTGTCAGGAGCATAGGGCTCAGCCCCGTTCCGTCTATGGACTTCCATAAGGACGTCGCTTTCCTGGGGGTACAGGTGATGATCTCGGTGAAGGCGGGGACCGAGATCCCGGTGCACATGGAGGTCCATTCCTCGCAAGGGGTGGAGGAGGTGCGCCTGGTGAGCACCTCCATCAGCTGGATGGCTTTGCTGTGATCTCCCGAGAGGTTATGAGCGCAGAGGGGGAAAGTTTGATAACCGCCCCCTGTTTGTATCAGGATGAGGACACCCACCCCTTTGTTTCCGGTGGAAACTCGGATATAGGAAGAGGCTGCGGATGAGACGGGTCTGCGTCATAAGCGTCACGGAGGACATGTGCGAGACGGAAGAGCTCTGCGAATCCCTTGGTTACGATATCGTCTTCGTGGTGTTGCAGAGGAGGACGAGGCCGCAACGCTCCTCCTTCCTTGGGAAGGGGAAGCTGCAGACCGTTTCCGACGCAATCTCCCGCTGCCCGGTGGACGCGGTGGTGGTCAACGGCGAGATGGAGCCGCTGCAGCATTACAACTTGGAGACCACCTTGGGAATCGCCTGCATCGACCGTTTAGGCCTCGTGTTGGAGATCTTCGCGATGAACGCTCACGATAAACAAGCGAAGCTGCAGGTGGAAAAGGCGACACTTTTATATAATTTACCGCTTATAAAAGAATGGATTCATCGGCAGAAGAGCGGAGAGCGGCCGGGGTTCATGGGAGGAGGCGAGTACTCGACCCGTGGATACGAGTACTTCATCCGCTCCCGTCTGACGAAGATCGATGATGAACTCCGCAATATGGAAGAGGAGAGCGCGAGGCGCAGCCGCGCGCGCCGGGACAGGGGATTCCACCTCGTCGGCCTCTGCGGCTACACCAACGCGGGAAAGTCCTCTCTCATGAGACGGCTCACCGAGGAAGAAGTTCTAGTGGAAGACAAGGTCTTCTCCACCCTCTCCACCACCACAAGGCGTTTGACCGAGAGTAGAAAGGACATCCTCGTCTCCGATACGATAGGGTTCATGAGTAACCTTCCGCCGTACATGATCCAATCGTTCCGCAGCACCCTGGACCAGATATTCACCGCCGACCTGGTCCTCTTGGTCGTGGACGCTTCGGAGAAGCACGAACGGATGATGGCGAAGATGGACGCGTCGCTCCGCATACTCAGGCCGCATCTTTACCCCGAGCAGGTCATGGTGGTTTTCAATAAGACCGACGCTCCACGCGCAAGCGTGGAGGAATGCGTCGTCAACCTCTCCGCCCTTAACGATATCCACAACCACATATCGGTCTCCGCCCGCAGCGGCGAGAACATCGATATGCTGAAGGACGCGGTAAGGCAGTATTTCCGCTATGATGTGCCGATGCACTTGCGGCTCCCGCAGTCGTCAGGGACGGAGAGTTTCGTTAACTGGCTGTACGAGAATACCGACATCGGCGACGTGGCCCGGGACGAGAGCGTCAGGATATCGTTGCTCTGCCGCCGCTCCGACCAGGACCGCATATCGGACGAGGCGGAGAAGCTCGGCGGTGCGGCGGTGACATACTCCCCCGCCGTTTGAAGGGTTCCACCGGAAACAAAGGGGTGGGTCTCTTTGGCGGAAGACTCCTTTCGGAATCGACAGAATCGCGGTCAGAACAGGCCCCAGTGATAACTTATCCAGTTGATCGAGGTGTCGACGATCTCCATCCTGATACGGTCATCGCCGCGGGAAAGCTCGACGAACAGCGGTATGTCCGTGTTCATCTTGGTCTTGACCACCATCTCCGTCGTTTCACCTGAAAACTCCACCTCTCCGGTGTAGACGTCGAGGGCCATGGGCGTCAGGCCGACGAGGTCGAACTCCATGGTCTTCTCGAAGTCGGTGACGTTGTCACGCACCAGCGACATGAACCAGAAAAGCGACAGGAACGGCGCGTCGTCGATGATGAGCTTGACGCCGTCACGATCCAACGAGACAGCGAAGTCCATTGAGACGTTTCCATCACTGAAGTTCACCACCGCATCGTCCACGGTCGTGGCGGTGAACGTGTACACCCGTTCGCCCTCGTCGATGCCCGCCAAGTCGCCCACGACACGGTATGTGACCTGGTCGCCCGCTTTGAGGTCCTGCTGTACGACCATCGGTTGCGCCACTCCGCCGCCGACCACGGCGACGATCATAAGCAGCACTATGAGCAACAGCACCCCGACGCCGCTTAGGCCTGAGTGTTCAGCGTACAACCGTTTCACCGCCACCGTGCCAACATTGGTCCTGGCCGTTATTTATACTATGCCGTCTGGACGTCATTTGACGCGGTAAGCCCTCTTCTTCTCCTTGACGGCCTTCGACCAATGGGAGGGAAGGCACCACGCCAGATACTCCATCTCGTCCACGTTGCGGACCAGGTGCGCCTTGCCCTCCTTGCCCAACAGGCCACGGAGCTTCCGCACCCGTTTGAAGTACACCGCCCACTCCCATGTCCCCCAGATGAGGATGAAGATGCCAATGAGCAGCGTGTAGAAGCTCCAGCCTCCTAAGGGCGAGCCCTCCATGCCCAAGAGAGACCAGGCGCTCCCCGCCACCGTAGCGATGCCGGCGGCGGTCATCAAGGGCCACAGCCATGCCGCGTTCTCCACCCGGAACGACCTCTTCATGCGGCGGTCATATGCTCGCAGGGATTTAATGCTGACCGTAGGCTGGATGCATCGCATCGGCTTACTAATGCGCTCAGCGCTCGAAGGGGCATGTGGCACCGCGTCAACGACCGCTTCGCGCTGGTCTGCCTGGCTTCGTTCTTCGTGCTGCTGACGCTGCATCTTAGCACCTTCGAGTCGCCGATGGCGGAGGGCGTCGACGAGCTCGAGCCGGGGGAGAGGGCGGAGCTACTGCTGGTCGTGGACGAGAGGTGGGAGGTGGACAAGGGGACGATGATGTGGGCCAGCGACATGCGCGGGGAGCTGATACGGGTGTTCGCCGGCCGCAACGTCGAAGCGCCGGAGGAGGGCGAGCTGACGATATTCGAGGGGACGATCTCCGACGACCGCGGCATACTGTTCGCCGAATCGTTCCGCTCTCCTTACGATGAAAGCGCTTTTATGTAGAGGGGCGGAATCCACCACCGCGATGCACCTAGCCGTGGACGACACCGACTCCCGTGACGGGATGTGCACCACCTATCTCCTGGCGAAGATGATAACGGAGATGCCCTTCGACCTGATAGGGCTGCCGCGGCTGGTGCGTCTGAACCCCGCCGTCCCGTGGAAGACCCGGGGGAACGGTGCCCTCGCCATGCGACTGGGCGTCGGCGGCGGCGAGCCGCAGAGGATCGGCAGCGCCGCCGAGGACGTCATGTGCTACCCGCGGCTCCGCCGCGAGGTGTCGGCGGACGAGGTCATGGAGTGGGCGCTGCCCTATGTGCGCGAGCATATGCAAGCGGGCTCCAACCCCGGCATCGTGGTCTCCCGCACCAAGCCGCCGCAGCGTCTTTACTGGCAGGGGGCGAGGGACATCCTCTCCATCGACGAGGTCACGAGAACGCTGGACGGCATGGGCGCCCTGCGCCACGGCGAGGGCGACGGCCGCGGCATCGTGGGCGCCTCCTGCGCCATGGCCTGGAGGCCGCGGGACCGCAGCCTCGAGCTTCTGGCCTATCGCCAGGAGGAGCGCTGGGGCAGCATCCGCCACCTGGACGTCAGCACCGTGGAGCGTTTGGACGCGCTGTACCCCAGCACTTTTAACAACATCGAGCGCCGCTGGATGAAGGCGGCCATAATGCCCTCCACTCCCTGCCCGGTGCTCTACGGCATCCGCGGCGAGGACCTTCCCGACCTGCTCTCCGCCAAGGAGATGCTGGAGACGGAAGACCCCGGCATCTGGATGGTCTTCCTCAGCAACCAGGGCAGCGACGACCATGTCATCGAGGACCCCGCCGAGCTGCTGCCCAACCGCTCTTACCGCCTCGGCCTCACTGTGTCCTCGCCGTCACGGGACGAGAAGGGGGGCCACGTCATAATACGCGCCCGCCGCGGCTCCGAGGAGTTGGAGTGCGCCGCCTACGAGCCATCGAAGGAGTTCCGCAACCTCCTGCGCCTGCTGCGTCCCGGCGATGCGATCGACGCCATCGGCGAGCTGCGGGAGGAGCCCCGCACCTTGAACCTGGAGAAGGTGCTCGTCAAGAGCCTGGCCGACTCTCAGGTGAAAGCGGCGAACCCCCGTTGCCCCCGCTGCGGCCGCGCCGCCAAATCCGTCGGCAAAGGCGCGGGGTACCGTTGCCGCCCCTGCTCCGTCCATCTCCCCGAAGGGGCCGCGCCCGCGCTGAGGGAGCAGCGCCTCCTCGTGCCCGGATGGTACGAGCCGCCGGTCTGCTCCCGCCGTCATCTCTCCAAGCCATTGTGCCGCATGGGCGAGGAGCAGCCGTTGGACTTCGTTTAAAGTCGAACATGCCTACCGACAATATTTTATAATCCCGTAAAATAGACCGCCTTCGACCACAGGAGACGGGTATCCATGCAAGAGGCAGTCATAGTGAGCGCGGCGAGGACCGCCATCGGAAAGTACGGGAAGACCTTCACCGGCACCAAGGCCACCGAGCTCGGCGCCGCCGCTATCCGCGCGGCGCTGGAGCGGTCCGGCCTTCAAGCGGAGCAGGTCGAGGACTGCATCATGGGCAACGTGCTCTCCGCCGGCATGGGGCAGAACCCCGCCCGGCAGGCGGCGGTCTCCGCCGGCCTGCCGGTGGAGATCGGCTCCACCACCGTGAACATGGTCTGCGGCTCCGGCCTCAAGGCGGCGATGTACGCCGCCGACGCGATCAAGGCGGACGAATTCGAGGCGGTGATGGTCGGGGGGCTGGAGAGCATGAGCAACGCCCCCTACCTGTTGAACGGCGCCCGCTGGGGATACCGCATGAACGACCAGAAGGTGGTGGACTGCATGGTCCACGACGGCCTGTGGGACATCTTCAACGACATGCACATGGGCAACACCGGCGAGATCGTTGCCGAGAGGTTCGGCATCGGCCGCGAGGAGGCCGACCGCTTCTCCTGCGAAAGTCACCACAAGGCCGCCGAGGCCATCGAGAAGGGCCGTTTCAAAGACGAGATAACGCCCTTCACCATCAAAGGCAGGAAGGGCGACACCGTGGTGGACACCGATGAAGGGGTGCGGTCAGACACCAGCGCCGAGGCCTTGGCCAAGCTGAACCCCATCTTCAAGAGCGACGGCGTCGTCACCCCTGGCAACTCCTCGCAGCTCAGCGACGGGGCCGCCGCCCTGATGGTGTGCTCGCGCAGCTTCGCGGAGGAGCACTCCCTGGACGTGATGGCGTCCATCGTCGCCTACGGCTCCAAGGGACTCGCCCCCGAGCTGATCATGGAGGCGCCCATACCCGCCACCGAGCACGTTCTGTCGAAGGCGGGCATGACCATCGACGACATCGATCTCTTCGAGCACAACGAGGCCTTCGCCACCGCCTCCCTGGCGGTGATGAAAGGCCTCGGCGTGGAGGAGGACCGTTTCAACGTCAACGGCGGCGCCATCGCCCTCGGCCACCCCATCGGCGCCTCCGGCGCCAGGGTTCTGACAACGTTGCTTCACGCGCTCAAGGACCGCAACAAGGAGACCGGTCTGGCCACCCTCTGCCTCGGCGGCGGCAACGCCGTGACCATGGTCGTCCGCTCCGAGAGATAAAGCTATTATCCGTCCCCTCCTAATGAGGGCGATGAGCGAAGAGGACGTCCTGCGGCGGGTGGAGGCATCCCGTGAGCATATGGTCGATGCCTTGGTGCGCATGCTGCGCATCCCCGCCCTGGGGCCGATGAACGGCGGCGCCGGCGAAGGCGAGAGGGCGAGCATGGTCGAGACCCTGCTCAATGGGTTCGACCGCGTCTACCGCGTCGATGCCGCGGACGACGTCCCACGGCCCAACATCATCGCCCGCAAAGGGCACGGCGCCAAGGGCACGGCATGGATCGTGACCCATCTGGACACCGTGCCACCAGGCGAGCTCTCCGCCTGGGAGTCGCCGCCCTGGGAGCCCCGCATCGTCGACGGCAGGATCCACGGCCTCGGGGCCGAGGACAATGGCCAGGCCCTCATCGCTTCCATCTACGCCGCCATCGCCGTCGACCTTCCCCCCCAGCCCCGCATGGGCATCGGGCTCGCCATCGTCTCCGACGAGGAGACTCTGAGCGTCAAGGGCATCCAGCACCTGATAGACGAGGGGGAGTTCTCCGCTGACGACGTGTTCATCGTGCCTGACTGGGGGCTGCCGGACGGCAGCCTGGTGGAGGTGGCGGAGAAGCACCTGCTTTGGCTGGGGGTGACCGTGCACGGCAAGCAGGTGCACGCCTCCCGCCCCTCGGACGGCGTGAACGCGCTGCGCGTGGGCTCCCGCCTGCTGGTGGAGCTCCTCGACATCCTCGAGGAGCGCTACGGCGACGAGGACCCCGCCTTCAGCCCCGAGGCCTCGACCATCGAGCCCACCAAGCGGGACCCCACCGTGGACAACATAAATACCATACCCTCCCGCGACAGCTTCCATCTCGACATCAGGCTGCTGCCGCGCTACGACCCGCACGAGCTCATCTCATTGGTGGAGAGGACCGCGGAGGAGCGGGCGAGGGAGCAGGGCGCCCGCGCCGAGGTGGAGGTGGTGCAGCTGACGGTGTCCGGCCGTCCCTCGGACACCGGCCACGAGGCCTTCCAGGCCCTGGCGCGATCGATACGCGACGTCCACGGGGTGGAGCCGCGAGCGGTGGGCATCGGCGGCGGGACCTGCGCCAACTTCTTCCGCCTTCAGGGCTGGAACGCCTACGTGTGGCAGTCCTCGGAGGGCAAGGTGCACCAGCCCAACGAGTACTGCTTGACAGAGAACCTTGTGGACGACGCCAAGACCTTCGCCCTCGCGCTCAGCAGGCTCTGCCGCTAGTCGGAGAACAGGCGGTCGACCATCCAGTCGACCGAGAACTTCACTATCTGGTGGTACTCCTGCCCGTTGCTCACGAAGGCGATGGGCTTCCCCACCGTGTGCGCTATCGACAACGCGGCGCCGCCGCGGGAGTCCGCGTCGATCTTGGTGAGCATCACCGCATCGATGCCCACCGCCTCATCGAAGACCCGGGCCTGCTCCACCGCGTCGTTCCCCGCCAGCGAATCGCCGACGAAGAGTATCATGTCCGGCTTGGCGACCCTCTTGAGCTTCTTCATCTCGTCGATGAGGTTGCTGTTGGTCTGCATGCGGCCCGCCGTGTCCAGGAGGACGACGTCCCTCCTCTTGGCGCGGGCGTGCTCCACCGCGTCGAAGGCCACCGCCGCCGGGTCCCCGCCCGCCTGGTGCTTGATCATCTTCACGCCCAGGCGGTCGGCGTGGACCCCCAGCTGCTCGATCGCTCCGGCGCGGAAGGTGTCGCCGGCGGCCAGCACCACCGAGCGCTCCTGGTCCATGAGGCGGCGGGCGATCTTGGCGATGGCGGTGGTCTTGCCGGTGCCGTTGATGCCCACGAACATGATCTTGACCGGCCGTTCCCGCTCCGCGATCCAAGCGTCGAAATCGAACTCGTTCAAGGACAGGACGTTGCGCACCGCGTCCTTCAATGCGGTCCCCACCACGTCCTCGAGATTAAGGGAGCGGTCGTACTTCCTGCCCACCAGGCCCTCGCGCACACCGTCCTTGACGGCCTCGACCACGGGCAGGGCCACGTCGGCCTCCATCAAGGCGATCTCGAGCTCCCAGAGAAGCTCGTCGAGGGCCTTCTCCTTGATCTTCCTGCCGCGGTCGCCCACCATGGGGCGCTCCTCGCGGACGGCCTTCTTGCGCTCCTTGCGGCTCAGCCGCGGCGCCTCGGCCTGCGGCGGCGCCTCCTCGGCGCCGTCCACGGAGAGGCCCAGCTCCGCGGGGTCGGTCTCCTGCGCCTTCCGCCGCAGACCGCCGAGCTTCTCCTTCAGGGACTCGAACATCTTCACTGCCGTTCCTGGTGGGCCTGCTGGACGGCGCTGGAGAGCTGGCGGGCGCGGTTCTCCAGATCGGCGGAGGCCTCTTGGGCCTCCTTGAAGGCCTCTTTCAGCTCCCCGATGTTCTTGTCGAGAATGGAGACGGCGTCCTCGGTGGTCCTCTCCGCGGAGATCTTGTTGCCCACGCCGACGATGGCGTGGTCAGCGTCGCCCACCCGGGCCTTGACGAACGTGGAGGCACCCACCGGCACGAGGATCTCATCGTTCTCCTCCGCTTGATGGAACGCCTCCAGGGTCTCCTTGGCCCTCTCGGCCTCCTGCAGGGACATCTGCAGGATTTGGACCTGCTGGCCCATGGACTCCAGCTGGTTCCGGTAGTTGTCCAGCGCGGCCATGCTCTGACGGAGCTCCTCGTCGTTCATCTCACTCACCCTTTACCATGTAATTGACCATCAGGCTGGTGATCTGGTCGTCGGGGATCTCTTCCAACGAGTCGAACTTGATCTCCCATCTCTTCACCTTGTGCCTGCTGCCCAGGGTGGATAGCGCCTTCTCCCTGGCCTCGTCAGCGTTCTCGGCGGCGAACTGGATCTTGAAAACCTGCCAATCCCGGCCGGTCTTGTAAGAGCCTTCGGCTTGGAAACCCTTCATTTCGATTACCCGACATAGGAATTATAACCATTGAATAAACCTTTTGGTCTCGCTCGTGCTTGGGGGTTTTGAATGGAGGAACTGCTGGCCTATTATCCGGGGCGGGGCTTCCCCGCCGTGTCGGTCACCGGCGGCCGCTGCGCCCTCGGCTGCGACCACTGCCGCGGCGAGAGGCTGCGCGGCATGGTCTCCTTCGACGGTACGTCCCTCGACGCGCACGCGGGGGAGGGCATGATGGTCAGCGGCGGCTGCGACGAGCGCGGCCGCCTCGACCTCTCGCCCGCTTTGCCCACTATCGCATCGCTGAGCGGAGAGGGCAAGAGGGTGGCGGTGCACGCTGTACTTCCCAGCGACGAGGAGTGCCGCTCCCTGGCGGAGAGCGGCGTCGAGGCCATATGCCTCGACCTCCATGCCGACCCGTCGGTCATCCGGGGGGTGATGCATCTCGATGCCAACGAAGAGGATTACGAGCGCTCCCTCCGCGCCGCGCTGAGCAGCGGCGCCAAGGCATTCCCGCACGTCACCGTGGGCCTCAGCGAGGAGGATTGGCGCCGCTCCCTGGATATGGCGGCGCGCTGCGGCGCCGAGGACCTCGCCATCCTGGGCCTGATGTCCACCGCCGGCACTCCGCTGGAGGGGAGGGAGGCCGACGAGGAGGAGATGGTCTCCGCCTTCCGCCACGCCATCGGTCTGGGGCTGAGGCCGTCGCTGGGATGCATGCGCCCCCGCTCCTTCCGCCTTCTGGAGAAACGGCTGCTGGAGCTGGGCGTTGGACGGATGGCCGCCCCGGCGCGCAGCACCCTGCGCGCCGCGGAGGAGATGGGGATGAGGGTGCGCCAGGAAGCCCTCTGCTGCTGCCTCGACCCTATTATACCGGGCGGGCGAACTTGATCCGCTTGGGTACCAGCCACGCCGCGTAGGCGAAGTGCGCGGCCGCATAGAGGAACGCCAGGATGGGGACCGCCGTCTTGAAAAGCGGCGACAGCTCCGCCGCGATGTCGAAGTCGGCGGAGGCGCCCGAGCTGCCCTCCATCACCGCCAGATAGAGCTCGGTGCGCTCCATGTCCCCTATCGGTATGACCACGCTCCCGTCCTCGGCCCCTATCTCGTGTTCGATGTTGAGCTTGTTCGCCTGCAACTGCTCGTTGTTGAGGCCGTACTCCCCCCAGACCTCGGCGGTGACGATGTACACCTCGACGTCCTCGCTGGCGACCACCGTCACCTCGGTGACGCTGGCCAGCCCGAGCACGTCCTTGTTGTGGAAGGACACCGTCGGCGCGACGGTACCCTCGCTGCCGATCTGGCCCTCCACCGCCCCCGCGGCCCCGGGGACCAGGAACACCAGCAGCACCAGCGTCGACACGAGACTGATCAGGACGGCCTTGCGCTGCGCCTTGCGCAGCATGAAGAACCTGCCGGTGCGGCTCCGGGCCAGCTTGATCTCCAACCAACGGAACACGAAACCCTCGATGGCGACGAGGAGCCCCATGATCAACAGGAAGTAGAGGAAGGTCTCCACTCCGATGAATATCGGGGAGGTGCCGAAGCCGTTGCCGACGAAGAGCAGCAGCAGCGAGAACACCAGCACCGCCCCCGCCTGTATGCGGTACAGCGACCGTTTGAGCTTGCGTATGGCGAGGAGCCTGCCGTCCCTCTCCATGCTGCTGAAGTCCAAGGCCTCCGTCATCTACCGCGTTAGATGCGGATGTCCGTTTAAATCGTTGTCGTCATTCCTTGGCGGGCATGGAGGCCATCCGGCGGCCGATGAGATGCACCGCCAACGCCGCGGGGACCTCCTCCTCGCCGCTCAAAGCGAAGCGCTGCCCCCGCAGCTCCACCTCCGTGTCGGCGCGCATGACCACTCTCACCTCGTCCTCGCCATGGGTGTCCGGCACCGCGTCCGTGAGCGGGTCGAACCCCCGCAGCTCGTCGTAGTCCAAAGGCACCACCATCAGCCCCGTCTTGCCGTGCAGCGAGCCGGGGAGGCGGATGAGGCGCTTCACATCGGTGGTCACCGGCTCGTCCACCTCGCCGGCCATCGACGGCTTGATGTCGTTCTCCAGCATCTCGACGAGCATCTCCTGCGATTTCTTGCTCAGGGCGGCCATCATCCCCGAGGAGACGATGTTCTCTCTGGTGCTGACGCCGCCCTCGGCGCTGTACAGCTCGTCGATAAGCTTGGAGACCGCCTTCACCGTCCTCCCCTGCAAGGACGGATAGCGCTTCTTCAGCTCCTTGGCCTCGCTGCCCTCCATATCATCTAAGAGAGAGACCATCGCCGCCCGCATCCTCTGTCTCCAGCCGCCCGCGTCGGCGGGCGGCAGGCTCCGGTCCTTGTACTCCCGCGAGTAGCGTCCTTTGCTGAGCACGGTGCGGGAATGCGGGAACACCCAGTCCGCCATCAGGCCGGTGCCGGTGATGTAGTCCACGATCTCCCGCCTCTCCGGGCTGCCCAGCCGCAGCACCTCCGGCGTCCGGACGTGCGCGTGGTAGCCGCGGCCGCCGGAGAAGACGATCCTCACGTCCTCCGGCGCGAAGCCCAGGTCCCCGAAGAGGAAATCGTCCAAAAGGCGGAGCATCTCCTTCTTGACCGCAGCCAGCATCTCCCCGTACTCCATGTCCTCCGCTCCGCGGAGGTGGTCGGCGTCCAGGTCGAAAATGAGGTCGGCGCCCATCCAGGACTTCTCCTCCATGGTGGCCGCCCCCGGCGTCTGGTAGTAGGCGGTCGAATGATAGCAGTGCGCCGGCGCTTGGCTCACGAGGAGGTTGTGCAGCTCCTCGCCGCGGGAGAAGGCGGTGTGCCGCTGCATGTAGCTCCGGTCGAAGAACATGAAGCCGAACTCGCGGCGGCCGAAGCGGATGGGCAGCGGCGGCGCCCGGTCACGGTAGTAGCGGCGGAATGCCTTGACCATGAAACGGGAGCCGGCGTCCATCGGGATTCTGAGCGCCGCGCAAGTATAATTAGCTTGTTCGTAGCTGGTGACGGCATGTCCCTTCCGGCCTACGACAACCACGTCCACCTCCGCCCCGACGGCGAGGGCGTCGAGGCCCTCAGGCGCTTCAAGAAGGCGGGGGGCAGCGGTCTCACGCTGGTGAACCTCCCGTATCCGCACATCGGGATCAAGGGGGCGGAGTCCTTCCGCGAGGGTTACGAGCTGACGCTGTCATTCGCGGAGAAGGGCCGCCGCGAAGGCCTGACGGTGAACGTGGCGCTGGGCCCCTATCCGGTGAGCTTCCTGGGCCTGCGGGATGACAAGGGGGCGGAGAGGGCGGAGGAGGAGATGGCGAAGGCCCTGGAGATCGCCGCCGATATGGTGAGAAAGGGTATGGCACAGGCGATAGGGGAGGTCGGCAGACCGCACTTCCCCGTCGACCCGGAGGCCATCGAGGTTTCGGACCGCCTGCTGCGGAAGGCCATGGAGCTGGCGGCCGACCTCTCCTGCCCGGTGATCATCCACAGCGAGGGCGTGGGGCCCACGGAGATGCACGGGTTCGCGGAGATGGCGGACGCCGCCGGCCTGGAGAGGTGGCGGGCGGTGAAGCATCTCGCGCCACCGCTCACTCTGAGGGAGGAGAACCACGGCATCACACCGTCCGTCGCCGCTTCGCGGAAAGCGATCCGCGAAGCCGTCTCCAAGGGCGGCGGCTTTCTCATCGAGACAGACTACATCGACGACCCTGAGCGGCCGGGGGCGGCGATGGACATAGTCTCCGTGCCCAAGCGGATCAAGGGCCTGACGCAGTCGGGCGAGCTCAGCGAGGAGACGGTATGGTCCTGCTGCCACGACCTCCCGTCCAAGCTGTACGGGGACGCGTGAACATTTTTCTATCCGGATGCGCTATGGCGCTTCGATGCCCTCCCCTCGAGTCCTGAACGTCTACGACAACGGCGCCCTGGTGGGCACCGACCTGATCGGCTCCAAGGGCCAGGGCTTCATCGTAGACATCGATGACGAGCGCACGCTCTTCGACACCGGGATGCGGGGCCGCTACCTGATGCACAATCTGGAGAAGCTGCGTGTCGACCCTGAGTCGGTGGACCGCGTCGTCCTTTCCCACGGGCACATGGACCACACCGGCGGGCTGCCCGACTTTTTGGAAGCGCGCGAGACCCCCGTGACCGTCCACGCGCACCCACTGTTCGACCAGCGTAAGGCGCGGGGCTTCAAAGGACTGCCCTACAAGCCCCTCTCCGCCCCCCGGCTTCTGCCGGAGCAGAGGGAGAAGGCCGTTTTCCGCCACATTGACGCTTGGACGACGCTGAGCGATCACATGATGGTGGTGACCGCCCCGCCCCTCAAGGAGATGGACTCCTTGAGCGAACGGCTGCTGGTCAAAGGTCCAGAGGGATGGACCAAGGACCTGATGGAGGACGAGCTGAGCCTGGCGCTGGCGACGGAGGACGGCCTGGTGCTGGTGACCGGCTGCTGCCACCGCGGCATACTGAACCTCCTTTCCTCGGTGGACGAGGCATTCGAATCTCCGATATCCGCCGTGGTCGGCGGCCTGCACATGGGCTCTTACAGCGAAGGGGACGTGGACCACATGGTGGACATGTTGAAAAAGCGCCACGGCCTTCCCGGCCTCTACCTGAACCACTGCACCGGCGAGGACGCCGTCACCCGCATCCGTCACAACCTCGGCCTTGACGGGGTGAACGAATTCTACGTTGGCACCGAACTTACCATGAAAACGGCCGCCAACAATATCTTTATTAAGAAGCTTTAGCTTAGAAAGATTTGAGAGCGATCGAAATGGGATACAGAATCAAGACCTTTGGACTCTTCGGTTTGATGGCGGCCCTGTTCGCGGCCGTGGGATGGGCCGTGGGGGGAATATTCGCGGACGATTGGCTAGTGGGGGCGCTGGCCTTCCTGGGCCTGGCGATAATAATCAATCTGATATCCTATCTCTACTCCAAGCAGATCGTCCTCAAGGCCTACCGCGCCAAGATCGTCACCCCCTCTGAGGCGCCCAAGCTCCACCGGATCGTGCAGGGCATAGCCATGAAGGCCGACATGCCCATGCCGGAGCTCGCCATCGTGCCCTCGAACACCCCCAACGCCTTCGCCACCGGCCGCAACCCCGACGACGCGGTGGTGGCGGTGACCAAGGGCCTGCTGAACCTGCTGGACGAGAAGGAGCTCGAGGGCGTCCTCGCCCACGAGATGGCCCACGTGCAGAACCGGGACATACTGGTGATGAGCGTGGCCGCCACCCTTGCCGGGGCGATAGCCTTCGCCGCCCGCTTCGCCTTCTACGGCACCCTCTTCGGCGGCAGGGACAACGCCGCTTCACTGGCCATCGTGATGCTCGCGGCCATAACGGCACCGATAGCCGCCATGCTGGTGCAGATGGGCATCTCCCGCAGCCGGGAGTACAAGGCCGACGCCACCGGGGCGAGGATGATCGGCAACCCGCAGGCGCTCGCCAACGCGCTGCTGAAACTGGAGAGCGCCAATCAGCGCCGCCCGATGGAAGGCAGCCCCACCAATGCGCACATGTTCATCGTCAACCCGTTCCGCGGCGGCATGGCCGGCCTCTTCAGCACCCACCCGCCCATCGAGGAGAGGGTGAGGAAACTGGAGCATCTGGAGTCCCGGCTCGGTTACTACTGAGCCGCCTGTAAGGCCCAGGCTCAGCGCACCTGCTCCCATCTCTCCAGCTCGTGGACGATGGAGAGCGACGATCCGCGGCGTATCTCCTCGCGCAGGCGTGTCTCGCGCTCGTTGACGTCCAGGGAGCGGTTGGCCACCTCCACGGCGTGCTCGCGGGGGACGACGACGACGCCGCTCTCGTCCGCGACTATCCAGTCCCCGGTGCGTACCGTCACGCCCCCGGCGCGTATCTCGTGGCCGATGCCCCCGAATCCCTTGGGCTCGCCGGCGTCCGGCGCCACGTGGCGGGAGAACGCCGGGAAACCGAGCGCTCTGATGTCGTCGATGTCCCGCACCGCGCCGTCGACCACCACCGCCCTCACGCCGCGGTTCATCGCCGAATGCGCCGCCAGCTCCCCCCAGACCGCGACCTCGGCGCCGCCCACGTCAACGACGATGACGTCGCCCTCCTGGGCGTGGTCGATGGCCTCCACCGGCTTGGCCCAGTCGCCGCTCGCCGTCTGCACCGTCAGCGCCCTGCCGGCGACCCTTTGGCCGCTCTCGATCCGCGGCACGATGCCCCGCATCACGCCCGCCTTGTGCTGCGCGTCGGCGACGTTGCAGCTGGACACCTTCGAGAAGGCGAGGTGCAGCTCGTCCTCGGCGTACTTCTTGGAGAAGTCGCCGGCGACGGCGACGCCCTCGTCCAGAGCGCGACGAAGCTCGGCGGCGGCCGCGGCGACGTCGTCCGCCTTGATTATGGCGCCGCCGACGATGACTATGGAGGCCCCGCATTGCAGCATCCTCGCCGCCGTGGCCGCGGACACGCCGCCCGCCGCCGCGACCTTTATGCCGCAGGCCTCGGCCACCGCCCGCAGCAGCTCGTAGGGCGTTTCGCCGCCGCGCATCTGCTGGTCCACGCCCATGTGCATGCAGAGGTACGAGGCGCCGAGGGCCTCCGCCTCCTTCGCCCTCCGCACGTGGTCCTGGACGTTCATCAGGTCCACCATCACCTCGGCGCCGTAGCGCCGGGCGGTCTTGACCGCCTCGCTGATGGTCCCGTCGTCGGCCAGGCCCATGACGGTGACGACGTCCGCCCCCGCCTTGGCGGCGATCTCCACCTCGAAGGCGCCCACGTCCATGGTCTTGGTGTCCGCCACCACCTTCGCGTCGGGGAAGCGGCGCCGCAACTCCCGGAGGACCTCGGCGCCCTCGCTCTTGATCAGGGGCGTGCCCGCCTCCAGCCAGTCGGCGCCCCCTTCCATGGCCTCGGCGGCGATCTCCAACGCTCGTTTCTGATGGATGAGGTCGAGGGCGACCTGCAGGACCGGTCTCATGCCCACCACATCGCGAGGGGAGGTTAAATCATTCTCCCCGTGGAAAGAGTTATTATGCTCAAAGTAAGATATTCGCGCTATGGCCGAGCCCGCCCGTTCGCCCATCCGCCCCACCGGAATCGAGGACCTGGACCTGATATTGGGGGGCGGCCTCCCGCCGGGGAGCCTTACGCTGGTCTGCGGAGGGATGGCCAGCGGCCGTTCGTCCCTGTGCCTGGAGTTCCTTATGCGCGGCGCCGCCGCCGGCGAGCCGAGCGTGCTGCTCAGCTCCATGCCGGAAAAAATGCACGCCCACAGGATGCCGCCGTTCGGAATCAATGACGATAAGGGCCTGGAGGGCATCGATTTCATCGAGTTCCTGCCCGAGGACTCTCACGGCCCCGAGGAGTTCGCCCTGTTCATCGAGGAGCTGGTCAAGAGGGTGGAGAACGGGAAGCCGCAGAGGCTGGCGGTGGACTCCCTGGAGCAGGCCCTGCACTGGCTGCCGGCCCCCACCGTGTCCCGCGCCCTCCGCGTGCTGCAGGACGCCCTTTTCCGCAACGGCTCCACGATGATGATGGTCTGCGGGCCGCTTCCCGACGACAAAGTCCAAGCGGCAGATTGCGTGCTGTCGCTGGGCACGCAGCGTCAAGGCCCGGACGCCGTACGGACGCTGGAGGTGCTGCGCTCCCGGGGGACGAAGAGGCCGCTGAGCCGCTACGCCCTCTCGCTCGGCAAGGAAGGGGCGATGATGGTGAGGATGATGGAGGGGTACGATGGCTGACAGGCATCTCAAGGAAGTGCCCGAGCTCCTCGAGGAGAGCGGACCCGGCTTCATATCGCTGACCCTCGAGGCCGATGATTACTTTGAAGTGATGCGCGGGGCGTTGCGCTACGGCCGGGCGGTGGGCATGCACACCGCGCTGCTGTCGTCCTCCATGCCCGAGGCCGAGTTGACCGCGACCATGGCCGCGCTGGAGGAGCCCGTCGACCACGTGGAGATGATCGACTGCATGTCCGACCTGGTGATGTCCCCCAAGTCCGGCGAGGCGCGGCACGTGGAGGGCCCCCGCCTGCTGGAGATGGCCCTGCTGGAGCTGCGCCGGTCGCTGCGCTCCGCCGATGGCCCGTCGCTGATCATCGTCGACTCGATCAACTCGCTGATGATACACAACTCCAAGCCGAGGACGATGGCCTTCCTGGAGGCGCTCTACGGCCGCGTGGCCCGCGGCGGCCACACCCTGGCCCTTCTACATATAAGCGAAGAGGGGGAGGGCGTGAGCATACCCAACCTGCGGCTGATCTCCGACCGCGCCCTAGTGCTCGAATGAGGGGCAAGGCTTTTTCTACCCACTGCTCATGAAAGCAGCGATGCCGGAACGCCACGAGGTGCTGCACTCTCTTCTGAAGACGGTGTTCGAAGGGGAGAGGCTAACCACCGCCGAGGTGGAGGAGAGGCTGGAGCACCACTACGGCTACCGCTGCCCCGACGACCTGGCCAAATCGTTGGCCATGATGAGGAGGCTGGGGCTGATAAGGGGGGAGCCGGACCGTGAGCGTGGCGGCTGGCTGTGGTGGATGGACGAGGAATGACGGCCCCCCGTCCATCTGATTTTTTCAAACAGCATTATATACTAAGAAGGTGAATTTATCACCTCGCCATACAACGTATGGAGGACACAACAATGAAAAGACTATGGAAGATAAAGAAGGACTCGGAGGCCGTGTCCCCGGTCATCGCCACCATTCTGATGGTAGCGATCACCGTGGTGCT
>Ga0207421_10001588_pt1 | contig 28922 bp, 25 predicted proteins | sample SodLakKL_010_SED_4_FD_187542 | JGI IMG/M metagenome (GOLD analysis project Ga0207421, IMG submission 187542) | Alkaline sediment microbial communities from Lake Tanatar, Kulunda Steppe, Russia - 8KL_010_SED (SPAdes) (version 2) | ecosystem: Environmental > Aquatic > Non-marine Saline and...
AGTTGAAGAGGTTTTGATTTACGCTGCCTTGGAGCGAGTTTTTACGTCCTGTTTGCCGAATTTCCGGACCACTGGAACTAATTATCATTATGGTGAACAATTACAAATTTAGTTTAGATGGTACTGGAAATAGGCATCCATTACCCGGAAACAATCGTGGAGCACCTCTGGTTCCGGCTTCCATAAGAGCCATTCCCCGGGACCTGTTGATCGCAGCCTGTCCAGAAACAAAAGGGATTCTTTTCCGGTTGCAAGAGTGCTGCTGCTGTTCCGGAGGCAGCCCGGACAGAATACGCGTCCGTCACCGATGGAAAAAAAGCCCTGCTTCATATCCTCTGTACAGCAGCCGCATCCATCACATCTGTCCAGCACCGGTTCGTAGCCATGAATAAAAGTAGCCCTGGCCTTGAAAAGAAGCGGGAAAAAAACCGGGATACAGGGATTCTTATCCATTACTTCCAGCACCTCAAGGAGCAGTGGGTATATCCGGGAAGAGTCATCCCCCTCCAGGCATATTTTCTGCACAAAACGCAGGCAGTTTACAGCCATACCCAGTTTGTCGCGCTGATTCTTGAGTTCCTGAAATCCGCTTACAAGAGTGCCTTCCTGCAGGGTCAGGTATCTTTTAGCGGAGCTGTATCCAATGGTAAATAAGACCAGATTCAGGCTGTCCAGGCATCCGCAAAAACGTCTTCTGCTGCGGCATCCCCCGAAGGCAAAACCAGTCTGTACCCCCCGGGTGGGGGAAAGAAAGCGCACCCAGAGGTCATGCTCCTTGAACCTCCCGGTGCGCAAAACCAGGACTTTTTCAGAAAAAGACATTGGCGCTGGCGAGAAAACTGTTAAGGGGTCTGGTTGAATTCCACGGTCCTGACTTCGCCGGATACCGCATTCAGATCATAGGGTTCGCCGTTAAGACTTATGCTTACCCCTCCGGCGTTGCCCAGCCTGAGACGCATGCTGCCGGTATACTCCACCTCGATACTGTCACCGGGACGTAATAAATGATCCTGTCTTTCTTCATCCGTTTCATACCTGAGCCAGGATTCTTCATGGGCCTCGATAAGCACCAGCACCGTGTCCGGGACTTCTTCTTCCTCTGTCTCTTCCGGCTCAACTGCAAAGGCATCCAGATCCATCTGTGTCACCCGGGGTTGAGGCTCATCTACCTCATCCCGGGGTAAAACATCCTCTTGCGGTACAGATTCCGGGGATGTTCCCGGTCCTTCCGGAGCCAGAGACCTGTCTTCCAGGGGGGCGCCTTCCAGGGGTTCTTCCTGGACATAATCGTATGCAGGGATTTCTTCAGCCAGTTCGGTTAGATCCTCTTGAGCGGGATCTTGCAGGAAAGAGGAGTAGAAAAGCCATCCCAAACCGACAATGATAAACAAAGCCAGGATAAGTACTGATGTTCTTAGAGTGTAGGAAAAAAACCTGGCCCTTTTTTGTTCCTTGAGGACCGTGGGCAGACCACCCAGGCTTTCACTGCTTTCTTCAGCATAGTATATCTTTGAGAATTCCTCCACCATGTTCTGCCAGTCCAGGCCAAGAAACCTTGCATAGTTCTGCATGAAGCCCCTGGCATAAACCGGGTGGGGCAACTTATCTACGTCCCCTTCTTCCAGCGCCTTTAGAAAATTAAGGCTTATTTTGGTTTCGTCCTGGACTTGTTCCAGGCTCAAACCCTTGCGATTTCTTTCTTCGTAAAGCTTTTGGCCAAGCTCTTGCATTTTCATAGTTTCTCCCAAGGGATGCCGGGCTAGTAGCGAATATCAATTACCGCCCTGTCCCTCAATCCCTGGATATATTCATCAAATCTTTTTTCCAGCTTCTCATCAAACAGCTCGTCGCGAATCTTGTCTTCCACCTCTTCCACGGGCACTGCTCCCTCATCCTGTATCTCCTCGATACGAAGCAATACGCCTTGACCCTGCATGGCAAAAGGCTCACTGACATCTCCCTCCTGCATGTCCTTGAGGGCTTCCCTCCATTCAGGACTCATTCTGTCCCAGCGCACCATTCCAATATCCCCCCCTTGCGATGCTGCCGGCCCCTGAGAATATTTTTCCGCTGCTTCCCTGAACTGATATTCACCGTTTCTGATTTTCTCCAGCAAGCTTTCCGCTTCTTCAACCCCGGGAACCACCAGAACCTTCAGGTGAACCCTCTTTTCCTTTTTAAAATCCTGTATATTGTCCTCGTAATACTGTTTGATCTGGTCCCTGGTAACCAGGGTTTTTCTCTGGACCATGATATTCATGACCCTTTGTCTGAGCATGGAGTCCCGGATCTGCTTCTTGTAATCATCCATGCTGAGCCCCTGAACATGCAGGTGCTGCTCCAACTCTTCCTGGCTCATGTTGTTATTTTGCTTTACTCTTTCAATATGTTCCTGAATTTCCCGGCTCCTGACCTCGATCTGATACCTTTCAGCTTCCTGGCGCATGAGTATATCATTTATCATCTGCTCCAGGACATGTTTTCTGGTTTCTTCCTGTTGCGCCGGGGGCAGTTTATCTAGGGAGATATCCTCGAAGAGACCCAGAAACATCTCCACCCTTTTTTCCAGATCAAAAAGAGTGATGCTTTCCCCATTTACATGCGCAACTATCCTGTTCACGGAGGAAGCTTCAGCCGGCTTAAAGGAAAAAAAGATTAAGAAAAAAGCTGCAATCAGGACCAGTGTCCTGCTGAAAAGCGGATGCATGGCAAATAAAGACGAATTATTGTTCTTTTTCATATCTTACCGATTATTATGTCGTTGCAAAACCATTTTGAAACTGGTCTTGATTTTAATTGAAAATTCACCGGCTAATCGGCGCTTAAAGAGACTTCCAGAAGCTTGGCATTGATCTCAATTTTTGACTGATCAACGCTTGCTTCCAGCCATTCGTAAAAAACCTGACGCAGCTTTTCCTGCATCAGATTTTCTTCAATGACGCTGTACACTTGGTAAGGCTTCAAAAGCTTGCTGTCCTTACGCTCCAGGACCATTACCCAGTGATAAAGACCCTGCCGGCTTCTACTGACCTGGCTTTTTTCATTTTCCTGCAGGCTGGTCAATTCATCCTGCAACTCCATGGGCAGCCTGTCCACGCGCATTTCATACTCCCCTACATTGATGCGGGGATATTTTTCCCGGATCAGGGATATGTCTTCGTTGGCCTGGAAGCCCTCAAGCACCTCCTTCAACTTGCCCTCTTCCTGAGAGGAAAAGTGCAGAAAGACAATACGTTCCGGGATATAAAAATCCTCAATGTGTTTATGATAGTATGCCATGACCTCTTTAGCATCAAGGCTGATTTTGGGACTTAATATTTCCTTTTTGAACTTGTCCCACATAAGGTTCTGCACGACCCGGGTTCTCCAGAAATCCAGGTCTATATGCTCCTGGATAAGAACCTCTTCAAAACCTCCGTCGGGGTAGTCCTGCCTGATCTCCTGTTCTTTTTTTTCCAATTCTCCGGGATCAACTGCATGTCCCGAAGAATTGAGTTCCTGTTCTATCAGCTTCTGGACTATCTGGTCCAGCAGCACTTTTCCATAGGAGGATTTGATTTGCTGCAAGTCAGGGGGCATCCTGCCGGACCAATGGAAATAATCGGCATCCTGGGCGGATTCTACTTCATCCAGGTATATGGGCTGGCCATTTACCCTGGCCAGCACCCCTTCATGGGACGAGTCCTGGGTACAGCCCAGAACCAGAAGAGCCCAGAAAAAAACAGTGGTTACATACAATGTGCAGCGCATACTTAAGAAGATAATTTTCTCATAAGTTAAGATGGTTGGTCAAATCCTGAATAATACCCTGCAATTCATGGAGGAACTTTAAAATACTTAAATCCCGGTCAAGGCGGATTTCGAGCCTGGATGGCGGCAACAGCCTGGCAATGTTGCTGTTTTTTTCTATCCACTGCACCAGTTTTTCCGGATCAAGCTCCCTTGCTTCTTCGGCCCACTCAATGCAGAGCCTGTTCTGCATAAAGTCGGCCCTGGCCGGGCCCAGAGTTCTCAGGGCGTGCTTTATCTTTAGCACATTAATAAAATTCTGCAACTCCTCCGGGAGTTTTCCAAACATATCCTTAAGTTCTTGGGAAAATTGGTCAAAATCCTGCTCACCAGCTCCTCCGGAAAGGATGCGGTAATATTTCAACCTCTCTGCAGGGTCGGGAATATAATCCTCGGGGATATAGGCTGAAAAACCAATATTGATTTCCGGCTCCCTGGTTACGGAATCCTTATCGCCCTTGATTCTGCCCACTTCTTCCTGCATCATCTCCAGAAAAAGATCCAGGCCCACTTTGCCGATCTGCCCCGACTGTACTTCCCCCAGTATATTCCCTGCCCCTCTTAGCCTCAAATCTTCCATGGCCACCTGAAAACCTGCACCAAGATAATCCATGTCCAGTATGATCTGCATGCGTTTCCTGGACTTTTCCCCCAGCTCCCGGACAGAAGGGACAACAAAATAGGCGTAAGCCTGCTCCCGGGACCTGCCTACCCTGCCCCTCAACTGGTAAAGCTGCCCCAGCCCGAACATGTGAGCCTGATCAACAATTAGGGTGTTGGCCCTGGGAAAGTCCAGCCCGGACTCAATGATGGCAGTACACACAAGTATATCGATTTCATGATGCCAGAACCTGTGCATGGTCTCCTCCAGGACGCGCTCCGGCATCTGGCCGTGAGCCATGGCTACCCTGGCCTCAGGCATCAGGTTCTGGACATATTCCATGACGCTTTCCAGGCCCTGCACCCGGTTATACACCCAGAAAACCTGTCCCCGCCGCTCCAGCTCCCTTTGCAGGGCTTGCTTTAAAAATGCCCTGTCCCTTTCAATGATTGAGCTTTCCACCGGTTTTCGGTCCAGGGGAGGAGTTTCTATGACGCTCAGGGTGCGGATTCCGGATATGGACAGCTGCAGGGTTCTGGGAATGGGGGTGGCGGTCAGGGTCAAGACATCGATGTTTTGCCGGTACTGCTTGAGCTTCTCCTTGTGCCTGACCCCGAATCTTTGCTCCTCATCCAGAATCATCAGGGAAAGCCTGGGCAGAACCACATCCTGGGACAGAATCCGGTGCGTGCCTATAAGGATATCCACTTCACCCTTTCTGGCTCCCTCCAGGATAATTTTCTGCCGGTTGCGGGGAACAAAGCGGCTGAGCATGCGTACGTTTATGGAAAAATCCTGCATACGCTGCACGAAATTCTGGTAATGCTGTTCAGCCAGGACGGTTGTGGGGCATAAAAGAGCCACCTGCTTGCCGTCCTGCACCGCTCTGAAGGCAGCCCGCATGGCCACCTCGGTCTTTCCGAAGCCGACGTCACCGCAAACCAGGCGATCCATGGGTTCATTGCTCTCCATGTCCTCCATGACCTCCCTTATGGCCTGATCCTGGTCCGGGGTTTCCTGGAAACCGAAGGTATTGGCAAACTCCTGGTAAAGTTCTTCAGGGGGGCTGTAGGAGTATCCCTTGACTACCTTGCGCTGGGCATACATATCCACCAGGTCTCTGGCGATTTTTTGAATGGCCTTGCGTACCCGGTTCTTGGTTTTGCTCCAGTTGACTCCTCCCAGCTTGTCCAGAGCAGGATCAGCCCCTTCCGGCCCCTTGTATTTCTGCACCAGAGAAAACCTGTCCACCGGCACGTAAAGCTTGTCATCATTGGCATAGTAGAGCACAAGATAGTCATTGGCCTGGGTATCGGTGCTGATCCTTTCCAGTCCTCCGAACCGACCCAGCCCGTAGTCCCTGTGCACCAGCATATCCCCGGATTCAATATCCTCTATCCTGGCAATGCCCTTGAACCTGCCCGTGGTGCTGCTGCTTCTCTGCCTGGCCCCGGGCTGCATAACGTCTTCGCCAAGAACATATATATGATTCCAGGACATGTGCATGCCTGTGCCGGTACCCGCCACCACGGCGTACAATCCCCTAATGTCGGGATCATAAGAGGTCTTTAACTGGATATCCTCTTTTTGTATTACATCCAGGAACTTGTCTCTGGATTTGGGAGTATTAAAATTAAGTATTACCTGGTTAGCGGTTCTTTTCCACTCCTTCAGGGCCTGAACAAAAGCCGGCCAGGGCCTTCGGTTGTCCTGGGGTTTCCAGAAAATGTCCGAGAAGCTGCTAATCTCTTTTTCGCTCAGATCCATGCCTCTGGATTTGTGACCCATGACCAGTCTTTCAAATCCCACCTGTCTCTTGTTGTACCACATGGTCCTGGCCCGGGCTTCAGGCTGAAATACAAATTTTTCAGGCCAGCCCTGAGCCTCAGCCCATTGTTTGAGCTTCCATTCCTCTTCTTCAAGAGATGTTCTCAGGCGTGAGGTATCCACCAGAAAATAGTACGCATCCGGGGACAGAAATTGTGAAATATCTCCCGGATTGGAATAAAAAAGACCGGGGGGATAATGGTCGCCTTTTTCCTCCAGCTTCATGTCCAGCTTTTGACGCAGATCCCTGCTGATTTCTCCAGTAGACCTTAAATGATCTGCCTTCTCTCCGGCCAGCGCCACCAGATGATCTTCCATGGGACATGGGGAGACAGGCAATATCAGGCAATCATCAAGCTGACGGATGGATCTTTGAGAGACGGGATCAAAAGTACGAATGCTTTCCAGGTGATTGCCGAAGAATTCCAGGCGCAGGGGGTATGCATACCCGGGTGCATAAATATCCAGGATGTCTCCCCGCTGGGATACCTCTCCCTGAGATGTGACCATAAACTCCCTGACATAACCCCAGTCTGCAAGTTTATCCAGGATGTCTCCCGGATTTGCTTCTTCGCCGGTCATGAGGAGCAGAAAAACATCCCGGACCACATCAGGGGGAGGAAAATAATACAGAAGAGAATCAGCAGTAAGAACAACCGTCTTGTTTTTTTGTTGAAGAATTCCAAACATTGCTGTCCATATCCCCCCCCATGACTTTTTGCCGGATTGAGCCGGTGAAGGCAAAAAAAACCAGGATGACTCCCAGAATCTTTCACGGTTTATTTCAGACTGACTGAATATTTCAGCCAGTCTCATATATTGCTTCACATCGGAGTTCGGGGGAAGAACCAGCACTGTGTCACGTCCCTGTCGACGCAGGTATTCTGCTAGATAGACCTGGGTGGCAGGACCTGACTTGTGGATATGGATATGCTTGGATTGCCGGCCTGAATCCAAAATTTCTTTTTTTATGCTGGGGTCAACAAACAATCTTGGTTCCGACTGTCCATGGATATTTGAATAAAGGGGTTATGGGTTGCTTACCGGTAACTTATTAAAATTATTGTCAACATATTTTTGCCGGAGGAAATCAGGCATATTTTTCCGGTTTAAAGCGCTAAATCTTTTTTATTATTTTATCAAGTCAAAATATGTTGCCAAAAAATCAACTTGTGGTTAGTATCCATTATTAGCAAGTAAGATATATTTTTTTAAACCTAATTACGGGAGGGTTCATTCAATAATGGCCTATTTTTTACGCAATCCTGATAATTATCCTCTGGAAGAACAGGTCAAGATTCTTGGTGACGAAGAACTGCTGGACTTCTGGGAAGAAAGCCAGTTTCTGGACAAATTCACTGACGAGGAATCTTACAAAACTCCTGGACCGCGCATCAACTACGAAGAGGTAATCCTCAAGGAACTGCAGATAAGAAACTGCATGAAAATTGTTTAGATTTTGCAGGTAGCTGAAATTGATTGGCCCGCATTTTAAGTTATTCTTAAACAAGAAAAACCATCCCGGAGCTTTCCGGGATGGTTTTTTTTAAACTTATTTTTGAAATGAGTTTTAGAAGCGAGCTTCTCGTTTGGGCTTGGCCACGTTTACCTTGATGTTGCGACCGCCGATATCCTTGCCGTTAAGGGCTTCAATGGCTTCATCGGCACCGTTTTCCATTTCCACAAAACCAAATCCACGGGAACGGCCGGTTTCACGGTCCTCGATAATTTTTGCCGAGCTTACTTCACCGAATTCAGCAAAAAGGTCGCGGAGTTGGGCCTCAGTAGTGCTCCAGGGCAGATTGCCCACATACAGATTGGTCATAAAATAATGCTCCTGAAAAAGTAAAACAGGGGAAATCACCGGTCCAGGCCGCTTACGATCCGACCCGTCCACAGAAACCGATGAAAGACACAAGGCACCAATATTCCATGCCCTTTGCAAAGGCAAGCTTTTTTTGAAAAAAAATATTGCCGCAGTCAAACTCAAGGCCGTGGATACATAATGCATTTGCAGACCATGTCCCAAAAGCAGCGATCATTTTCGCGGCTTGAAAGAGCGCAGCCTAAGGCTGTTGGTTACTACGGAAACCGAGCTCACAGCCATAGCCGCTCCGGCAAGCATTGGATTTAGAATTATTCCATAAAATGGATACAGGACTCCTGCAGCCACCGGTATCAGGACTATATTATAAATAAAGGCCCAGAAAAGATTCTGCCAGATAGTCCTGGTAGTGGCCCGGGAAAGAGAGATGGCCGTGGGCACACCACGCAGGTCCCCGCTTATGAGGGTTACGCCTGCTGTTTCCATGGCTACGTCAGTGCCCGTTCCTATGGCTACGCCCACATCGGCCCGGGCAAGAGCCGGAGCATCGTTGATGCCGTCTCCCACCATAGCCACCCGCTTGCCTTCCTGTTGCAACTTGGCCACATAATCGGCCTTATCCTGGGGCAGGACTTCGGCAAAAACCCGGTCCATGTCCAGCTGTCGTCCAATGGCCCGGGCGGTGGCCTCATTGTCCCCGGTGAGCATGATGACTTCCAGACCCATCTGGCGCATGGCCTGGACTGCCTCCCTGGATGTATCCTTCAGAGGATCGGCCACTGCAATCATCCCGGCCATCTTCCCGTCCCGGGCCACATACATGGGTGTCTTGCCATCCTCGGCAAGTTCCCGGGCCTTTTCCTCCCAGGAGCCCAAAGCAACTTTATGCTGCTGCATAAGGCGTATGTTGCCGGCCAGGACTTCCCTGCCTTCCATGACAGCCTTTATTCCCTGCCCGGGGACAGCATTGAAGGTTTCAGCAGAAGCCAGAGTCAGTCCCTTTTCCCGGGCATGGCGCACAACAGCTTCTCCCAGGGGGTGCTCAGATCCCTGCTCCACCGAAGCTGCCAGCCGCAACAGGTCATTGGCTTCAATGCCCTGCTGCGGCAACAGATCTATGACCTGGGGTTCTCCCCGGGTAAGAGTGCCGGTTTTATCCAGTACAACAGTCTGCAGTCGGTGAGTAAGCTGCAATGTCTCGGCGTTCTTGATGAGAATGCCGTTTTCAGCCCCTTTGCCCATACCCACCATTATGGCCGTGGGAGTGGCCAGACCAAGGGCGCAGGGACAGGCTATGATAAGTACAGCGATAAAGGTGGTCAGAGCAAAGGTCAGCTGCGGCTCAGGCCCGTAAATGGACCAGAAGATAAAACTAACCAGCGCTACACTGAGCACTGCGGGTACAAAATAGGCCGCTATTACATCCACCAGTTTCTGAATAGGTGCCTTGGAACCCTGGGCCTGTTCCACCAGCTGGATTATTCTGGCCAGAGCCGTGTCCCGGCCGATTTTGGTGGCCCTGAACTGGAAACTTCCCACCTTGTTTATGGTTCCGCCTATTACTTCATGGCCGGGGCTCTTGGACACAGGCATGCTTTCGCCGGTGAGCATCGATTCGTCCACAGTGGATGAGCCGGATATTATCTCCCCGTCCACTGGAACCCTTTCCCCGGGGCGGACCAGGACCACATCCCCCACCTGCACTTCTTCCACTGGTATCTCCAGGTCTTCGTGGTTTCGTCTTACCCTGGCGCTGCGGGCCTGCATGCCCATAAGACGGCGAATGGCTTCGGAAGTGCGTCCCTTGGCCCGGGCCTCCATCAGCCGGCCCACAAGAATAAGGGTGGTGATGACCGTGGCTACGTCGTAATAAAGCTGATAAGGAAACCCCAGACTGGTCAGAAAGCCCGGAAAAAGGGACATGGCCGCGCTGTAAAGCCAGGCCGAGGTGGTCCCCATGGCCACCAGGACGTTCATATCCGCGGTAAAATGGCGCAGCGCCCCATATGCCCCCTGGTAAAAGCGCCATCCGGCAATAAACTGCACATAGGTGGAAAGAATCAGAAGAACATATACATTGCTTAAAAAAGCCGGCACCCAGTCCGACCACATGGGCATCATGTGCGGAATACTGCCTATCAGGACAACAGTGGTTACCGCCGCTCCGGAAACCACGTCCCTGACCAGGCGTTTCATCTGCTGTTCCCGGACTTCGCGCTCCTTGTCCTCGCTTTCTTTTTGCTCCTCGCCTGCCCGGACAACCTGGTAACCGCTTTCCTCTACTGCTTTCTGCAGGGAAACAAGGGTTTCCGGACCGCCGGTATATATAACCAGGGCACGCTCAGAGGCGAAATTCACCTCTGCCTGCAGCACTCCGGGAACATCCCTGAGGGCCTTTTCCACCCGGCGCACGCAGGATGCACAAGTCATACCCTGTATATCCAGGACTGCCTGACTCCGGTCCACGGGTTCGGCACCAAAACCCATGCCTTGTACAGCCTTTATCAGTTCTGAGTAAGAGACCCGGCCTTCCAGAAAGACAGTGGCCTTTTCCGTGGAAAGATTGACTTCAGCAGCTTTTACTCCATCAACGCTGGAAAGGGCCTTTTCCACCCGGCGTACGCAGGAGGCACAGGACATGCCGGTAATTTTGAGGATAATCGAAGGGTTGTTTTTGCTGGAGTCTTTAACGGACGAATTAGATGGTGAGTCCATCCCGGAAGTTTTTTTGTCTTCAGACATCTTTACCTCGACAAAGAGTACATATATAATAAGTTTTCATCAGTTTCAGCATCCGGAAAAAAAGAATTTCCGGATGAAAACCAGTTAAAGTTGTTTTTTCCACAGGCCAAAGCATGTACAGAAGGCATGACACTGTCACACTTGTCCCTTCAGGATAAGTATCAAATGAAAATGACACCTGGGAAAGATGATTATTATCAAATAAATTCCAGCGCTGCAATAATGGAGATGGGAGCTTGATATGGCATCACGAATTATACTAAACGCCAAGCAGATGCAGAAAACCATGGAAAGGCTTGCTTCCCAGGTGTGGGAACAGACTGCGGACACAGACAACCTGGCGCTCATGGGAATTCAGCGCCGCGGAGTCGACCTGGCCGCCAGAATGCAGAAAATGCTGGAAGAAAAGACCGGCCAGGAAATCAGGCTGGGTAAACTGGATATAAATCTTTACCGGGATGACTGGACCAAAATGACTTCAACACCGGTGATCAACAGTACAAACATACCTTTTTCCGTGGACGGAAAAACCCTGATACTGGTGGACGACGTTCTGTATACCGGACGCACCATAAGAAGCGCCCTGGACGCTTTGCTGGATTTTGGACGGCCCGGGTGCATAAAGCTCTTGGTGCTCATTGACCGCGGCCACCGGGAATTGCCCATCCATGCAGACTTTGTGGGCAAAAAAGTAAACACCTCCAAGAATGAACAGGTGGATGTGGAGCTCCGGGAAAGAGACGGCAAAGACAGGGTCCTGCTTCAGGAAAAAGGTGACTAAATGAAACGCCCTTACAGGCATAAATCCTGGCTGCCAGGAAGGGCTCTGTTGAGTTTGCCGCCCTTCCCGGATTTGTGCTTTCTTAAGACGAATCAGTCGCGGTAATCCAGGATCCCCGGACATACTTTTTCCACATCCGGAACACCGGTGAGAAGCATGGCCTGGACAAGCTCCTGGGTATACTTGTTCAGCACGAATGAGACTCCCTCCGTGCCTCCTCCAAAAGCACCGGTGATAAGCGGCCTGCCCACCAGCACGGCATCCGCGCCCAGGGCTAGAAGCTTTAAAACATCCGACCCGGAACGTACCCCGCCATCGGCAATAATGGTCATGCGTCCCCTTACGAGGTCGGCAATTTCCGGCAGGACTTCGGCAGCACCAGGGGTATGATCCAGGACCCTTCCCCCGTGATTGGAGACTACTATGGTTGAGACCCCTGCTTCCAGAGCATCCAGGGCATCGTCGATGGTCATGATTCCCTTAAGCACAAACGGAAGGTCAGTGGACTTAACCAGCTCTTTTATCTCGTGTTTGTCCTTGGGCCCCACAGCCTGACCCTTGAGGGCCATGGTCACCAGACCTGCTCCGTCAATGTCGACCCCGACAGCAATGGCTCCGGCCTCTTCGGCACTTCTGATGCGTTTTATTATCTCTTCCTGGGCCCTGGGTTTGATGATGGGTATACCCTGCCCCTGGTTGTTTTTTATAGCCTTGACGCCGCTGTCGAACATGGCCGGATCGGCTCCGTCCCCGCAAAAGCCGATACTTCCTGAGCCTATGCTTCCGGAAATGATATGATCAATAAATTCCTGCTCCGTGATCCTCCCTCCCATGTTGTAAGTGGTTCCGGTCATGGGAGCGGCCATAATGGGGCTCTTGAAATCCCTGCCCCACAGCCTGATGCCTGTATCCGGTTTCTTTACTCCGTGTAGCGCACGCATTCTCAACCGGTAGCGTGCCAGAGCTTTGAGATTGACCTTGAAGGCCTCGCCTGTGCCCATTCCGCCCATGCCAGGCACTTCACCGGCACACATGCGGCCGTCGCACACCGGACATACACGACAGTATCCCTTTAGTTTTTCCTTGGCCTCTTTGGTGATGTCATTCCAGTTCATAAAGCCTTCCTTAAATCAGTTTCTTGTTCTGTAAGACTTCCTCGAGTCTGGCCTGACTTTTCTCCTGCATGGGCACCAGGGGCAGCCTGAGTTCCAGCTGGATTTTTTTCATGAGGGCCAGGGATGTCTTAACCGGTATGGGGTTTGTCTCGAAAAACATGGCCCGGCAAAGGGGAGCCATTTCAAGGTGCAGTTTTTTGGCTTTTGCCTGGTCATTGTCCATATATGCCTTGCACAGGGAATGCATCATGTTGGGTACAATATTGGAAGTCACAGAAATTACCCCGTGTCCCCCCACAGCCATCAGAGGCAAAACAATGGAGTCTTCTCCGGAAAGCACTATAAAATCCGGCCCGCATTCTTCAATAACCGATGAAACCTGGGTCAGATTGCCGGTGGCTTCTTTGATACCTACAGCTTCGGGGATTTCCCTGAATATTCTGGCCACTGTATCCGGCAGAACATTAAGCCCGGTCCTTCCGGGAACATTATAGACAAAAAAAGGAATGGGCACTTCCCTGGCAATGGTTTTAAAGTGGGCCAGAAGACCTTCCGGAGTGGGCTTGTTGTAGTAGGGAGTAATAAGTAAAGCAGCGTCCGCACCCGCCTCCTTGGCATACCTGGTGAGATCGACGGCTTCGCTGGTACAGTTGGATCCTGCACCGGCGATTACAGGCACCCTTCCCTTGACCTGGTCCACGCAAATACTGATGGTGCGCTTATGTTCTTCATGGGACAGGGTGGCTGATTCCCCGGTGGTGCCGCAGGGAACAACACCATCGATTCCCTGTTCCAATTGCCATTCGATGAGGTTGCGATAAGCATCTTCATCCAGTTGATTGTTCTTAAATGGAGTTACCAGGGCAGTATAAGCGCCACGGAACTGCATACAGCCTCCTTTGTTTAATTTGATTCTTTTTTATACCAGGATCCGGGAAAACAAGCTTTATCAGGCATCAGGGCTGCTCAACCCGAAAGTATCCAGAAAAAGCATTCCCTGATATATGAAGTCCGCTTTGCCGGTTAAAAAAACATTATCTTCCTGCAGGTCAATATTCAGGTATTCCTGGCCGGATGTAACCACCTGGACAGAATTTGCACACAGTCCCAGGGCTGAGGCGACAACAACCGAAGCTGCAGCCCCGGTCCCGCAGGCAAAGGTTTCATCCTCGACCCCTCTTTCGTAAGTCCGCAGAAAAATATGTCCCCTGTCCTTGACCTGGATAAAGTTGACATTGGTTCCAGAAGGGGCAAAGTCCGGGTGCATCCTGATCATCCTTCCAAGTCCTGATACATTTACCTTGTGCACGTCATCGCATATGATCACGGCATGAGGGACCCCGGTATTCACCGAATGCACATTGACCGGGTCGCTGTCGTGAAAGCTTAAAAGATTGTGCAGGTGCAGGTTCTCAGCCGCAGTCAACTGTACCCGGACCCTGCCCTTGTCCTTGACCTGGGCCCTTATTGCACCCGCGTCAGTACCGAAAATCTGCTCCTTGCCGGCCAGGCCCAGCCTGTGGGCCAGCCTGGCTGCGCACCGGGCACCGTTGCCGCACATTTCCGCCCTGGAACCGTCCGCGTTGAAAAAATGCCAGTCATAATCATGGCTCTGAGTCAGGGGCTTATCCAGAAATATCATTCCATCCGCCCCTACGGCAAACCCCCTGGGGCATAAGGTCTTTGCCCAGAAGGACATTTCATCAGGGGGCAGATTCAAAACCGTATTGTCCCAAAGTATAAAATCATTTCCACTGCCCTGCATTTTGAAGAACTGTTGCATATTCGGAGATAAAGGTTTCATAAAACTCGGCTCTAAAAAATATAAAGGGGCCTGCCAGCCACCAGGATTATAGTTCGGGTATGCGGAATTTTACCAGGTTCATTTCCTCTGCGCCTGCAAAAAGTCAGTTTTTCAGGCACAGAGAACTGAAGCTTGACAACAGAATACAAAAACCAAAGTGTTGGCAGTCTTCAATTTATGCTCACTGACTGTGTTTCGATTTCTTGCAGTTGCATTATGTCTGGCGGTACCAGCTATAAGTATTTATTCAAAGAGGCAGCAACTCTTAGTCACTGCAATGATTTCTCAGCACTGACTTACTGACTTACTGAGCGGAAAAGCTCAGCTTAATTATTCAGGTACTCCTTGAGTTCTTTCCCGGCACGGAAAAAGGGGAGTCTTTTGGGGCTGACCTGAACAGCCTCTCCAGTCTTGGGATTTCTTCCCTGATAGCCTTCGTACTCTTTGATTTTAAAACTGCCAAACCCCCTGATTTCAACCCTGTCACCGTTTTGAAGGGCCTCCTTCATGGAATCAAAAAAAATAGTAACAATTTCTGTGGCTTCTTCTAGAGGCAGATCCCTCTCTTCAGCCAGTCTCTTGATCAATTCGCTTTTGTTCATGGCTTGGCTCCTGTTTAATAATTCCCCGGAACTTAAAAATCATTATGCCTGTTCAATATAGCTATGTGCTCCATTACGCATATCTTGCCCTGTATCAGATGTGGGAATAGTCACAGATCATGAAAACAAATGAAATTATATGCTTACATTGAATAAAATCAAGAAATTTTTGGCATGTTCAGAGGTGCCTTTCATTTCAAATCACTGACATGTAATATATGCAGGTACGGGACAAAAAAGGACTTTTTGCAGATGCATCTTCAATTGTGCTTACCCGTGTCTGTACAAGAGATAGTTGCGGATCAGTTGGTCGATGTTTCCATTCAGGACACTGTCTACATCAGAGATTTCGGTATTGTTTCTGTGATCTTTAACCAGGCGGTAAGAATGAAGGGTGTAGGTGCGAATCTGGCTGCCCCAGGCTATACTGTCCTTGGCCGCATATTTTTCCTGCCTTTCATCCTCAAGCTTTTTCATCTCCTGATCATAAAGTTTGGCCTTTAAGATTTTCAGGGCAGCCTCCCGGTTTCGTCTCTGAGATCTTTCGCTCTGGCACTGAACAACGATACCCGTTGGCAGGTGGGTTATGCGGATGGCTGAACTGGTCTTGTTGACGTGCTGCCCCCCGGGGCCGCTGGCTTTAAAAACATCAACCCGCATATCCTCATCCTTGACCTCGATGTTTATATCGTCGGAAACCTGCGGATAAACATCCACTGAAGCAAAAGAGGTATGTCTGCGTCCGGAAGAGTCAAAAGGAGAAATGCGGATCAAACGATGTATGCCCCTTTCGCTTTTAAGCAGCCCATAAGCGTACTCTCCGGTAACCTGCAGGGTTACGCTTTTGACACCTGCTTCGTCTCCAGGCAGATAATCCAGGTAATCCAGCTTAAAGCCGCTGTTTTCAGCCCACCTGGTGTACATGCGCAGCAACATCTCCACCCAGTCCTGGGCTTCTGTGCCTCCTGCTCCGGGATGAATGGAAACAATGGCGGGATTGCTGTCGTCCTTGCCGCTTAATAAGGCTTCCAGTTCAACCTTTTCCAGGTGTCTTCCCAGGGTCCCCAGGCTGTCTTCCAGAGCCTGCAGTACATCCTGGGACTGATCGTTTTCAGCAAAGCCAAGCCATTCTCTGACTTCTTCCTGTAAGCTGTAGAGATTTTCGTACTTGCTGACATTTTCTTCCAGGCTGCTTTTCTCCTTGAGTACAGGGGTAAGCTTTTCAGGACTATCCCATGCACCCGGCCTGGAGAGTTCATGTTCGATTTCCTCCAGCCTTTGCTTCTGGGACTCCAGGTCAAAGCCGCCCCCAGAAAGAGGAAAAACGCTGCAGAATCTGGTCTGCACGGGCCTTTATGTCGGATAGCTGCTGAATCATGATTAACAATATCTTGTGTGTGCTGTAATGATGGTTCTGCAATATTTTTTTTCTGCAGGAGCAGATGACAGAGGACAGATGACGGATGACCCCGGTGAAACAAAGGAATTATATATCTCTCTTCAATCTATTAATACCTGTGTCAATCTGTGTAATCTGCCTGCCCCGTTGTATCTCTTCCATCCAACTGGGTTGGGTAAAAAACTCTTTTCTTATTTGGGTTGCGGGCATGGTCCGCTTTAGATAAGCCTGCATATAATCATTTTAGCAGTCACGGAAGCAGCGATTCGGGAGTCTTTGGCGGCAAAACCAGGCAAAGCAGCACTCCCGCAAAGCTTATTCCAGCCAGGGTCCAATTGATGGGCCAGTGCCAGACGTGGTAAAATGTTTTTTTATCCAGAAGCTTTACCCGTCCCTGCAGAGTTGCATCCTGAAAAAGCCTGGTACTTTCATATACCCTGCCAGAAGGATCTATAAACGCTGAAATACCGGTATTGGTGGACCTGACCACATAGCGGCCCTGTTCCACAGCCCTTAATACACTCAGATGCAGGTGCTGTCTGGGGGCTGAAGTACGGCCGAACCAGGCATCATTGGATATGTTGACAAGGACGTTTGCGCCATTTTGAACTCTGTCTCTTACCAGTCCGGAAAATATTATTTCATAACAGATGAGCATCCCCAAGGCAAGCTCTTCATTCTCCATGGGGGCAGTGGATGTGCCTGGAGAAAAATCCGTGGGACCGGCCACCAGGCGATCCAGGAAGAAGAGGTGATCGGACCAGGGGATATACTCTCCAAATGGAACCAGACGTTCCTTGTCGTAATGATCTTTTATCACCCCCCTCCTGGAGACCCAGAAAGCCCTGTTGTGCAGCCTGTAGCTTACCCCGTCGTCCTGCATTTCATAGGCTGGAGCTCCGGTGATAAGATCAATGTCCTGCTTCTGGGCAAAATTCATGACCATGAAGCTCATGCGGCTTTGTTCCTGCAAATAGAAAGGCATGGCCGTCTCAGGCCAGATCACGAGGTCCGCCTTTTCCTCCCCGAGGGCCTGACGGGTCAGCTCCTTGTACTTTTCAACGGTTTTCATCTGGATCTCTTCTTCCCATTTGACATCCTGGTCCAGGTTGCCCTGAACAATCAGGACATTTAATGACGGGGCGTCATAATCTTCATCCTGCAGGAAAAAACCGTATCCCAGCACAAAAACAAGCAGAACCAAGGCCGCGAGCACAGGAAGCTTTCGGCCATAATAGAGCCACAGGACTGCGCAAGCCAGCACCATGGCCAGTCCGTAGCTTCCTACCATGGAAACCACCTGGATGGATTCCGGCCAGACACTGAAAGCCTGGGCAGCTATCAACCAGGGAAACCCGGTAAGTACGTACTCCCTGGCGAATTCCAGCGATGCCCAGACAGCCCCGCCGAAAATACCCAGAGCAAGCCAAGAAAAACGCCTGCTCATAATATGAACAAGAAAAACGTAAAGACTGCTGAAAAGTCCCAGGACAAACCCAAGCAGCAGCGGGACAAATACTGCCAGGGCCAGAGGAAAATGCCCGTATACATAAACTGGGACCACTATCCAGTACAGGGTCGCTGCGTAAGCCGGACCTGCCGCAAGCAAACTCCACCTTAAGGCTTCACCTTTGCTGCGGGCATTAAAGGCAATATAGTTAAGTCCAAGGAAAAATAAAAAGATAAATATAGGAATCTGCAGGACAGGGTTGGGAAAAGCCAGAAACAGGCCGGCAACACAGATAAAAAAAGAGGCCCAGAAAGAGCCTTGCCTGAAAATCATGGGAAATCTCATGTTTCCAGGGGCCTTATTATCAACCACTGGATGTTTTTGGTGTTGGCTTCCTGAACAATGTATTTAAAAAGCCCATCCGAGAATTCCTCGCCTTTCATGGGAACTTTTCCGGCCAGGTGACATACGTAACCTCCCACTGTCTCCACCTGCTCTGTGGGAATATTGATTCCCATCTCAGCCAGTTCGTCCAGCGATGTCCGTCCCGTCACATAATAACTCCCATCATCCATGGCCTGCACTTCCTGTGGCCGTGGCGGATCGTATTCGTCTTCAATCTCTCCCACTATCTCCTCGAGTACGTCTTCCAGGGTAACGATGCCTGAAGTGCCGCCGTATTCGTCCAGGACAACCCCAAGATGTATTTTCTCGTTCTGAAAATCCATCAGGATCTGCCTGACGTTTTTGGTTTCCGGTATAAAGTGAGGTGCGCGCATCAAAGACTTAACAGAAACATCCCTGTTCTCAAAAAAATGCTGCAGCAGGTCCTTGGCGTGGATCAAACCCACTATATGATCCTTGTTTTCTCTGTATACAGGCAACCGGGAATGCCCTGACTGCAGAATGGACTCCGCCACCCCTTTTAGGGTGTCGTTTTCTTCGGCGCATACCAGGTCGGTTCTGGGAACCATTATCTCCACGGCCTGTTTTTCATGCAGCCGCAGGATATTAAGAAGCATGCGCACTTCTTCATTCTTAATCTCTCCTTCTTGGCTGGCCTCCCGGATAACTTCTTCCAGAGGGGCATCACAACGCGAACCGAACACTCTGCGGACCATGCTCCACAGCTTACTTTCCGAAGCCTCTTCCAAATCTCTCCTCCCTGGATACGATTCTGTTCAGATGCAAACCTTCTTAACTCTATTTCAAAACGGAAAATTTTTCACGGAAAAAACTGAATAAAAATATTTCTGAACAGCCCGGGTGACAACTTCTTCCACCCTGTTTTCTGATAATGCGCAGTTTATGAAATCGTGTATAAAAAAGAGATTACGTGTCGCCGGGAAATGCTTTAATGACCCTTATGCTGCTGCTCCTTCTTTTTACCTGTTTTAAGATAAATCTGCAATGCAGAAAGAGTAGCAGGAGTTATGCCGGAAATTCGGCTTGCCTGGCCCAGTGTTTCAGGGCGGATACTGGAAAGCTTTTCAACGGCCTCCCTGGACAAACCCGACAGCCGGGTGTAATCCAGGTCATGCGGCAGCCTGGTGTCCTCCAGATGTCTGGTACGCTCAGCCATTTCATGCTGGCGGCTTATATAACCCTCAAACTTGATATCCGTCTGTACCTGCTCCATAATGGAGGGACTGTACTGGTCAAGACCGGACCACAAAGGCTTCAGGTCCTGAATGCTCAAGCCTGGCTGTCTCAGGATTTCAGCCAGAGAGGCTGACCTTTTCGGGGAATGAGCTCCAATCTGCTCCAGAATTTTTACGGTGGGCTGATCCGGGCGGATAACAATAGATTGCAGGGCATCCTTTAAATTATCAATCTGCTCCTGCTTGGCTGTAAACATCTTCCAGTACGCATCGTCCACCAGGCCTGCTTTCCTGCCCAGGGGGGTAAGTCTTGCATCAGCATTGTCCTCTCTTAAAAGCAGCCTGTACTCCGCCCTGGAGGTAAACATGCGGTAGGGTTCGCTGGTACCCCTGGTTACAAGGTCGTCCACGAGTACAGCTATGTAGGCCTGGTCTCTTCTAAGAATGAAATCAGCACCGTGTCTGCGGGCATGGATGTTCAAAACTGCCCAGAGTCCCTGGGCTGCGGCTTCTTCATACCCGGAGGTGCCGTTTATCTGTCCTGCAGAGTAAAGTCCCTGCACCGCCTTGGTCTCCAGGTGAGGTGTCAACTGAGTGGGGTGGATGTAGTCATACTCAATGGCGTAGCCGGGACGGACAATGATGGCTTTTTCCAGGCCGGGTATGGTCTGCAGCATCTTCTTCTGCACATCCAGGGGCAGGCTTGTGGAGATGCCGTTGGGATAGACCTCGTGGCTGTCCAGGCCTTCGGGTTCCACGAAGATCTGGTGTCGTTCCTTTTCCGGGAATCTGGCCACCTTGTCTTCTATGGAGGGGCAATACCTGGCCCCGGTTGCGTGAATGCGGCCCTGGAACATCGGAGAGCGCTCCAGGTTGGCGTTTATGCAGTCGTGGGTGCTGCTGCCGGTATAGGTGATATGACAGGGAAGCTGCCTGAGGGTGTCCTGTACTGCCCGGAAACTGAACCTGGGAGGAGGATCGTCCCCATGCTGCTCCTGCATGACGGAAAAATCAATGCTTTCCTTCAAAAGTCTGGGCACTGTGCCGGTTTTGAGCCGTCCGAGCTCCAGGCCCAGCTTGCGCAGGCTCCGGGAAAGCCCTGTGGATGAAGGATCGCCCAGGCGTCCCCCGGAAGAGCTCTCAAAGCCCACATGGATCTGACCCTGCAGAAATGTTCCTGTTGTCAGCAGAACTGCCGGGGAGAAAAAATCTTGGTTAAAGGCGGTGCGCACCCCCTGGACACACCCTTTTTTTAGCAGCAGGTCCCGGGCAAAAGCCTCCATGATATACAGGTGATCCAGAGAGAACAGGGTGGTCTGAGCTTTGAACAGATACCTGCTCCGATCCATCTGGGCCCGGGTGGAGCGTACTGCGGGTCCTTTACGGGTGTTCAGCCTTCTGAACTGAATACCCGACTCATCGGCCCACAGCCCCATGATCCCTCCAAGGGCGTCAATCTCCTTGACCATGTGTCCCTTGGCCAGTCCGCCAATGGCTGGATTGCAGGAAAGGTGTCCGATACGATCTATGTTATTGGTCAGAACAAGAGTTTGAAGGCCAAGCTTTGAAGCGGCATGAGCAGCTTCACAGCCTGCATGCCCGGCTCCGACAATAATCAGGTCGAAAACATCGGGAAGCGTTTTAATCATTCGCAGTTGATGGCTGAATGTGTCATCCTGGGTTTTGATATTTTTTCAGCCGGTTTCATCGTCAATGGCCATGAGAGCCATGACCTGGGCATCCTTAAGAGTACTCTGAATGCTGGAACGTTCGTTGGGCTGGTGCGCAGTGCCTGTAAGCGTGGCCCATACCACGGCGCTGTAGCCCCTGTGCCTGAGAAAAGCCGCCACGGTTCCCCCGCCTACTCCCTGAGGCCTGGGGGTTGCATGGTAAATTTTCTGAATACCCCGGGCAAGCCTCTGGACTACTTCGCTGTAAGGATCTGTATGCGGGGCTGCCTGCTGCTGATAGACCACTTCGTAATCAATATTCACCCCGTACTTATTTTCAATATCCAAGCCCAGGTTCCGGGCTTCATTGATTACGTCCTGGATTGAATAATCCGCCAGAATGCGGCAGTCCAGGTAAAATACATCCAGCCCGGGAATGGTATTAATGTTGGGTACGTTGGCCTCTTTTTTGGTGGGACAGAAAGTTGAGCCCGCCGGCCTGAAGAGTTCGTTTTTTCCGGGGAAAATTTCATGCAGCCGTTCCAGGCTGAGTATAAATGCAGCAGAGGCCGTAAGGGAGTTGATGCCTTTTTCAGGGGTGGAGGCATGACACTGCCTGCCCTGCACGGAAATCTTCAGCCAGAGCATGCTTTTTTCAGCCACTTCCATCATGGTGGAATCGCTGGTGCCGAAGTCGGGAACCAGGAAAAGATCGTCTTTTCTGAAAAGGTCCTGGCGATTATCCAGGACATAAGGCAGGCCGTAATCATTCCCGGTCTCCTCGTCGGCCACGAAAACAAGCCCAAGATTCATGTCCGGCTTTATTCCCTGCTCAATATAGGCCCTTGCTGCAAGGAGTGAGGAAACTATGCTCTGATGGTTGTCTTCCACCCCGCGGCCAATGAGCGTGTCTGCATCAACCTTGAGGGTATAGGGATCGCTTTTCCACAGGGACAAGTCGCCCGGAGGCACGATGTCCAGGTGACTGATGATCCACAGTGTTCTATTTTTATCCCGTCCGTGGATCCAGGCAGCCAGGTTGGGCCTGTACCCGCACTGCACCCGCTTATCCGGAGCATTGATTTCAATTACTTCCTCAAATCCGCATTCACGCAGGTATTTGTGTAAAAAATCTGCTTTTTCTTTTTCCCCGCCGCCTTCATTGGACGGTCCCAGAGCGGGAATGGAAACCAGATGGGACTGCAGTTGCACCACTTCATGGGCTTGATTTTCCAGATAATGAATAATCTGCTGCATGACACACCTTAGGGTCGCCATATACGCCGGAAGCTTTGTCCGGCATATATGGTTCGTTTATCTCTTTTTGGCGGCGCGTTTGGAAGCCTTGATGGGGTTGATCTTGACCTGGCCGCTTTTATCGAATGTGGCCTGCACGTGGGTGGCAAAGTTGCAGGCGTTGTGTTCCCATTTCATGGCCGGTTCAGGGTAGCTCTTGCAGTAAGTCTGCCCACCGAACTCATGAACGCGGTCGCAGCCGTTGCATTTCTCCACTATGGGATAACATTCTCCCAGCTTGTAAGAGCAGCCCCTGGCTGTCATAAAAGTGCATTCCACCCCTTTTTTAATGGTATCGCAGTGCATACTGAAAATAACCTCCATAAGCGAAATAAATTACGCGAATTTAAAGTAAAATAAGAAAAATGGCCATATCCTAAAAGATATGGCCATTATGTTAAACATAATCACATCCAGGGATCAGCAGGAAGAGCAGGAAGAGGAACACCCTCCGGCAGTGGCCTGCAGACTGGATTTTATTACAAAACCGCCTTCTGTCATATCCAGTTGAATTGGAGCAACAGTCTGCATGAGATTCTTGTCCACCAGGAATTGAAAGCCCTTTAAATCGTATACATTGTCGTTTTCTTTTTGCTCATCCAGAGCAAGTGCCAGCCTGGGGCCGCCTCAACCGGCTGCCAGATAAACCCTGATGGGGGCTTTTTCCTGGGTCTCAAAAAACTTGTCCAATTGCATTTTGGCAGTATCACTTAACTCAAACATAATATACTATGCCCTCCTTGTTTTGTAAAAAATATAGATAGCTTTTTTAACTTTTGAAGTCAACCTTCGTAATGGCCTCCCTACCAGATAATCAAATAAGACTATCCCGGTATGTTGTCAAAAAACTTTTTTAAAAAACTTTACTGACTGCTGTGTTTGACACCCGGAGGTTAATTTTTTACTCAAGCAAAAAAACGGGAGAATTTTTATGATCTTGATCAACGAGCATTACAACAAATTAACCGCTTCTTATCTGTTTGCCGATATCGCAAAACGCGTACAGGAATTTCAGGATGATAACCCGGACAAATCAATAATAAAACTGGGCATCGGAGATGTCACCCTGCCCCTTCCCGCAGCCTGTGTACAGGCCATGCACAGGGCTGTGGACGAGATGGCTGAATCCGGTTCTTTCAGAGGTTACGGCCCGGAGCAGGGCTACGATTTTCTGCGTGAAAAAATCTCCAGGCATGATTTCCAGGAGCGCGGAGCGGATATATCCCCTGAGGAGGTATTTATAAGCGATGGGGCCAAGTGCGATACTGGTAATATCCAGGAAATATTCAGTACAGACATCAAAGTGGCAGTGCCGGACCCGGTTTACCCGGTGTATGTGGATACCAACGTAATGTCCGGAAGAACCGGTATAATGCAGGATGGCCGCTATCAGGGGCTCATATATCTCGAATGCACCCCGGAAAACGGCTTCATCCCAGACCTGCCCCGGGAAAAAGCGGACCTGATATATCTGTGCTATCCCAACAACCCCACCGGTGCGGGAATTAACAGAGAAGAACTGCAGAAGTGGGTGGATTACGCCCGGGACCAAAAGGCCCTGATCCTTTTTGACGCCGCTTACGAAGCCTTTATCCGGGATGATGACATGCCCCGCAGTATTTTTGAAATTCCCGGGGCCAGAGAAGTGGCCATCGAATTCAGGAGCTTTTCCAAGACTGCCGGCTTCACCGGCACCAGGTGTGCATATACCGTGGTTTCCAAAGACTGCCGGGCCTTTGACCTCCAGGGACGGAAGGCCATGCTCCATTCCCTGTGGAACAGGCGGCACAACACCAAGTTCAACGGAGTGGCCTACCCTGTTCAGCGCGCCGCGGAAGCGGTTTACACCCCGGAAGGGCAGACCCAGGTAAATGACAATATCGACTATTACCTGGGCAACGCCGAAGTTGTCCTCAAATCCATGCAGGACCTGGGCTACAAATGCACAGGAGGAAAAAATTCCCCTTATATCTGGATCCAGAGCGGCTCGGATTCATGGAGCCTGTTTGACGATCTTTTGAACAAGGCCGGAGTGGTATGCACTCCGGGAACAGGCTTCGGCCCCTGCGGCCGGGGATTTATCCGTATCAGCGCCTTCAACAGCCGGGAAAATGTTAAGGAAGCCATGCACAGGATCAGCAAGGCCCTGTCCTGATGTCTAAAGAAGTGGGCTGAATATCTTGACCACTCCCTCGCTCATCCTTTTATATACCGGCCGTCTTGACCACCAGGCCCGGCCGACTGTAAAGGAGCTCTCTTTGTAGTCCTCCACCAGCATACTCAGCTCATAGCTGAACTGCTGGTCAAAGACTATGCTCACCAGTTCCATGTTTAGGTAGAAAGAGCGGATGTCAAAGTTGGCCGAGCCCACTATGGCCAGGGAGTGGTCCATGGCGATGATTTTGGCGTGCAGCATTCCATCCCGGAAAAGATGCACGTTACCTCCGTTATTCAGGACAACCCCGCAGTAGTAGGCGCTGGCCTGGTCCACAAGGAGATGATCGCTTCTGTCGGGGACGATTATATCCACTTGAACACCCCGGGCCGAAGCCAGCCTGAGGGCCGTAATCAGGCCCTCATTGGGAATGAAGTATGGTGAAACCACCGAGACCTTGCGCTGGGCGGAGTTGATGGCCTGGATAAGAAGGTCCTGGAACCCGTATATGGGCCTGTCCGGACCTGTGGGTACCACCTGTACAGCTGCAGTCCCCTCGCTGATGGATGGCGGATAAATATCCGGATCTTCAAGCATCTCCTGGGTTTCGTAATACCAGTCCTCAACAAACACCGATTGCAGTTGTCTGACTGTAGGACCCTGCACCCGGGTCATGACGTCATGCCATTGCCCGGCCTTCTTGTGGCCGAATTCGGGGTCCACTATATTCTGGGAGCCGGTATACCCCACCCGGCCGTCAATGACCGCCAGCTTGCGATGATTGCGAATATCCAGCCTGGCCAGACGCATTCTAAGGGGATTGGCAGGCAGGGCATTGTGTACCTGTACCCCCTGATCCTGCATCCACCGCCCCAGACTGGAAAACATGCCAGCAGATCCCACGGCATCAGCCAGAACTCTGCAGGTAACACCTCTACCTGCTGCCTCTGCCAGGGCACTGGCCACCTTTTGTCCTGTGAAGTCATCCCTGAAGATATAAAATAGAAGGTGCACATGATTTCTGGCCTGCAGTATATCCGCGGTCAGGGTATCAATGAACTCCTGAGTATCGGCGATGAGCTTCATGTGGTTGCTTCCAAGAAGCGGCAATCCTCCATGTTTCTCAGCCAGGTGCACCAGGGTCTGGTGATCCGGATTAACTTGGCACCCTTGAAAATGCGGTGTGGTCAGATAGCTGGAGTTGGTCAGATGAAAATTTTTGTGTTTTTTTATGCGCCGTGACAGCCTTGGGCGGCTCAGGCCGTGTTCTTCAAGAAGCAGGTACAGAATAAGCCCCGGCCAGGGCATCAAGAAAATGACCGCCAGCCAGGCCAGACATGTTGAGGGGTTTTCCTGGCGCATTCCGATTACCGGAATCATCCCCAGGCGAATAACCCATCCTCCAAGACTCCAGATCATGGATTCCGCCAGCATTAACTGACCTCACCTCCGTTTTAGTTCCGACACTCCAATCTACAGCTAAAAAAAAAACCATCCCGGGGGACTCCCGGGATGGTTTTTTGCAAACTATGGAAAATCCCTGTTAGAAGCGGGATTCTCTTCTGGGCTTGGCAACGTTGACCTTGATGTTGCGTCCCCCGTAATCTTTGCCGTCAAGTGCTTCAATGGCATCATCAGCACCATTTTCCATCTCCACAAAACCAAAACCACGAGAACGACCGGTTTCACGGTCCTCAATAATTTTGGCTGAACTTACCTCTCCAAATTCGGCAAAAGAATCGCGGAGTTGGGCCTCGGTTGTGCTCCAGGGCAGATTGCCCACGTACAGATTGGTCATAAAAAAAAGCTCCTAAAAAAGTAAAAGAAATAATCATCAGCCCCAGGCTACTTCCTTTCAGCCTGACAACATAGACCAATGATCAACGCAGGAACACTTATATATCTGATGACGATGATATGCAAGCTTTTTTTAAAATGTTTCTGTATTTTTTTAACTATGTAATATCAAGGTGTTAAATTTTAAGCCCATTTAACTGAATCATTTAGCGATTGTTAAGCTTTTTTTATGCCAAGGCCTTTTTTTCGGGAAAAAAGTGAAGTCTGACGCAGGAAAATCGCAGAGCCGTATTTTTTTGCCTTGTCACCAGCTACAGCATGATTTAGACTGAGAGATCAGTCTTGTTTTTTTGGCGGATGTCAAGAAAATCATGCCTATTACCGTAACCGCAAATCAAGGACATGGATGTCCGGCTGTAAAGAATCCATGGTCTTTTATTTTTGTTCAACCAAGCAAGAAGGCCCGTAAACCAGACTCGGGCCCGGGAGAAAAGTATGTCCGATAAAACACCCGGGCGGGACTTTTTAAAGGATTCCCTGAGAAAGCAAATAGACTTCTCCCAGACTGATCAGAACAAGGGCTTACCCGCACCACCCCTGCAGAAACCCTTTGACCCGAATCTTTACAGGATAGCTTTGAGCACAGACAAAGAATGGAAGGAGTGTATAAAGGATCTTGGACTGGACAAGATAATTGCCAGCCGCAAAAGCAGGAGGAAATACTCGGACGAACCCCTGCAGTTCCAGGAACTTTCATTTCTGTTATGGGCAACTCAGGGCATCCGCAAAAAGAACAGCGAGTCCGCATCCTTGAGAAATGTGCCTTCAGCCGGCGCCAGGCACAGCTTTGAAACCTATATTTTCGCCCGCAATGTCCAAGGACTCGACCCGGCTCTTTATCGCTTTCTGCCTCTGGAAAATGAATTGGTTCTTTTAAAGACCGTCCCCAATATGAGCAAAGATCTGGCCCGGGCTGCTTTTGGACAGAAGTTCGTGGGCCTGGGAGCTGCTATATTTGTATGGTCCTGCATACCCTACCGCATGGAGTGGAGATATGGCCCGGCTGCCTACAGGGTAATTCTCATGGACGCAGGACATGTATGCCAGAACCTGTACCTGGCATGCGAGGCCATAGGAGCAGCCACCTGTGCTGTTGCCGCCTACGACCAGGAAGCCATGGATGAACTTACAGGTCTGGACGGACAGGATGAGTTTGTGGTTTATACAGCACCGGTGGGCAAGGCACTGACAATTCCCGACCTGATTTGAATAACGCCTGAGCTCAATAAAGACTGAACTGGACAGTCAAACTTTTTAGTACAAATTTTATGAAGACATGGCTCACTCAAATATTGATCTGCCCCGCCTGCCTGCCACTGGAAAAAGACCTGCGGCTCAAGGCTGACACTCAGTTAAATGATGATGTGTTAGACGGAAGCCTCAGCTGCCCGGAATGCCTGAACAAGTATCCCATACGGGAAGGCATCGCCATGGTGCACCCTCACCTGCAAACACTTAAAGACTCCGGGTCAAAATATGAAAATTCTTCCGTAGTCTCCTCCTACCTCTGGAGCCACTATTGCGACCTGCTTAATGACCCCGAGGGCAGCAGTGCCTACCAGGACTGGGCCGGGCTCATGCACTCAGGTACCGGGGGTTGCCTGGACATGGGCTCAGCCGTGGGCAGGTTTACCTTCGACATGGCCTCCAGGTTTGACTTTGCCCTGGGCATAGATGATTCCGTGGCCTTTATCCGGGCGGCCAGAAAACTTATGACCCGGAGAAGGATTGCAGTGGAGCTTATCCAGGAGGGTATTCTGACCCGGAAAGAAACACTGACTATACCCTTGCACTGGCAGACACAGAACGTGGAATTCATCGTGGCCGATGCCATGGCCCTGCCCTTTGCCTCGGGCGCTTTTTCCGCTCTGGCCTCCCTGAATATGGTGGATAAACTGCCCCTGCCCCTGAAGCACCTGCAGGAAGCCGGGAGACTGGCCCACAGGGAAAAGGCCCAGTTCCTGCTCTCGGACCCTTTTTCCTGGTCCGAGCAAAGCGCTGAGCGGGAACACTGGCTGGGAGGCAAATCGGAGGGTGAATTTGCCGGATATGGACTGGACAACATTGCCGGATGGCTTGAACTTCCCAGGGCCAACCCCGGACCGGGATGGAACATCGAAAAAAAAGGTCACGTCTGGTGGAAAATCCGCACCCACCGCAATCACTACGAACTTATCCGCAGCTGTTACGTCAAGGCCTTCAGGTGATGACTGCTCAGACCTGTGCGTTACAAAAAGAGAAAAGTGACTATTCAGCACCTGCGGACGAAAAGCCAGAGGCCGGAGGTTCGGCAAACTGGGTCCCGCACTTACTTTCTTAAGTCTGACCAACTTTCAAAGCAAGATTTACCAGAAAGTAAGTGCGGGATCTGAGCGACGTAGGAAGCGTTAATCAAAACCGTTAAACAC
>Ga0207421_10001589_pt1 | contig 28899 bp, 18 predicted proteins | sample SodLakKL_010_SED_4_FD_187542 | JGI IMG/M metagenome (GOLD analysis project Ga0207421, IMG submission 187542) | Alkaline sediment microbial communities from Lake Tanatar, Kulunda Steppe, Russia - 8KL_010_SED (SPAdes) (version 2) | ecosystem: Environmental > Aquatic > Non-marine Saline and...
ATCAAACCATTCCACGGGGACTCCTCAAACATCTTTACAAGACTTCGCTGGTCAATAAGTGAGGATGCCCCGAGATTTATCTCGGGGAGTACTCACTTCACTAAAAATTTGAAGCTTTTTTAAACCTCTAATTTGACAAGTTCCTACATGTGGATTATCTACAAAAAATTTATGTATAACACACCAGATATATTTCTTCAGTAATAGGGTTGTAATTATGAAATGCAAAACACTCGTGCTCACAATTAGTATCTTCTTATTACTAAGCGGGATGTTGGGAGCGTTTGGAGGCGAGGCAATCACTGGAGAAGAAATTAACGAAGATCTAAGCGGTGATTCTTTAGGTTCGGGATTGGCGCCCTCGGCGTGGCCTAGTTTTGGTCGAGACAGGAATAATACTGCTAGGAGTCCTTACAATACGAGTCATGTTGATGGGACAGAGAGATGGAGTTTTGAGACTGGAGGTAATATAAGTTCTTCACCTGCGATCTGCGAGGACGGCACGATTTATATCGGTTCAGACGACAATAACTTGTATGCAATATATCCTAATGGTACGGAAAGATGGAGTTTTGAGACTGGCGGACCGCTCAAGTCTTCTCCGGCTATAGGAGAAGATGGAACGATCTATGTTGGTTCGAATGACTTGTATGCAATACATCCTAATGGTACAGAAAAATGGCACTTTGAGTTCGAATTTGGAGATATTGAATATAGCCCTGCTATTGGAGAAGATGGAACGATTTATGTAGGATCTGATTGGGGCCTACATGCGGTATCTCCGGAGGGTGAGGAAGAATGGAACTATGGTGCACAAGATGATGGGGTTAGGTCTTCACCAGCCATTGGAGATGACGGCACGATATACGTTAGCACTGCAGCGGCGGCAGATGATGAAGGAGAACTACATGCAGTATATCCTGATGGTACGAACAGATGGGTTTTTGATGATATGGAAACTTCCTTGCGATCTTCACCTACTATCGGTGATGATGGCACAATTTATGTTGGTTCACGGGACAATCACTTGTATGCGTTAGATCCGGAAGACGGGACAGAAAAGTGGAGTTTTGAAACTGGCGATGATGTACGTCCCTCACCAGCTATCGGTCATGATGGCACAATTTATGTTGGTTCACGGGACAATCACTTGTATGCGATAGAGCCAGATGGAACAGAGAAATGGAGTTTTGAGACCGGTGATGATGTGTACTCTTCCCCGGCCATAGGGGATGATGGAACGATATATGTTGGCTCAGATGACAATCATTTGTATGCGATAAATCCTGATGGAACTGAAAAATGGAACTTTACTACTGGTAATGATGTGTATTCCTCTCCTGCTATCGACGAAAAAGGGAATATTTACGTTGGGTCTCACGATAATAATTTGTATTCGATAGGAGGAGAAGCTTCGTATTTTGAGTTTGATCAGATAGAAAATCAGACAGCTGGCGAACCGTTTGAAATAACTATCACAGCTTATGATGACGGGGATAACGTAGCGCTTGGGTACGAAGGAACTGCGAATTTGACTGATTCTACAGGAACAATCGATCCTAAAGAGACAGGTGCCTTCTATGATGGGACTTGGAGTGGTGAGGTGACTATAACAGAAGCTAATAAAAATGTAGAGATTACGGCAATAGATCAAGAAGATGATACTATAACAGGTACCAGCGATGAATTCACGGTCGAGGCAGGAGAAGTTGATTGGATAGAGGCAGATAACGTCGAATTCGATGCTGATACAGGAGGAGGAGACGTGCTCGTAACGGCTTATGATCAATATGATAATCTTGTTGAAGGTGTGACCATAGAAGTTGATGATAACGACGGTTTGAACGATATAACTCCTGAGTTTGATGAGACAGATGCTGACGGTGAAGTCACGTTCACAGTAAGTGAGACAGAGGCAGGGACGTACGAGCCGGTGTTCGGAGTTGCAGATGAAGAAATATCAGATACGGCGATAGTGACGGTAGCGTCAGGAGAGGTAGCATCGATAGTTGCAGATAACGTCACCTTGGATGCTGATACAGGAGAAGGAGAAGTGCTCGTAACGGCTTATGATCAACATGATAATACTGTAGAGGGTGTGACCATAGAAGTTGATGATGACGGCGCTTTGACCGATATAACTCCTGGATCTGGTGAGACAGATGCTGAGGGTGAAGTCACGTTCACGGTAGTTGAGACAGAGGCAGGGACGTACGAGCCAATGTTCGGTGTTGTTGGAGAAGACATAACAGATACGGCTGAAGTGATAGTAGTGTCAGGCGATGTTGATTGGATAGAGGCAGAGGACGTAATTTTCGATGCTGATACAGGAGAAGGAGAAGTGCTCGTAACGGCTTATGATCAACACGGTAATCTTGTTGAAGGTGTGAGCGTGGAGGTTGTAAATAAAGACGGTTTGATAGAGATAACTCCTGGATCTGGTGATACAGATGCTGAGGGTGAAGTCACGTTCACAGTAAGTGAGACAGAGGCAGGGACGTACGAGCCAATGTTCGGTGTTGTTGGTGGAGAAGACATAACAGATACGGCGATAGTGACGGTAGTGTCAGGAGAGGTAGCATCGATAGTTGCAGATAACGTCACCTTCGATGCTGATACAGGAGAAGGAGAAGTGCTCGTAACGGCTTACGATCAACACGGTAATCTTGTTGAAGGTGTGAGCGTGGAGGTTGTAAATAAAGACGGTTTGATAGAGATAACTCCTGGATCTGGTGATACAGATGGTGAAGGAGAAGTCACGTTCACGGTAAGTGAGACAGAGGTGGGAACGTACGAGCCGGTGTTCGGAGTTGCAGGGGCGGATATAACAGATACGGCGATAGTAACGGTAGAGTCAGGCGAAGTTGATTGGATAGAGGCAGGGAACGTAATTTTCGATGCTGATACAGGAGAAGGAGAAGTGCTCGTAACGGCTTATGATCAACATGATAATACTGTAGAGGGTGTGACCATAGAAGTTGTTGATGAGGACGGTTTGACCGATATAACTCCTGGATCTGGTGATACAGATGCTGAAGGAGAAGTCACGTTCACGGTAAGTGAGACAGAGGCAGGGACGTACGAGCCAATGTTCGGTGTTTTTGGAGAAGACATAACAGATACAGCTGAAGTGATAGTAGTGTCAGGAGAAGTAGCATCGATAGTTGCAGATAACGTCACCTTCGATGCTGATACAGGAGAAGGAGAAGTGCTCGTAACGGCTTACGATGAGGATGGTAATCCTGTTGAGGGTGTGACCATAGAGGTTGTAGACGAAGACGGCTTGACCGATATAGATCCAGCATCTGGTGATACAGATGCTGAAGGAGAAGTCACGTTCACGGTAAGTGAGACCGAGGCAGGGACGTACGAGCCGGAGTTCGATGTAGTAGGTAAAGAGATAACGGATACAGCGATAGTGACGGTAGAGTCAGGAGAAGTTGCATCGATAGTAGCAGATAACGTCACCTTCGATGCTGATACAGGAGAAGGAGAAGTGCTCGTAATTGCCTATGATCAATATGATAATCTTGTTGAAGGTGTGAGCGTGGAGGTTGTAAATAAAGACGGTTTGACAGAGATAACTCCTGAGTTTGATGAGACAGATGGTGATGGCGAATTCACGTTCACGGTAAGTGAGACAGAGGCAGGGACGTACGAGCCGGAATTCGGTGTTGAAAATGAAGATTTAACAGATACAGCGATAGTGACAGTAGAGCCTGGAGAAGCAGTGAACTTTTGGATTGAACCGAAAGAAGCCACTGTTGATGCTGGAGAGTCTGAGAATTACTCTGCTTGGGGCGAAGACAACTATGGTAATGAATTCGAAGTGACAGATGAAACAAATTGGTCGGATGATGTTGATCCTGAAGATGCTTCAGAATGGGTCGGCAATGAGATCACTGTTAACGAAACCGGTACTTGGGTAATAACTGGAGAATATGAGAACGAGAACACGATTCTGACAAACACTTCGACCCTTAACGTCGATCCAGCAGAGGCAGCGTATTTTGAGTTTGAACAGATAGGAGATCAGGTCGCTGGTGAACCATTTGAGATAACTATCACTGCTTATGATGAATATGACAACTTGGCTATGGGATATGAAGATACAGCTGAGCTGACAGATACGACAGGAACGATTGACCCTGTGAAAACAGAAGCTTTCACCGAAGGTGTATGGTCAGGATTAGTGAAAATTACTGAAGCTGATGAAAATATAGTGATCACGACAGAAGCTGAAGATATAAAAGGTACTAGCAATGAATTCACGGTCGGACCCGGATATGTAGACTATATTGAGATATTACCAGAAAATTCAACCATCACAGCAGGGGAGACGGAGAGTTATTCAGTTACAGCCTACGACGAATTTGGCAATGAAATAGCAGATGTGACTGAAGACACTAACTGGTCAGATAATATCGATGACTCAGAATGGGATCAGAATGAGATAACAGCTTACACTGCGGGAGAAAATTTGGAAATCACCGGAGAATATCATGGATTCGAAGACACAGTAACTTTGAACGTTGAACCAGCAGGTGTTACCCAAGTAGTGATCCAGCCTGAAAGGGACCAAACTATAAAAGCAAGAGAGACAATAGACTTTTCTGCGGAAGCATACGATCAATACGGTAACCTCATAACCGATGACGATACAGAGTTCACATGGAAGAATACCGACGATACTGGTCTATTCGATGAGACTGAGGAAGGTGAATATGAGGTAACAGCCACATATGGAGATGTGACTTCAGAGCCTACTAGTGTGATGGTAGAACCAGATGAGTGGTGGATGATACCAGGATTTACTACAATGCTTGTGTTATTGGCAGTGGTCATAGCCGTTGCTATTTACCATGAGAAGAAACGTTGGAATATAAATATTAGTGAGTAGGAAAATCACTTTTTTCAAAATATTTTTTATTTATTGCTAGAAAATGTGATTTTAACCACTAGAGTTAACGATAAATATAGTCAATTTCGAGCAGACTTTTTTAACTTGGTTGATAGGTCCGATTATTTTGAAATACACGATCAAATTAACGCCAAGGAGGAGATTCGAACTCCAATTTACCCGTAAATTTCATTTTCAATATATACTAAATGCTGTTCAAAAATAATAGAGAAAATAGGAAAGGCTTTTCTTTTACTCGCTGGTCATATCTCAGTGTTCTTTCTTGTGATAGATCGCTACTGCTATCACTGCACCGAGTATTAAGAGTATCGTCGTGAATCCTGGGATCTCTGGTTCTTCCTCTTCTACTGTTACCGTAACTGAGTCGAAAGTATCATCGCTCGCAACTTCAAGCCCGTAGTCTCCTTCATCTTCTGCTTCCCAAGTGAAACTGTCGCTGTAGTCTTTGCCTCCTTCGAGTGTTACTTCTATCGAATCTTCTTCAGCTCCATCTACGCTGAAGACTATCTCTTGCGTATCCTCAATCTCTCCAGTATTTTCGACCGTGAATTCTACTGTTACCGTTTCTCCCTCCTCTACCTCTTCCTCGTAACCAATGATATCGACTTCGAAATAGGAATAATCGGGTGCATAAGGATAAGTATCTTCTTCCTGCCATTGGAGGAAAGGATAAGTCTCTTCTTCAATAATATCCCAATCTTCTTCGAAATCCCAGCCAGCTTCGGTGAAAGTCTCTCCCCTTACCATCTCTTCCGTTGTCAATCCGATACCTCCATCGGATTCGTTTTGTCCCGATGTTTCTACGTTCCAGAAAGAATCAGTCACTTCTCCATACTTTAGGTCGCCTACTAAACCACCAACAGTTTGCTCGTCATCGCCTGAGACTTCTCCTACAGAATAGCAGTTGATGACTTCGCCACTATCACTATATACTGGCAGGGTAATACCTACCTGGCCGACTAAACCTCCTGTATTACTTCCTCCAATCACTTCTCCCGTGGCATAACTATTCTGGATGACTCCCCAGCTTCCACCTAAAAGGCCACCAACGGAGCCGGTTCCTTCAACTTTCGCAGAAGAAGCCGAAGTAAATATATCTCCGCTGCTTGTGCCTTGCAATCCTCCTACAAAACGCCCTGCAGTCACATTTCCTGTAGAATATGAATTTTTAACTGTTCCTGGTCCCTGTCCTATCACTCCGCCAGCAACATCTCCACTATTTACATCTCCCGAGAGGTAGGTGTTATTTATCAATCCCAAACTTGCTCCTGCAAGTCCACCAACCCAGTGTGATCTAGTATAACTCCCGGTTACATTTACATTTAGGAGATCTAGATTTTCTACTTCGCTATTTTCACCGATGACTCCAAAAAGACCTGTATATTCCCTATTTTCCTGGTTAATATTAAGCTCATTGATTTTATGCCCACCACCATCAAATGTGCCTTCAAATCGATTATGTAGATCACCTACTGGATCGAATCCTCTTCCGTCGTTCCAGTCTTTAGTTTCACTTGCATCTATATCGGTAGCCAGTTCATAATGAGCTTCTAGATCATCTTCTACATTCTGGAGATGATGAACATTTTCGATTAAATATGGATCTTCTTCAGTACCTTCACCTGTTTGGAAAAGTGCTGTTATCTCATAATTATCAGTGATTTCAACCGTTGTTTGAGAAGACTCTGTATCTTCTATCGTTTCTACATCTCCTATCCACTCGACAAAATCATAACCTACATCAGGAGAGGCTTCAAAGGTTACCTCAGAACCGGACAGGTATTCGAACTCGCCTTCTCCCGGTTCGATCACTTCACCACCTACGCTAGATTCAAGTATCAGATCATAAAATTTCGTTTCAAATGTCATTATCCTACCGAAATCTGCTCTCTCTTCGTTCCACTCTATAGCTGCTCTAACCTCATAGAATTCATCAGATTCCAGACCATCTATTACCATATCATAAGTTCGATTTTCCTCAATAACCTCTCTCTCACTTTCCTGCCAACCCTCTTCATCTTCAACACGATACTGGAAATAACCTTCGACGGAATCTAAATCTCCTAGTCCAACTTTACCTTCGAATTCTGCAGATTCATTCGTCAAGACAGATACATCCTCGGTTGTCACCTGTGGATCCTCCGTATATTCAAGGTCTGTCCTTTGGCCCCAACTCTCATCGACATCAAAATTCATCATCGTTGTCCCTGGATCTATCTGAATACGAAGAGTGTCACCTATATCATAACCATGGTCGATCAAATCAGCGAGATTGAGTTCATAATAACCCTTACCGTTCGTCTCAACCGAGACAGATTCCCCTGTCTCCCGATTTTCTACTTCTACCTCGATTCCTGCTAGAGGTTCATCATCTTCGTCTTCTACCGTACCGTATACCAGATAAGGCACGGGCGGATACTCTAACTCTTCACCATCTCCTAGATCTGTATCAGCTACTCTCGTCTGATATATTAGAGAATCGTCTAGATCCTCGTTGATAGTCATTATATCTTCTTCAGGAGGGTAGAATCCCTCAGCGAAATCCTCTTCCCACTCTCCTGTATATATCTCAAATAGATATGATTGAGCTCCTATCTCATCATAGACCCAATCAGCGGCTGCCCCTGGAGCACCATAACCGATCTCTTCATGAGGCTGACCGTACGAGTACTGCTCATCCTCTCCTAACATAGTGGTGAAAGAAGTCATGTGGTCTGCCGTACCTCTGTACCAGTCATCATGCGGTGTCGGCTCGGTCATATTGGTAGAGGGGATCAATAACGTTCCCCAGTGAGAATGCAAGTTCTGATATGAATCAATCTCTTTTTCAAGCATGAATTCCTTTAGATGATAAGTTTCGGGTTCCGAAAAAGGAGCTTCTCCATGATATATCTCACTTGATGGATCATCGTCTCCTTCTTCCCAATGAATATCCCAATTACGATTTAGATCAACTCCCACCGCATCGGTAGGAGTCGAATCATTACGATTTTTACGCCAATATTCTCTTTCCTCTAATACTCCATCACCGTCGTAAATATAACCATCGGGATTTACCATAGGCACAACGAATATCCTCCTATTATTCACAAGCCAATTGATGGTCTCATTTGTTTCGTATTCATCGAGAAGTCGCCAAGTGAAGTAGGAAGCTACGGGAACCGTAGACCATTCCCTAGCGTGCAGAGCACCATCGATAAGAACACTCGGTTTTTCCTCTACTACGGTATCTTCATCTGAGGTTATCTCCCATGCGTACAGCTCTCTATCTTCGTATGATTCGCCGTAATCGTGCTTTTCGATCAACTCTGGAAATTCATCTTCTAAATCTCCATACCAATCGTATAGATCTTCTACAGATGGATATTCTTCTTCAAAGGGGTATTCCAATGAGTTATTTTTCAGTTCAAGACCTATATCGGTTTCAGCTATCGTTGTATCTTGATGTATCTCTGTTTCTGAGCCCATTATAGAAGTAAAAACCGTGCTACTTACACTCAATACCAGCAATGCTATTATACACCATACCAAACATTTTTTCATGTTCATCCTCAATCCTCCATATTATCGCCCGAAGATAGTCCTCCGAGATACGATTAAAAGCGTAAGTAGTCTATAAAACACTTTTGCCGAGTCCATGCTCAATCGGAATACATCAATTACCAGTTAGGCGAACAACTCACCTTAATTTTTATACCCTATATGGTATAGAAACGCCGAGGAGGAGATTCGAACTCCTGAGGTGCAGAGCACCACCGGCTTGCTTGAACCACCGAGGATCTCTCCTCGATGTAAGAAAAAAGCCCCTTTGAGGACTTTTTCCTGTTCGGCGGCTCTCAAGGCCGGCGCCTTGGTCCGGACTTAGCTACCTCGGCAGTATGTTTTGAATGATTTGACCGCATATCATTAATAACTCTTACCCCTATAATAATTCAGATATCTTCGCTTTTTATTTCGTATATGAGTTCTAGGTCCATCTCGAATCCTACGACAGGATTCTCTAGTTTAAAATTTTCTAAAACTTCAGGAGATATCTCTCCAAAATATCCAATTTTTTTACCTTCCGCGAATATACCTGCACATCTACCGTTTATAAATGAAGAGTGTTTTTCAGCCTCTACCGTCATCTCGAAACCTAGGTTAGTGAGGAGGCCGTCAAGAATGGATTTCATCCTCGTGAACCCGACGTTAGAACTTTGAATCAAACCAGCGACCTTAGTTTTCTGTTGATCGGGAGAAACGACATCTCCGATCTCGAACAACTTCCGGGGTAAGCCTTGTGTTTTATTATTCTTCAAATTGGTCAATAATCCCGGTAAAAGCCAGCTTCTCAACGAAACGCTGTCTTCACTTACCGGATTCTCGACCCTAGCGATCTCTTTCTCTGTTTCGATCATCATGTATTCAAATTCTTTTTCGGGAGAACTTAAGATATAATTCATGACCTCATTGAAACCATGACCTATCAACAGCTCTGTCATCGTATCTCTCAACTGTGAATCGCCTAAAGATCCACCGATAGTGACTTTTTCCGGTAGAGTCCCATCAAAATTGTCGTAATCGAAACCAATTGCGATGTCCTCTATGACATCCCATTGATGAAGGATATCATGGCGGTAAGCTGGTATCTTCACCTCAATACTGTCATTTTTTTCCTCAGCGGAGTATCTCATCCTTTCAAGTATATCTACAATATCTTTATTCTCGATTTCTAAACCTAATATTTTATTACACTCTGAAGTCGAGATCTCCATTTCTTCTACTGTGAAGTCTGGATAAGTTATGTTTTTATTGCCGTATTTCACTTCGGTTGTATATATCTCCGCGTCTCTTTCTACAAACATGGTGCAAAGGATATTTAGGGCATGCTCCAACGCGCTCATGTCAGTTCCTGTCATATCGATGAAGAGTTCACTAGTCTCCGAAGTAACTTGAGTCATCTGCCCGTTTATCACAGGAGGGAAGGACAGAACATCATCTTTGGAATCTAGTATTATTGGATAGCGTTCTTTACCCTCCAATATATGGGTGAATTCTTTTCCTTTTTCATGCTTTTCCAATATCTCCTGAAGATTCATCTCTATTGATTTCTCTAATGGCAGGAAACTGATCTCTTTCGGCTTAACAGCTTTATAAGTGAGAGGTGGCTCTATCGGCTCGAGATCATGCACGCCTATAGCAACTTTAGATCTGTTCCTACCTATGGTGAGATGGAGTTTTTCTTGCAGATCCATCATGGATTTTAGAACAGGATCTGATAGTTCCACTTCTTTAATCATTGCCGTGACTATATAGGGTCTCACATCCTGAACACTGAGTTCGACGTTTGTTACTAAGTCGGAAGAATTGGTTTCATAATCGGGAAGACCTATCTTTTCTCCAATAAAACCTCTCACCGCTCTTCCTATACCCTCGACGGAAAGAAAATCACATCTGTTTGGATCCACTTCTAATTCCCATTCTTCACCTTCTATTTTTTCTATATCTATGCCTATTTTCGGCAATACATCTAACAAAATAACTTCGTTTGTTCTAGTGAGGTTCAACAGTTCATCTGAATTTACTGATATCACGGGCATACTCATTCGAAAGAAATCGAGATATATGGATTTTTGGATAAAGAAGAAACATATTTGATAAAAATTGACTACTAATTTCGGTAAGTTAATATATCCTAAATTATTTTTCTAAAGCGGATATGACAGAAGACGCCGAAAATGAAATCCCGCAGGATACTGAGAAACAAGAGGAAGAGAAACGGCTGGTTTCTGAAAAAGAATTTGCGGATGAAGAAGATATCGAACAGGTAGTAGAGGCCGTACTTTTTTCTTCTAGTCATCCTTTAACTGTTCCCGAGATCGAAGAGGCTGTAGGTAGGCCGAGAAGTGAAGTTCGCCAGGGAGTTAAAAAACTTCGAAGGATGTATCAGAACAGAAAGACCGCACTAGAGATCGTCAAGATAGGTAGAAAGTTTTCTTTACAATTGAAATCTGAATTCAACAAGTACGGGATGGAGATGATGGACGAGGAGATAAGCAAGCCTCTTTTGAAAACAGCTGCTCTCATAGCTTACTATCAACCGATAAGGCAGAGCGAACTCAAGAAAAAAGTTGGAGAGAAGGCATATGACCATGTGGATACTTTGGAAGAAAAGGGATTGATCTTATCGGAAAGAGATGGACGAACGTATTCGTTGAGAACGAGTTCAAAGTTCCAAGAGTACTTTGGTCTAGAAGCTCGGGATCGCGAGGAATTGAAAAGATTGATGGCAGAGAAGGTCGGGATCGGCGATGAAAAAAATTGATTTCATTCCTCTATCTCTTTTAGTATCTGTGAAAAGACGCCCATCAATCGGTGATATTCCCATTTTGTTAAAGATGCTCTCCCAAGAATTTTTCTGAACATCACCTCGGTTTTTTCGTATTTGTGCTCTGGAAACCTTAGTTCTTCCAATATCTCTGAAAATCTCTGGATGAGTAGTTCCCTTTCATTCTCTTCGCTTAACTTATCTTCTTTCTGGACTATTTCTCCCTTTTTTTCCTTAAATATTTCGTAAAGAACTATACCAACAGCGTGAGAGAGATTAAGAATGGGATAATCCTTAGATGCAGGTATTCTAACGAGTCTGTCGCATTTCATCAACTCTTTGTTATTCAAACCTTTGTCTTCTCGCCCGAAAACTAGAGCTATATTTCCTTTATAATCACTGATAGATCTTGATAGTTTTTCCGGCGTTTCGGCTTTTCTCAAGAACTTTTTCTCGTTTTCCGTGTTTATCCCTGAAGTTCCAACTACCATACTGAAGTTAGAAACGAGTTCTTCATAATCTTCCACTATCTCGGCTTCTTGTAAGATATCATTGGCGTGCATGGCTCTTTTCTTTGCTTCGTCTTCAATAGATACTGGATTAATGAGGTACAATCTTTCAAAACCAAAATTACCCATCAATCTAGCTACTGCTCCTATGTTCCCAGGAGTTTGAGGTTCCACAAGTACGACTGAAAATCTAGGCATATAGGGTTTTGAACTCTATTACTACCTATTTAAATTTAAGGACTTTTTTTTTGTCTTTCTAGACAATTAAGATTATATCCTTCTACCATATTTTTGGAACACGGTGTATCGAGATGTCGGGAGTATGGAATAAAATATTGAAAGTCGACCTTTCAGAAAAGTCAACTAGAGTTGAAGAGTTGGATAAAGAAATAATCAAAAAGTATCTTGGAGGAAACGGTCTTGGTATCAAACTGCTTTGCGACGAGACCGAAGGAAAAATTGAAGCTTTTTCCGAGAAGAATCCACTTGTCTTCGTACCAGGAGCTCTGAATGGAAGCAAGATACCGATGACAGAAAAGTGCGGTTTTTATTCGAAATCACCTTTGACAGGCATTATGGCTGAGGGTATATTTGGAGGCTCTATAGGCGAAGAAGTGAAGAAGGCCGGATTAGATGCTATAGTTATTAAAGGTAGATGTGAAAAACTCAGCTATCTTTCTGTGGTAGAGGGGGCGATTGAGATAAGAGAGGCTACTGAGCTTGGAGGTCTAGGCACGAAAAAGACAGAGGAAGTATTAAAAAAGAGACACGGTGGGAGCGCGGCAGTCATCGGTCCGGCGGGAGAAAACTTGGTCAGATATGCTATAATCGCGGGAGACGATAGAGAGGTCGGTCGGACCGGTCTGGGAGCAGTTATGGGATGGAAGAATCTTAAAGGGATAGTCGTAAAAGGTTGGAAGCAGATTGAACCTGCGGACCCCGAAAAGTTAGATGAATTGAAAAGCGAAGCTTTTTCTGAATTTATGGATGAGGACGGAGAAGGAAAGGAGAGTTTCGACGCTTACAGTTCTCACGGTACGATAAAGTTCAGCGGTATGGCATCGGAACTCGGTATTTTCCCTACTAGGTATTGGGAGAGCGGTTCCTTTGAAGAAGCGGATAAACTAAGCAGTTATCATTGGGAAGATGATATCAGCGAGAGCAATGGTTGTCATAGGTGTCCCTGTCGATGTGGCCAAGTCTACAAGGATATAGTGGATGTTGAATACGAGACTTCATTTGCGCTTGGTTCCAATCTAGAGCTAGGTAACATAGAAGAAGTGGCTAAATCTAACCAACTTTGTGATGACCTTGGGATGGACACATTGAGCGTTGGAAACTCTATAGGCTTCTTGATGAGGCTCAGCGAAGAACATGAAATTGACGAGGACATCTCCTTTGGAGATGGGGAAAAGGTGAGAGAGCTTATTAGAAAAACAGCTTATAGAGAAGATCTAGGTGATATCGCCGCCGAAGGCGTAAAAAGGATCGGTGAAGAGTTCGGCAGAGAAGAGATCGCAGTCCACGTCAACGGGTTGAGTCCTCCAGCCTATGATCCCCGAGCTTTGAAAGGTATGGGTTTAGGATTTTATACTTCGACTAGAGGAGCCTGTCATCTCCGCTCCGACTGCGATGGTATAGAACTAGGCGGTGGACAGACCACTGACAAAGAAGGTAACTGGGTTAAGATGGAAAAAGACCGGAGGTCTGTTGAGGATAAAGAATTTGTGGCTTGGAGAGAGAATTACGTGACACTTCATGACACTTTAGGGTCGTGTAAATTAACTGGAAGAAGCGTATACTCTCCTGAGTTAATGAGTAAATTTGTCAATGCCCATCTCGGTCTCGATCTGACCGGTGAAGAGATTTATAGAGTTGGTGAACGCGTCTACAATCTGGAACGATTGTATGGGTTGAAACAAAGCCCGGAAATCAAGAAGAGACTGCACGTTCCGGAGCAGTTCTCAACACCTACCCCGGTGGAAAACCTCGATGGAGAGAAATTAACTAAAGAACAGATCGAAAAGATGTTGAAAGATTATTTTCAAGAAAGAGGTTGGAACGAGAAAGGTGTTCCAACGGAAGAAAAGCTTGAAGAGTTAGACATAGATACATCTTAGGTATTCACCACAATATTAAATAATGATTGCCTGATTTACGTATGAGTGAGACGATGAAAGGAATAGAGAAGTTAGTAGATGAAGCTAAAAACCTCAAGGAAAAAGGGCTCAAAGAGAAGGAGATAGCCGATGAGCTCAATGTTTCACCAGATACCGTCACTTGGCTTCTTACCCGCGATATCAAAGAGGAAAAACCTCCTATGGACGTGAAGATAGGTTGGAGATCGATAGGCGTTTACGGTAGAAGGATAGGTCTCGTTGCAAGTTTGTTCACTGATATAATACTAGAAGAGACGGAGAGGATGGACACTAACGTTGAAACCATCGTTGGTCTTTCGGTCAATGGTGTTCCTGCAGCTGTGTTGGTTTCTGAGCAATTAGATAGAGAATTAGCGATTTATAGGCCGCCGAAAGAGAATAGGGGTCAAGGAGGAGGAACCCTTGCTTCCAACTATGCTGGTGTGGATGGAAAAAATATCGTTATCGTCGATGATGTGATCAATACTGGAGAGACCATGAAAGGTGCAGTAAAAGATCTAGAAGAAGAAGGAGCGAATATCAAGCTGTGCACTGTTAAGGTGAACAAGAACGGCAGAGACGATGTTCTCGGCGTACCGTTACGGTCGCTGATAAGAGCGCGGATGATAGGCTGAAGGTCGTAGGATGCATTGGGCGGACGCGGAAGCAGAAGCAGTAGAATCGAAAAATCCGCTGGTGGCTACTGGTGAAGCTCCATCTGGACCTATTCACCTTGGACATATCCGAGAAATATTGACAGGTGAAGCTATCTGTAGAGCTTCTTCAGGCGATCTTGTATTGATAGTGGATTCGTTCGATCCTATGAGGAAAGTTTACCCTTTTTTAGATGATTCTTATGAAGAGCATATCGGTAAACCTCTTAGTGAGATCCCCTGTCCCTGCAAAGAGCACGATAATTATGCCGAGCATTTTATGGAACCTTTTATCGAATCTCTAGAAGAACTTGGAGTAGACCTAGAAGTCTTGTACGCCCACGAGATGTATGCTCAAGGGGAATATGAAGACTCTACACGCATGATATTGAATCATAAGGATAAGGTGGTTGAGATCATCGAAGAAGAGACTGGTAGAGAATTGGATGATGATTGGTTTCCATACAATCCCATCTGTTCAGAGTGCGGTAATTTAGGCGGATCAAAGATAATCAGTTTTGACGATCCTTTTGTAAAGTACCAATGTAACTGCGGCTATGAGGGCGAAGCCGACATAAGAAGAGATGATGGTAAATTACCCTGGAGATGCGACTGGCCCGCAAGATGGTGGATACTTGGTATAGATTGCGAGCCGTTCGGTAAAGATCATTCTGTTTCGGGTGGTTCCTGGGATACGGGTAAAAGGATAATAGAGGAGATATTTGATACTGAGCAACCGCATCCGGTTGTTTATGAATGGATTCAATGGAAAGGTAAGGGGCCTATGTCATCTTCCTCCGGAGTCGCGATAAAGACAGAAGAGATGCTCGAGATGGTGTCTCCAGAAGTTTTGAGATTTCTGATAATGAATAGTAAACCTAGAACCCATATAGATTTTGACCCGGGATTGGGTCTACTAGACTTGGTAGATATGTACGATGAGTGTGAGCAGGTCTACTTTGAAGGAGATGACGACGAGATGAAAAGGACCTATGAATTATCACAGGTTGGAAGCGTGCCTTCGAAGAAACCCCAGCGCATACCTTACAGGCATTTGGTCAATCTTGTGCAGATATACGAAGAACGGGACAAGATTTGGTCTGTCGTTCAACAGACGGAGCAGATCAAAGAGGATAGACCTGAAGATTATCAACGCTTCAAAAATAGAGCGAATAAAGTAGAAAATTGGTTGGAAAATTATGCGCCCGATATGGTAAAATTTTCACTAAAAAAGAAAATCCCTGATGTCGATTTAAGCGAAAAAGAAAGAATATTCTTAGACTTGTACTTAAAAAGGATAGAAGACCATAAATGGGACTCAGATTCCCTGCATAAGCTCGTGCATACTACAGCGGAAGAGGTTGAGATCGCTAAAGGTAAAGCTTTCCGCTCATTCTACAAAATACTATTAGGGGAAGATAAGGGTCCAAGACTTGGAAGATTCTTGAGTCAACTCGATAAAGAATTCGTTAAAAAAAGATTAAAAGAAGCCGTCTGAGAGTCTAGAAAGACATGGCTTCTGCTTGTGAAAGTTTAAAGATCACTCGAATAGATCTAAGATAGTTTATCCGATTTAAGATTGAAGATTTATAATAGCCTCAGCAGGCTCTCCCTCAGCTTCTCTAAGAGCTTCTTCCGCCTCTTCTTTTGAGACTCCAGCTCTTTCAGAGACCATCTCTATATCGCCTTCTGGTATGAGTACTTCGCCTTCTGGTGCCTCTTCTCTCGGCTCTCCGACCACCTGATACATGTGCTGTCCTTTCATGTTCATCTCAATCACTTGAGGGTTATCGAAGACCAATTTCTTCTTCTCCGTCTCTATTATCACTTTGGTTGCGTCGAGTTCATCACTCTCGAGTCCCATCTTCTTCATCATGCGTTTCATCTGTCTTGGATTTCCACCGCCTGGCATCATATTATCTAATTTAGTACTGCACGATAGTTATAAAATGGTTTCGGAGAAGAGACATATTGGCTGAAACACTCAAAAAAGATATATTTGTTAACGTTATTTTACTATTGATGATTTATGTTGGTGAAAGGACCTGCTTCCCCATTACTTTGTAATAAACTAGCAAATAAGACTGATGTAGAAACTGTAGAAGTAAAAACGAAAGTTTTTCCGGACGGTGAAAGGTACGTTAAGATCGAGGGAGATATCGAAGGGAAAAACTGTACAGTCGTCCAGACCACTTATCCAAGTCAGCATCTGCTCGAACTTTTCATGATACAGAACGCGCTGAGGGAGAACGGAGCCAGTTCTATCAGAGTCGTTGTACCCTATTATTCATACGGCAGGCAGGATAAAGTTTTCGAGAAAGGTGAAGCTGTGAGTGCAAAAGCTTTCGCGAAAAGAATAGAATTAGAAGCTGACGAGTTTTATAGTATAGATCTACATTCGGAAAAAATCGTAGACTTCTTCGATATTCCTGCGAAGAACCTTTCCGCAATGACGAGACTAGCGGAACATTCTATAGAAGAGAAAGAGCCGGATATTTTGATAGCACCTGACGAAGGTGCAAAAGATATTGTAAAAAAAGCTGCAGTCTCAGTTGGACTCGATTGGGATTACTTGGAAAAGACTCGCATCGACGCTAATACGGTAGAGATAAAGCCAAAAAGTATAGATGTGCAGGGTAAGTCGGTGGTGATACTCGACGATATAATTTCTACTGGAGGCACGATGACGGAGGCAGCAAGACAGTTGAAAGAATCCGGGGCACAAAAAGTACATGCTGGGTGTACACACGGACTTTTCGCCGGAGATGCTAAAGAAAAGCTGGGATCTGTATGTGATTCAGTCTTCTGCACGGACACCATAGAACAGAAAAAAAGCGAGGTGTCGGTAGCTCCTCTTTTGACCGAACTTATAGACTAGTATGACTTCATCGTGAGTAAGGTATATCTAAAAAGTTAGCGACCTTTTCAATACCCTTTCCTTCCTTCGCATTTGTTTTGATCAGGGTTCCATGAGGATTGACTTCTTGATGGTCTTCTTCGAGGATATCGAGATCTACGTCCATAGCTTCAGCTAAATCGATCTTGTTGATTACGGTTAGGTCAGACCTTGAGAATATCAAAGGATGCTTCCTTATCATATCATCACCTTCGGTGACAGAGACAACGACGACCTCTGCTTCTGTACCTAATGGAAAATCTACGGGGCAGATAAGATTACCAACGTTCTCTATGAAAAGAAAATCAATGTCATCTAATTCCATGTCCTCTAAGCCATGGCTGACGTAGTGAGCGTCCAGATGGCAGTCTTTCCCCGTATTTATGGCCACTGCTGGCATATCCTTCTCTTTGAATCTCTCATAATCGTCTTTACCGCTTAAATCTCCCGCTATAGCACCAACCCTTTGTTCTATACCTTCTCGCAGTCTTTCTATGAGTGAAGTCTTTCCAGAGCCTATGGCTCCCAGGATATTGAAAGCCCGAACGCCCTTTTCTTTGAACAGCTTTTTGTTTTCCTCTGCTATCCTTTCGTTCTCTTCTAATATGTTTTTTTCCATATCCATCTCGGTGGTCTTGTGCATGGTACCCTGTGAGAAGAGCCTGCTTATAAAGTTTCTTCCCTTTCTTTAAAGAATTCTTTGATCTTGGCTTCAACATCTTCCACAAGAGTTAGTTCTTCAAGATATTTTTTGAAGTGAATAGCTCTTTCATCCAAGATAATAGAAACGCCGAAGTCACTTTCACTTCTAACTAGCCTTCCAGTAGCCTGTAGAATTTTCCTAACTGCTGGGGCTTTTACCGTATATTCCCAACCCTTGCCGAATTTCATGTCGTAGTAATGTTTAAGTCCTTTCTGTCTCGCAGTCGGTTTTGGATACGGAATGCCAACCACTACTGCAACTTCTAGTTGTTTTCCAGGAAAATCCATCCCTTCGCTTATTCTACCCCCTATAACGGATAACAGCACGCCTCCTTTCTTTTTAAACCTGTTTACCATATCCATCAACTCGGACTGGTTCATCCCATGCCTTTCCATGAATATGTACTCTCTTTCTATTTTTACTGATTTTGTTATATCCTCCATCAGACGGTAACTAGGAAAGAAAACTACCGTGTTCCTGTTCACTTCGTTCAATATAGCGGTTAATTCTTCTCTCAATTTTTTCTTCATCCTGTCTCCTCTCTGCATCTCTTCGTGTCGGGTAGTGATATCAGCGAGGTAAAATAGAGTCTTATTTTCATTTGGAAAAGGGCTTGGATAGATCTCTCTTTCAGTGTGGTAAGGAAGTCCTACAGAGTCGCGATATTCGTCAAGGGGTTCAAGCGTCGCAGATTGATGGATAGTGGAGTGACAGGAATTCAATATCGAAGTGACGTTACTTGGATCGAGACAGAACGCTTCTAAGCTTGGATTTTCACCTCCGTTTACCAATTTGATGTAATCCTCCCTCTCTATAGATATCCAGAAGGAGAGAAAGGAAGCGAGGGAGTTGATATAGGATCTAGGAAGTTTCTTGTTCTCTCTCCTTTTTTCCCGCACGATCTCTCCTTGAATCTTTAAATCTTTTATTATCCCCTTGAGTTGGTTTGTATTCATACCTAACGAATGAAGGAGTTCCGTTCGTACCTCGCTAGGTGGAATAAGTCCGTCTTCCTCGATCACGAACTCATCAACGGTGTCTAAAAGGATATGCTCAAATAGATTACAAAAGCTAGAGATCGTATCATCGGTCTGCAGTATCGGGTCTCCGAACTCGTGACTTTCGTCCTTAGCTCTTTCGAGCGTTATTTTAGTTATCTCGGAGGATGAAAGTTCCCTTGCATAGTCGGGAAGGTTATGGGCTTCATCTACGATTACGATAAGATCTGAAAGTTCGACGTTCATCCAATCCTTGAGTTGTTTCCTTATGAAGAGGAGGAAGAAATAGATATACGGAGCTGTCACTATAGTTGCATCGGGTATCAGAGCCTTTGTCAACTCGTAGGTACAAATATTCCGTTCTTCACAAAGATCCATGGTTTCATCTACTGTAGGAATCTTCTTTTCAAACGAGTTTTGTATTTCGTCAAGGTCGGTCTGAAGTAGACCTGCGTAATAAGGACATGCTGTTGGTTTTTTGTTATTCTTTATCGCGGTTCGCACTTCTTTCTTTCTATCGCTGCAGAACTTGGACAGTTCCTCCGCATCTCCTTCCTTCAATTCTTCGTTTTCTTGAGCTAGTAAACATGTATTGTTCCTGCCCTGCAGTCCTAATCCGTAGTAATCTCCTATCTCACGCAGTTCTAGCAGGACCTGTCTCTGCTGGCTGTTGGTTCTGGTCAAGTACAGTATTTTCTTTCCGTTTTTGTTGGCGTAATCGAGAATTGAGGTTAGAGTACAAACGGTTTTACCTGATCCTGTCGCGGCCTGATAAACGAGGGATTTACCCCTTTGAAGGCAGTTCCCGATTTTGTTCATTATTTCTTCCTGGTTTTTGCGTGGACTGTATGGAAAGAGTTCGTACATAGGAAAAGGATATAGGCTCTTTATCAAAAAACTTGTTGTTGTGTTCCCTAAAAATTAAAACGGGGTTATATTCTATCTATTAAACATGAGAGTAGAAAACGTTCTACAATTGGTTGGAGACACGCCTATGGTTAAGCTTGGAAATATCAATCCGAATCTAGATGTGCCTATTTATGCGAAGCTGGAGAAGTTGAATCCTATGGGCTCTGTGAAAGACAGGATCGCTTTATCGATGATAGAAGATGCTGAACGACGAGGTAAGATAGATGACGATACGGTTGTTGTAGAAGCTACGAGCGGTAACACAGGTCTAGGTTTAGCGATGGTCTGCGCCGTAAAAGACTATCATCTTCATCTCACCATGTCGAGAGGTGTTAGCGTAGAACGGATGCGGATGTTGACCGCTCTAGGCGCTGAGATAGAATTTACCCCAGAAGAAGAGGGTACGGACGGAGCGATCAAAAGAGCCGAAGAATTAGCGGCTGAAAAAGAAAACTTTTGGCGACCGGATCAGTTCAGCAACTTGGCAAACGTTAGGGTTCATTATGAGAACACTGGTGGAGAGATCATAGATGATATGGATGGAGAACTCACACATTTCATCGCTGGTATGGGGACAACTGGGACTTTGATGGGCGTTTCTAAAAGACTAAAAGAACACGATGAGAATATCAAAGTGATAGGTGTAGAGCCTAAAAAAGATTATGAGATCCAGGGTCTAAAAAATATGGAAGAAGATATCGTTCCTGAGATATATGATCGAGAACGGTTAGATGAAGTGAGAAAGATAGATGATGAAGATGCCTTCTGTACCGCTCGGGAATTAGCTATACACGAAGGACTTTTCGTTGGCATGAGTTCTGGGGCAGCAGTGTACATCTCTCAACAGGTAGCTTCCGAGCTCGAAGAGGGAAAAATTGTAACTCTGCTTCCCGATGGTGGTGAAAAATATTTCAGTACGACCTTGTTCGATGTAGAGGAGTGCTTGAATTGCATGTATGAGGACGGAAGGAATTTCTATCATCCACCTGAAGATAAGATAGAGTACATTAATCAGATGAGACAAGTGATGAAAGAAAAGATAGGTTAGAAAGGCAAAAAGTTATCAATCTCTTCAAGGTTTTTGGTATCATGAGCGATAGTGATAATGAAGAGAAGAACGAATTCACGATCGATATTGAAAGGCTAGAGAATTATAAATTCAAGGTTGAATTCGACAAAGATTCGATGGGTTCATTGATGACTGATGAGTCCGAAGAAGTAGGTGGAGACGAAGAAGGTCCGAATCCGAGTCGTTTGTTAGCTGCCTCTTCGCTCAACTGCTTGATGGCAAGTTTGATCTTCTGCTTGGAGAAGAAAAGAGTTGATCTCGAATCTATCAAGGGACACGTAAAAGGAACTGTAGAAAGAGTGGATGGTCGGTTGAGGGTGACAAAACTTGAGGTAACGATAAAACCAGAGGTAGACAGTACTGATAAACAGAAGCTTGAAAAATGTAGAGAGATATTCGAAGATTACTGCGTGGTCACACAGAGTATAAGGAGCGGTATAGATGTTGAAGTTGAAGTAGAGGTGTAAATATAACTGAACAGATAAAATTATCCGATGAACTTGATATTCTAGCGGAGAAGATCAAAGTCTGTACCAAATGCAGGTTACACAAGAATCGTAAGAATGCGGTTCCAGGAGAAGGAAACAAGGATTCCAATGTAATGCTGGTTGGTGAAGCGCCTGGGAAGAATGAAGACATCGAAGGGAGACCTTTTGTAGGAAGAGCGGGTGCACTTCTTGAAGAGTTATTGGGAAATGTAGGTCTGGATAGAGATGATGTTTTTATCACTAATATTGTTAAATGCAGACCTCCCGAAAATAGAGATCCAAGGAAAGAGGAAATAGAAACATGTAATCCCTATTTAGAAAAGCAGATTGGATTCTTTGAACCGGAAGTGATAGTGACTTTGGGAAATCACGCAACTGATACACTGATAGATAAAAAAGGCATGAAGACGATCCACGGAAAAAGGTTCGAATATGATGGTTTCACACTTATACCTATGTATCATCCTGCCGCGGGTCTATACAATCCGGATTTAAAAGAAAACATGGAAAAAGATATGCGGCAGCTTGGAGATCATCTCTGAGTTTCAGTTTTAGTCAGTTAAGTAAATTTTATTTACCCCCTCTCCATAAGTTGGAACCCAAAGGTTTCAATTCAGGGCCCATGGCTTAGATTGGTTATAGCGTCCGGCTGATAACCGGGAGGTCGAGAGTTCGAATCTCTCTGGGCCCACTTTTCTACTTATCGAAAATAAAATCTTCACTGATAGGACCAAATTCTAAACTTTGTCTGACGAGGGGATAAGTGTATTTTAGATATGAATAAAAAAAAAGAAGCAATAATTAGAAACAGTTAAAAGAGATCTTGTTCAAATCCAGAAATCGGGAAATAAATAATAGCCGAAATAAAAAAATCTATTTTTACCTTCATATATTGAACGAAAAAATTAAATACTTTCAAACATAATGTAAGACGTTATGTCAGACGAAAGAGAAAGGCTGCATCGGTACATAAACCTGATAAGCCAAAAAAATTTTGATAAATGGGCCAAAGGAGAGAGGTCCTTGGCTGATTTCGTCAGAGAACATCATTTCCTTGCTTCGTTGTATCAGTCGAAGATAGAAAAAGCTATACATGAACACAGCCCTCATGAATTCTTAGAGATATTTGAAGAAGAAAGGCCTGATATCGATTTCGGTGATGAGGAGGAAGTTGAAGAAAGGATACGTGAAGAAATGAAAGAGATAGAGAAGGCACTTTGATCATAACAGAAATAAAAACATTGATAAACCCTGGTTTTTCTAAGAGAGGTAAGGCGAATCCATGATCGAAGACATAGACTATCTGGTATCGGCAGTGATGTATGATGAATTAGACGTCAAGGTAAAAAAAGTCCTTACCCATGAAAAAAAGGACCAGTATGGAGTGGGATATCCCTTCGAAGAGAGAAGGAAACAATTGCTTAAAAAGATAGATGACGGCAAATGTTACTTCACTCTAGTCCAGCAGGAAAATACGGCTTTCGAATATAACGTCGGTGATGAGATAAAGAAAGTGGAGATAGAATCCGAAACATATCTGAGGACAGACTCCCGAAAAGAAAAAAAGGATTATTTGGGTGGGCTGCAGCGGCTTAGAGATTTATCTTATTGATATTTGTTGATCATTTCAAATATTTTACTCTATTTTTTTATCAGGATATATCCAAAACTTTATTAAGCCACTCAAACGTAGGAATAGATTCGACGAGGCTACCTAGAGATAATATAATATGATCAAGAGAGTCGAGGAGAATAGAGATAAAGAGGAGATCCTCTCTCAGATGGAACCTCTCATCGCGGAATGGTTCGATCAAAAGTTTGAAGCTTTGACAGAGCCGCAGGGTTACGCTATCCCTTTGATACATGAAAGAAAAAACGTTCTGGTATCTTCACCAACCGGTTCTGGAAAAACCTTGACCGCGTTTCTCTCTATCATAAACGAACTTTTCAAACTAGATAAGGAAAACAAGCTAGAAGATAAAATATACTGTGTTTATGTATCGCCTTTGAAGGCCCTAGCGAACGACATACATAAAAATCTAGAAGAACCACTCAGGGAGCTCAGAGAACTGGCTGAAGAAAAAGGTCTGAAGATACCTAAGATAAAGACCGCGATACGTTCAGGGGATACTCCGCAGCGTGATAGAAGGAAGATGACGGATGATCCTCCTCATATCTTTATAACTACTCCAGAAAGTCTAGCTCTTTCCCTTTCTTCCCCTAAGTTCAGAGAGAAATTTAAAGATGTTCAATACTTTATCAACGACGAGATTCACGATATAGCTTCCTCGAAAAGAGGTGTATATCTTTCAATCAATACTGAACGTCTAGAAGAACACGTGGAAGGAAAGATGACTAGGATAGGTTTATCCGCCACTCAGGCACCGATAAAGGAGTTGGCTAAATTTTTAGGAGGTTATGAAGATGATGAACCTCGAGAGGTGAATATAGTCGAGGTGATGGGTGAGAAGAACCTCGACCTGTCGGTGATATCGCCGGTAGACGACATGACACTACTGCCTTACGAAGTCGTCAATTCACGGATGTACGACCGTCTCAAAGAGTTGGTGGAGAATCATCACACTACTTTGATATTCACCAATACGAGGAGTGGGGCGGAAAACGTAGCATATAAACTGAAAGATAGAGGTATTGAAGAAGTGGCTGCTCATCATGGGAGTCTTAGCAAGGAGACTCGATTGGAGGTTGAAGATGATCTCAAAAACGGTGATCTTAAAGTTGCTGTATCTTCCACATCACTAGAGCTTGGCATCGACGTGGGTTACATCGATCTCGTGATCCAAGTCAACTCTCCCAAGACCGTTGCTAAAGGACTTCAAAGGGTTGGAAGAGCGGGGCATACTATTGGAGAAACCTCTAAAGGAAGGATGATAGTCTTCGATAAGGACGATCTCCTTGAATGTTCTGTATTGACCCGGAAAGCGTATCAGCACGATATAGACAGGGTTAGCATTCCGGAGAATAACCTTGACGTACTCTCCCAGGCTCTGATAGGCATGAGCATAGAGCATCGGTGGAATGTCGATAGAGCATATGAAATGGTGAGAAGAGCTTACTGCTATCGAAAACTATCTAAAGACGACTTCATGAACACGCTTGAATATCTCGGTGGAACTCAGTTCAAGAATGTTTATCCAAAAATATGGTACAATAAAGATGAAGGGTTTTTCGGGAAAAAAGGTGGAGTTCAGATGCTTTACTATATGAACGTGGGCACCATACCTTCCGATTCAAATTATTTGGTTTATTCAGAAAAAGGAGTTCCTCTTGGTAACCTTTCAGAAAAGTTTGTGGAAAGGCTTTCTAAAGGCGACGTTTTCGTTTTAGGGAGTCATTCATACGAATTCCTCCATACAAGAGCTAATAGAGTATTCGTCAAGGATGCTTCGGGTAAAAAACCAACAGTTCCCAGCTGGACCGGTGAAATGCTCCCAAGAAGTTATGACCTTTCCGTCGGTATAGGGGAGTTCAGAAGAGAGTTGTCTGAGAGGTTGGATGAAGAAGGAGTTATCGATTGGTTGAAAGATGAATACAGGATAGACGAAGGCTCGGCCCAGACCATAATAAGTTATTTCGAGGAACAGCTTGGAGTCATAGATGAGCTTCCTACCGATAAGAAAATCCTTTTAGAAGGGCACATAGGACAGGATGGAAATTATAACGTTATCTTTCATGCGTCTTATGGAAGAAAGACCAACGATACGCTCTCTAGAGCTTACGCCTACAAGATCTCTAATAAATTCAACTGCAACGCTAACGTTTCCATAACAGATAACAATTTCATGATAACTACAAAAAAGAAGATACCGCTTGAAAAGATAGCTGAACTTCTGTCGCATGATGAGATCGAAGGGATACTCAAAAAGAGCGTCAAGAATACAGAAATGTTCAAACAGAGATTTCGGCACTGTGCTGGCCGTGCCCTAATGATACTGCGGAATTACAAAGGTAGAGATATATCAGTTTCTAAGCAAAAGCTAAGGTCTAAACAGATATTGGACAAACTTCATGAGATGGAGGATTTCCCGATCATAAAAGAGACGTATAACGAAATTTTGCATCAAGTGTTGGACCTACGGAAGGCGAAGGAAGTCTTGAGAAAGGTGGAGGAAGGCGAGATCGATATCAAATGTGCTGATTACTCTGAAACGCCATCTCCTTTCGCCCATGAGGTTTTGATGGCAGGTATCTCCGACGTTATCATGATGGATGACAGGAGCAGTCTGCTCAGAAAGTTCCATCAGAAAGTTCTTGAACAGGTCATCCCTAAAGAGGAGATAGAGAAAATCAAGTTTGACAGTGAAGTGGTCGAAGAACACTTCTTGGATAAAAAACCACGGTTTGAATCAAAGGATGAAATGATTGAAGTGATTAGAGAACTGCAGCCCGTCCACGTGTTCAAAGAGAAGGGAAAGAGTATTTTCTCACGGACCGATATTCCTTTCGAAGAGGTGAGAGCTTGGTCGAAGGAACTGCTAAATGAGGGCAAGATACAGTCGCTCTGGGTGGGCGATACTAAATACTTGATAAGTGATGATGTAAATCGGTATCTTCATTCTCTAGATCAGGGAGAACAACCCCACGGGAGCTTACCGGTCATAGACCAGTTGAAGGAAGAGGCTAAAACGCTGAATGAGCTTTACGAAAATATCGAGTTGAGGCTGAAAGAAGTGAAGAATATCTTGAGAGATATGGAGCGCAAACGTCTGATCAATAGGGTTTCGATGAAAGAAGATGAGGGATTCAAATATGCACTTTTGGATAAGAAAGACACTAAATTAGAGTGCGTCGAGAAGATAATTTTAGATTACCTTGAATACGAAGCTCCACGCAGTCTTGAAGAGATAGCTTACGCCCTAGACATTTCTGAAGATATAGCGTTGAAGGCACTGAACAACTTAGTGGAACAGAATGAAGTCGTCTCAGGACGTTTGGTCATGGGAGAAGGCGAACAGTACATGCTTCACGAGGATTACCACGAACTTAGATTCCCTGGGGGAGATTATATCTCCGATGACAAAACCAAGCGTTACAAAGCTAAAAAACAGTTTGACGAAGTCGGTTCTATAGAAGAGTATTTTGAGATGTTCATGGAGGCCGGAACGTCGTTCGATATTTTCCATCGAGTCTCGGACTTTTCACTTGACGATTGGAAAGAGATGAGAAGCGACGGAAAGATAGTAGAAGGTAGATTTGTTAGGGGACGAGTTAGATACGCTTTGAAAGACGATATCCCCGCCTTTGTTGGAGCTTATCGAACAGAGGAGCTGACTGAAGAGGAAGAGAAGGTATTGGGTCTCATCAGGAGTGGGCGAGCTAACACTATCAGGGAGATTAAGAAAAAAAGTGATCTGGAGAATGAGAGGGTGAAAGAGATAATAAAAAAACTCGATAGAAACCTTTACGTGGTCAGAGAGTTTACGGGACAAGATGGATGGTATTCGACAAATAAATATAGAACTCTGAAAGTCGAACCGATGGAAAAAGAGGAGGCTAGAAAAAAAATCATCGAACGTTATTTGAGAGGTAACGGACCCGCTTCATTTTCAGGTATAAGATATTATACGGGCTTTCGGACAGACGAGATCGAAAGTATCGTATCTGAACTTTTACACAAAAATAAGATCAAAAAATTGATAGTTGGCTCCTCTCAGCAGGAGATGTACATCTGCCGTGAAGAGGCTGAGGACATACACAAGGCTAAAGGAGGGGAGTTCGATAAATTGAGGATATTATCGAAGAAAGACCCCTACGCAAGGCCTCTCTGGGCGGACATCTACAGGCGTTATGGAGACGACTGGGTTTATCCGCTTGTGAAAAGAGGTGACGTTGTAGGGGGGGTAGAAAAATGGGAGATGAGCGGGTGTATCGAGATAAGGCATTTGGACCTAGACGATGAAACCATGCTCCCTGAAGCTTTGAATTCACTAGACGAGATGATGAAATATCACAGGTTAGATGGTTATGACATAATAAGGATCAGGAATTTTCAGGACAAACCCGTGAAGGAGCTTGCAGAGGATACGCTCTCTATATTCCGGGAGAACGGCTACGTTATGATCCAGGAAATGCTGGTAAAAGGTAATGTTGCTGAAAGTTTTTTTACAAAAGATACCATAAGATCTTATGTCTTCAAGAGACAGAGGCTCGGTGGTAATAGATACAGAGATCTGAAAACAGCTATGAAAGCTATGAAAGGTGCTAGATCGGATTACGAACTGAGATCTCGAACGGATGAATTCTATTCACTTGACTGGCTTTATAGGAGAGGTAAAGTGTTTGTAGGAAATATGATACCTCCTTACAAGATGTATGCCCTTCCGGAACATGTTGGGGTTTATCGAGCCGCAAAAAATGTTCAAAAGAGTCCGGCTATGGAAGCGGTATACGACATGATAGATAGGAAAGAACCGGTACCTAAAAGAACGATTTATCATCAATCACCTTACAGCAGGGGAAATACCAAGAAAGCCTTAGATGAACTCTATGAGACCATGATGGTCACTAAAGACGTCGACGGTAGATATATTACGACTCCGAAGACGGATATGAGCGCGGAAGAGGCAAAAAAGTTAGTAGTTAGGTGGACCTTTGAAAATTTTGGTGTGTTTACAGCTGAGAAATTATCTTCTTATTTGGGTATGGATTATAGCATGAGAACTATAAGGAACATCTTATCTGAGCTGGTTGAGGAGGGTTTTCTATCTAAGGGATTTTTGGAAGAAGGGAACGATTCTGTATACTGGATACTTACTGAAGGTTTAGATTTACTACCGGATCTTGGTTTTGAAGGAAAAGGCGTGATCACCACTAAAGATAGGTTGAATCTATATTTTAGAGAAGAGATAAAGGAAAAATTCGATCTAGGTGCGAGTAATGTTGTATTTGATGGTTCGCGATTCGTAGCGGCTTTCGATGCGAGTTTCAGATCAAATACCGTAGATATAAAAGATTATGAAGGTCATAAAAAATACCGAAGGACTATAAAGGATTGGGCGTACGATCACAACATGAACGTAAAAAGTAGAGATAAGAAGAGAAAAAGCGTGTCGGATTACGAGATAAGAAAATGGTATGAGAGGACTAGAGGTATCTGATATGTCTGATTATAGTGTGCTACTTTTGGGCTTGGGGATGCAGGGCAGAGCTGCTCTATATGATCTTGTTAAAAGTGATTTGGTCTCTGAGATCTTGGTTGGAGATCAAGATATAGATGAGGATTATATCCATGAGTTGGATACGGAAAAAGTTAGAGCTGTAAGGGTGAACGCTTCCGATAGTGAAAGG
>Ga0207421_10001590_pt1 | contig 28891 bp, 20 predicted proteins | sample SodLakKL_010_SED_4_FD_187542 | JGI IMG/M metagenome (GOLD analysis project Ga0207421, IMG submission 187542) | Alkaline sediment microbial communities from Lake Tanatar, Kulunda Steppe, Russia - 8KL_010_SED (SPAdes) (version 2) | ecosystem: Environmental > Aquatic > Non-marine Saline and...
ATCTCTGCCTTTTCAGGAGGCGAAGCATTCCCGAGACAGTTGGCCTGGGGGCACGTATAGCCGTCAGGCGGCACCTGTCAAGCAGGGCCGCCCTGATCATGAAAGGGCGTAAAATTTACCTGGAAACGGAGCAAAAAGTGCCCACTCATATAGATGGCGATGTTGTGGAAATGCCTTCTGCAGAAATCAGGATTAAACCTGCAGCCCTGCGCATCCTTGCCCCGAAACGAAAAGCGGCAGCTCCGCAAAAAAATTACAGCCATTTGCGATCTTTGAGAACACCAATCAAACTAAACATTTTTTAGGATAGTAATTTTTTCTTACCCCAGGCTAATCCTATGAAATAAGGGCTTGTTATCAACTTGTTTTTGCCGGTAGCACCCGGCAGAGAGGTAGTAACCGGCTTTTTTTAAATAATTTTTGGCTACAGCGCAAATGGCTTTTATAAACTTCCTATTGATTAACTGCTGCAGAGTGGTTATAATAACATAGGAAGAAATAAAAGGCGAGCGTGGCGGAATGGCAGACGCGCTAGGTTCAGGACCTAGTGGGCTTTATGCCCGTGGAGGTTCAAGTCCTCTCGCTCGCACCAGGTAAACAAGGCGCCCGCTAATGGGCGCTTTTTATTTTCGACCACTGCCCTGAGGTATGCGGCTTTCAATTTTAAGGGTTCCGGAAACCGGGGTAGCTTAACTTTTTAACCGGATCTGAAGGTATAATTAAGTAAATTGACGAATATATAAGTTCGGGAAAGAATAAAGGGTTTAGATTATTTCAAAGTAAGGACTACTTATTTTGAAAAATAACAGCCTGTGTATTAAGCGGAGATATCTGGAGGTATCCTCATGAAAGAAGCAGTTGTTGTAAGCGCAGCAAGAACGGCAGTCGGAACATTTGGCGGATCGCTAAAAAATATCAGCGCGGTGGATCTCGGCGCCGTGGTCATCAAAGAAGCCCTTGCCAGGGGCGGTGTTAGACCCGACCAGGTGGACGAAGTGCTGATGGGATGTGTGCTGCAAAGCGGACTGGGGCAAAATGTAGCCAGGCAAGCCGCCCTGAAGGCGGATCTTCCGGTTGAAGTGCCCTCTACGACCATCAACAAGCTCTGTGGTTCCGGTTTGAAAACAATCAGTATGGCCGCTTTATCTGTTAGCGCCGGCGAAGCTGATATAATTGTCGCCGGTGGGACAGAGAATATGAGCGCATCCCCTTATGCGGTCCCAAATGCCCGCTGGGGAGCGAGGATGGGCGACACCTCCGTAACCGACCTGATGATCAAAGACGGCCTCTGGTGTGCAGCGAGCGATTACCATATGGGCATTACAGCAGAAAATGTTGCCGAGCGCTACGGTATCGGCAGGGAAATGCAGGATCAGTTTGCCATGGATAGCCAGGAAAAAGCGCACGCCGCCATCGAAAGCGGACGTTTTAAAGACGAAATAGTACCGGTCTTTGTCCCGCAGCGCAAAAAAGAACCGGTTAAGTTTGAAGTGGATGAGCATCCCCGCAGGACTTCGCTGGAAATGCTGTCCAGGCTGCGCCCTGCTTTTAAACAGGACGGAACAGTAACGGCAGGCAATGCGTCGGGGATTAACGACAGTGCGGCCGCAGTGGTCATTATGAGCCGGGAAAAAGCTTCAGAGCTGGGTTTAAAACCGCTTGCCGTAATAAAAAGTTATGCCTCGGCAGGTGTTGATCCGGCAGTAATGGGGACCGGACCGATCCCGGCTGCTAAAAAGGCCCTTGCCGGGGCCGGGTGGAAGGTCGATGACCTCGACCTGGTTGAAGCGAATGAAGCATTTGCCGCCCAGGCCCTGTGCGTAGTAAGAGAGCTGGGCCTGGATCCTTCAAAAGTCAATGTTAACGGCGGGGCGATTGCCCTGGGCCACCCCATCGGAGCCAGTGGAGCCAGGATTTTTATTACCCTGATTCACGAAATGCAGAAAAGAGATGCCAGGCGCGGCCTGGCCACCCTCTGTATCGGCGGCGGGCAGGGCATTGCCTGCACGGTTGAAAGATAATAAAAAGGAGGTCGTTTTGGGATGGCGCTGGACATGAAAGGGAAAGATATTATTTCTATCCATGAGCTCAGCCGGGAAGAAATTGAACAAATTCTCAATACATCAAGTATTCTAAAGATGAAAAATAAGCTGGGGGAAATTTATCATCCCCTGAAAGGGAAGACCCTGGGCATGATTTTCCAGAAATCCTCCACCCGGACCAGGGTTTCTTTTGAAGTAGGGATGTGGCAGCTTGGGGGTTATGGCTTATTTCTAAGCGCCAACGACCTGCAGCTTAAACGCGGTGAAACCCTCGCCGATACGGCCAGGAACCTGAGCCGTTACCTGGATGGGATCATGATCCGGACCTACGATCATCAAGATGTGGTCGCTTTCGCCGAATACAGTTCCATACCGGTCATAAACGGTTTGACCGATTTGCTGCATCCCTGCCAGGTCCTTTCCGATCTATTTACCATCCAGGAGAAGAAACAGTCCCTGACCGGGCTTAAACTGGCATATATCGGGGACGGCAACAATATGGCCCACTCCCTGATGCTCGGAGCGTCAAAAGTGGGTATGCATATCTCCATCTGTTCACCATCCGGTTTCGAGCCCGATTCTGAAATTACCAGGCTGGCCAGGCTTGATGCTTCCAAAACGGGGGCAAGTATTGTTATTGAAGACGATCCTTCTCAAGCTGCCCAAAGGGCTGATATAATATATACCGATGTCTGGACCAGCATGGGCATGGAAGGGGAAGAAGAAAAGAGGCTGGAGAGTTTTGCAAAGTACCAGGTAAACAGCACCCTGCTTGAGAAAGCAAAAGAAGACGTCCTGGTTATGCACTGCCTGCCGGCTCACCGGGGAGAAGAAATAACCGACGATGTAATAGACGGGCTTCACTCAATTGTTTTTGACCAGGCTGAAAACCGTCTTCATGTTCAAAAGGCGATCATGGCTTTAATTATGTAAAAAAATTTACTGGATAAATTAGATTTTTAGTGGAGAGGTTGTGAAAATGGAAAAAGAACAAGAACCAACAAATGAGCTTAGCCTTGGCCTTGATATTGGAGTATTTTCAGCCAAGGGAGTCCTTATAAACAACGGTCAAAGTTACAGGATTAAGTTTCCAACCGCCGGGAGGCCGGTCGAAGCGGCCCAAAAATGTATAGATTATCTGCTTGAAGGCATTCAGGGCCGGCAAATAAAGGTCGGGGTAATGGGACAAAATGGCAAGCTGGTGGCTGAAGGGATCGGTATTAGCCACCTGCTCGAAATTGAAGCCCTGCAAACCGGACTGGTACAGCAGCAAATTGAGGCCGACTATGTGTTGTCCCTGGGACATGAAAATATCCACTACCTGGGACTGGATGAAAAAAAGCAAATCAGCTTCTTCAGCCGTAACGGCCAGTGTGCGGCCGGAAGCGGTTCTTTCTGGTACCAACAGGCTACCAGGATGGGTTACAACGACCGGGAACTGGCAGAAGTGGCTGTCCAGGCGGAAAATGCTGTACCCATTTCCGGCCGCTGTGCCGTTTTTGCTAAATCAGACATGACCCATGCCATCAACGAAGGCGCCACCCAGAGTGCCGTCTCGGCCGGGATGGGCAAGGCTCTTGTTGAAAATATAGTCACCAGCGTAGCCCAGAACCGTTTCCAGGGTCCGGGCATTCTGGTTGCCGTCGGCGGAGTGGCCAACAACAAAGCTGTGATCAAATACCTGGACGAATATGTAAGCAAAGCTGATATTACTCTCAACATTCCAGAAGATCACGAGTATATCAACGCTGTCGGAGCGGCGGTTAAAGGGACGCCGCTTGACTTTCAAAAGTTTGTCACCAACAGGCTGGTAACCACTGAGTACCACCCTGATAACCCCCTGCCTCCGTTAGATCCCGGGCAGGTCGAATACCTGGAAGGTGAGTCAGCCGGCGGAGGGTTCGACCTTTCCCAGGTATACCTGGGAGTGGACTGCGGCTCAGTATCCACCAAGTGTGTTCTCCTTGACCGGGATGGACGCAAGATCGGCGGTGTTTATCTGCCGACAACCGGACGGCCGGCCCTGCAGGTCCTGGAATTAATGAAGCAGGTTGATCAACGCTACGGTGCTATGATCGGGGAAGCTCCGATTGTGGCCTGTACAACCGGATCCGGACGGTTTCTTTCCCAAAAAATACTCAATGCGGAATATGCCGTAGATGAAATTACCTGTCAGGCGGAAGGGATCAAAAGCTTATTCGAAGATGAATCGACCCTGTCGATTATCGAGATCGGCGGTGAGGATTCCAAGTTTATTCAACTGCACAACGGGGTTCTATATGATTACAACATGAATCCGGTCTGTGCGGCCGGCACAGGTACCTTCCTGGAAAACCTGGCTGAACTGCTTGGGATCAGCATCAAAGAAGAATTCTCCGATCGTTCTTTTGCCGCCGAATATGCCGTAGATCTGGGTGACATATGCACCTTGATTTCCCAGTCAATCCTGGCTTCGGCGTCTGCCAGGGGCCTCCCTTTGAATGAACAGCTGGCCAGCCTGGCCTATTCTTCAGCCCAGAACTATCTCAGTAAAACGGTAGATAAACGCCCCCTGGACGGCAGGGTTGTTTTTGCCGGCGCCACTGCCAAAAACTACGCCCTGGCCGCCGCCCTGGCCGCAATCTGCGAAAAAACAGTTTATGTGCCTCCCGAACCTGAACTGACCGGAGCCCTGGGCAGCGCCCTGATGGCCAGGCAGTTTCACCAGCGGGGTTATGAAAGCAATTATACGTTCAGCAAGCTGGCGGCGATAAGCCAGTTTACCAATGATAAAAAACCCTGCGGGGCGGAGTGCAAGCATGAACACAATTGTGTTCTTAACATCATCAGTTTTCCGGACGGCAAAAAATTTATATACGGCGATCGCTGCGGCCGCTATTCCAGCATTGATAAAAAGAAGGACGGAGCTGAGCTGCCCGATTATGCCGCTACAAGAAGCGAGCTTTTTCACCGGGCGGCAGGGGCTAATGACGAGGAGGGTCCCAGTGTGGGCATCGCCCGCAGCGGCCTTTATTTTGAATATTATCCTTTTTGGGCCACTTTTTTCCGCAAACTGGGCTGCTCGGTGGTCCTTTCCGATGAAAGCACTTCCGAAACCCTCCATAAAGGCAAAGTAAAACTTGATTCAGAAATGTGCTACCCGATGAAAGTAATTCTCGGGCATTACCAGGAGCTGCAGGAAAAAGATTTGGATTATATCTTTTTGCCCGAAGTGGTCAATACCGAGGATCTGCCCTGGGCTGAAGAATGGCCGCGCAACTTTGTCTGTCCACTGCTGCAGACCCTGTGGGGGACGGTCATGAACTCGATTGAATATGACCCGGAGAAAGTGCTCTACGCCCAACTCAACTATAAAGATGGATTTGAGGGGATTAAAGAGCAGCTGGAACCGGTGGCCAGAAAAGTACTCGGCCCGGCTTACAGAGATGCCCTGCTGAATGAAGCAGTCGGCGCCGCTTACGAAGCCCTGGGTAAATTCAGAAAACAGCTGGCCTATGCAGCAGAAGAAATGTTTGAAGATCTTAAGGCAAATCCCGAGCGAGCTGCAGTGGTATTTTTAAGCCGCGGTTACACTCTGTACGATGAGCTAATTTCCAAAAAATCGATGCGTCACGCCCGCGAAAGCGGTTTAATGGCCGCGCCGCACGAGTATTTTGTCGTTTACCTGCAGGCCTGGTACAACGGAGATATAAGCTCACCCTACCTGGATCCTTACCGTGAAGAATTTACAGCTTACATGAAAAGCCAGGTTGAACGAATCCATAATCTTTATCCATCCCAGCTGCAGAAGATCATATCGGCGGTGATCCTGGTCAATTTCCTGAACCAAAAAACCGGGGAAACAGGCCTTCCCCAAATGAATATGATCTTTTTGGACCCCTTCAAGTGCGGCCCCAATGCCATGCTCAGGCACTTTTTAAAAGAAATGACCAGCTACCTCCGCCTGACCCTGGACGAACATACCGCCCCGGCAGGCATGATCACCAGGCTGGAAGCCTTCCGCAATACCTGCCTGTCCAAAGAAGAATCCAGGCCCCTGGAGTTGCCTTCTTCGGCTTCCCGCACCGTGGATCAAGAAGACTGGAACAAGATCTTGATCCCCGATATGACCAAGCATTCCAGTGTTTTTGCTTCCTTTTTCAGGAGCTGTGGAATTGAAGCGGAGGTTATACCCAGGAGCAAGCCGGGTGACCTTTCGCTGGCCCAGCGTTTTGTCAACGGTGAAGAGTGCCTGCCCTTTATTCAGAACCTGCAGGATTACCTGCAGCACCTTTATACAAACGACTCCGGCAACGGTGAGGTGTTTTTCCAGGGCTGGGCCTGCGGCCCCTGCCGCTACGGGCTATATGCCCCGGCTCAAACTCTTGCCCTTCACAGGGCCGGTTTTGGAGAAGGAAGGGTCTGCGCCGTTCGCTTTGCCGATGTGGCCAAACGCTGCGGGTATCCGCTCATAATCGGCCTCTACAACGGCCTGCTGGCCATGGACATCCTCTATAAACTGCTGCACAGGGTCCGGCCCTATGAGCTTGAACCCGGGGCCAGCAACCGCCTGTTTGATTATTACAGCCAAAAACTGCTCACCATGCTGGAAACATACAAGGTGTCGTTAACCAGCCTTTTCACCGGCAGTTACCGAAAATCCCTGGAAGACCTGGTCCGGGAAGCAGGGGAGGAATTCAGCCGTATTCCGATCGACGAGAATGCCGTTAAACCAAGAATCCTGTTGGGTGGGGAATTTTATGTCCGGATGGATGACCGCTGCAACCAGGAAGTGATCAGGAAAATAGAGGAGGCAGGCGGCGAGGTTTGCCTGGCCCCGGTCACCGAAATTTTTACCTATACCATTTTTATCGACTACCATGAAACCCGGCAGGCTTTTAAGCTGAACCGTAAGCCGGCCGACTATATCGGGCAAAAATTATACCAGATCCTGATCAACCTGGCCCACCGCGATGAAGTGGCCCTGGAAAATGCGGCCGGACCCTTACTGGTAGATCTCCATGAGCCTGCCCCATGGGAAATTATGGAACATGCCGTTAAATATGTTTCCAGGCATTACGGCGGTGAACCGCCGATGACTATCGGCCGGGCTGCCGCTTTCAGCGAGAGAAACAGGGTAACCGGGGCGATCTTTGTCGCACCCTTTACCTGCATGCCCAGCTCGGTTGTCGAGGCCCAGCAGGGGCTCCTGCAGGATGAACTGGGCCTTCCGGTAGTAACCGTTTATTACGACGGCAAAGAAAATGCCAACCGTGATGAAATGGTCGAAGGCCTGGTATTTCAAGCCCGCCAGAAACTTAAAGGAAATCTTCTGCCGGTTCAAGACGCACAATATCAGCTGCCTTGACCGCTTGAGGGCGGCCGGAACCGGAGCTGAAGGTGATCCTGCCGGCAGTCGGGTCGCTGCTTAAGGGAATGCCGGTGAAGGTTTCCCGGCCGGTTCCGTTAATTAAAGTCACCTTTAGGGCCCGGCCTTCGGCCAGGGACGATTCGAATATTTGCTGCAGCCGCTCCCACTGCTGTTCGTCAAGCACGGGGCGGCTGTTTTTTTCATCCCGCCGGAGTTGGGTGTTATGCTCCTGCAGGCTGCCCCGGTGTTCGGGAAGCATCATCTTGCTGCAGGCGAACTGCTGGTTCAGCTTCTTGCTCATGAGTCATGCCCCCCGATTTTTCCAGCCCGCTGGAACAACTGTGCTCCGGGTTGGAGGGAAGCCGCTTTGAAAATACTGGTTTTGCCAAACCGCGCCCGGACCAGGTCAACTGCTCCGGCCAGGGCTTCTTCCCGCCCGCAGCAGCCGGAAAAGGGGAAGCGCAACTGGCGGTATGAACTGAGGCCGCTCAAACTTATGCCCACCGCCCGCACGGGTCTCCCGTCCCAATGTTTACGGAACAGCTGCCGGACGGTTGGGTAAACTTCCGCCGCTGTTGCCCCCGGATCGGGCAGCTTTTTCTGCCGTGAAAAACCGGCGGGGTAATCGAAGTCGGCCCCTTTGCAGTAAAGGTGGACCGTGGAAGCGACCCTGCTGTGCCGGCGGACTCTGAAACATACTTCTTCGGTCATTTCCAGCAGGACCAGTTCAATTTCTGCCCGCCTGCGGTAATCCCGGGGCAGGGTTGCCGTGTGGCCAATTCCTTTCTGGTCGCTAACTGTATCCGGCTCAACGGTGGAATAATCAATGCCGTGGGCATTAAGCCACAGCACTTCTCCGTTGACTCCCCAGCGGCGGCGCATCATATCCCGGGGCAGCGCGGCCAAATGGCCGATGGTACGCACCCCGATCCGGTACAGGTTTTTTTCCATGCGGTGCCCGACTCCAAACAGGGCGTCAATCGACAGGTTCCAGGTATGGCGGGCATAGTTGGCGCTGTTTAGCTCAAAAAAAGCATCTTTTATCTTTTTAGCAAAACAGTCACAGGCCATTTTAGCCTGGAGCAGGTTTTCGCCCATGCCAACGCGGCAGCGGATGCCGGTTTCTTCCCAGACCTGCCTGTTTATGGCGGCGGCAATTTTTTCCGGCGATCCGAAAATATTTTCAGAACCCGTAAGGTCGAGAAACTGTTCGTCGATAGAATAGGGGAAGACGCGGTCGGTGTACTGCTCAAAAATTTTGGTTATGCGCAGGGAATAATCGATATAGGTCTGCATATGGGGGTGGACGAAAACCACCCAGGGGCACATGCGTCGGGCTTCCCAGGCCGGCTGCCCGGTTTTGATACCGAACGATTTTGCTTCGCGGCTGGCAGCAAGAATGATCCCGTGACGCAGGGCCGGATCGCCGCAGACGGCTACCGGTTTGCCGCGTAGGGAAGGATTTTGGCTTATTTCCACCCCGGCATAAAAAGATTCCATATCGGCCAGGAAAATAACCTTGGAGCACACGTTTATCCGACCACCTGTTCGGCGAACTTATGTTTGTATAACCTATTATACTCCGCTGCAGCAAAAAAGAAAAGGGGGTGCGGAAATAGTGCTGTGCTGGAAATGATTTGGGAACGGGAATTTTAGTCGTCAATCAGTGCGGTTGTTGAAACAAATATAAAGGAAGCGAGCCGTCCTGTTTAAACGATGCCTTTGTCCTTAAGGTCCCGGCAATCTTTCCGGTTCAGGCCAGCATACTTTTGAAGAATCTCTTCTGTATTTTGGCCGAGTGCGGGAGCGGGCTGGAATTTATCGACGGGCGGATCGAAGAAATGATAGGGGGCACCGGCTACTTTTATGGTCTGGGGAGAACCGGATGTTACGGCAATATCTCGGATCATTTTCCTGTTTAAAAGCTGTCCGTCGTTAAGGAGTCCGGGGACATCCTGGACCAGGCCGCAGGGTATGCCCTCTTCTTCAAGCAGGCCCAGCCATTGTCCTGCTGTTTTATGGGAAAAAGCCTGGTTCAGAATCGGTTCTAGTTGAGACCAGTTCCTGGTCCGGAGATCGTTAGTTTCAAACCTTGAGTCGCGGGCCAGTTCCGGCAGGCCGATGATCCGGCAAAGCTTATCCCAGAGCTTCTGGTTGGCGGCGGCTACAATGATATACTGATCCGCAGCTTTAAGTGTAGTGAAAGGGGTGATTGAAGGGTGGCGGTTACCAATCGGACCCGGAACTTCACCGCCGGTAACATAGCGGGCAATGGCATTCTCCAGGATTGCCACCTGGCAGTCGAGCATGGAAATATCGATCTTGTTGCCCCGTCCTGTTTTTAGGGCCTCGATGTAAGCTGAAAGAACGGCAATAGTGGCGAAAAGGCCGGAAGAAATATCGGATATGGAGGCGCCCGTCCGGGTGGGGGTGCCGCCTTCCTGGCCGGTGATGCTCATGATACCGCCCCGGCCCTGGATCACGATGTCGTAGGCGGGCTTGCTCCGATCCGGGCCGGTAGCCCCGAACCCGGAAATAGCGGCATAGACCAGGCGGGGGTTGATGATGCGCAGCTGCTCGTAACCGAGATTCATTTTTTCCATTGTCCCGGGCCTGAAATTTTCAACAACCACATCAAATTCGGATACCAGGTCTTTAAATATTTCGCAGCCCTTCCAGCTTTTCAGGTCAAGGGTTACACTCTTTTTATTGCGGTTCAGGCTTAAAAAATAGGCGCTCTGCCCGCCGGTGAAGGGGCCAAAAAACCTTGAATCATCACCGGTCTCAGGCCTTTCAATCTTAACCACTTCAGCACCCAGGTCGGCCATCTGCATGGTGCAGTAAGGGCCGGCCAGGACCCTGGTTAAATCGAGGACTTTTAAGCCCTGCAGCAGTGTTTTTTCCAAGCTTATAGGACCTCCTTATAAGAACAGCATAATACTTTGGGCAATCACAGCATATTAAATACCTGTGAAGATGCAGATACAGGCAGGGGTGCCTAATTGGGCGGGGATCAATTACAAATCCCGTTGTTTCTATTATAATTAACCCAAACGGCCCTGTCTGCACCCCTGTAATTTTTGTGCCGGGGCCTCTGAAAGGCAGGTTATCCGGGTGGAACACCTCACAATTACTCGTTCTTTAGGCTTCTCCGAAACCGCCGTCATTTCCTTTTACGGGGCCGGCGGTAAAACTACTTTGATGCGTAGATTGGCCGCAGAAATGGCAGCTGCCGGAAAGAAAGCGCTTTTGACCACAACCACCAGGATTTATAAACCACCGGAACCCGCTTTTTTTTACAGCGGCGATCTCGAGCAGGCGGCACAGGAACTCAAGGAACATTTTAGGAACAATAACCTGGCGGTTCTCGGCAAAAGCATCCTGCCAGATGGAAAAGTTGAAGGCATTGAGCCAGGCCAGGTGGGGTTTTTGCGAGACTGTTTGCAGGTTTCAGTCCTGGTTGAAGCCGACGGCGCCAAAGGTAAACCCCTGAAAGGGTTTGCGTCATATGAACCGGTGATTCCACCGTCTGCTGATTATATTATCCCTGTCCTGGGCGGCGATGCCCTGGGCAGTTTCATTTCGCCTGCCAATACCCACCGTCTCGAACATTTTCTTGAAGGTACAGGGGCACAGGAGGGAGAAAAGGTAAATGGAAGTATCCTGGCCAGGGCTTTTAAATATATGCTTAAGATCGGCCTGGATCAGGCGCCAAAGGCTTATGCCTGCCCGGTCATAAATAAAAGCGATTTAATAGCTTCACCTGAAACGAGCGCCCTGGAAATTACCGGCCTGATCAGGAGCGGATATGAAGAACCTTTGCCTGAAAAACTGCTGGTTACAGCAGGTCGGGAAGACTGGCCGGTGAAAATAATTTTAAATTTAAGGCCAACCAAACCCCCGGCCCTGGTTTCATGTGTAATCCTTGCTGCAGGGAAATCTGCCAGGATGGGAGCGGACAAGCTGACATTAACAGTTGGTGATAAAACGATCCTGGAGCAGACCCTGGAGAATGTTGCAGCCTCCGGTCTAGAGGATATTGTAATTGTAACCTCGCCCGGCGGGACCGGTTCAATTCCGGCATCCGGGCTTAAACCAAATCGGGCCGTTAGCATCAAGGTCGTAAAGAACTACCGTTATCAGGAAGGGATGTCTGCTTCACTTAAAGCGGGGCTACAGGCAGTTGATCCGGCCGCCCAGGGCGTATTGTTTGCCCTGGGCGACCAACCCCATGTACCGCCGGCAGTTTATAACAGGCTCTGTGAAAATTATATGAACAACCTGGCCCTGGTCACCAGCCCTGTTTTTATGGGTAAAAGGGGCAATCCCGTTCTGCTTGACAGGAGGACCTGGCCTGCCTTGATGAACCTGACCGGAGATAAGGGAGGGAGGGACCTCATAGATAATATGGGCCGGGACAAGATCAACTATGTTGACGTCGATACGCCGTCAGTATTATGGGATATTGACAGCCCGGAAGATTACCTGGTTTACCTCGACCATATCTTTACAAGAAGCAAAAGGATCTAAACCGTATTATTAATCACCTTCTTTATACCTTACTAATACCGGCAGCTGGACCGGTTCTGGCGGATACGGTACTTTGTTATTCGCATTTGAATTTTTGCAGTTCTCCCGACAATTTTTCAGCAGAAACCCTGAGCTATTCAGTAGTTGCACCATATCCTCCTTTATATAGGGGACATCCCATAAACGAGTTTTAATTTCCCGTTTTTAAAGCCTCTTTTTAGGATATCTGCCCTAAAAAACCTGTTAATTGCTGACACCTATTGATTGTAAGTTTGACTATCTATAGGGATAGTGTTATACTTTTTTTAGAAGGTAATTTCCAATTTATAGGCACATAAATCAGGCTGATTGAACTTTGTCCAAGCAAATGATACTCAAAGCTGTTTTATAACCGGGATTCAAGCGAGAAAGAGGTATGTTCAACATTTTAATATATAATCAAACCCCAGGCGCAGCATATGATAACTTGAAGGCTCTAGAAGACGAGCCTTTTTTATTCAAGCATCTGCCTCCCTGCTCCAGCAATTTCAGCCCAATATACCGCTTTGAGCCAGGATCGCTTAACCGCATAAGCGATCACCTTAGTTTTTTTATGGACGGTTCAGAAGTCCCGGTCTGATTATTTGTTTCAGAATTATTCAGGCCGGGATTGTAAATGTTGATCAGGTCAACCAGAAAATTATCGATGTTGTTTATTGAATCGGCAAGGATTAAATATTAGCGAAAGAGGAGCTTCGATTAGACTATGAAAAACAAAAGGCTTGGAGTATACGGCATTGGCAATCCTTTAATAGATATTTTAGCCCATGTGGATGATGAAGATATCAAGGCCCTTGCCCTGGAAAAAGGGACCATGACCCTGATTGATATCGAACGGGGCAATGAAATATTAAAGCATATTGACAAACACGAAAAAAAATATGCCTGTGGCGGCTCTGCCCCAAACACCATGATCACACTGGCCGCCCTGGGAATTGGAACCGCTCTGGCCGGCATGGTAGGCCGGGATGATCTGGGAGGCATTTACAAGGATCGCCTGGAAGAGAAAAATGTTATTTCTGATCTTTCAACCAGTCCGGTTGAAACCGGAAGCTGCATAGTGCTGGTTACCCCTGACTATGAGAGGACTATGAGTACCAGGCTGGGCGCCAGCCGGGAATTTGGACCTGATAATGTTAACCACGATAAAATAAAAGAAGCTCAGTATTTATACTTTACAGGGTACATGTGGGACACCGATAACCAAAAAAAAGCTTTGATGAACGCGATTAAAACCGCACACCAGGCCGGTACCAAGGTTGCCTTTGACCTGGCCGATCCGTTCGTAGTGGAGAGACATTACAACGATTTTACCCGCCTTATAAAAGATAATGTAGATGTCCTCCTGGCCAACCGGGAAGAGGCAAAATTAATGCTGGGTTACGACGATCCTGAAAGAGCTTCGCGGGAACTGGCCCAAAACGATGTCGTAGCCGCCGTAAAAAACAGCGCCGACGGCTCCTGTATCGGCTGTGCTGACGGGGAATGTTATGTCGTTGATGCTTTTAAGGTTAATGCCGCTGATAGCACCGGGGCCGGCGATAACTATGCGGCAGGATTTTTGTACGGCCTGATCAAAGGCTATTCCTATGCTGATGCCGGCAAGCTGGCCTCCTTTGTGGCCGCCCAGGTGGTCAGGCAAACCGGAGCCCAGTTCGACAAGCAGACGAGCAAAGAAATACTTAAAGCTATTGCCGAAGAACAGTGGCAATAACAAATAATAATATAACCAGGAGGGAAATACCTAAAAATGAGTGAGAAAAATAAGGTGGAATACAGGGTAGCTGATTTAAATTTGGCTCCTTGGGGAAGAAAGGAAATTGAAATCGCACAAAAAGAAATGCCTGGATTGATTGCCACCCGGGAAAAATATGCCCAGGATAAGCCGCTTAAAAACCTGCGCATTACCGGAAGCCTTCATATGACCATCCAAACCGCGGTTTTAATTGAAACCCTTGTGGATCTGGGGGCCGAGGTCCGCTGGGCAAGCTGCAATATTTTTTCAACCCAGGATCAGGCCGCAGCTGCAGTTGTTGTTGGGCCGCCTGAAAATGGAGGGACCATCGATGATCCCAAGGGCGTACCCGTTTTTGCCTGGAAAGGCGAAACCCTGGAAGAATACTGGTGGTGCACCCACCAGGCCCTTACCTGGTCCGGAAACAAAGGGCCACACCAGATCGTTGATGACGGTGGAGATGCCACCCTGCTGATTCACCGTGGTTACGATGCGGAAAACAATCCGGCTATGCTGGATGAACCAACTTCAAACCGGGAGCTGCAAATTGTTAACAAGTTGCTTAAAGAGATCCAGGCTGAAAATCCAAATTACTGGCACTCAATGGTTCCCGATATCAGGGGTGTGAGTGAAGAAACAACCACTGGCGTGAACCGCCTCTACCAGATGGAGAAGGAAGAAAAGCTGCTGTGCCCGGCGATCAACGTTAATGACTCGGTAACCAAGGGCAAATTTGATAACATCTACGGCTGCCGCGAAAGCTTAGTTGACGGCATCAAGAGGGCCACCGATGTTATGGTAGCCGGTAAAACTGCCTTTGTAGCCGGTTTCGGCGATGTAGGAAAAGGTTCTGCTGAAGCACTGGCTGCTTTAAAAGCAAAGATCATGGTATCGGAGGTGGATCCGATCTGTGCCCTGCAGGCCGCCATGGCTGGATATTCAGTGGTCACCATTGAAGACGCCCTTCCTTACGCCGATATTTATGTAACGGCGACCGGTAATAGAGACGTGATTAGGGTCGAACACATGGAAAAAATGAAGGACATGACCATTGTATGTAATATCGGCCATTTTGACAACGAAATCCAGGTCAGTGAACTTGAAAATTACCCGGGTATCAAGAAAATCAACATCAAGCCCCAGGTGGATCAATTTGTATTTCCCGATGGGCACAGCATCATCCTGCTGGCTGAAGGGCGCCTGGTAAACCTCGGCTGCGCTACCGGGCACCCCAGTTTTGTCATGTCCAACAGCTTTACCAACCAGGTCATGGCCCAGATCGATCTGGCCCAGAATGATCGCGAGTGTTCCGTTTTCCGGCTGCCCAAGGAACTAGATGAAGAAGTGGCCCGCCTCCATCTTGAAAAAATTGGAGCCCGCCTGACTAAGATGAGTGGCGAGCAAGCCGAATACATCGGCAAGCAGCCTGAAGGGCCGTTCAAGCCTGATCACTACCGCTACTAAACTTGAATATGCCGGTGAGGCTGCTTAATAAAGGCATAACAAAGCCGGGGTGTCTCTTGCCCCGGCTTTTATCTGCAAGTTTTAGTTTTAACAAAGATGTTTTCTTGAAAATAGAGGGATTTATTTTCCTTGCTTTCATTTACAGGTGTGATTTGACCGCTTGAAATACCATCTTTACTGCCGCAATTTTTTTGCGCATTTATCGGCTTCATGATAAATCCTCTCTTCATCCAGGGTCAGAAATTCACCCTTGTTGTAGAGGATTTTCCCGTCTACGATTACGGTTTCAACATCGCTGGCGGAAGCTGAATAGACCAGGTTTGCAATCGGATCATTATGGGGCTGGAGGTGGGGTTTTTTAAAATCTAAAATGGCCAGGTCGGCCTTTGCTCCTTCCCTGATCACCCCGAGGTGGCCTTCCATGCCAAGTGCCCTGGCCCCTCCCCTGGTGGCCAGTTCAAAAGCGGTTTTGGCCGGAACGGCAGTGGGATCTTCGAGGGTTCCTTTTTGCAGAAGACTGCACAGTTTAATTTCTTCAAACATGTCCAGGTTATTGTTGCTGGCCGCACCGTCTGTCCCCAGACCCACGCAGGCCCCGTGATCGATCAATTTTTGCAGGGGAGCGATACCGTTACCAAGCTTCAGGTTGCTGCAGGGGTTATGGGATATCCCAACGCCTTTTTTGCTCAAAATATCAATATCTTCATCATTAAGGTGAACGCAGTGGCCGGCAATGACCTGTCTCTCAAACATACCCAATTCGTCCATCAGAGCAACCGGGGTTTTGTTGAAGTTCTTTATTGACTCTTCTACCTCAAACTTCGATTCTGATAAATGGATATGGATGATTGTATTCAAGTGCTCGGTTTCTTTTAGCACCTTTTTTAAAAAGTCAGGCGGGCAGGTATACAGGGCATGGGGCCCCAGGATAGTCTGAATACGCCCCTCGTCCTGGCCCTGCCAGTTTTCGATGAACTTTATGGCATCCTCAAAGGTATTAAAGCCTTCGCTGCAGCCTTCGGTGCCGATGAAAACCTGGGACAACATGGCCCGGATTCCACCTTCCTGGCAGGCCCGGGCGGTTTGCTCCATGAAATAGTACATATCGACAAAAGTTGTGGTTCCGCCCCGGATCATTTCCAGAAGGGCCAGGGAGGTGCCCCAGTAAACGTCTGCTTCTGTCAACCTGGCTTCGGCGGGAAAAATTTTCTTTGTCAGCCATTCCATGAGGGGGTAATCGTCAGCATAACTCCTAAACAGGGTCATGGCTGCGTGGTTATGCAGATTGATCAGGCCCGGGATCACAACTTTACCTTCTCCGGGGATAACCTTAACATCCCCGGGCGTATCTTCAGCAGCGGTAAAAATTGATTTGATGATGTTGTCTTCAATAAGCAGATTTCCTGAATCAATCACTCCATCGTTTTCATCCATGGTTACTAAAGTGGCATCTTCTATCAAGATTCTGGAACTCACGGTGATCCTCCTTTGCAGTTGTTGGTTGCCGGCTTTGTAACGGAAAAAGCAGAAAATTTACTTTTATTAACTTGTTATATAATAACATGTTCGCTACAGCAGGGCAATTTCTGCATACAACGCCAAAATAATTTAAAAACAGCTGATGTAAAGATGTGCTTTACCCTGTTTAGCCTCGTAACCCATTAACATGGTTTTGGAAAGACTTTTGCCTGTGATGCGGTAAGGCAAAAGATAAAAGCGGCAATTCAGGAATACCTAAAGGCCCGGAACTGGCCGGGTTTTTTTATGGGATAATTTAACAAGAGGTAAAACGGAGTTAACTTTTATGGATTATGATTTTTACAGAAAAACGGCGGTGTTTGAATACCCCGCCGCTTTCATGAATTTTGGTGAGCCATCCAGGGGTCGAACCTGGGACACCCTGATTAAAAGTCAGGTGCTCTACCAGCTGAGCTAATGGCCCTTTCTGGTGGAGAGGACTGGATTCGAACCAGTGAAGGCGTATGCCAGCAGATTTACAGTCTGCCCCCTTTGGCCAACTTGGGTACCTCTCCACATTGCTTCTTGGAGCCGACGAAGGGACTCGAACCCCCAGCCTGCTGATTACAAATCAGCTGCTCTTCCATTGAGCTACGTCGGCTGAACAGTTATTCTTTTGCAAGCAGTTAATAGTATAGCGTATTTTATAAATCACGTCAACAGATGTGCGGCAGGAATTTTCGGTTGTTACTCGAAGATTTTTAAGCAGAATTATTACCTTTCAAGAGTTTGATAGAGGCAATGAGGAGGAGTGCGGATGGCACACCCAAAGGTGGCTGTAATCGGTGGTTCTGGAGTTTACAAACAGGCATTTATTGAAAACGAAAGGGAAATCAAAGTTGAAACCAGGTTTGGGGCCTCAGTTCTAAAGCAGGGTTTATACCGGGGCCGGACAGTTTTTTTTATGGCCCGGCACGGCGGCGGCCATACAGTGCCTCCCCACCTGGTTAACTACAGGGCCAACATAGCAGCACTAAAAAAGCTTGAAGTTGATGCGGTTATCGCCACTGCCGCCGTGGGATCTCTTCGCCGGGATATGGGGCCTGGAAGCCGCGTCATAATCGATCAGTTTATTGATTTCACCAAACAGCGGCCCCTCACCTTTTATGAAGGAAAAGAAGGCTTTGTCGTTCATACTGACTTTTCTGAGCCCTACTGCCCCAATACCAGGGCTGCCATTCTAAGGGCCGGGCGGGCGTTGGGCCAGCACATGGTAGATGGCGGATGTTATATCTGTACAGAGGGGCCCCGGTTTGAAACTCCGGCTGAAATAAATATGTTTATGAATTGGGGCGTCGATGTTGTCGGTATGACCAACGTCCCGGAAGTTGTGCTGGCCAGGGAAGCGGGACTTTGTTACGGCACCATAGCCCTGCCGACTAACTTTGCCGCCGGAGTCAGCGCCAAGCCCCTGAACCAGGATGAAGTTCTTGAAGCGATGGATACAGATAAATTGGAGCTGGAAAAACTGCTTGCCGCCTCCATTGCTGAAATAAAAACCGATGCTTCCTGCCGGTGCAGGGATGCCGGAAATAATTATCCCAAGGAGTAATCAAATCTAAAAATGAGTGAAACAGATGAACTGCTAACCCTCTACTGGAAAGATGGGTGTTTGTATATCCTTGACCAGAGGCTTTTGCCTCACCGGGTTGAGTATATGGCCTGCACTGCCTGCTCGGAAGTGGTCGAGGCGATCAGCGAGATGGCGGTGCGGGGCGCTCCCGCCATCGGGATCACCGCCGCTTTTGGCATGGCGTTGGCCGCCCGTGAAGCCCTGGGAAAAAATAATGATCAGGGCCAAATGCATTCTTATTTGGCCAGGGCATCGAAACAACTATTCCAATCAAGGCCGACCGCTGTTAACCTGTCCTGGGCCCTGGAAAGGATCGATAAATGGCTTTCAGAAAATGAAGGACTGACGGCGCAGGAAACTGCCGAAGGTTTACTGGTGGAAGCCGAGAAAATCTTCAGCGAAGATCTGGAAAACAACCGGCTCATTGGCGTAAACGGAGCCGCTTTGATTCCGGATAAAGCTGCAGTGTTAACCCATTGCAATGCCGGCGCCCTGGCTACAGGCGGCTACGGTACTGCCCTGGGAGTGGTGCGGGCTGCGATTGGAGAAGGCAAAGAAGTCCATGTTTTTATTGATGAAACCAGGCCCTTGCTGCAGGGTTCCCGCCTGACTGCTTTCGAGATGCTCCACGAGAATATCCCGGCCACCCTGATCACAGATAACTGCGCCGGTTACCTGATCAAACAGGGTAAAATCGACCTGATTATTGTTGGCGCTGATCGCATTGCCGGAAACGGCGATACCGCTAACAAAATCGGCACTTATCCGCTGGCCGTGATGGCCGCTTACCATCACATTCCCTTTTATGTGGCCGCTCCGCTGTCGACCATTGATCTCTCCCTTCCTTCCGGGGATGAAATTGTAATCGAAGAACGGAAACCGGAAGAGGTCACCCGTTTCGGTAATCAGGATGTGGCGCCTGAGGATATCAATGTATACAACCCGGCTTTTGATGTGACCCCTGCCGGGCTGATCAATGCAATTATTACTGAGAAAGGAGTAGTTTACAGCCCGGACCAGGAAAAGCTTTATAAACTCTTCGCAAAGGTTTAAAATAGAAGTAGATCTTGATGGAAGAAAGGAGCACCCGGCGACGATAACCGAAATGGACGAAATTGAAATGAAAAAAACTCACATATTGATTACAAACGATGATGGAATCTATGCTGAAGGTATTCAGCGCCTCAGCCAGTGTTTATATGAAAACAGTGACCACTACAAACTGTCCATAGTCGCTCCCGACCGGGAGCGCAGTGCGATTGGCCATGCTATTACCATGCACCGGCCGCTCCTGGTAGATGAAGTCAGTTATATGCATAATCCGGAACTTACGGGCTGGTGTGTCAACGGGACCCCTTCAGACTGTGTAAAACTGGCGCTTGAAGCGATCCTGGAAGAAAAACCCGACCTGGTTATATCCGGCATTAACCGGGGCAGCAACCTGGGGACCGATGTGCTTTATTCAGGGACTGTTTCGGCGGCCGTGGAGGGCTTGATTATGGGTATTCCATCTATCGCCGTTTCGCTGACTGGAAATGGGGATAGCAATAGCTTTGACTTTGCCGGACAGTTTATATGCCGGCTGTTCCCGCTTCTCTTAGAGGCGGACCTGCCGATATCAACCTTGATTAATATAAACATCCCCACTGACGTAGAAAATATTAAGGGGATCCGGGCAACCCGCCTGGGCAACAGGCGCTATCGCAACACTTTTGAAAAAAGAATTGATCCCAGGGGCAGGGTTTATTACTGGCTGGCCGGAGAACTGGTTGATGATGAAGATGAAGCTGAGGATGTCGATACCCGGGCGGTCAGAGATGGATATATATCTATTACTCCGATTCATTTTCCACTAACCAACGAAAATGTACTGCCCGAGTTAAAAAATATCCTGGAAAAAATGCCGCTTAAAATTTAAATCCCGGCCAATTAGATGGATTTCATAAACAGCCTGCTCGGGAGTAGAGCCGGGCTTTGTAACCGGTGCCCGCCTTAAAAGCCGGTGCTGCTGGCTGTTTAAAGTTAAATAGTTTTATAAGAGAGAAGGTGGCACGGTGTCTTTGCTGGAGCCGGCAGGAAAAAATTGTTACCGCATTAAGCGCCGCGGAAACATGAAAGCCGATGTCCTGGTTTATCTAAATCGCCAGCTTTACCAGGCTTTTACCGAAGATCAATCCCTGCAGCAACTGATGGATGCCGCTTCCCTGGAAGGTGTTGTTGATCCCGTGATCGGAATGCCCGATATTCACAGCGGGTTTGGCCTTCCCATCGGCGGAGTCATGGCCATGGACTCCGAACTGGGGCTGGTTTCCGCCGGGGCGGTTGGGATGGACATCAACTGCGGGGTTCGCCTGCTGCGAACAAACGTTGATCCGGACGGTTTGGATAAAACCACCCTGCGGGAGCTGATTAAAGCCATTGAGAAGAGAGTTCCCAGCGGAGTGGGGCGGAAAAGCAAACATGAAGCTTTTATCAGTACCCATTTTAATCCCCTGATCCATGATGGGGCCCCTTTTCTTATTGACCAGGGTTACGGCAGGCCTGAAGACGTAGACGCAATAGAAGAGGGAGGATGCATCTCCGGTGCCGACCTGGGATCCGTAAGCAAGGAAGCCCGCAAGCGAGGGCTCCAGCTCTCAACGATCGGGGGAGGCAATCATTTTATCGAGCTTGGTTACGTGGATACAGTTTTTGACCACCATGCCGGAGACGTGTACGGCCTGCATGAAGGAACGCTCACTGTCCTGATTCACACCGGCAGCCGGGGGTTTGGGCATCAGATTTGCACAGATTATACCGCATCAATGAAAAAAAAGGCTGCCGGGCATAAAATAGAACTGCCCTCTGCCGGCCTGGCTTCAGTGCCCATAACTTCAGAGACGGGAAGAAGGTACCTGGCCGCAATGGCCTGCGCCATTAATTTTGCCTTTTGCAACCGCCAGTGGATAACCGATGACGTCCGCAAAGCGTTCAGCACCGTTTTGGGGGGAGATGATCGCCTGTTTGACCTGGGCCTGGTGTACGATATTGCTCACAATACAGCACGATTCGAAGAAATCAACGGCAAAGCAATGCTTATCCACCGCAAAGGCGCTGCCAGGGCCCTGCCGCCGAAGCATCCCGACAACCCAAAACAGTACCTTTCAACAGGGCATCCGGTACTGATTCCAGGTAGTATGGGAACCGCTTCATACGTGGTCAGGGCTGAACCGGGGGTAAGCAAAATTTATAATTCCGTAAATCACGGCGCCGGAAGGGCCCTTTCCCGACGGGCGGCTAAAAAAGAAATATCTGTCGAAGAATTAAAGGGAAGGCTTTCCGAAGTCCTGGTTTCCGGGCGCAATTTTAAGGCCTACCTGGATGAAGCACCCCAGGCCTACAAAGACATCGAAATGGTTATTGATACTTTTACCGAAATTGGGATGAGCAGCAAGGTGGCCAGGCTGTTGCCCCTGGCTGTAATCAAGGGAGAAGGCAGCGATTGACAGGAACAACTCCTATTAAAAGCCGGTTATTTTTGCCGCTGTAAATGTGCCCTAAGTGGGCCGTGAAAGATTGGAACGTAATTTGAAAAATATACATAAATAAGCCGATATTAGTGTAAAATAATAACCGTTCTTATGTTATGATTCAAACAGAAATAATCGGGATTTTCACACCATCGGGGAGTGCTTATATTTGGAGGACAGCCGCAAGATGATTGAAGTTGACAATTTATCAGTAATCTATCCGGGCGGGATAAAAGCCCTGGACGGGGTCAGTTTTTCCGTCCCGGAACAGGAAATATTTGGGCTTCTGGGTCCAAACGGGGCCGGGAAGACTACCCTGATCATGGTTTTAACCACCCTGCTTGCACCTACAGGAGGCCTGGCCAGGGTTAACGGCATCGATGTGGCCAAAGATAAAAACAGGGTCAGGATGAACCTGGGTTATGTTTCCCAGGAACTGGCCATTGATGATGAACTGACCGGCCTGGATAACCTGAGATTGCAGGCCGGGCTGTATCACATGGATCATTCGATTCGCCACAAAAGGATCGAGGAAGTTTTGGAACTGGTTGGCCTGACGGAAAGGGCCCGGGACCGGGTTGATACCTATTCGGGCGGGATGCGCAAGCGCCTCGATATTGCCTGCGGCTTGATCCACCGTCCGGAAATACTGTTCCTGGATGAACCCACCCTGGGCCTCGATATTCAGACCAGGCATGAAATATGGCACTATATCAACCGGCTGCGCGAAGAGGTAAAAATGACCATCCTGCTTACCACCCACTATATGGACGAAGCGGATTTATTATGCCGGCGCGTTGCCATCATCGACCGGGGCAGCCTGAAAGCAATCGATGCCCCGGAGATCCTGAAGAAGCAGATGGGAGGAGGGCTGATTGTATTCCAGTTTAATCAATCGGCCCGGCCCGAAACTATTGATCAGGCCATGAATAGGTTAAAAAATCAAGATTTCGTCAGGGAAATAACCCAAAAGAACAGCGAATACCTGCTTTTAACCGACAACAGCGAAGAGTCCCTGCCGCTATTTTTTGAGGCCCTGGATGGACTGAGGCTTAATTTGAAAAAAGTTACCCTGAAGATGCCTTCCCTGGATGATGTTTTCCTCTACCATACCGGAAGGCAGCTCCGTGAAGAAAGTGTTTCCCGGGAAGAGATGGATAGGGTCCGTTCCAGTATGCGCCGCCTCAGGAAAACCCGCTAGCCGGTGGGTTTTGTCAACCGGAAGATAACCGGTCAAGGCGGATCAAATGATAATCAAGGTGAAGAAATGACTGCAATGACAATCGGTTTAAAGGGTGCCTATTATATATTTTGGAGAGAGATCAAGCGTTTTACGGGCCAGAAAATGCGGATCTTGATGTCCGTTGTACAGCCGGTGATCTGGCTGGTGTTGATGGGCAGTATGATGGCCAGGCTGACCGACAACCCCGTTACCGCAGAAATGATTGGCGTCGACAACTACCTTGCTTTCATGGTCCCCGGGGTGATGATGATGTCCTCTCTCTATACCGGGGTCTTTGGCGGAATATCGATTATCTGGGACCGGAGAATGGGTTTTCTAATTAAACTCCTCAGCGCTCCCATTCCCCGCTACAGCATTGCCCTGGGCAAAATATCAGCCCTGGTTTTGCAGACCATGTTCCAGGCTTCGGTGATCGCCATCCTGGCCGCCGTAATGGGCATCACTTTCGCCACCGGTTTGCCCGGTATTCTGGTCACCCTTTTTATCTGCGGCCTGTTCGCGGCGATCATGAGCTGTATATCGCTGTTTTTGTCTGCTTCGATCAGGACCCCTGAAACCCTGTTTTCAGTTATCAACTTCCTAACCCTGCCGCTCGTGTTCAGTAGCAGCGCTCTATTTCCCACCGCCGTAATGCCGGATTGGATCCGGGTTATTGCCCGTTTCAACCCGATTTCCTATGCAGTTACTCCGGTCCGCGACCTGGTAATTAGCGGGTGGGAGTGGGGCACGTTGGCTACGGGGATCTGGTTGCTGTTATTGATGTTCCTGATCTTGTTTGTTTTGGTTTACTACCGGTTTGAAAAGGGATCCCTGCTTTAAATGTAATCCCCAAAGAAGGAGAATATTGGATAGCATTATGGAAAAACAACCGCCAAGCATTTTCAACGACGTTATCGGACCGGTGATGAGGGGATCATCAAGCTCTCACACTGCCGCATCGGTCAGGATCGGCCGCATTGTTAAACAGTGCCTGTCCGGACCCTGCCGCTGCTGCCGTGTCGATTTTGACCCTGACGGTTCCCTGTCCTCCACTTATCACGAGCAGGGGGCCGATATTGGCCTGGCCGGTGGGCTTTTAGGAATGGATTTAAGCGATCCGGGACTGTGCACTGCCCTGGAAACGGCCCGGCAGAAAAACCTGGACATTTCTTTTAATATTACTCCTTTTCCAGCCGATCATCCCAATACTTACCGGATCAGGGCCGCTTCAGATAAAGGAGAAGAAATGCAGCTGATTTGTCTTTCCACCGGCGGGGGTATGATCGATGTTCAAAACATCAATGGCTTTGATGTTACGATTGGAGGCGGTTTTGATGAAACCCTGCTGTTTTATAAGAACCCGGATCCTGGCCTACTGGAAAAATACAGCCAGATCATAGCGAAGCTGGTCCCCGGTTACGATTATATAACTACTTCAAAAGCCGGGGATCAACAGCTAATCAACCTTAAAACCGGGCATAAAGTAGAAGATAACCAGGTTAAAGCGATCAAAGATCAAACCGCGCCGCTTAAAATCATCCAATTTGAGCCGGTGCTTCCGGTCCGTTCAAAAAAAGACTACCGGGTGCCCTTTGAGGGCGCCGGGGAAGCGGTGACCCTGGCAGAGCGGGATAACCTGGCCATGTGGGAGCTGGCTCTCCGTTACGAAAGTATTCGAGGCGGGATATCCGAATCAGAGGTGTGGCAGATGGCCTGTGAACTGGCCCGGATTATGGAGCAGTCGGTGCGGGAAGGTTTGGCCGGAACCGAATACAGCAATCGGATCCTGGGGTCACAATCACAACTAATATTCAACCACCGCAGCAGGCTGATCGGAGATGAGCTGTCTGCCGCCATTATTGCCAATACCAGCGCTGTGATGGAAACAAAAAGCGCCTTCGGGGTGATTGTAGCGGCCCCCACGGCCGGGTCATGCGGCACTCTTCCCGGAACTCTGACTGCCGTAGCCGGGTACAAACAGCTTGAAAACGATCAAATTGTTAAAAGTTTGCTAGCCGCCGGTCTGGTTGGAGTCCTAATTGCCGGAAACAGCACTTTTGCCGCGGAAGAATGCGGCTGTCAGGCCGAATGCGGATCCGCCTCCGGTATGGCCGCCGCGGGACTGGTTCAAATGGCGGACGGTACGGTGGCAGAGGGATTTGATGCAGCGGCCATGGCCCTGCAGAATGTGATGGGCATGGTCTGCGATCCGGTGGCTGAAAGAGTGGAAGTGCCCTGCCTGGGAAAAAACATAATGGCCGGGCTTAATGCAGTTGGCTGTGCCGATATGGCCCTGGCCGGGTTTGACAGGGTTATTCCCCTTGATGAAACCATCGGGGCCATGTACAGCTGCGGCAGGATGCTCCCTCCGGAACTGCGCTGTACCGGCCGGGGCGGACTGTCGGTTACAGAAACTGCCAGGGCGATATATGAAAAACTCAACAAAGAAACATAAAATAATATAAGGACGATCGATGAAAAAGGGATTTATTTTCAATATACAACGCTACTCTTTACATGACGGGCCCGGGATCAGGACCACCATCTTTTTCAAAGGCTGCCCCCTTAGTTGCTGGTGGTGTCAGAATCCGGAAAGCATTAGCCCGGAGGCTGATATCATGAGACAACCGGAACGCTGCCTTGGTTGCGCAGCTTGCATGGAAGTCTGCCCGGAAGAGGCAATCAGGGTCGGGGAAACAGGGCCGGTTATAAACCGTGATCTCTGTGCCCGATGTTTGAAATGTGCCGGTGTTTGCCCTGCCGAGGCCCTGGAAGCGGTGGGAAAAGAATACACGGTGGAGGAGCTGGTTAAAGAAGCATTAAAGGACCGGTTTATATTCGACAAATCCGGGGGCGGGATTACTTTTTCCGGCGGAGAGCCTCTTATGCAGCCCGATTTCCTGGAAGAGGCGCTTAAAGCTTTTAATCGAGAAGAAGTTCATACTGTTATTGATACTTCCGGTTGTGCTCCCTGGGCGGTCCTGGAGCGTATTGCCGACCGCGCTGACCTGTTTCTATATGATCTCAAGCTGGCGGACGACCTGGAAAGCAGGAAGTTTACCGGGATGTCAAACCGCCTGGGTATTGACAACCTGAAAAAACTGGTGGAAAAAGGAGCCTGGATCAAAGTCCGGATGCCGGTCATTCCAACAATAAACGATCACGACAAAAATATCGATGCCGTAGCGGAGCTGTTAAAAGAGTGCGGCTTTGATGAGCTTGAACTGATGCCTTATCATAATCTCGGAACTGCCAAGTACACCCGGCTGGACCTGGAATACCGCCCCGGAACAATCGATACTCCCGCCGCAGAAGAGCTTAACCGGATTAAGGACCGGTTTAAAACGCAGGGGCTTAAAATACTCAGCGAGGATGATTGAGATGAGTGAAGAGATCAGGGGTATGAATGAAAGGGTTAGAATATTAAGGCGGCAGAGCGAAAATACCGTACCGGCGATCACTGCCGAGAGGGCGCTACTGGTAACAGAAGCTTATCGTCGGTACGAAGGTAAGGTGCCTGCGCCAATGCTCAGGGCGCTTACGTTTAAACACCTGATGGAAAACAAAAATATCTGCATTAATGAAGATGAACTGATTGTCGGGGAAAGGGGGACCGGACCGCAGGCTACCCCCACTTATCCCGAACTGTGCTGCCACACCCTTGATGACCTGGATGTTATCAATAATCGCAAGACCATTTCCTTCGAAGTCGGTGACGATGTTAAAAAAATCCAGGAAGAAACCATCATTCCTTACTGGCAGGGGCGTTCGATGCGGGATAAGATTTTCAGCCGGATGAGCAGAGAGTGGCTGGACTGCTACGAGGCCGGTTTGTTTACTGAATTCATGGAACAGCGCGCTCCGGGGCACACCGTGGCAGGTGATAAAATTTATAAAAAAGGGATGTTTGGGCTGAAGAAAGAGATTGCGAAGGTGTTGTCGGGGCTTGATTTTGCGAACGATCCTGAAGCTGTTTCCAAGAGTGAACAGCTGGAAGCAATGTCCGTTTGCGCCGATGCCCTGGTTGCTTTTGCCGGGCGCCATGCCGAAAAGGCAAGGGAGCTGGCCGATGCCGAAAAAGATGCCCGGCGAAAACAGGAGCTTCAGCAAATTGCTGCTGCTTGTGAGCGTGTTCCGGCCCATTCGCCCCGCAACTTCCGGGAAGCCCTGCAGTATTACTGGTTTGTGCACCTGGGTGTGGTTACCGAACTCAATACCTGGGACGCCTTCTGCCCGGGCCGCCTTGACCAGCATCTGGCTCCGTTCTATTACCGGGGCCTGGAAGATGGTTCCCTGACCAGGGAAAGGGCCAGGGAGCTGCTGGAGTGCTTCTGGATCAAATTTAACAACCAACCTGCCCCGCCCAAGGTAGGAATTACCTTGCAGGAAAGCGGCACCTATACTGATTTTGCCAACATCAACCTGGGAGGGGTCAGGCCGGATGGCAGCGATGGAGTAAACGACGTCACTTACCTGCTGCTGGAAGTAATCGATGAGATGAGGCTGCTGCAGCCAAGCACCAACGTCCAGGTCAGCAAAAAAAGCCCCGACCTGTTTCTGAAAAAAGCGGGGGAAGTGATCAGGAAAGGCTGGGGCCAGCCTTCAGTCTTTAATGTTGAAGCGGTAATCAGTGAGCTGCTGGCCCAGGGTAAATCACTAATCGACGCCCGCTGCGGTGGGATCAGCGGCTGCGTGGAAACCGGTGCTTTCGGCAGGGAAAGCTATATTTTGACCGGTTATTTCAACCTGGTCAAAATCCTGGAAATAACGTTGAATGGCGGCAAAAACCCGGCGGATGGAAAAATGCTGGGGCTTGATACCGGGAACCCGGAACAGTTTGAAAGCTTTAATCAGCTGCTCGAAGTTTTTGAAAAACAGCTTCGCTACTTGATCGACATCAAGATTGCCGGTAATCACGTCATTGAAAAGCTGTATGCCGAGCAAATGCCGGCCCCGTTCCTGTCCCTGATAATCGATGACTGCATCGACAACGGCAGGGACTACAATGCCGGCGGGGCCCGTTACAATACCAACTATATCCAGGGCGTGGGCATTGGCACCATTACCGACAGCCTGTCATCGCTAAAAAAACATATTTTCGAAGAGAAAAACTTTACCTGGAAAGAATTAATTGAACTGCTCAGCAGCAACTTCCAAAACGGGGAAGACAAAAGGCAGTTTTTAATCCGTAAAACCCCGCATTATGGCAATGACGATGACTACGCCGATCCCATTATGCAGGAGGTGTTCAAACGTTTCCACCGCACCGTGGACGGGCGCAGGACGGCCCGTGGAGGCACATACCGGATCAATATGCTGCCCACCACCTGCCATGTTTACTTTGGCTCGGTAATCGGTGCGACACCCGATGGACGGCCGGCCGGGATGCCTTTATCCGAAGGAATCTCTCCCGCCCAGGGCGTCGACCTTAACGGGCCTACTGCAGTAATTAAGTCGGCCTCAAAAATGGACCACCTGCTTACGGGCGGAACCCTCTTGAACATGAAATTCACTCCCCGGGTTTTGGCGGGTAACAAGGGCCTGGACAGCCTGACTCAGCTGATCCGTTCTTATTTTATACTTGACGGCCATCACATCCAGTTCAACGTGATCGATGCCGACACACTGTGTGAAGCACAAAAGAGCCCGGAACAGTACCGTAACCTGATTGTCAGGGTGGCCGGTTACAGCGATTATTTCAACAATCTCAGCGAGCAGCTTCAAAACGAAATAATTGCCCGCACCGCCCATGAATTGGGTTAAAACGAGATTTTCCAAATTACGGCGTCGGCGTTGACAACACCATTCAGATAGGCTAAAATATGAGCTGTGAAGGGGAGTAGCTCAACTGGCAGAGCAGCGGTCTCCAAAACCGCAGGCTGCGGGTTCAAGTCCTGTCTCCCCTGCCA